>ERZ1036435.346-NODE-346-length-24467-cov-11.726979_pt1 | contig 24467 bp, 9 predicted proteins | sample MGYA00514223_ERZ1036435 | MGnify/ENA primary metagenome ERZ1036435 (study PRJEB33795, sample SAMN09464927) | human gut metagenome | host: Homo sapiens | place: USA: Stanford, California | collected 2016-08 | study: EMG produced TPA metagenomics assembly of the... | reverse complement strand
TCAGCCCCTGCCCCTGCCCCTCCACTCATCGCCTTCCGCGAAAAACTTCCCCTTACAAACTCGAGGGCTCCCCCCCCCCCTTGACACTCTGCCTTTGGTCCCTCTACACAGTAACAGTCGCACCCCGCACGTATTATGTAAACCTCGATCTTTCTCGATTGCTTGCTCTCCAATCCCTACGGGTGCTTCTAATACAACGGTGTGGGCCCCCCACCAACTTCACAAAACACAGTGTGTTGCATTATACGTTACATCACATTATAAGTACGTGCATAGCTATTTCAATGTCTTCTCGTGTTTTGGGATATAACACGTGGTTACTATTTCCATTTGTGCTAGCAACTAGCAACAAGCATGTGGGTTCAGAACTGCAACGTATGTGCCTCCCTAGTTCTTTAAGAAACTACCGTACAATGGAGGGGGAAGTGGGGTGAATAACTGCGGATCACACTGATCATTTCCAAATTCTTGATGGCCCGATGGCTCGATGGCTCGATGCGATGAGCTTAGAGACTATATTTGTATAAAAGCAAAGGGTATTCTTTAACCAAGGGGACACACGCGTAACATCCCCATCTAAAACCATGCTTAACCTCTAAATGATCCTACATAGACTGCTTCTGTTGCTGAACCTGGACTGGAATCGCGAAGTCGAGATGACAGTGCAGGACTTGGACTTTAGAGCGTTGCCTGGGTACTTCAAAGGGTACTCCGCTAGGGACACGCCCGAGACCAGGCATAATGCCACAGAGCTTGACTTCCTGGCGTTTGACGACCAGTTCACCACTTGGAAACAGCTGTACCAGGCCATTCCCAAGGATACGGACACCCATTCCTATAAGCTTCTCGTGCTGGCCAGACACGGCGAGGGCTACCACAACGCCGCGGAGGCCCGGTACGGCGAGAAAGCCTGGAACGAGTATTGGTCGAAACTCGAGGGCGACCAGTACGGCAGCTGGCTGGACGCCGAGCTGACGCCGTTGGGGAAGAAACAGGCCCTGGAGGCCGGCCAAACTTACCTGACTAACCTGACTGACGGCCTCCAACTACTACCACATAAGTTTTTTGTCTCACCAATGAGACGCTGTCTTGATACCTACATCAGAGAATGGGAGCCGGTGTTCTCCACCCATAGGCCTTCAAATGCAACTGTCAACGTAAAAGTCATCGAGTACTTGAGGGAAACTTTAGGTGTGCACACGTGTGATGAACGTGTAAGCCACTCCCAGGCTTTGTCAGAATACCAGGACCACAGGTATAACAACAGTGATGTCACTGTCCATTTCGACTACCCTGGTAATTACTCGGAGAAGGATCAGCTATGGTATCCCGACCATAGAGAGACTAAAGCAGAAATGGATAGAAGAACAAGAATAGGGTTGCGTGAGATGTTCTCGAGTGTCAATACTACGGACAAGGTGATATCATTGACATGCCATTCCGGTGTTATCGCCAGTGTGCTGAGAAACATAAAACACCCAGCTATAGACCACTTGCAAACGGGGAAACTTGTATATGCTGTGGTAGAGCTATCTAAGGCGCCTACAGATGACCAACCAATGCTTGTTGTGTAATAAAGAATGCCGGGAATTCTACTGATCGAATTGACATGATCGCTAATTTTTATAATCGCCCTCTATGTTTTGAACCTTATGTCGCTAATATTTGACTCTGTATGCCGTTGTATTTGCTTATACATATTATACTATTTTCAATTATTGTTTTTTTTTATCATTTAGTTCATTTATCAACGAATAACCAGGTGTACATTTTTTATTTGCTCTGTTATCTTTAACATCATACTAAGATCAAAAAAGGGGAAAACAAAAACTAATATCTAAGAGAAACACTAAGCATCTAAGCTCAGTATCTTTGCTTTTTAATTAAATATTTCACTTCTCCACCCCGTGTATGCCTCCTCCATGTATTTTTAATAATCAAATTAAATTAATTGTAAATTAACTTTTTAACATTTTGTTCTTTACCCTGTACCCAATCGATTGCAACTGTTATCCTATCACAAATTTTTTTGTTGAATTCTATGCACTCTTTTTGAATATGTCGATGCATGCTCCTAGCCTCAATTTGTTACTCTCACGTATAGCAGAGATTGTCAAAAGGTTCTTATTTGACTGCTCGTGGGATAACTTGATTTTTCTTGCTCGATAAGCAAATACTCAATTACTTTCTTGACATGCATAAACAATAATGTATGGCCTAATGGAATGAGCCATTTACATGGAAATTTAACAGTACAGCTGTATGAAAGATAATCACTGTTGTAAGAATTAATGTAAATATTTAGTGATTGTAAGCGGTTCGTGCGATAGAAATTCTGCGTTGTCATTGGTTGGTGTGAAATTGCACCACATATATTGCAGAACATTACTTATTTATAGATTAAACACCCATGTGCTCTTTTTAATTACTAGAAAATATTATATCAATGCAATCGAGATACAGTTCTAGATAACACGATTATTTTGCGATAGGAATAATATCCAAAAATCCCTCTTCAAACATATAAAAAGGCACTATTATCATATATCATCCTTAGCATTGTTCTTAGATTAAATGATAACGTAGATATCGAATTATAACTATCATCCAATATATCAAATAAATATCCACTCTCGTTACAATGATCCTTCATAAATTACTATTGTTGCTAAATTTGGACTGGAATCCTGAAAACACAGCTCAGCATTTGGAGTTCACAGCAATGCCAGGATATTTTAAAGGGTACACTGTCCAGGATACTCCAGATTCCAAAATTAATGCTACTGCAATTGATTTCTTGCAATTTGATGATAGATTTAGCAATTGGCAACAATTATATCAATCCATCCCAAATGATACCGAAACTCATTCATACAAGCTGGTCATTCTGGCCAGACACGGCCAGGGTTATCACAATGTTGCCTATGACAAATATGGTGAGAAGGCTTGGTATGATTATTGGTCCAGATTGAATGGTGACCAAGATGGTAATTGGTTTGATGCAGAACTGACGCCTTTGGGTAAGAAACAAGCTCTAGAAACCGGCAATACTTACTTGACAAATATGACTGATGGTCTGCAACGCTTACCAGATAAGTTTTTCGTTTCACCATTAAGACGATGCCTAGACACATGCATCAGAGAGTGGGAACCAATATTTGCTAAGCACAAGCCAGCAAATTCTACTGTTCATGTTAAGGTACTCGAATATATGAGAGAAACTCTTGGAATAGACACATCTAATGAACGTGTGGTTCATTCTCAAGCACTTGCAGAGTACCAAAATCATAGATATAATACCAGTGATGTTACTGTTCATTTTGATTATCCTGAGGATTACTCAGAAAGGGACCAACTATGGCAACCAAATCATTTGGAAACTAATGATGAAATTGATAGAAGAACAAAAATTGGGCTACGTGAAATGTTCTCCAGTGTCAACACTACTGATAAAGTAATTTCCTTGACAGCTCACCACGATGTCATTGAAAGTATTCTAAGAAATATTAAACATCCTACTATTGATGACCTGGAAACTGGTAAACTAGTTTACACTGTGATCGATGTATCAAAAGTTCCAGCTGATGACCAATCGGTCATCGTAGTATCCTAATATAACGGATACCCAAATGATAAAAATGAAATACGATCATTAAACAGCCAGTTGCTCATTATACCTCTCCTTGTAACAACACTTTCGCTAGGTACTAATTCTGTATGCCGTTCCTTTTGTTCTTATATTTACAACACTTATCCATTGCACGCAAATTTCCTTCATTGTTTTGGATTTGAGAATAACATTATTGCAAACATCTACCTCAACAGTTCAAGATACGATTCTTGCCTTCTGAGATTAATGGAAAGCTAAATTCCAAATTTTGATCACTCTAAGTAGTGCAATATGTAGTGTATGTATCTCATTCAAATTGATATTTTATTAAAGAAAAATCAAAAAAAACCTTGATTTTAGTTCCGTTGGACGCCCATAGAACTTATCCAGGCTTCCCAAATTATAGTGCAATGCGTAACAGTAATCGGGCAGTCTAAAACAAATAGTTGTAAATACTAACACAGGCCTTTAAGCATACTCTCTATTGGTACGATTGGAAATTTAAAATGGGCCTGACGCTGTTACAACGTTTACATGAGGCTCTAGTATGTGCACTCAGGTAAGTCGATGATAAAAGGCCTAGTTAAGGAAAACGCATGAAAATATCAATCCTATATGAGCCTTCAGAACTGGTGTATTGCTCTATTTTGTCTGAATGGAGGTTCTATTAGAGTGATCGAAGTAATTTATAACTGAATTGACGATAAGTTGCAATTATTGTTTTTCGTAATCATCAGTTCAAAGATAAAACGTTGGAAATTTGAGATCAGGAGTTGTGATAATGTTGATCAATGGGTATGTTAGTAAATCTCCCTTTTTCGTTATTGTCCATTGTTCCGACATATTAATTTTGCCGTTTTTAAAATTCGTTGTGCACCCGGTCGGTCGCAATTTAATGTGGTCGCAATACGTTACTATTATGGTAACAGAATAGATAATGGCTTAATACATATCAATAACTGCAAAATCTGCCACTTTTTCAAGAAATAAAATATGTGTGAATTATTTCTCTCGCCTACTATTTCGATAAGCCTTTTTTATAGCTGATTGATGCGAACTCTCTATAAATGTCCTTTACCATAACTAGAGCCGTAAACTTTTTTATTACTCTTACTAGGTATCAATAGTCTTTTTAGCCGTAAATAAACCGATAAAAAATCTTTAATGATTCTCAGCGGTTTGTTAAATATTTGGATTGCCGTCTAATTAAGAGAAGCATCCATATTTAAGAGACGTACAACGATACTTGTTAACAATTCTTTCCTTTGTGATCATCTCTATATTTCAACTATAAACGCATTGAACCCAGGATCCTAATAAGGCATTAATATTTCCTTAAGGATAATAGTCAACAAGCCCTCTTCAAACATATAAAAAGGCACTATTATCATATATCATCCTTAGCATTGTTCTTAGACTAAATGTTATTGTAGAAATCAAATACCAACTGTCATCAGATATATCAAATATATATCCACTCTCGTTACAATGATCCTTCATAAATTGCTATTGTTGCTAAATTTGGACTGGAATCCTGACAACACAGCCCAGGATTTGGACTTCAGGGCATTGCCTGGATATTTCAAAGGGTACACTGTCCAGGACACTCCTGACACCAAAATCAATGCTACCATCTTTGACTTTTTGGCATTAGATGATAGATTTAGCAATTGGCAACAGATGTACCAAGCCATCCCAAATGATACCGAAACTCATTCGTACAAGCTGGTTATTCTGGCTAGACACGGCCAGGGTTATCATAATATCGGGTATGATAGGTATGGTGAAAAGGCTTGGTATGATTATTGCGCAAGGTTAGACGGTGACCAGTACGGTAATTGGTTTGATTCTGAATTGACACCATTAGGTAAGAAACAAGCCCTAGAGGCTGGCCAAACATATTTGACAAACTTGACTGACGGTCTGCAACGCTTACCAGATAAGTTTTTCGTTTCACCATTAAGACGATGCCTAGACACATGCATCAGAGAGTGGGAACCAATATTTGCTAAGCACAAGCCAGCAAATTCCACTGTTCATGTCAAAGTCATTGAGTATTTAAGAGAAACCCTTGGTATAGATAAGTCAAACGAACGTGTAGATCATTCACAGGCTCTAGCAGAATACCAGGATCACAAATATAACACCAGCGATGTTACTGTTCATTTTGATTATCCAGATGACTATGCAGAAAAAGATCAATTATGGCAACCAGAACATTTGGAAACCTATCCTGAATTGGATAGAAGAATCAAAGTAGGATTACGTGAGGTTTTCTCCAGTGTTAATGCCACTGATAGAGTTCTTTCATTGACAGTTCACTCTGATGTCATTGAAAGTATCCTGAGAAATATAAAACACCCAGCATTAGTCGGTTTGCAAACGGGCAAAGTAATTTACACAGTGGTGGAAATAACCAAAAAACCTGCGGATGATCATTCAATTCTCGTAGTATCTTAAAACTCCGATCATCTATATCAAATAGGATCACCGTCTACATTGGTAGCCGGGTCTATGTTTCTTTGTTCATCCATTCGCTAAAAGTTCACTGCATAAAACACATACGTCTACCCATTGTTCTCTTTTCAAATTTATGCAGATGACGTAATTTGTTCTTTAGTCTCGGGGTTGTACGTTGATTTCACTGATCTATCAGAATGAAGAAATCCAACTTACGGAAATCCTTTCAATTGACAGCTTGAGACATCTAATTCCCTCATACTAATTAACTATAGAAACTGAAAGTATTATCGATTTTATAAAAATGAGCTATATTAAATTGTATATATTTTGCAATAAAATACACTTTTCGTTATTTCCTGTTTGTCAACAGTACATTATATAATACCATAAGAGTTTGTTTAGCGATTTTGTCCGGTTATATTTTTTTTGACAATATTGGCTTATATTTTGAATTTATAGGGGCACCAAAGTCATCGGTTATAAAGGATATACACACAATAGATAGTATTTTATTATAAGTTCGCCATACTTTGGAGTTTCAGTGTGCGATGGCTATTATTAAGAGAGTGGTACGGTCTAAAGCTGGCCAAGCTCCAGTAAAGAAAGGAGCTAAGATCAAAAAAGCATCGTATGACTCGTCAAGGAAGAAAGAGGTCGGTGTTTCTGACTTGACATTATTATCCAAGATTTCTGATGAATCCATCAATGATAACCTGAAGAAGAGGTTTGAGCATGGTATTATCTACACTTATATTGGGTATGTCCTGATTAGTGTTAACCCCTTCAGGGACCTTGGGATCTACACCGACGACACTATGAAATCCTATCAAGGCAAGAATAGGTTAGAAGCGCCTCCACATGTATTTGCTATTGCTGAGAACATGTACTATAACCTAAAATCATACAATGAAAACCAATGTGTTATTATATCTGGTGAATCAGGGGCTGGTAAGACAGAAGCTGCTAAGAGAATTATGCAATATATTGCAGCTACTTCTTCCACTCATTCCGAATCGATCAGTAAGATTAAAGATATGGTTTTAGCAACGAATCCTCTTCTTGAATCTTTTGGTTGTGCTAAGACGTTGAGAAACAACAATTCGTCTAGGCACGGTAAATATTTAGAGATTAAATTTGATGCACATTTCCAGCCATGTGCCGGACATATTACAAACTACCTATTAGAGAAACAAAGGGTTGTTGGTCAAATCAAGAATGAAAGAAATTTTCATATTTTTTATCAATTTACAAAGGGAGCACCCGAAGAGTATAGGCAACTTTTCGGTGTTCAACAACCAGAGCAGTATATTTACACATCGGCATCGCAATGTACTGCTGTCGAAAATATGGATGATGTAGAAGAATTTAATGAAACTTTAAACGCTATGAGAACGATTGGTCTTACGAAATCGGAACAAGATCAAATATTTAGAGCTTTAGCAGCAATTTTGTGGATCGGTAATATCTCGTTTGTAGAAAACGAGGCAGGTAATGCAGAGATACGTGATAAATCGGTTACAACATTTGTTGCATATTTATTAGAAGTTCAGGAAGAGTTGTTGATAAAAGCTTTAATCGAAAGGATTATTGAAACAACACACGGTGCTAAGAGAGGCTCTACCTATCATTCCCCATTGAATATCATTCAAGCTACAGCTGTAAGAGATGCTTTGGCAAAGGCTATATATAATAATCTCTTTGAGTGGATCGTAGAAAGGGTGAATAACTCTCTTCAGGCCTTTCCTGGTGCTGATAAGTCTATCGGCATTCTAGATATTTATGGGTTTGAAATATTTGAGCATAACTCCTTTGAACAGATATGTATCAATTATGTCAATGAGAAGCTACAGCAGATTTTTATTCAATTGACACTGAAAAGTGAACAAGACACATACAAAAAAGAACAAATTCATTGGACACCTATTGAGTATTTCGATAATAAAATTGTTTGTGATCTGATTGAGGCAAAAAGGCCGCCAGGGATATTTGCTGCTATGAATGATGCAATTGCTACGGCTCATGCAGATTCTGATGCAGCAGATCAGGCTTTTGCACAAAGACTGAATCTCTTTACTACAAATCCACATTTTGAGTTAAGACAAAACAAATTTGTGGTTAAACACTACGCGGGAGATGTCACATACGACATCTTTGGCATTACAGACAAAAATAAGGATCAGTTACAAAAAGACTTAGTTGAATTATTGTCAACCACCTCAAACTCGTTTGTGAGGGAAATCTTTCCGGTTCAGCCTCAAACAGATTCTAGGAGACGTCCACCAACTTCGGGAGATAAAATAATCAAAAGTGCCAATGAGCTTGTTGAAACTTTGTCAAAAGCCCAACCATCATACATCAGAACTATTAAACCTAATGATACTAAATCTTCGACAATCTATGATGATCAACGGGTATTGCATCAAATAAAGTATTTAGGATTAAAAGAAAATGTTAGAATAAGAAGAGCCGGTTTTGCACATAGACAAGTGTTTGAAAAGTTTGTTGAGAGGTTCTATTTGCTTTCTCCTCAATGCTCATATGCTGGAGATTATGTTTGGGATGGTGAAACCCTGGATGCAGTAAAATTAATTCTTCAAGATGCTTCTATCCCAACAACTGAATATGAAATTGGTGTAACACAAATTTTTATTAAGCATCCAGAAACTCTCTTTGCTTTAGAGAATATGAGGGACAAGTATTGGTACAATATGGCAGCCAGAATTCAGCGAGCATGGAGAAGATATCTACAAAAAAGGATTGATGCAGCAATTAGAATTCAGAATGCAATTAGAGGAAAATCGGGTGTTAGCACGTTCCGTAATGACGAATTACGCAATGCTGGTGATAAGGTTTATGGCGGCAAGAAGGAAAGAAGAAACATGTCTTTGTTAGGATTGAGGGGTTTTTATGGTGATTATTTGTCGTGTAACGAATCGAAAACTAGGGGCTCATACATCAAACGTCAGGCCAATATCACAGAAAGAGTACTATTCTCTTCACATGGTAATTCCTTACATGCAATGTATGGGGGAGCATCACAACGGCTAAGAAAGACCTTCATCCTCACACCTACATCACTCTGGATAGTTGGGCATACCAAAGCCCGTAATGCAATGAAGTATATTACGGACTACAGAATTGACCTGGGTAAGATTAGATCGATTAGTGTGACAAATTTACAGGATGATTGGATGGCTGTAAATTTGATGGATTCGCCAAAACCAGATCCATTAATCAATCTGCCATTTAAAACGGAGCTTATTACGCGTTTAACACAATTGAATCCACGTATCCATGTTAAAGTTTCATCTACTATTGAATATTTGAGGGGGCCTAAGAAACTTTTTGTCGTGAAAAGCCAATACAGCGATTCTGCTCCAAAATACCATGATTTGTATAGAAATGGGACAATTTTAGTCCGCCATGGTAACCCACCCGACTCTACTGCAGAAAACAGACCTGCTTTCAATAATGAAGATATGTACGGAAACTTAATGGAAGCAAAACACAAAACAATGAAAAAGAAGGTGGGAACTAAGAGAACACCTCAAGCCCTGCCAACATCTTCGTTGGCCGCTTCTGCTGCTCAAGCAGCATACCATCCTAAAGGTATTAGGTCACCTACATCTACTGAACAAAAATCTCCTAGTAAATCTAAGCCCATAACAAAAACTCGTAAACCCCCTGTAAGCTCACCTGTCAGAAACACCAGTAAGACTATTTCAAACTCAAAAGTTTATAGCGCTCCAAAGGCTAGTGTGACTAAACGGACACAGGATACAGTTTCTGTCTCCAAAACAAGTGTCAAAGATGATGTAACCCAAGAAAAGAATGCGATTATTCAAACTGAGGAGAAGCAAAACTATAGTTTACCAGAAAACATACCCCAAAGCAGTCAAACTGATAGTTATCAAGCCGCTTATGACTTTCCTGGTTCTGGTAACCCATCAGAACTGCCCTTACAAAAGGGGGACATAATTTACGTGTCTAAAAGTGATCCTAGTGGATGGTCTTTGGCAAGTACGTTAGATAACTCAAAGGAAGGGTGGGTTCCAACATCCTACATTGTCAAATATAATGGAAATGTGACAGATCCATCTGCTCAGCATCAAGATATGAATACAATGAAAATACAGGAAGATAACACCACTTCCATTAATGAACCAGAGACACACACCAACCAGGGGCCATCAAATACTGATCTTGGTGCTAATTTGGCTTCTGTATTGGCTGCAAGGGCCAATAAGCTAAGATGGGAAAGTGAAGAGGATATTTCTCGCGAAGAGGATGATGATGACGATTGGTAAATATAATAGAGGCTATTCAATATCAACTTGTTTTTTATGTATTTCAGTTAGTAATACAATGTATAGGACCTAATATCTTGTCACCTTCATCGTTATATGTGTGTGTTAATGCTGAAAAGAAATACGTCATTTTCTATTTGTTAATGTGCAGAATTTTTCACGCGAAATAGGGTCCCTTTGTTTTGGTATTTTTCAAATTTTTGGATTTGCCAAATCAATGATGCAAGAACTCATAATAACAATCTCGATTAAGAAAAGAGACATATACATTATCATACAAAATAATAAATAAGAAACTTTGTGATTAACTGCTATAATTTTAGTTATTACGTTTGCATTTTGCTTGTTAGGAACCATCTCATTTCCATTTGCTGCGTAACCAATTGAATATACTAAATCGCAACTCACTTAGTTTTGAAGATCAAAGCATAATTAGGTATATCCTAAACAAAATCAGTCGATAATGTCTAGAGAAGAACAGCCGTATATTGTTGCCACTGATGGTATTGTCGATGCTCTAACAAAAATATCATCTGTTTTTTCAGCGTATTTGTCTGCAAATATTCATATTTTAAACAAGTATATCAATTATCTGCGCAGAGTGACTAGTTTGAAAAATGAAAGGTCTATAATGATAAAAATAGTCAAGAAGCTGCGGTTTTTCAATGATACATTGCTTTCCACTGATTTGGCACAACTGCAGACTACATATGAAGGAGAGGAACCTGAACTGGCTCTCAATATTCAAACATTCGCATCTTATTTGGTTAAGTGTTTGGAGACAATTGATCTTTTAAATTATTTTCTTTTAAAGCCTCTACAGAAAGAGTTGATAGCCAAGACATTAAACTTTGATTTGGTATTTCCGGAAGACATAACTGATACTGTTGAAGACACATACAACCATTTTGTAAAATTTACTCAATGGTCAATTGAATCTCTTTCTATTGATGACCCATTACTAGATATTGAAGTCGTGCAATTTTCACTGAGGTGTGCCGAAGAAGACCAGTCTTATGCAGAAGAGACAGATAATATATTCCTTCAAGAAGTTCTACCTGTCAAGGACTCACAAGAATACGAAACACTAACTCTACAATGGCTTGACGTTTTGAATGGGAAACTTGCAATTCTGGGTGAACGTTTTGAAAAAGTGGCCGATGATTGGTATAAGAAGTTTGGCAAAAATAGAAGCTAGAATACTAACATTTGTTTTAGTTGAATATGCCTTATGGGTCATTCTTTGTTTAAAATGTTGTATAGCTGGTATAAATAATCTGATAGACTACAACCTCGAATCATCCATAATGATTTTAATGACTCAATTAAACTGGTCTTCGTATCGTCTTAATATAGCGTTATTTATAGAATAAATATATGATTTAAGGTTTATGTTGATATAAGTGAACCTAACAGAGGGATGGGGGGTAAAAGAATATTATAGGCAACTATATGTAGTGAGCATTTCAAAACCCATATAATAACATCTCCGGTAGATGATTATTCATTTAATGACGTGAGTCAAAGACATTTCAAGAGTATGGTCCTAATAAATATTAACAAAAGAGTAATCACGCTAGTTGGAATATAGTTTCTCCGTTACTATTTGATATTACTCAAGTAGTCAATATTACCTATGGAATCAATCGTGGAATTCAGTATGCTTTTTGTGTGTTCTGTTATTAGTCTAATGCGATTACCATTACCCAGTATTTATTTCGATCAAAGAAGAGCGTTACTCATACTGAAACACAGGTAATGGATAAATCGAATTATGATCATCAACCACACCAAATTCGAAATCAACAGAGAAATTTGGAAGATCGCCATCTGAGGACTGAAAATCAGACCAATTTGATGGCAAAAACCCATGGTTGCTATCTTTCAGATCTGTAGATGAACTTGAGAGACTTATAGATTGTGAATTATCAAAGATAGTCTCAGTGCTACTGACACTAGTTGATTCACTACCAGGAGTTGTCAAATCAGCTGTTTCGTTACAACCAGAACTACTGCATTTGTCAGATTTAAACAATGCTGTACTTTTGCTACCAATTGAGCTCTTGCTATTAGACGGCTGCTGACGTTTGGTGATGGATTTTTTATTGTCTTTTTTGGAGGGATTACTCTTTTTCTTCCTATCTCTAAGATTTATTTTGCCTGTTACATGGCGGTTAGTTTTTATTTTTGCAGTTCTTTTCCTCTTCTTTATTACATCTGTTTTGAGAGATAAGGGCCTCATCACTCCATGAAGCTTAAAGAATAAACCACAAGCATTACATAAAGGCTTTCTATCGATATCTTTCCTCCAGAGTGGCGTGTTGGTTGTGCCGCAATTTGTACATATCAAGTCCTCTTTATTGTTATCGGCATCTGATGGTTTTGAAGTTTCCACACATACAGGAGTTTTTTCTTTCTTGACCTTAATTTGTCTTTTAGAAGTTGGCTCTTTGGTTTTAGGTGGAATAGTTGGATGCAAATGCTTTATATCAAACTCCTTTGGCATCGGGATATTATCTGCGTGGCTAAAATTGCTGCTACGGCTTACGACCGGTGTTGTGACATCGACAATTTCAAAATTAGAGTCATTAGAAGTACTCCTGCTTTCAAATGAAGGAGTAATTATATTTGAGTCCTCTGTTGAAAATGGGAATGGTAAGTTAGGGAAGATGTCATCACTACGAGTAATATGTTCATCCACCTTGAAAGGGTCATCTAATAAATCAATATTAAGTGAGTTAGAAACCCCAGCCTGAAAATTAGTATCAATGGTAGCAGTATTAGATCTAGATTCGTTTTCCAGCATAGCCAGAATCCTATCCTTTGGGTTTTGAGCTTTATTAATATCGAAAAAGGTGCCTTTGTCATCAAAGTCAATAGTATCGAATTGGAATGATGGATTAAAAGCATGACCAACAAAAGAGGTTTGCATACTGGTTTTATTGGCAAAGGTATTATCGAAATGGTCGTTCATGAGATCTCTATTTTGTAATTGTTGGTTATTTTTAAATTGAAAGTTATTGAAGTCAAATTTAATTTGGTCAGACATTTGTTTATTGTGCTTATAAAGCGCGCTCTGTTTGAACTGGGATGTAGCACTAATGTCATACATCATTATAGCTAGGAGAGTGGACTAATTATTAAAATTTTTTATTGCAATTTAAATGAAATTTTTTAGAGTAAAGATTGGAACTTATCTTGAATGATTTCTAGTATTTTTTTTTTTTTGTTACCTCGAATAAATGATAAACGTTAAATATATAATAGCTTTTTTCAGAATGGATTATATTTTTGTAAGTTTTAAATTTATTTCTTAACTGCGTGTGTGAGATATTTTTTCTTTTATCTTGAAGAATAATAATTATGTTATAATAATCCTTTTATTATTATCTTTATTATTTTTTTAATACCGTTAGAGGATTTTGTTTCTAATTTTCCTGAAATTGCTAAGACAGAAAATAAATTATAAACTAGATTATCATAAAATATATATAAATTTGAAAATAACAATGAATTACTAAACAAAATGTGGAAACTATGGTAGCGAAACCGAGGAACGCATATCAACGCACCGTCATAAACCTGTTACATTTATATATCTAAGAAATAAGTTTCTAGTTTTCTAGATTTTTTAGAACATGGGAGCAAGGATTTCGAAATGAATGTCAAAGTCAGTATTAGCTACATACTGAATACAGTTTTTCTGCTTGCGTTATTCATTTGACTAGTTTATTTCAGCAGTTGAGAATACTAACTAATACTACTTCTTATGTCGAAAAGATTATAACCCACTTGCACTTGTCGTTGCTGGGATGTGGCTCGACAAAAAGAAAAGAATGCTTCCATGAAAACAGATACAAATTTGAAGGGCTACAAAGCACCTTCCACAGAACATAGAGAAAGCTTATGGAACAAGAGCACCCTCAACAGAAAAAAAGAAACAACGAGTGGGGTTTGATTACGACTCAAATGTCAATTTCTAGAAGAACAGATCAAAATTACGAGAAATATCTTTCCCTTTAGAAAAGCCGGAAGGGAGAAAGTTCCTAGTGCTATTCCAGTCTTCTTTATTCTTCAAGCAAAGCTCTCCTTCAGGGTTTTTTGAGTCATAATATGGGAAGTTATATAATACAAGAAGAGAAGGGGAAATAGAAAAAAGCTTCTTTAATAATACTCAAACTTTGTACTGTTGTTTCTTTAAGGAAACAATCACATTATCAGAGTGCGCAAGTACAACACAAAAAAAACGGAATAGTTAACTTCTCGATCGCCACTGTGCTGTGTTTTCTGTGGTGGTGGGGGGAGCCTACCCTTTTTTTTTTAATCCCATATTGTTCCTTCTGTGAAAAATTCCAGTTTTTGCAGTTTTCTTTCGATTTATAGTTTTCTTACGTACCAAGGGTTCAACATCCAGTGAGATCTAATGAAGTAGGGGCAGTCCGCAGGAACAGAGGTGCATTATAACTGAAAAGCATGGAACAGTTAGCCCGATCTGACTCTTCTCATTGACTTTGTTCTTCTGGACAAATTTGGTCTTTGTTTCCTAACGGAATACGTCTTCAAGCATCTTGTGCATAATAAATAAGGAACCCCAACATGCCGAGAAACATAGCAGGAAACCTGGTCTACACTACAAAAATGCTATGTACCAGGACCCAATTGTATATGTTATTTTTGTTTAATTTCTTGTCAGTCTGTCGGAAAACTAACATACCAAAAAGACTTTTGTCCAGCAATCTACACTAAAGTACAAAAGATAAGGACAAAGTAAAGAACCTTGACAAACCTAGAATTGTTGCCCTCAATGCTCTTTGTATCCCATTTATTGGTAATTTCTTACAAATATTCAAATCTTTCAAAAAAGACAGCAAAGATCAATGGGGTTAAGGTACACTAAACCATATGTTGAGGGAGAAAGTAGCAATAATGGGAGATCTTTTGTTATCTCTAGACTACTCGAAAGGTAAACAATTCCGAAAAACGATCGTCATGGACAAATTGGGCATATTTTTCTTGAATGGACTACGAAGCTCATGAACACAATAGTCAAAAATTATGCTACAGCCAAATCTTGAGAATAATTATTTTCTTGGCTACACTAACAGTTCAGTGCTTCGCAAAAAAAAAAAAGAAGGTATAATAATATGCGTAGAAGCTCGCTAATAGCGCGCATCGACATAAATTAAGAAGAAAATCATTGGCAGCACTCTTTGCTATTCTCACCAATAAAAGGGGAAAGCCTAAACTTATGGGCTGTGGTGGCCAGTTCAGGAGTATTCACCAGCGGCTTTTTGTTTGCTTCCATTACCAGAAAGAAGCAGTCAAAACCGAGTAATGTATTAACTTCTTTAAAACTTCTTTGATTTGTAGTTTCCATTTCATGTTGGAGAAGTAGGTAGGATTGCTCAGAGTTGTCTGCAGAAAAATGTATCTAGTATTACGACCCAACGGAAACTAAGCCTTTGACATAGTGTGGGATTATATGGTTCTTAAAATAACAGTGTTTTTACCTGCTGTTTGATGTCAGAAAAATACGTAGAAACTATACTAAACAACTTTCCTGTTTTGATGGCACATCATTCGATGAATTTATGATCTGCTTAATATTCCTTTTCATTAATTTGTTAAAATAGCATTTCCACTGCGGTCATTTAAGTAGAGAGTGGGATACTAAACAAAGAGATCCCACACACATTCTAAAGGGTTTCTTTGATTTTCGTGATGTGGGCTGGTAACCCCACCACAGCAAAGACCGTTATTTTTCCGAGCTAGATAGTGTCGTAGAGCTGTAGGTTTTTTTGGACCAGCCAAACCCCTTTTACTCACTACTACATTTTGCTATCTTCACGTATCAGATTGAAGTATCATAACACTAAAAGTATCGTACAGGTAATGCAGAAGCAAAAAAACATCCTTGACACGTAACTATAATACTATTCCTAGAAAGAGGTTTTTCTGCAGAGACTGAAAAGGGTAACAATAGAATCGTGGAGTAAGTTACATAAATTAAATTTAGTTTTTTATGAACAAAAAGGACAGCAACAGAAAGCTACGTACCTGCTTCGAAACAGGATCGTATCTCTTGAGAATCCTTATATGGTAGCTGTGCAGCCATTTCTTAGAAGGGTCCAAAGATGCTGCAAGGTATTAGGGAGGTTCCTATATTAAGCATATAGCCCGTGGTGGCGCACAGTGCAGGGTGTTGTTACGTGGGGGATTAAAAGGAGAAAGATACTGTAGAAACCAAGACCAAAATACTCCAAGTGTTAGCGATATTGTTGAATCGCAATTAAATGACGTATTTCCATTATTTGTTAGTTTATTTTTCCCTTTATTTTCTCAGAAATTCTCGTAGAAAAAAGGCTTTCTGCATTTCTATAGTATATTGAGATGAGACCACATGTCTCATGAACAACATGCCATATTATGGACGTCTCACAGGATGCCGATCAGTTTCTATCTACTATCAAAAATATCCTGGTTCCAAATTCTCTAAATCGTTGCATGCTCCTTTAATGAAGCAAACCCCAGCCATGATGATTCTCGTTCTGTCTCAGAGATGAGGGGGTAGGTGGATTCACTTCCATTTGCAATTTGCAAAGACCTGGAGAATCGCTCACGTCGCTATTCTGGAAATTAATACGGTGAATCATACCTTTATGTGTTGCATGAAATTGCACTTTCTTGTACAGATAAGTCCCGACAAAGTCATATTTCCTCTTGTGGGATCGAAAATCCCCTTGCCTTTCAATGAACCCGAGGGAATAACGGACGATTCTTCCTCTTTGTCCATCAGAAAGGGTATCTTGAAAACCCACCCAGGTTTGTCAAAATATTAACAACTCAGCGTAGACCTCGGAAATATTATGGATATAAAACGCATCATAGTAGCAAACTAAAACAGCTCATATAAGATGGGGAAAGAGAAGAATAAGAAAAAAAGAACTAAATATACACATTACTCTTCATCTGTTTGTAAAAGAAAAGGTTCTGGACTGACGTTAATTTTTTGTTTTCTTTATTGAACTTCAATATTTGGCATGAATTATATCACAAAAGAAAAGTAACGCTTTATTACGATCGTGGTTTATGTCACTTACACTACCTATCCCCACTTTCTTGCAGTAGGATCACATAAAAACTATTACAATATTTTTCTGTACTTAACTTTATTACTAGGATAACAAGCAAAGAGCTCACTTATCATGAGAGTCTAGACATGTCCATTTTATTCCAAAATTGTTACAAATAGCAGTGTCTGTCGGGAAAGAATGACACCCTTTATTTAGATGTGAATTACGGTTTTGCGTAATGCTCTCTTCGTATGTATTGTAAACAACAATAGATTTCCGGTACTCTCAAGCTATGATCAACATATTTGCTGGTAATTTACCCTGTTTTGGCATGGGGTGCTTGAAGTAAAATTGATAATCATATTGAGTTACATTCGTGAGAAGCTAGAGTATTCGGGGTTCGCCTTCTATGTCAAATTCGGTGCCTTTCACCCTCTTCATATGCATTGCGTCACCTACCTCGCATCTTCACGTATGTCAGATGATGGAATAGTAACAAACGAGCGGGTTGATATATCACGGAGATGAATTTCCGATATTTTATTCTCTTTCACTTTAAAGATTTGACATATGTACGCTTTTTCACTATTGTTGTTTGCGATAAATAAGAAAGTTGTACCTTGATATTCACCTGAATAGATTGAAAAACCAGAACAGTTTATTGTGGCCAAGGTGCGCAAAATTCACATTCGCTCTATGCATCCATCTCAACGGGATTGAGCAACTCGATTTAGTATTATTATCATCAAAGAAAAAAAAGAAAGAAAGAAATCATGATTTGAAATTATTTAATAGTACCTTTCTCGCATATGTTCATTGGGCCTCTCTGTTGGATACTTTTCAGCACCCAGGACAAATTATTACATTAGACCCTTGGTGTTTTAAGTTTTGTCCCAGCAATTGCACAAAAAAAACAAGATATCGGTGCAAGAAATTTTGCTACCTCTTAGAAACCAAAACTGTATTGTATGTAGCAAATGAATTTTTTCAAGATTACAAGGACATATTAATTTACTTGATTAACAAATTTGTTGTGAACAAACTTGACAGAAAAAAGAAAATATACTTTAGAAGAGAGGGTGACAGTTCTGTTCACAGTCGTAACGTAAAATAGCGACTGACTGACAGCAACAAATACGTAACTGACTGGTATCAAAGCTAATCACAGTTCTACTTTATATTAAATTCCTCTGTAGCAGATGTAGAACCGTCAAAGAAACGTCATTCCGATATTATTGATAATTTCAAACTGATTGCCAAGAAGAAAACAAGAACGAATTAAGTATAATACTAGTTCTGTTTTGTCCTATATTCAACATACGCTTCAATAAACAGCAATGTCAAGAGCGCGACAAATCAACAAAAAAATAATTAAAAAGAAAACGTACTTGTACCATATTCATAATATATGATTAATATTTCTTAGAATAGTCTATAGAGAATAATGCGGTATATTCTACCACCAAAAGCCCCTTATTCTATTTACCAATAATCAATGCCAGCCTTATCGTAAAGCCGATATGAACTAAACACTGGCGGAAAACAGCGACAACAAAAACACAAGAATAACAAATAAGATAATAGTGACGAAACGATCAGTCAAAAAATGGGGATGATAGCCACCGAAAAAATAGTAATCATTTCCTAGTTTATGTCTCTTTACTTTCTTACGTTGCATAATTCACATCTACACAAACCATTACAACTATGGGTAAAATACTTACTGGTGAAATCAATAGTATCTGTTTCAGATACAGAATAAACCATAATTAAGTAATACTACGCCGCCAAAAGATAATGTTTTTGAATATATCATGTGACTTATTCGTAAAATAATTTTACAGCAACAACCTATCATCACCTGATACATAATTATATACGTGTTTTGTGGTCAAGATGTTAAAAACACAGAAAAAGAAATTTTTCAGTTTTACTCTACCAAAAAAAATGTGAAAAACTGGAAAAAAAATCAGTCAATTTTTTCAATCGCTCGAAGGTAAGCTCATCTCACTACTGTAGAACACGAATTCTAATGCAATGTTGGAAGAATCAACTGTATTGCTAGTAGTTGTTTGTAACCGCTCATACTCTTTTGGCAGGTTGTTATATCTCTATAGCATATTTCTATATTTGAGCTGATCAAAATTTCTGTATTTGGCTGTTCCCATTATCAAAAAGCAGCATACGAAACATCGAACACAATGTCTGATTTCCAATTGGATATTTTGAAGAAATTGAATGAATTGGGTGAGATTAAATCCACTTTACAAGTTTTTGCCGACAAGGATTCACAAGATGTTCTTAGCGCTTTGAACTCTTTGAAGGCTCACTCTAAATTGAACTACACAAAGCATGACACAATTTTGTATGATCTTTCCACTGAAGGTCAGGATATATTGAATAATGGCTCTCATGAAATGAAATTATTGAAGCTTATCAAAGAAGTTGGTAATTTGAAAATTAGTGATGTCAATGCCAAGTTAGGTAAGGATGGTAAGCTAGGTCAAGCTCGTGCTTTCAAGAACGGTTGGATTAAGAAGAACGAGAACAACGAACTAGAAGTAAACGAAAAGGGTAAAAACGATGTCGAAGATACAACTCAGGTTGAATTGAAGGCTATAGTGGAAGGCAAAGCTGACTCTTTAGATAAAAATGTTGTCAATGATTTAAAGAAGAGAAAGTTGATCACTCCAAAGAAGTTGACTGATTTCGAAGTTGTCAAAGGTGCTGAATTCTCTTTGGAAATTAAAAAATTGGAAACTGATATAACATCAGACATGGTGGTTACTGGTTCTTACAAGGATCTTGAATTCAAACCATACAATTTCAATTCTCAAGGTCTTGAAGTTCAATCTGGTGCTCTCCATCCATTGAGCAAGGTTAGAGAGGAATTCAGACAAATCTTTTTCAGTATGGGTTTCACTGAAATGCCAACTAATCAATACGTTGAAACTGGTTTCTGGAACTTCGATGCCCTATATGTTCCACAACAACATCCAGCCCGTGATCTACAAGATACTTTCTATATCAAGGACCCTCTAACATCTGATCTACCCGATGACAAAGAATACCTAAATAACATCAAGGCTGTTCACGAAGGTGGTAAATTTGATACAATTGGTTACCGTTACCCATGGAAACAAGAAGAAAGTCAAAAACTTGTTTTGAGAACTCACACAACTGCCATCTCTGCCGCTATGCTGCATAAATTGGCAAAGGATCCAAAGCCAACAAGATTATTCTCCATCGATCGTGTTTTCCGTAATGAAGCTGTCGATGCTACACATTTGGCAGAATTTCACCAAGTCGAAGGTGTACTTGCCGATTACAACATTACTTTGGGTGATTTGATTAAGTTTATGGAAGATTTCTTTGCCAAGATGGGTGTAACAGGTTTGAAATTCAAGCCAACCTATAATCCTTACACTGAACCTTCTATGGAAATTTTCTCATGGCACGAAGGTCTAGGTAAATGGGTCGAAATTGGTAACTCTGGTATGTTTAGACCTGAGATGCTTGAACCAATGGGTCTTCCAAGAGATCTAAGAGTTCTAGGTTGGGGTCTTTCTTTGGAGAGACCAACCATGATTAAATACAAGGTTCAAAACATTAGAGAACTTTTGGGTCACAAGGTTTCATTAGATTTTATTGAAAACAACCCAGCGGCTAGATTAGACGAAGATCTGTATGATTAAGTAGGCCATGCTTACCAAATTAAGAAATTAACAGACACTAGCATGAGTGATATCCTATACTGTACAACGAGCAACGTATTTTGAACAATTTTATAAATTATTATTTCTTTCTAGATTATAAATAGATAATTGATATACAGTATGTTTCAAACATTCTTTCTTCTTAAAAAATGAATATTTTTATTTTATTGATAGGATATGTAAGGAATCAAAGAATTTTTATCACGCATGGTATGCTTCTCTAGGTATTTAATATTAGATCCGGGTATGGAGTCTTCATTACTACCCAAACATGTTGTTCAAAAAAAAAATGATAACGAAGAAAAAAAAGAGAATTTATTAAAACAGTAATTATTTGCTGTATTTTTAATTTTAGTTGATGTTACTTTAATTCGAAAAAGGGGAAACCAGCCCACTTATCAATAGTAGATCAGAATATATGTTGTCTTCTTATTTATGAACCTTGTTTTACTGAACAAACTTTTTAGTTATTTCCATCTGCTAAGAATGATAACAAAGAGCTCTTGACAGCATTAATCTCAACGTCATCAGGAAGGCCATCAAAATTTGGGGACTCGTCTATGCTTATTGCATTGTCAACATTGCGCACCAAGTTTTGTAGTCTTGCTCGGACTTCTTTTAGGCGACGCAACGCCAATACGATATCATTAACGTAGTTATTATCAAACTCAAACTGTAAATTTCTCTCAATAGCGGCAGTTTCAAAAGAGACTGGTGAGTCGGGTTGTTGTTCTTCTGCTAATGGTACATACTCATTGGATCCAGCATTATTGCCAGAGCGGTTAATATTCCTTTCGACGTTTTGGTCATTCTCTACACCTCGTTGATGATTATTAAGACTGGAATCATCTTTACCGCTTCTATGAGTTACGGTGTAATGGTTAATGTCGTCATCAGTAAATCTGATCTTCTTCTTACCATTTTCCAATTCTAACTCATTCCAATCAAACTTGAATTCTTGCTCAATTTCAGAGGTGTTCACGAACTGGAAGTAGTTGTCATTGAACTGGTTCATCTCTGTATAATCTTCATACTGATTATCAGTTCTCAATTCTTCCAGCGTAGACCTCCAAGCATCTCTGCCCATATCATAGGAAGGGATGTGTTCCATTACTTTACAAATTTCTAATTTTTTTTTTTTCGTTTTTGTTTTGAATAGTACCACTGTAGCAAAAACAAAACTCGGTTTGCTGAAAAGAAGGTTTAAATTAGTCCTGGAATTATATATCTTTGTTTGCGCTATTAATACAATTACAGTCCAGAAAATTCATAATTGATCCTTATCCCAAAACCCATAGTTCTTGTTACACCACCACAAAAAATATGCCAATGGTTCTTAGACAAGGTGAAAACATCCTTTTGTGTAACAATTCAATATGCTGGAAATATGGTGCATAGAAAAATTGTGTCAAAAAAACGGCCTTTACACTCTTTCTCGCACCCTACTTCTGCATTCCCTAGTTTACTAGATAGAGACCGAGCAATACAAATAAAGAGACACCCAAGTCACAGCACATGGCTTCGTAGCGATGTCTTGGAGTGGAATGAAGGTAGAGCAGTATAGAGACTGTGTATCTTCCATAAAGAAAATGTACAACGTAGAAGGTGGTTTAAATTTTAGTACTTGGAGTAAAAGTCAGGATAAGCTTGAAGATTGAAGAAATCAAAAAATCATCGGAACGGCCGGATTAGAATAGTTTTAAGACAATGGCACATGACTGTAACACTTGAAGAATAGGAAATTCAGACACTATATTGGATGGAGTATTGTTACTGGTAGTTCCTGAGTCATCTTTCGAAATTCACTAAGCATGTGCGGGGAATTTCAGAGCCTCCTTCCACTTCTTCCACTAGGTGAACGTGTACATTTGTGTTGGTATTCTACACTTATGGCAAGAGATTGCTTTCTTTGCATTTACTGTTGAATCTGTGGTTGCAAGATAGGGAATAGATAACGGTAAACAGATAAATAAGGACGATTCGCGGTACATGATGTACTAATAAGTATTTAGATTGGGCGATTTAGGGAATCTCTGGAGACAATGCAATGTAGTGATCATATTGAGATTTGCAACTACACCACCTTACTGGTTGCCAATATTTTGAATTGGGGGGGGGGAAGGGGGAGGTCCGTGGCGATAATCAGATCAGAAGCCGATCGATGGGCATTCCTCATCGCCAGGCTGGTTCCTCCCACCACCACCACTGCCACAGTTAAACTTTTAGTCACATGATATAAGTTCAACCCCTAAAAAATATCGCAGGATTGAAAACGTCTGGATTAAAGAAATTTGCTCGTGACAATGAAGTGATGTATGGAAAGTTAGATGATCTTTGTTTTATCAAGTATATAAATATATTCTTTGTGGGTATACTATAAGAGATACTTATCTTATCAGCTTATCAATGGCCTTTCTCTGTGATCTGAATCTACTTTGTTTCACAGGGTTTCCGTGTTCATCGATGGGTTCTATCTGTTTCATCTCTTCCGTTTGAGGATCTATGGCAGACACGTCTGATCTCATCTTGTTCACAAGTTTCTCTTTCATATTCCTATATTCTATGGCTACTGATTGCGCCAGTTGATCTTGACTCAATGAGTAATCATCTCCATTGTCATCTTGGCCATAACTTTCCGGTATGTCTTTCTCCTGGATATCAGTCATCATAGGCCCATCGTCGTCTTCTTCATTATCTTCTGAGAGCATCGGGTTATTTATTCTAAACTCTGCTATCTCACTTTCCAGTTCTTTAACTTGCTCGTTGTACTGCTTGAAATCATTTAGGTGTTCTAATACTACGCCAGGATCATCTACATCATCATCATATAATCCCATTGAGTATGCCATTACCATATCGTCTAGATTTTCATTTAGAGATTGATAGTCAATCTTGGCTTTCGGAAATTTGTCTCCACCTTCACCTTTCTCAATGTAGCGAGAAAGTTCTTTGGGAATAACAGGAACTTTCCTCTCTTTAGTATTTTGGGAATTAGCTGGTGCGTTGTCATCATCCAAAGAGATTGATTCATTTACTATCTCATCCTCAACTACTCTCTCAAATACCTCATCCTCAACTGCCCTCTCAACTACCTCATCCTCAACTGCTCTCTCAACTATCTCATCCTCAACTACTCTTTCAACTACCTCATCCTCAACTGCCCTCTCAACTATCTCATCCTCAACTGCCCTCTCAACTACCTCATCCTCAACTGCCCTCTCAACTACCTCATCCTCAACTACCCTCTCAAATACCTCATCCTCAACTGATCTCTCAACTATCTCATCCTCAACTACCC
>ERZ1036435.345-NODE-345-length-24675-cov-5.150244_pt1 | contig 24675 bp, 13 predicted proteins | sample MGYA00514223_ERZ1036435 | MGnify/ENA primary metagenome ERZ1036435 (study PRJEB33795, sample SAMN09464927) | human gut metagenome | host: Homo sapiens | place: USA: Stanford, California | collected 2016-08 | study: EMG produced TPA metagenomics assembly of the... | reverse complement strand
CTCGAGGGCCTGACGGGCCTGGGGCGTCAGGCCGCGGTTCTCGGCGGTTTCCGGGGAGTCGGCGGGGTCAGCGGGAGCGGGGTGCGCAGTCATCGGCCCAAGCCTGCCATGAACCCTCACCGGTGCGCCGTCGTCCTCGGCCTCAGCCGCCCTGTGGTGAGGACCATCCCGCACCGGGCCACCATCGGCCACCGCCGCCCCCAACGTCCGTCCGCGGATGGCGCAGTTGTGTGCGACGACGTACTCGGCCAGCGGCGCCCGGCGGCCCGGACGCCCTAGAGTGTCCCCATGCCCTCTCCACGCACTCGCACGCCCCGCGCCGGAAACCCGGCCCACCGGGCGAGTGGGCGCGCCCTGCCGATCGTCAACGAGACCAGCGCCGGCGGCCTGGTCGTCGACGTTCAGAACGGGCAGGCCTTCACCGCGGTCATCGCCCGGCGCAACCGGGGCGGGCGCCTGGAGTGGTGCCTGCCCAAGGGGCACCTGGAGGGCGCCGAGACCCCCGAGCAGGCCGCGGTCCGCGAGATCATGGAGGAGACCGGGATCACCGGTCGGGTTCTTCGGCACCTGGCGACCATCGATTACTGGTTCGCCGGCCATGAGCACCGCGTCCACAAGGTGGTGCACCACTTCCTGCTGGAGGCGGTCAGCGGCACGCTGACCACGGAGAACGACCCGGACCATGAGGCCGAGGACGTCGAGTGGGTCGCCCTCGACGACGTCTCCCACCGCCTGGCCTACCCCAACGAGCGCCGTATCGTGGCCGCGGCCTGGGACATCCTGGTGGGGGATGGATGACGGGCACCGCCGCCTCTGTGTACGCGAAGGTGGTCACCACGCTGGGCTCCCGGATGCGGAGCAGGGCGATGGTGACCATTGCCGCCCTACTGGGGGTGGCCGGCCTGGTGACGTGGCCGGTGGCCGCGCTGCCCGTGGCCGAGGCGGACCAGGGCTCCGGCACGCTCCCGCTCGCGCAGTCCGCCGGACTCTCCGCGGACATCGCACCGGCCGCCCCGGCGGCTTCGGCGAAGCCGTCCACGGCGTCGGCCCCGGCGTCGGCCTCGGTGTCGGCCCCCTCAACGGCCCCGGCAACGGGCGAGAAGCCCACCAACCAGGTGACTGTGAGCATCGACGCCCTGACCCCCGAGGTGCTCCGCAGCGACCAGGACCTCAACCTGACCGGCACCATCACCAACGGAACTGCTCAGACCATCACTGGGGCGGACCTGGTGACGCGGGTGCAGCGATCCACGGAGTCCACGAGCGGGGGCCTGAGCAAGTGGTTGACCGGGACCGATGAGTCGGGACTGTCCGACCCCTTCACAGTCCCACTGGGTCACGACCTCCAGCCGGGGGGCGTCTCCCAGTTCTCCATCACCATCCCCGCCGACGAGCTGCCGCTGAACAGCACCGACCAGTGGGGGCCGCGCGGCGTCTCCGTCGCCCTGGCGACCCAGGACGTCTCCCTAGCCCAGGACCGCAGCATCCTCGTGTGGGACAGCGGCGCCTCCGTCTCGCCGTTGCGTATGACCGTCTTTCTGCCGGTCACCGCCTCCGCTCAGGAGATGGCGGTGCTGTCCGGCCCGCACACCCAGGAGCGCACGGAGGCCCTCAGCCGTATCCACAACCGGGTCCTGGGCCTGGTGAGCATGGCCGGCGACGGCGTCGTCACCGCCGTCGACCCGGCACTGGTCGAGGCCCTCGGTGTCACCACGGCCAGCCTCGAGCAGGCCGCCCGCAACAACGGCTCCCAGCCCTCCTCGCCGGATGCCGTCTCTCAGGCGCCCCAGAGCACCGACTCCTCCGCGTCGTCACCCCCGACTGCTCCGGCGACGACGCCCCCCTCGGCGAGCGCCACCCCGTCCCCGCAGCCGGGGGGCAGCGCCACCGCCTCGCCATCAGGCAAGGCCCCGCAGGTCTCCAACGAGGTCATCCAGCTCTCCGCGGCTCTCGCACGGGCCATCCACTCCGACAGCCTCGTGGCTCTGCCGTGGGGCGACTCCGACACCGCGGCCCTGGCGCACCTGCAGCAGACAAGCCTCATCGAGACCGCCGCGCGGCGCACCCAGGAGTCGGTCATCGTCAAGGCGGGCGCCCCGACGTCGGTGTCCTGGTTGGCATCCAGCGTCGCGGACGCCACCACGGTCAGTGCCCTGGCGCAGCCGGATTCGACCATCATCGCCTCACCGGAGTCCTTGCCTCCGTCCGACGAGCTCACCTACACCCCCTCCGGTCTGGGCGCCTCCGGGGACCATGCGGTCCTCATCCCGGAGCAGTCCCTGTCGGGGGCGCTCACCGGTCAGGACGCCACACCCGCGGCCTCCGATCAGGGCGATCCGACTGCCCAGAGCGCCCAGGCCTCCGCACTCGACACCCGCCAGCTGCTGCGTGGGGACAGTGCCATTCTGGTCCGCCAGGCCCCGGTGCTGGAACGGGACATCATCGTGGCGATGCCCCGCCGGGCAACCTCCGCCGTGCAGTCCTCGGTCGTGCGGGAGCGGGTGGCCGCCCTGCGCTCAGTGCCCTGGGTCCAGTCCCAGTCCCTGGGCGCCCTCCAGGAGCGCGCCCAGCACGAGGTCGCGGCCGTGAACGAGGGCACCTCACGGATCGAGCGCTCCGAGACGCCGGACACGGTGATCGACGACGACGAGCTGTCCGCCGACACCCTCACCGCCGCCGGCCGTACGGCCACGACCCTGCAGTCGATCTCCTCAGTGCTCTCCGAGCCGGCCGCGCTGCTGGGCGACTACACCAGCCTGGAGGCGGTGGTCTCCTCAGCGTCCTGGCGGGCCGACCCCGCAACCCGCAACGCCCAGGTTCCCACGGCCGAGGCGGCCGGGGCCGGCGTCACCTCCTCGCTGGCCGCGGTGCCGTCGTCGACCATCAACGTCATCAGCTCCGAGGCGCAGCTGCCGGTGCGCATCACCTCCTCCCTGAGCCAGGACGTCACGGTCCAGGTCTACCTGGTCTCGAATAACAAGCGCCTCCAGGTCCCGCGCACCACGACCGTGCGGGTCCCGGCCCACCAACAGGCCAAGGTCACGGTGCCGATCCAGGCCGTCGGCTCGGGCGATGTCGCCCTGACGGTGCAGGTTCTCGCCGCCGACGGCACCACCGTGGGCACCCCCACCACCGTCAACATGCGCGTGCGCGCCGACTGGGAGGGACGCGGCACCGGTGTCATCGTCGGGGTGCTGGTCTCCATCGTGGTGATCGGTACGGTGAGGACAGTAAGACGAGGCCGCCGCACCGCAGTGGCCCCGGCTGCACCGGCTGCACAGGAGACGGCATGAGCATCATCAAGCGTGTACGGATCGGGCGATCCTCCTCCCAGGGGCGCAGCCAGGCCTCCCTGGCGCGCTCCTCAGCCATCATGGCCTCGGGGACCCTGGTCTCCCGCATCCTGGGCATGGTGCGCAACGCCCTGATCGTCATGGCGCTGGGCGCCACCGGGTCGGGGGCCGCCGACGCCTTCAACACGGCCAACAACCTGCCCACCTACCTGTACAACATGATGATCGGCGGGATCCTCAACGCGATCCTGGTGCCGCAGATCGTTCAGGCCCTCCGACGGCGCAACGGCGAGGAGGTCGTCAACCGCCTCTTGACCGCCGCGGCCACGCTTATGCTGGCGGTCACGTGCATCGCGACCGCGGCCGCACCCCTCATCTTCACCCTCAACGCCAACTCCTTGGCCCAGGGGCAGTGGCGCGCGCTGTCCTTCGCCTTCGCGTTCTGGTTCATGCCGCAGGTCTTCTTCTACGGCCTGTACGCCCTGTGGGGGCAGGTGCTCAACGCCCGCTCGAGCTTCGGGCCCTACATGTGGTCGCCGGTGCTCAACAACATCATCTCGATCGCCTCGATCCTGCTCTACCTCCATCTCTACGGTCGCTACACCGCCGGTGAAGGCGCAGAGATCTGGGGCTGGGGCCGGATCACCCTCATCGGGGCGACAACGACCCTGGGCATCGCGGTCCAGGCGCTGATCCTCTACATCCCCCTGGTGCGCTCCGGGTTCCGGCCACGCATCATCTTCGGGGTGCGGGGCCTGGGGCTGGGCAAGACTGTCAAGGTGGCCCTGTGGGCACTGGCCGGGGTGGGCGTGGCCAGCCTGAGCAACTGGATCACCTCCAACCTGGGCTCCTACGCAGTGACGGCCTCCGAGCAGCCCGAGTACGCGAACGTCATCGTGCCCTCCACGACCATGTGGCTCAACGCCTACCTGGTGTACATGCTGCCCCAGTCCCTCGTGGTCACCTCCATCATCACGGCCCTGTTCACCCGGATGAGTGAGAAGGCCGCGGCCGGGGATGCGGCCGGCGTGCGCGAGGACCTCTCCCTGGGACTGCGCTCGGCGGGCGTCTTCACAGTGCTGGCCACCGCGGGCATCTGCGTCCTGGCCGTCCCGGCCCTGCAGCTCTTCACCCCCTCGATCACCCTGCCCGAGGCACAGGCCAGCGCCCCCATGCTCATCGCTCTGGCGCTGGGCATCGTCCCGCAGGGGATCTGGTTCGGGACCCAGCGGGTGATGCTGGCCTACTCCGATACCAAGCGGCTGCTGCTGGCCGACGTCGTCGTCGGCGTCATCCCCGTGATCCTGTGCGTCCTGGCCTACTTCGTCGCCCCGGCCAACCACTGGATGACCTGGGCGGGCGCGGCCAACACGATCAGCCAGATCGGGGGCTGCGTGGTGGTCATCCCCATGATGCGCTCCCACCTGCCCAGCCTCGACGGCCGCAAGATCGTCACCACCCACCTGCGTCTCATCCTGGCGGTGGCGCCCGCAGTCGTCGTCGGGATCCTGCTCAACGCGATGCTTGGTGACATCGACGCCGACTCCACCCTGGCGAACATGACCGCAGCGCTCGGACACATCGCCGTCGTCGCCACCGTCATGTCGCTCATCTACCTGCTGATGGGGCGCATCGTCAGGATCGAGGAGATCACGGTCGCCTTCCGGCCCTTCTCGCGGATCCTGTCCACGCTCGGTCGTCGTCTACCCGGCGCCCCCGGGCGAGCGGTCCTGGCGGCGGCGGCCTGGTTGTCACCGGCGCCGCCACAGACCCAGGCGACTGACCAGATGGCCGCGGTCCAGGCGCCTGCGCCCCCGCCCCCACCACCGCCGCCGGCTCAGGCGGCTTCAGGCCCCTCCGGTGCGTCGACGGGAGCGGTGGCGCATGGTGCTGTTGGCTACACCTCCGGCGGCACGCGGGCGATTCCGCCCGCACCGCCGCCGCCTGCACAGACGCAGATCCACTCCTGGGGACAGCCGGGTCAAATGGGGTCCCAGCCCGCGGGTGGCCACCCATCTCAGCCCGTAGCGGGCCGCACCTATCACGGGCAGCCCGACCCCCGGCTCGCACCGCCACCACCGGCACCCTCGCAGGCCGCAGCCGCACCGCCGCCCCCGAGCGCAGGTGCCGCATCCGGCTCCTCCCAGCACTGGCACACCCCGGGGCACGTCCCAGCCGACGCACCCGGGAGTATCCCGCCGTCACTGCCGGCCAGCATTCCCCCGTCCCGAGTGGCCACAGGGCACTCCGCCGCCTACCCGTCACACAGCTCTGCCCACACGGGCCACATCACCCCGGCCTGGAGCCCGCAGACAGTTACGATGGGGTCAACTGGTTCAGATGGACAACCATCTCAAGGAAGGAGACGCATGTCGGAGGCGACGCCGATCGGCAGTGGTCGCTACGGGCTCCTGGGAACGCTGTCCACCACCCTGCCGCGTATTGTCAGGCACCGTGGCGTCGACACGATCCTGGATCGAGACGTCACGATCCTGGTTCTCACCGATGCGACGCTTCATCGCGACAACGTCCTGGAATCGGCCAGTAGGGCGGTCCTGGTCGAGGACCAGCGTCTCCAGCAGGTCTACGACGTCGAACGCGCCGAACCCTCCGTCATCGTCACCGAGCCGCTGACCGGACGCACCTTCTCCTCACTGGTCTCCCGGGGCATGCCCCCGGCGCAGGCGCGCGCCATCATCGGTGAGACCGCGCAGGCGCTCGACGCCGGTGCTCGCAAGGGCCTGCACCACCTCAACCTGTCTCCGGAGTCCATCCGCGTTCTGCCCGACGGAACGGTGAAGGTCAGCGGCCTGGGCATTGAGGCCGCCGCCCTCGACCTGGAGAGCCGGGTCGCCGGCCATGACCCGTCAGCCGCCGACCGTGTCGACGCCCGCTCCCTGGTGGAGATCCTCTACTACGGCCTGACCGGACGGTGGCCGGGCAAGCGCCCCGGCATTCCCTCCGCGCCTCGTCTGGGCGGCGTCCCGGTCAAGCCCTCCACGCTCGTGCCGGGAATCGACCCGGTCCTGGACGAGCTGTGCGAACGCACCTGGAGCAGCCAGCCCCCCATCTCCGCAGCGGAGGTGGCGCGCTCACTGGGCACCTGGGACCAGGTGGTCGGCTACCACGAGTCCGGGCCGGCGCAGCGCCCCACGTCCCAGCGCCCCTCGTCGAACGGCGCCACCGGTGGCAGTGGCAGCGCCTCCGCAGGTGCGACGGCCGCCGTCAGCGCCGCAGGAGCCGGTGTCGCCAACGCGGCGCGCGGAGTCCTGGACAGGCTGCGGCGTACCGGTGCGGGCAAGAGCACCACGGTCAGCGCCCCGGCGGGACAGATGGCACCCGCACCGGTTCAGCCGGAGCCGGCACCGTCCGTGCCCGCCGCCTCCGACGCACCGGCCGAGCAGACCTCCGTCATGGAGGCGGCCTCGGTTGCCACGGCACCGGCCACGCCGGCCCCTGATCCGCAGCAGCCCGAGTCGGCGGCTGCGCAGGAGCAGCCCGCCGACGACGCCTACATCCAGGTCACGGGGCCGACAAACCCGATCCCGAATGTCCTGTCCACTGCGTCGGAGACCGTTCCCGGGCCGGCACCGGTCCCGGCCGAGCCCTTCACCGGCAGCTTCCCGGCTTTCGATGACGACGAGGATGAGGAGGTCGACCCCGAGGCCGCGCGCCGCGAGCAGCGCACGACCAGCTCGGTCCTGGTCACCTTCTTCCTCATGGTCATCGCCTTGCTCGTGGTGGCCAGCTACATCGTGTACCAGACGATCGGCATCCCCTTCGCAGACAAGGACCGCGCAGCCGCGGATACCGTTCCCTCGGCCAGCGCCCAGGAGAACGGCGGTGGAGGCGGCGGCCAGCAGCCCGCACCCCAGCCGGCTGCGGCCAAGCCCGAGATCGCGGGCGTGAGCGTAGCCAACAACCCGAGCACGCAGGCGGCCAACAACCAGCAGTACCTCGCTGACGGGGACACGAGCCGCCCCTGGTTCTCCCACAACAGCGGCACTCAGGATCTGACCCAGCCGATCGACATTGAGATCAAGCTCAAGAGCCGCGCCAAGGTCTCAGAGATCGACTTGCAGGGCACCAACGAGGGCGGACAGGTTGAGGTCCGAGCCACGGACCTCAGCAACGCGGGCGGCGGCACGCTCCTCGCCCAGGGAGCCTTCACCTCGGGAAGCACCACCCTCAAGGTCGACAACCCCCAGGAGGTCGACACCATCGTCATCAGGGTGACCCAGCTGCCCAAGAACAGTGATCCCACCGAGTTCCCCTACAAAGCGACAGTGACTGAGGTCACAATCAAATAGGACCTTCCCTGGGAACAGGCCGTACTGGTAACCAGTTACCTCAGGTAGCCGCGCACTGCGGCCCCCATCCGCTCGTCAGGAGAGTCATGATTCACGACGTCGTCATCGTCGGCTCAGGTCCCGCCGGCTACACAGCTGCCATCTACGCGGCCCGCGCCCAGCTCAATCCGGTCATCCTGGCCGGTTCGGTGACTGCCGGCGGTGCCCTGATGAACACCACCGAGGTGGAGAACTACCCCGGCTTCGTCACGGGCATCATGGGCCCCGAGCTCATGACCCAGATGCAGGAGCAGGCCGAGCGCTTCGGTGCCGACATCCGCTACGAGGACGTCACCGCCCTCGAGCTGGAGGGCGACGTCAAGCGCATCACCACCTCTGACGGCGTCTATGAGGCCCGCACAGTCATCATCTCCACCGGCTCGGAGTACCGGCACCTGGGTATCGACGGGGAGGAGCGCCTCTCCGGCCACGGCGTGTCCTACTGCGCCACCTGCGACGGGTTCTTCTTCAAGGACCAGGACATCGTCGTCGTCGGTGGTGGGGACTCGGCCATGGAGGAGGCCACCTTCCTGACCCGCTTCGCCCGCTCCGTGACGGTGGTCCACCGCCGCGACGAGCTGCGCGCCTCGGCCGTCATGGCCAAGCGCGCCCAGGAGGACCCGAAGATCTCCTTCGCCTGGAACTCGCGAGTCGTCGAGCTTCACGGCGAGGACTCCCTGACCGCCGTCACCCTGGAGGACACTGTCACCGGGGAGCGCCGCCGGCTTGAGGCCTCGGGTCTGTTCGTCGCCATCGGGCAGGTGCCGCGCAGTGAGCTCGTCACCAATGTCCTCGACCTCGACGAGGCCGGCTACATCAAGGTCGAAGCGCCTTCTCAGCGCACCCGTATCCCCGGGGTCTTCGCCTGCGGTGACGTCGCCGACCCCACCTACCAGCAGGCGATCACGGCGGCCGGTTCCGGCTGCCGTGCGGCCCTGGACGCCGAGCACTACCTGACCACTCTGCAGGCCTGAGGGCCGGCCACCTCCACTCAGCGCGGGGCGGGGCGGCACCACCGGCATCGCAGAACCGCCCCCGTCCCATCCCGACTCACCCATTCACAACGTTCGAGGAGAACAATCATGTCCGAGGCTCTCGCCGTCACTGACGCCACCTTCGAGGAGGAGGTCCTCAAGTCCGAGGTGCCCGTCGTCATCGACTTCTGGGCCCAGTGGTGCGGCCCTTGCCGCCAGATGGCGCCGATCGTGGACGAGGTCGCCGCCGACTTCGGCGACAAGGTCAAGTTCGTCAAGGTCGATGTGGACGCCAACCCGGCCACGGCCCGCTCCTACGGCGTGCGTTCCATCCCCACCTTTGCGGTGGTGCGCGACGGCGAGGTCTTCCACCAGTTCGCCGGCTCGCGCCCCAAGGCCTCCTTCAAGGCCGAGGTGGAGAAGGTCCTGGCCTGAGCCCAGGGCATACGCCCTCCCTTCCGACTCTCACGTATCGGCCCACCGAGCCGCCACTCAGGCGTTTTGGTGGGCCGATGCGCGTGACACTGTGCTACGGGTTGTCTGATGTCTGATTCCGTCATCGGGCGGTCTGCCAACCTCATCTGACACCCGCCGTCACGGCCCCGTAGAATCGCACCGGATTCGCACGCGGCACCAGGGCATGCGACACGGCAAGAAGGCGGCACATGCAGCACACCCAGTACATCTCCACCCGTGGCCAGATGGCGGCAGCCGAGTTCACGGAGGTTCTTCTGGCGGGCCTGGCACCCGACGGTGGCCTGGCGGTACCGAGCCGTCTTCCCGCCCTGAGCCCCGAGCAGATCGAGGCCTGGCGACCCTTGGGATACGCCGACCTGGCCACGGAGGTCATCGGCCTGTTCGCCACCGACATTCCCCGTGAGGACCTCGCCGGGCTGACCCGGGCCGCCTATGGAGAGGGGAGGTTCCCCCAGCCGGTCGTCCCTGTCACCGGGCTTGACGACGTCGCCAACGGCCTGGCCCTCGTGGGCCTGTCCGAGGGGCCGACGATGGCCTTCAAGGACCTGGCCATGCAGTTCCTGGGGCAGGCGATTCCCTATGTCCTGGCCAAGCACGGACAGGTGCTCAACATCCTGGGCGCCACCTCCGGCGACACCGGTTCGGCGGCCGAGCACGCCTTCAGGGGGCAGGAGGGCGTGAGCGTCTTCATGCTCTCACCGGCCGGCCGCATGAGCCCGGTGCAGCGCGCCCAGATGTACACCCTCCAGGACGCCAATATCCACAACATCGCGGTACGCGGTGTCTTCGACGACTGCCAGGCACTGGTCAAGGCCCTGAGCAACGACGCCGAGTTCAAGGCCGCTCATCACCTGGGCGCCGTCAACTCCATCAACATCGGCCGGATCGCCGCGCAGGCCGTCTACTACGTGTGGTCCTGGCTGCGGGTCACCGACACCGTGGAGGAGGGGCGTCGCGCCGGCTACCGCATCGACGTATGCGTTCCCTCGGGCAACTTCGGCAACATCTACGCCGGCTTCCTGGCCCGGTCCATGGGGGTGCCGATCCGTCGTCTCATCCTGGCCACGAATGAGAACAACGTGCTCGAGGAGTTCTTCACCACCGGCATCTACCGGCCCCGTTCCGCGGAGGACACCCTGGCCACCTCCAGCCCGTCGATGGACATCTCCAAGGCCTCCAACCTGGAGCGCTTCATCTGGGCACTGCTGGGGCCCGAGGTCTTCGTGCAGCGCTGGGCGGAACTGGAGACCACCGGCACGCTCGACCTGCGCGATCAGCTCCCACGCCTGCGCGAGGAGTTCGGCTTCGTAGCCGGCACGTCCACGCACGCCGACCGACTGGAGGCCATCCGCACCGTCAAGGAGCGCTCCGGACGGCTCATCGACCCGCACACCGCCGACGGCGTGACGGTCGCTCTGCGCGTCATGGAGCCCGGTTTCCCCACACTCGTCATGGAGACCGCCAAGGCCGCGAAGTTCCCGCAGACGGTGGCCGAGGCGCTCGGGAGTGAGCCGGAGACCCCCGACGTCGTCGCCGATCTGCTCGCCCGGCCCCAGAAGGTCGAGACGATCGACAACGAGGAGGCTCCTCTGCGCGCCCTCATCGAGGAGCGCGCCCTGAAGCGCTGACCGAGGTCGGCCCGCAAGGGTCTGCCCCTCACCGCGCCGCGCATCGCACCCACGATGCGCGGCGCGTCCTTGTCCGGGCGCGCGCCGTCCCAGCGATGAGGTGAGGAGCGTGTTTCACGTGAAACACCGCGGAATACTCCTGCCCCCGCCGACTGCTGAGCACGGCTGGGTCCGTGGCAGACTTAGGGCCACGGACGCATCAGTGGCGACCAAGGAAGGACCGCAGGTGAGTGAGAGCAGTAACCAGGTGAAGGGCAACCGACTCGACCCGTGGCTGGACAGCTACGCGGCACGAGCCCACGGTCTGCGTGCCTCGGAGACGCGGTCCCTGTTCGCCGTCGCCTCCCGCCCCGAGGTCGTCTCCCTGGCCGGCGGCATGCCCAACCTCAAAGACCTCCCGCTGGAGCGACTGGCCGAGGCCACTGCACGGATGATCCGCGAGGACGGCGGCCGGGCGCTGCAGTACGGGAACGGACAGGGACTGCCGCGGCTGCGCGAGCAGATCACCGACGTCATGGCCCTGGAGGGGATCCGGGCCGATCCCGAGGACGTCATCGTCACCACCGGCTCTCAGCAGGCCGTCGACATCATCACCGAGCTCTTCGTCGACCCCGGCGACGTCGTGCTGACCGAGGCGCCCACCTACGTCGGCTCACTGTCGATCTTCGCGACCTACCAGGCCGATGTGCAGCAGGTGCCCATTGATGCCGGGGGCGTCGTCCCAGAGGCGCTGGAGGAGACGATCATCCGCCTCGAACGCGAAGGACGCCGTATCAAGTTCTTCTACTGCCTGCCCAACTTCCATAACCCCGCCGGAGTGACCCTCGCCGAGGAGCGCCGTGGACAGGTCGTGGAGATCTGCCGACGCCACCACATCCTCATCGTGGAGGACAATCCCTACGGTCTTCTGGGCTTCGAGGGGCAGACCTACACCGCGCTCAAGACCCTCGCACCCGACGACGTCGTCTACCTGGGCTCCTTCTCCAAGATCTTCGCCCCGGGCTACCGCGTGGGCTGGGCGGTGGCCCCGCCGGCCGTGCGGGAGAAGATGAAGCTGGCCTCCGAGGCGGCAATCCTGTGCCCGTCGTCGGTGGGTCAGTTCTCGATCTCCATGTACCTGGAGCAGTTCGACTGGAAGCAGCAGATCGTGGACTTCCGGGCCATGTACCAGGAGCGGCGCGACGCCATGGTCTCGGCGTTGGAGGAGTTCCTGCCCATGTGCCACTGGAACGTGCCCGACGGCGGCTTCTACGTGTGGGTACGGCTTCCCGAGGGACTCGACGCCAAGGACATGCTGCCGCGCGCGGTCACGAGCCTGGTCGCCTACGTCTCCGGGACGGCCTTCTACGCCGGCGGCAGGGCGGGGCAGGACCACCTGCGACTGTCGTTCTGCTACCCCGAGCCCGCCGAGATCCGTGAAGGGGTGCGCCGGCTCTCCGGCGTCGTGACCCGCGATCTCGAGCTGCTGAACCTGTTCGGGCCCACCCACAGTCCCCATCCGTCCGAGGGCGTCCACGCGCCCGCACCCGACCAGATCTGAGGTTGACGATGAACCAGTCTCCACTCCGTATCGCTGTCCTCGCCGGCGGATTGAGCCATGAGCGCGACATCTCCCTGCGCTCGGGGCATCGTGTCTCCCAGGTACTCAAGCACCTCGGGCACACCGTCCTCGTCCTGGACATCGATGCACGCACCATTGGATCGCTCAAGACCTTCGGGCCCGACGTCGTATGGCCCTTGGTTCACGGTGGCGCCGGGGAGGACGGGGGGCTTCAGAACATCCTCATCTCCCTGGGACTGCCATACGTCGGCACGCACTCCGACGGCTGCCAGCGGGCCTCCTTCAAACCGACCGCCAAGGCGAGTGTTCGCACCGGAGGAGTGATTACTCCTGATTCGTTGACGCTTCCACAATCCTATTTCAGTCAACTGGGGGCTCAGGAGGTTCTCACCGTCGTCGCGGGACATCTGGGACTGCCAGTGGTGGTGAAGCCGCATCAAGGGGGCTCCGGCCTTGGTGTCTCCTACGCGTCGTCAGCGGACGAGCTGCGCTCCGCAATGGTGGCGTGCTTCGCCTACGACGAGCGCGCCCTCATCGAGCGGTACGTCGCCGGGACGGAGCTGGCGGTCTCCGTTGTCGACACAGGAGAGGGGCCGCGCGCGCTTCCTCCGGTTGAGGTCGTTACCGATGGGCAGTATGACTTCGATGCACGGTACAACCCGGGTCGCTCGGAGTACTTCGTTCCGGCTCGGCTGGATGAGGCGGTCATCGAGAAGGTAAAGACCACGGCCGTCACGGTTCACACCACTCTCGGGCTGGGCAATCTCTCGCGCACCGACCTCATTCTCGATGACGAGGGGACTCCGTGGTTCATCGACGTCAACGTCATTCCGGGAATGACGGAGACCTCCCTGCTGCCCATTGCCGCAAAGGCCGAGGGCTCCTTGGACGACCTGTATGACGCGTTGGTGAGGAACCCACTGGTTCATCCGTAACGCCGGCTCTGTTTCACGTGAAACGGTGGCTCCACTCCTCTTGAGTGGAGCCACCGCTGTTTTCATGTGACGTTCCACAGGGCGGCAAGCGGATACCGATCAGTGCTTTCTTCTCAACGACACTCCATCACGAGTAACCGGAGGGCCTGCGGTTTCACGTGAAACCGGATGCGGTGTGCGTGTGTCATCGCCCTGGTGACACACGTCTGTCGCGCGCTCATCGAGGCACGCTGCTCTCGGAACGGGGCAGGGGCTGGCGTTGCTCGGACCGGCCTCAATGTCCCGTCAGAACGATCAGTGCTGGCATCGTGACGGGAGAACAGAGCATCGACACATTCGGAACCCTCAGCGTTTCACGTGAAACCTGCTTGTGAGTTGCCCACTTCCCATACCGATGGAGGGGTTCTACGGTTCCTTCGTTCGGGGAGCGGCGTAGTTTGAGCGCATGGCACTGCGGTGCCCGTTCATCCGCTTCGCGTGCAACGCACGGCAAACAATGCTGCCCGGCGCGTCATAGGTATGGACGTCATTGCCCATACCCAAGCGCTAGTCGATCGGGAGATGGAGCATGCAGGCTCAACACAGCGCATTCATGTTTCACGTGAAACCAGACATCGACGGTACCACTGACCAATTCAGCAAGTCTCAGCTACGTCCGCTGACACACGCCCTTCTCCCATTCACTATCTCATCGTGTGCCGTTGAGAGACCGTGAGGTGTGTCAGAAGCGCGGTAGCGCATCCGGTCTACCCAGCGCTGCGATGAGGCGGGCCGCACGGCTGCTACGAGGAGACGCGGGAGAGAGCACGTCAGACGAGCAGGGCACGAATCGGCTCTCGTCGTCAACATGGGGCAATGCCACCAGCGAGGTCGACGCAGAGCCACGTAGGATTCGCACTGGCGCCCGCGACCGACTACCGATACTGCGTCCATTTGTTTCACGTGAAACCTGCTGTTGGCTGCGGCCTAATTCGATTCCTGCGCAGACGGGCGTCAGCTTCATGGCAGGAGAGGGGCCCGGTGCCAACTGAGACGGTGGCCCTATGCGGGTACGGCCCGCCTCAGTCTGACACCCGACGGTTCTCATCAAGGGCAGTCATCCCCGGAGTAGGGGTACTTCCCCGCCAACAAGCGGCATCCCCATAGATCGGTTTCGGATGGAACACGCTCATGTATGACAGCCCCGGCTCCATCCCCTGGAACTAGCCACCGTACCGCCTGGCGCGTTACTGGTGGTCGATGACGACCGCCGTTCTTTGCCCCTCCTGCCCTGATAGTGGATGGCCAAACCAGCGAGGATTCCCTGCCGGGTAGGTGGGGAGGGGTGTCGAATGCCCCGGTGGTTCCTGTATCTGCCAATGAAGCCTGAGGAACGAGCTCAACACCGATGGCCTCCTGTATCTGAAGCATCCACTCCGCTTCTCCCACACATCGGGTCGATGGGCAGGCCCGCGATACCCTTCATGCCTCTAATCGATCAGCACGTATTCCAGACTGCCGTTCTGAAACGGAGCGCTCCGCGTACCCTGTTGATCTCGCGGTTTCACGTGAAACATGCTCCGCATTGCGTTGGTATAGCGTCAGCACAGTCAGGACTCCGCTGTACTGTCTCCTCCGTCATCCTCATGCTCCGATGCGGAGGCGGATGCATTCACAATCCGAGTGAAGGAGTCAAGCCACCTGCTGCATGGCTCCGCGCCGAACACCGACACTCGGCGCATGCAACCAGGTGCACGACGACTTCTGTTCTTCGCATCGGAACGCGCGCGGGACCCTCGCGTCGTACTCATCGCTCGGGAACGGACGGGACGGTACCTCCCCCCCGGGGGAGGCCTGAGCATCCCGTTCCCGCGCGCCGGGATAGACCCTACGAGCGTTGACGTGACGTCCGCCGGCCGAATCAGTACGAGAATGGTCCTTCGGCGACTCGCCGCGGTTTCACGTGAAACCGGCTCACAGCCCCCCCCAGAAGTGCACCACACCTGCCTCTTCAGTCCGGCGGTGCACGACGTGACTTTCGGATTCTCTGTCCTTCCCCAATGCACGGCAACTTGATCAGCACCTGCCAAAGCAGATGTATCTTCCACACTCTTCCATCTCAGCACAACGCCTTTCATCCCATCGGACGCGACCTACTCGACGGCCGACCTCCAGTATCCATATAGCAGCGGCGTCTGGCTCGTCCTCACGTGCTGCAGCACATGACGGGTCTACCTCCGGGAAGGAGAGTCCATCAGTCCATCAACGCCATCCGGCAACGTGAAGTCGCGGACTCAGTGCTCAGTTCCGTCTGCAGAGACTTGTGGAGCACTCCCGTCGGAGGCTTCACCATTGGTTTCACGTGAAACCAGCCCCGGTCCCGAGAAACGTTTGCCATGCCGCCCACTCCAGTCAGGCAGCGCACGTTGACACGATCGGATTTGCCGAGCTTCTCCAACAGACGGCACGCGATCTGCCCCGCCCAAAGCAGATGCATCTGCCACGTTCTTCCGCGGCAGCAGTAGGTCGCATCCCGTCGGGCACGACGTATTCAACGGGAGTCCGTCGCCGGTCACTGGGAGGCGGCATCAAGTTGCTCCTCACTGGCTACGGCATACGCCCTACCTGCCTCCGAGGAGGGAGAGGGCATCACATCTCATCAGCAGCTTGAAGTCACGGCTTCTGCGCTCGGTGACGTCTGCAGAGTCTCACGGATCATTGCCGTCGAAGGCTTCAGCGCTGGTTTCACGTGAAACCGACTCACAAACACGGCGCGGGCGTCATGGCAGCGCCGACGTCATTCCGCGGTCCGCTCTCCCAGGGTAGGTAAGCACGGCGCTCCTCTTGGCCATGCCTGGCACGCTCACGACGCCTGGGAGTAGTAGCCTCACCCATGCCTCAGCACTGCGCCACGATGCAGAGTTCCGCCCTTGACGCCGCGCTTGGTGCGCCAACCGATGCGCTACAGAAGACGTGAGCAACACGAGCAGTCCTCACTGTTGGAATGCAAACCGATGCCTCCCCCGGGGAAGGGGCTGAGACGGCATCACCGACCACTCATCGGCGACGTTCGCACGCACCACGTCCGCTAGAAGACCCTCAACGAAATCCACTCACCATCGACACTCCTCTAATTTCACGTGAAACCAGCGTTCACGAGGATTCGGTATGAGTTCCCCTGTGTACTTTCCTCCACTGTTCGTGGCCGAGACACTGAGGTCAGCCTGGCCCCGTGATCGTGAGTCTCACCGGGACGCGGCATTCTCCGGCCACCGATCTACCTGGCCACAACGAAACACTGATACCCCGCAGAGCCCCACCCCCTACCCCACGGGGAGGGGAAGAGCTCGCCGTTCGGTTTCACGTGAAACCGCGGGAAGCCCCAGTCTCCCCGCTACCGACGGAACCGACGTCCCAGAGCAATCAACGACGCATAGGCTCATGACAACGAGCTCAGCATTTCAGGACCTACCGCCCCCTTTCTTGGGACGCTGACGCGACGAACATTGACCGTGTCTGTGTATCCATGCGAGAGACCCACGTCAGTTGCGAGCGGACCTAGCAACGACTCTGAAGAGGACGTACGCGTACATTCTCATCCGCGTCATCGCCCATGCAACGCCACGCGGGAGGTGTCGTGACTCTGCTCTTTGTCATACGCACTCCTCTATCGCCGCCTGAGAACCACATCGACCAGTACCGCTACGCCTCGATAAGGTCGCGCGACACACTTTTGGCGCCGGCGCGACATCCGCTTCCCGTGTTTCACGTGAAACCTTGGGAATACCAGGACCTGCCTGCTTCTGGTCTCCTCACGTCCAAGACTCTGAGGAGCGTGGGATGGTTGTTCATCGTCTCGGGGTGAGCCAGCAAAGGCATCTGAGGACGCAGCGGCGTTCATGGAGTGGCATCAACCCCCGCTTCCACGCCGCGAACCTGAAGCGACCGGTGGTTTCACGTGAAACCGAGGTCGTATTCCAGCGACGCTCCGTTCTCACCTGGGGATCGGCCGCACCTTTTCTTGCCTGCCCCCAGACTCCAGCACAGAGGCACGAGGCGGAGGGTAAAGGCCGGTTCCAGGCCCCTCTCCCCAGGTCCGCCCACTCCACGAGGATCGGGAGGCATTGGTCAGTGCTCATGCACGCATTCACGAATGCAGCAGGCACCATTCCCACCAGCGTCCCAGATGCCATGACCTCGAAACTCTCACACATCATGAGACGACAAACCACTCTCACCTCGGCCGGCTAAGCGTGCGTCGCTGTCGACGTGCCTCAGCATGACGGACAACTCGGTATCCACATGCTTCACGTGAAACCCTGGGCTGACACAATCACGTTCGCCGCCGTGAGTGACACCCTGAGTTTGCCCCGAGTCATGGGATCACCGATGAGTGGCGCCATGTTTCACGTGAAACACGACCGTCGACCATCCACAAGACCCATCGATGGCTGTTCAGCTAAGACAATGGTGGGGCCGAGACACTCAGTGTCTCGGCCCCACAGCAAATCGCAGGATCAGAACAGGCTACTCCTCGTCAAGAGACGTTCCCGGCGCCAGCGCATCGACCAGGCGGGCAAGGTCCTCATCGCCCGCGAACTCAATGGTGATACGCCCCTTCTTCGCTCCACGTGTCACCTTCACGCGAGTGTCGAAGGCATCTGACAGCCGGGTTGAGAGCGCTGGGAGAGGGGTGCTTCGAGCACGCAGTACCCGCGGCTGGTCCGGTCCCGGCTCAGGTTCCTCATGAAGGGCCACGAGCTCCTCCGTGGCGCGCACTGACAGTCCCTCGGCAACCACGCGCTGAGCAAGGCGTTCCATCTCCGCCGCATTGGGAAGACCCAGAAGTGCGCGGGCATGTCCTGCGGAAATGACATTCGCAGCAAGCCGGCGCTGCACCAACGGCGGCAGCTTCATGAGACGCAGCGTGTTGGAGATCTGGGAACGAGACCGGGCAATCCGCTCCGAGAGCTCCGCGTGAGTGCACTGGAAGTCCTCCAGCAGTTGCTGATAGGCCGCAGCCTCCTCCAGGGGATTGAGCTGGACGCGGTGCAAGTTCTCCAGCAGTGCGTCACGCAGCAGGTCGACGTCGTCGGTGTCCCGAACGACCGCCGGAATGGTCTCCAGTCCAGCTTCCTTGGAAGCGCGAAGACGCCGCTCACCCATAATGAGCTCATACCGAAGCTCCTCTCCCGGAGCAGTCGGCACCTGGCGCACCACAATCGGCTGCAGCAGACCCACTTCAGCAATCGAGGCTGCCAGTTCCGCGATGTCCTCTTCATCGAAGACCTGACGGGGCTGACGAGGGTTCGGGTGGATCAGCTCCACCGGAATCTCGGCGAAGCGGGCACCCGGAACGGGAACGAGGTCGTCCGCGTCCGTATCCGCCGCCTCGTCATCGCTATCGGCCTTTTCGGATACCTCAGTTTGAGCATCAGATGAGGCCGCTGTCAGGTCCTCCTCACTCGAATCCGCCTCAGCACGGTCATTCCCATGATCGGCAGCGACAGGCTGCTCCTCCTCCGTTTCACGTGAAACCTCGGGGACCACGGGCGTTTCGTCCGGCTGAGCAACCGACGTCGACGCACTCTCCTCCTGGACATCCTCGACCGTGGAGGCCTCATGCGAAGGCTCCTCCACCACGGCGGACTCAGCCTTTGTCGTCTTCGTGGTCGCTCGCTTCGGCGCGGCCGACGACGTCCGCTTCGTGGCAGCAGAGGACGACTTCTTCGCGGCCTTCTTCTCCGTCACCTGAGCAGCAGTCTCCGAGTCTGGCGTGGTTTCACGTGAAACCGCCTTCGTCTGCTTGCTCTGCGCGGCGGTCTTAGAGGCAGCGGTCTTGGAAGCTGTCGTCGAACGAGTCGAACGGCTTTTGGAGCCACGCTTCCGCTGCGACGGAGCCAGGAGAGTGGCAGCCAGATCACGAGTACTGCGCGCCTCGGCGGCCGGCTCAGGCTCCGGAGCGTCATGCGTGGCCTGGGAGACCGCATCCTCATCACGCGACTCGTCCTTCCGGGAGTCGGGGAAGAACACATCGGAAGGACGAGACGCAGCAGGTGCCTTTTCCTTCTGCGCCTCGGGAATCAGCGCCTGCAGACCTCGTCCCAGTCCGCGCCGTTTCTGAGCCATCAGGCTTCCTCGCCTTCAATTCGGGGAGCGCCCCGCAGAGCGACCTCACGAGCCATTTTCTTGTACGCAATTGCGCCGGTGGACCGGGGATCCCAGAACACCACAGGAGCACCGAAGGAGGGGGCCTCGGCAACACGGATGGAACGTGGCACCTTGGTGTCCAGCGTCGCATCAGGGAAATAGGAACGAACTTCGGACTCCACCTCACGGGCCAGGGTGGTGCGTCCGTCAAACATGGTGAGCACAATCATGGAGACTCCCAGTCCCGGATTGTGAATACGCGCAATCCTGTCAATGGAGCGCGTTAGCAGGGCGAGGCCTTCGAGAGCGTAGTACTCGGCCTGCATCGGAATGAGAACCTCGTCAGCAGCGACAAAAGCGTTGATCGTCATAATGCCAAGGCTCGGCGGGCAGTCGATGATGACGTAGTCGAGGGGCTCCAGACCGTCGGTTTCACGTGAAACCAGGTAGTCCACCAGGGCACGCCGCAGCCGCGACTCACGCTCGGCCGTGGAGATGAGCTCTATCTCAACCGCAGCCACGTCAATGGTCGCCGGTACGCACCACAGGGACTCACAGAATCGCGTCTTAGCGACGACATCCTTGATCGGCATGGCGTCAACGAGGACGTCGTAGATGGAGGCACTGTCCTCATCATGCTCCACTCCAAGTGCCGTGGAGGCATTACCTTGAGAGTCGGCATCGATGAGCAGAACGTGCAGCCCACCTTCAGCTAAAGCTGCCGCAAGATTCACCGCTGTCGATGTTTTTCCGACGCCGCCTTTCTGATTGGCGACTGCGATGACACGAGTCCGTTCGGGATGTGGGAACTCTCCACCCGCTACCTCGTCTAATGCGAGGTGCTCGGCCTGGAGCTGATCGAAGATAGACGATCCGGACAAACCTGCTTCTCCTCGGACGGTGACCCAACAGCCCGAGCCAGTCGGGCAGTTACGAGTCTACGCGAGCAGGTCGATCCTTACGCGTTACACCGAACGCGCGCCGTATCTCAACGGTTCTTCGGGCGGCGAATCTCAACGACAGCCGTCGTTTCCTCGCCGGCAGTGACAACCTCATGAACAACGGCAACTGATAACTTTGCCTTCTTAATGACATACTTGGCGTCGTCGACCTCATCCTGTGCCCTCATGCCCTTGAGGGCCAGCAGGGCACCCCCCGGTCGGAGCAAGGGCGCCGTCAACCGCACCAGCTTGGACAGGTTCGCCACCGCGCGAGCCGTCACCACGTCATAGCGGTCCTTGACCTCCTCGGCCCGGGCCCGCCTGATAGTCACATTGTCCAGGTCGAGCTCCTCAACGACGTCGGAGAGCCACTGCGTGCGCCGCTCCATCGTCTCAATGAGCGTGACGTCCAAGTCAGGGCGCAGCAGCGCGACGACGATACCGGGAAAGCCGGCCCCGGAACCCACGTCGGCCACGCTTCCCCGGGCCGGCAGGAAGGGGACCACGGCCGCCGAGTTGACGATGTGCCGAGTCCACAGGCGGGGAAGCTCGCGCGGTCCCACCAGACCGCGCAGCTCACCCTCCTCAGCGAGCATCTGCGCGAAGTGCTCCGCCGCGGAGAAGGAGACCCCGAAGATCTCCCGCATCTCCGCCGTCGGCTCCTCCACCTGGACCCGCTGCTCCTCACTCATGGTCAGGCCTGCTCCGAAGCGGAGTCGTCGGCCGCGTCCTCGGCAGCGTCGTCCACGCCCTCCTCGTCGGCGGGCAGGACCACGACGTAGCGGTGTGGCTCGGCGCCCTCGGACTCGGAGACCAGTCCGGCGGCGGCGACGACGTCGTGGCACACCTTGCGCTCGAAGGGGTTCATCGGCTCGAGGCTGACGGCCTCTCCCGAGGTGAGGACCTTGGTGACCGCCTCCTGGGCCACCTTGGTCAGCTCGGTGCGTCGGTCCGCGCGGTAGCCGTTGATGTCGAGCATGAGCCGGGAGCGGTTACCGGTGCGCGCCTGGACGGCGAGACGGGTCAGCTCCTGAACGGCCTCGAGAACCTCACCGTCGCGTCCAACGAGGTCGGCGAGCTCGCGCTCGTCACCCTCCTCGGAGGCGACCACGGCGATCGAGGCGCGCCCGTGATCGATGTCGATGTCGATGTCACCGCCCAGGTCGGCGATGTCGAGAAGCTCCTCGAGGTAGTCGGCACCGATCTCGCCCTCCTCTTCGAGGCGCGAGACGGTGTTGCTCACGGGGCTGCTCGAGGACTCCTCCGCTTTCTGCTGGGAGGAGTCGTTACTGTGCTGCTCACTCATCATGTCATCCGTATCTGTGCTGGGAACCGGGTTGTCTGGCCGCTGAGCACGTCTCAGCGGTTGTGCTTCTTCTTGGCCTGGGCCTTGCGTCGAGCCGCCGCCTCGCGACGCTGGCGAGCTCGGCGCTCATAACGACGTCGAGCGATCTCCTCATCGCTGAGGCCACCGTTCTTGGCCGACGTCGAGTCCTTGTCCTCATCGGCGTCCTCGAGCTGCTCGACATCGGAGTCGTCGGCGAAGGCCTCACTGCGGGACTCGCCCTGACCGCCTGACTTCTTCTGCCGGTTCTTGCGCACCGGCTGCACCCGCTGGCCGCCGGTACGTCCCTCGGCCTCGGCCTTGGCGATCGCCTCGGCCCGTTCCTCCTCCTCCAGGGAGGGCAGGCCCTTGCGCGCCCGCTTGGCGTTGATCCGGGCGCGGTACTTCTTCTCCGCCTCGCTGCCGGGTGCGGGCATGTTGCGGATGGTGAAGAACTGCTGGCCCATGGTCCACAGGTTGGAGACGACCCAGTAGACGAGCACACCGATCTGGAAGTTGACGCCGGAGACGGCGAAGATCACCGGCATCACGTACAGCATCATCCGCTGGGAACGGATCATGGGGTTGTCGGAGTTGAGGGAGTCCGTCGACATGTTCTTCATCGACAGCTGCGCCATGGTGTACCACTGCGTCACCGACATGATGATGATCATGGCGACCGTGACGATCTTGACCTGCGTGTCGGAGCTGCCCAGGAAGGAGGAGGACAGACTGGCGCCGAAGACGCTGGAGGCCTGGACCTGTTCGGCCAGCTGCTGCGTGAGCGGACCGATCGAGGGACGTCCGTAGGTGCCACCGGCGACGGCGCCCAGGGAGGCCAGGACCCGGAACAGGGCGAAGAAGATGGGCATCTGCACCAGAATCGGCAGGCAGGAGGCCATGGGGTTGGTCCCGTGCTTGCGGTAGAGCGCCATCATCTCTTCGTTCATGCGCTGGCGCGACTCGGGATCCTTCTTGCCCTTGTACTTGGCCTGAAGGGCCTGCAGCTCGGGCTGGAGGAGCTGCATCCCGCGGGAGGCTCGTATCTGCTTGACGAACAGCGGCATGATGAGTAGCCGCACCACGATCGTCAGACCGATGATGGACAGCACCCAGGCAATACCCGGTCCGTCGGGGAACCCGATGAGGACCAGGGCCTTGTGGATCGTGACCATGACCCAGGCCACGGCCACCTTGAGGGGCCACAGCAACGTGTCCATCCGTACTCCTTGTATGAGGGTTCTCGTGCGAGAGGTATCAGTGTGGGCTCAGGGCTCGAGCCGGCGTCGTGTCCGCCGGTTCAGCGGGTTCGGTCAGGGGTCCTCGACCGTGAACCTCGGAACGTCACGGGGATGGTGGTATCGCCACTGCCCCCTGTCCGGGACATGATCGACTCCACCGCGGGTCAACGGGTTGCATCGCAGCAGACGCCACAGAGCCAGCAGCAGGCCCTTGATCGGACCGTGCACCTCCAGCGCCGTGACGGCGTAAGCCGAACATGTGGGGTAGTAGCGACAGGAGGCCGGCAGGACCGGAGAGATGAAGCGCTGATAGAAACGCACCGGAGCCACAAGGACTCGTGTCAACCATCCGCCCATCGCTGCGCCCGCAACCGGCCGGCTCACCGCCGACGCCCTTCGTCCTGACGCTCCCGGCACCGGCTCAGCAGCCGGTCCAGGTCCCGTCCCAGGGTGCTGCTGTCGGCGCCGTCGGCACCTGCCAGTCCGCGTACGACGACGCGGGCACCCGGTTCGAGGGAACCGACCCGCTGCGCCATGAGGGCTCGCACCCGGCGCTTGACGCGGTTGCGACGAGTCGCCAACGGGACCTGCTTCTTGGGCACGACGACGCCGACGAGAGCCGGGGAGTCATCCCCTCTCCCGCCGGCGTGGTAGTGCACGACCAGCCTGCGGTTCCCGCAGCGCGTACCCCGACGAATCGCGGTAGTGAAGTCCTCACCCCGCGCTAATCGGTGCGCCGCGCCGAGCACCTCAGGCGGCGAGGCGAACGCGGCCCTTGCGGCGCCGCGAAGCGAGGACGGCGCGGCCTGCGCGGGTGGACATGCGCTTACGGAAGCCGTGCACCTTGGCACGACGACGGTTGTTCGGCTGGTAGGTCCGCTTGCTCACGGGCTTAACTCCTGCTTGAGGTGATCGGAACAGTGCATCGCGAGGTTCGCGGCACTGTCGCTCGTGCGGCTGCCCCATGGTTCGGGACCTGACTCCGCGCGAACGTCTGCAACAGCCTACGTTTGGCCCTCTTGCCGGTCAAACGAATGTGGCCGACTGTGACCACTGTGACCGGTGGCGTCATCCACACCCTCTCCACACTCCGTCCACAACCAGGGTCGTCCGTGTCCACGACTGTGGGAAGTCCTGCGTCCACACCCTTGCGGATATGTGGATAACTCCTGGACCTGCGCATACCGACTCGAAAGTCCCGTCAATGACGACACATGTGTCATTCCGCGGGCTGACAGCACATGATCGGAGCCAGCCATGCCTACTGTTTTCGGAGTTTATTCTGAACGTTACCTGTGAGTCATCGCTCGGTGTGTCCCCAGGTGTGGACAAGGCTGTGGAGAACCAGCATGATGGGACGCCCGGTCAAGACCTTCCGGTTCGCCAGTTCCACACAACCCTGTCATCATCGACGCAGGGTCCCGACCGGCGTCGGTCGGGCTGCAGTCACCGGGTTCACCAACCATGCTGATCAGGAGTCCGTCGTGCCCGACGCCGCCAATACCAAATGGCTCTCAGCCCTCGAGGTGCTCTCCAGCTCCGGAGAGCTGGGGCAGGGCAAGATGTCCATGATCCGCATGACCCATCTCATCGACGTCGACGGCACGCTCGTCCTCGTCGTCGGATCGGCCTTCGCCAAGGACATCGTCGAGCAGGCACGTGCTCCCATCAGCGCCGCCATCACCCAGGTCTGGGGCCGCCCCATGCCCATGGAGGTCACGGTCGACACCTCCTCGGAGGCCTCGCGGGCACCCATGCACCCGGTGGCCCCCGAACCGGTCAACCTGACGACCGTCGCCCCCGCACCGGCATCCTCCCCGTCC
>ERZ1036435.339-NODE-339-length-25148-cov-13.267724_pt1 | contig 25148 bp, 20 predicted proteins | sample MGYA00514223_ERZ1036435 | MGnify/ENA primary metagenome ERZ1036435 (study PRJEB33795, sample SAMN09464927) | human gut metagenome | host: Homo sapiens | place: USA: Stanford, California | collected 2016-08 | study: EMG produced TPA metagenomics assembly of the... | reverse complement strand
GCAGGTAGGATTTTGCCGACAAGGTAGGATTTTCCTACCTGCTCGGGACAAAAACCACCTGCTCGCGGACAATGGGAGGGGAACGCTACACCGCCGAGACCGGTTTGCGGCTGACCTGTTCCATGACGGGCCCGGTTGCCGCCAGCGCCGCAAACACCAGCCCCAGCCCCATCGCGATAGAGCCGAATACCAGTGCCGCGGTGTACAGCAGCCCCGTCCCGGTGAGCGCCGAACCAAGCAGCAGCACGAATAGCGGCAGTGCCACCACCGCAGACATACAGCTTACCAGCAGCAGTGGGCCAAACACTACGATGCGCCTCGAACGCTTCAAAACCGCAGCTTCGGTACCCATCATCCGCAGAGAAGAATACAATGAACTGCGCTCATAGATGGCGGCGGACTGGTTTAGCAGCGCCGAAAGCGCCACCAGCAGGTAGGAGAGGAACAGCACCAGCACCAGACCCTGCAATATATCCCCAATAAGATAGGACTCCGCCGAGCCTTCTTCCACACCCGGCGCGGAATTGACCATGCCCAGAATCGGCCCCACGAAAGCGGCAATAAACGTGGTCATGGCAACCCCGGAGACCTGCCGCCAGGCGGCGCGCGGCGATTCCATAATAGAGCGATATGCCAGCAGGGTTGCGGGGGTGCGGGCGGTGCGAACCCGAATGCGGGCGTACAGGCCCACCACGAACCCGCCAATCAGGTCTATAGCGAGCATCGTGAGCAGGATCGGCAGCCCAAACATGATGGTGGTTACTAGCACCAGCACGAATCCGTTCGAGTCCATCGAATCGGCTGCGAGATTCATAATGTGGGAGGCAATCGCCCCGACGAAGCCCACCACTAGAAGCGCACAGCCCAGAATGAGGGCGCGTTTTCCCAGGGACGGCTTATCCGAACGGGTGCGTACCCCCAGCGGGCTGATGGTCACCTTCGAGAGCCCAAAGAGCGAACTGGTTGCGGCGATGATTAGGCTAACAAACCCGCAGACCAGCACGATGGGCAGGGGCAGCAGCATATTTTCGGGGCCCAGCGGGATGTTCTGGAAACGCAGCATCCCGAAGGGCAGCACCAGAATCAGGTACGCGATAAACCCGAGCACGAACCCAACCGCAGCGTAGATCACGGAATCGAGCATGGTGTAGAGGGTAAGCCGTCGGGTGGAGGCGCCCAGCAGCCGCAGGGTTGCCAGGCGGTCGTCGCGGCGGCGTGCGCTGAGCCGTGCTGCGGATGCGCCGAGCGTGAAGAGCGGGGTGAGCAGCAGGAACCCGCTAATCCAGGCGAGCATCAGATATAGCGGCTGCATCGTGTGTGCCGTGTTTTTGGTGCCGGATCCCGCCTCGACCGAGGTGGCCGTGCTGGCATCCCCGCCCAGCCAGGTGTAGAAGGCGTGAATACCTCCGGCGATCAGCAGAAAGAGCGCCGCGGATGCGGCAAACGCAAGCACCGGAAGGACCGCCTGTGAGGTGGGCAGGGTGCGGCGCGCGAGAAGTTTGAAGGTCTGCATTCTTAGGCGCCTTTCCCCAGGAGGCCGCGCATCCAGAAGGGACGTCGGGCGGGTTTATACGGCGCTGGTGCGTGGTTATGTGAGGTCGCGGCGTGTGCCGTGCCAGGAGCATGCGCGGGGGAGTAGCGAACGTTCGCGGGCGGCTGGGTCTGTACAGAAACCCGGTTGTATGTTTGGGGCGGGTTCACCGTGGGGTTCCCCGGCTGGAAGACGCCCGGCTGCGCGGAAGAAGCGGGTGCCGCATCCTGAGGGGGTACCGGCTGGCTCGGCGGTGCGGGCACCCGATACTGCATCGATTCCCCGCCTTGCTGCCCGGAAGCAGAGGGATCCTGCCGGTTATCCTGCACAATCTGCCCGTCGTGCAGGTGGATTGTGCGGGAGCATTGCGCCGCAACTTGTGGATCGTGGGTGACGATCACGAGGGTTTTACCCTGCTGCGGAACGAGTGTGAGCAGAAGATCCATGACCTCTTGGGCGGTCACGCTGTCGAGCGCGCCGGTGGGTTCATCCGCAAAGGTAATCGGCGCACCGGTAATCTGTGAACGCGCAATCGCCACGCGCTGTGCCTGCCCGCCGGAAAGTTCGCCGATGCGTTTCTCGCACATGTCGCCTAGCCCCAGCCGGGCGAGCAGGTTTGCGGATGCGCCGCGTGCCTGCTCGCGCGATACCCCGGAGATCATGGCGGCGAGCGAGACGTTTTCTTCTGCGGTGAGCTCAGGGATGAGAAGCCCCTGCTGAAAGATGAATCCGAAGGAGTTTGCGCGCAGGCTTGTGCGCTGTTTTTCGCTTAGGGCGCCGAGTTCAACGCGCCCGCCCGGTATCTCGGGTCCACCGCCGAGCACCTGAATGGTGCCCGAGTCTATGCGAATAATGCCGGAGAGCGCGTGCAGAAGCGTGGTTTTTCCGGAACCGGAGGGTCCCATAACGGCCACGGATTCGCCGGGGTAAATATCGAGCGAAATATCGCGCAGTACTGTGTGCTGTCCGTAGGATTTGGTAAGGTTGCGCACCGAGATAACGGGTGCGTATGAGGTGTAAGAAGTATTCATAGCATCCATTTTTCCAAGGGAGACGGGGCGTTTTTATCCGTCTGCGGAGTGAAAAAATGCGGCGATAACGCCGGGTTTTGTGCGGGTTGTCATCCCTAAGGATGAGCGGGGCGTGTTCTGGGATACGGCTCTAAATCGTGCGGATGATGCCATACTTAAGACCATGACTGACGCACAGACCCACCATGAACACGCTGAAACGCCCGGTAAGATTTTTCTGCTTCGGCACGGGCAGACCGACTGGAATATAAATCACCGGTTTCAGGGTAGAACCGATATTCCGCTGAACGATACGGGGCGTGAACAGATTCGGGGTGCCGTGCCGCAGCTGCGTGAGATGGCGCAACGCGGCGTGCAGATTGACGGTGTGGTTTCCTCCCCGCTTGAGCGCGCGGCGGAGAGCGGGCAGATTGTTGCCCAGGCACTTGGGGTGCCGTATCTGGGCGCATACGCGGGGCTAGAAGAACGCTCATTCGGTGATTTGGAGGGTGAGGCTGCAACCCCTGAGCTGGTGGCGGCATCCCGCACGGATGGGCATAAATACGGGGTTGAGGAGCGCGAGGCCCTGGTGAGCCGCGCCCTGACCGCTCTGAACCGGGTGCGCCGCGAGCATGAGGGCAAGAACATTGTGGTGGCTACTCACGGCATGCTGATTGCGGTGACGATGACCGTGCTTCTGGAAGGCCGCGAGCATGAGGGCTACGAGACGATTGACGGCATGTTCCCGATTCCTCCGAATGCTTCGCTCACCGAGCTTCCCACCGATTTTCTTGACGATGCGATTGATGCCCACGTGTTGGTTAACCGCCAGCCTAAGCTGCACGCCGAACCTTTCCCTAAGAACCTGGCTGGCGGTTCGCTCACGCTGATTCGCCACGGGCAGACCGAGTGGAATAAAAACCAGCTCATGCAGGGGATCAGCGATATTCCGCTGAACGACACCGGTCGCGCACAGGCGCGTGAAACCGGGGCAAAACTGCGCAGCCTGGGTTTGAGCTATGACCGTGTGATTTCTTCACCGCTGTCGCGAGCCTATGAAACCGCGCAGCTGGTGGGCGAGGATTTCGGGCTGCCGGTCAGCGAAACCTACCCTGACTTGGTGGAACGTGATTATGGTGCCGCCGAGGGCGTGAATATTCCCGTTCCCGAGCGGCGCGCCCCCGACCGCTACTATCCGCAGGTAGAGACCGAACGCGATGTGTATGTGCGTGCTGTGCGTGTTCTGCGTGAGATTGTGCGCCAGTATCCCGGGGAGCGCATCATCGTGGTGAGCCACGGGAGCCTGATTCGCCGCGCTATTTCGGCGGCGCAGGGGTACGAGCATACGCAGACTGTGCCGAACGCTGAGCCTTTAGAGGTCGATCTTAAGGGGCTTTTTGCCTTTGATGAGAGCACGGTGTTTGATGAGCGGGGTCGTCTTGTCTGGTAGATCTGGCAGAGTGTTCTGGGTAATCGGATGGGCGCTTTTCGCGCTGTATTGTACCGCCGTTGCAACGATCGTGTTCGCCCCGCAGCATGTGGACGATAACGAGGCGGGCTCTCGTCTGGCTTCGCTTCTCGATGCCGGTCACGCGCAGGGCTGGTTGCCCGGGTTTATCACCTATGCGAGCATCGAACAGCTCTCGAATGTCATCATGTTTGCCCCCGGTGGGTTTTTGCTCATGCTGTTGCTGTTCTGCCGTGCCCGCCCGTGGCGAAGGGTAGGGGTAATCACTCTGGGCGCGGTGGCGGTCAGTGCCGGAACCGAGCTCATTCAAACGGCGATGCCCGAACGCACCGGCGACCCTCTAGACGTGCTCATGAACGGGACGGGTGCGTTTATTGGTTCCCTGACCGCCTGGGGTGTGCATAGCCTCTGGATGCGCTGGGTTAAGAGGTAGTTCACGGATATGGATGCTTACACTTGCTCGACAAGGCACCTAGTCACCACGCCTTCGCTTCGCTCCGGCGATGGCGACAGCCCTAGGCGCTCACTGTAAGCATCCGCATCCTGAACGCGTCACGCACTAGAAAACCTTTGTGGTTCAAGGCAGATCAAAACTACTCGCGCCCGAGCTTCAAAATCCGCGCAGCCGGTGTGGGTTTAGATGCGTTGTGGGGTGAACAGTGTGTGTCTGTTGTGGATTATTTGACCTTAAGTGTGGTTTCGAGGGTAAATTCACAAAAAATCGATGATTTATCCGTGGGTTATCTTGACGCACCCACATAAACCCACATAAAATCAAGGGCAAGACTGTTGTCTTGAGTGGTGATACGCATTCGCCGTTCCGCCATGATACATAGACCTAAGAATTCGCGTGGAACGGTTCGTTCGCTCCACACCCATACCTTGAAAGTGATGTGCGCATATGTTTGCTGAAGAACGTCGTGCCGAAATTGCGAAGCTGGTATCTTCTGCACGCCGCGTTAACGGTGCTGATCTCGCTCGACGCTATGACGTCACCATGGAGACTGTGCGACGAGACCTTGCCGCCCTCGAAGAAGCGGGTAAGCTGCGCCGCGTGCATGGTGGTGCCGTTACCGTTGAGCAGTCTACTTCCCTAGAGTCCTCTATTGCCTCACGTCAGGGCATGAATACTCCCGAGAAGCGCCGCATCGCCGCGAAGGCTTATGAGTATTTGCGTGACTCTGATGTGGGTTCGATCGTTCTTGACGCCGGTTCGACCATTGAAATTTTGGCGGACTATATTGGGTCAGAAAACTTTAGCCTCAAGACCGGCAGCGACCGCATCATTATTACCCATGCCCTGCACATTGCGGTCAAACTCGCTGAGGCAGAGGGGGTCACCCTCGAACTTGTGGGCGGTCAGCTGCGCAAGATGACCTGGGCGGCGATTGGTGCTCGTGCCGCCGAATACTTCGCTACGGTACGCCCCGACATTGCGTTTCTTGGCGCCAACGGCATAGATGCCGAATTTGGTGTTTCCACCCCCGGCATGAATGAGGCCATCGTGAAGACCGCGATCTGCAAATCGGCGCGGCGCGTGGTGCTTCTGTGCGATTCTGCGAAGTTTGGGCAGGAATCGCTCGTGCGCTTTGCTGACTTCGAGAATATCGATACCATGATCACCGACCGCGCCCCCGATGGTGAGCTTGCTCAGGCTCTTGAAGCCGCTCATGTGGAGGTGCTCATCGCATGATTCTGACTCTCACCGCTAACCCTAGTTTGGATCGCACGATCGAACTGGGGTCGCCTCTAGCGCATGGCGCCGTTCAGCGTGCCGTAGGCGCGGTTCAAGACCCCGGCGGTAAAGGGGTTAATATTTCGCGTGCCTTACATACTTCTCAGGTGCCTACTGTTGCAGTGGTTCCGGGAGAGGCTACCGACCCCGTGCTGACCGCCCTTGCGGCGAGCGGCGTGCAGTTTGCGAATCTGCCCACGGGTGAGCCTATCCGCTCGAATATCACCGTGGTTGATCCGGACGGCACGACTACTAAGCTTAACGCCCCCGGCACCGAGTTCACCCCTGAGCTGCGCGATGCCCTGGATGCGCTCGTGATCGCCCAATCAGAAAACGCAGATTGGGTGGTACTCGCCGGTTCGCTGCCTGGTGGACTGGAGGCAACGTATTATGCCGAGCTGTGTGCGAAGCTGCGCGCCAGCGGATATGAAGGCAAGATCGCCGTCGATACCTCTGAGGCGCCGCTGATCGCTACCGTTGCGGGGCAGATAAAGCCTACGCTGATTAAGCCGAATTCTGAGGAGTTGGCACAGCTGACCGGCGCCGAGAACTGGGAAGAGCTGGAGTCGAGCCCCGAGCTGACCGCACGTACCGCACGAACCTTGGTGAATGACGGCATTCCCTATGTGCTGGCAACCCTTGGCGGGTCCGGCGCGGTTCTCGTGACTGCAGAAGGTGCCTGGCATGCACAGCATGAACCCGTGAAGGTGCGCAGCACGGTGGGCGCCGGGGATTCGTCGCTCTCCGGTTTCCTCTATGCTTATGAGCGAGGAGAGTCGCCGCAGCAATGCCTCGTACAGGCGGTTGCGCACGGCTCGGCGGCAGCATCCTTGCCCGGAACACAAATGCCTTCGGCAGCCATGACAACTCCGGAGAAAGTAACCCTAAGGCAGCTTTCCAGTTAGCTTATATTCCATATCAGGTATATAGCATATAGCCTGGTCAACCACTAAAAACAACATATTTACGGACACTTGAGTGCGTACTGAAAACGCCCGCATAGGCATTATGGCGCACCGCATCATACGCCCCGAGGAGGGTATTATGTCTGAGCTCATCACCCCAGAGCTGGTGCTCCTAGACCAGAATCTGGGAGAGACTAAATTCGACGTCATCAGCAAGCTTGCGCACGCCGTCGTCAATGCCTCACGTGCCACCGACTACGATCAGCTCTACGCCGCTGCAGAAGCCCGCGAGTCCAAGACCGACACCGGCATCCCCGGCGGTATCGCCATTCCCCACTGCCGAAGCGCGGCGGTCACCGAACCCACCCTCGCGATGGCACGACCCAACCCCGGCGTGAGCTTCGGCGCGAAAGACGGTCCGGCCGATCTGATCTTCTTCATCGCCGCCCCCGATGGTGCCGACCAGGAACACCTGAAACTGCTCTCCACGCTGGCACGTTCGCTGATGAAGAAGAACTTCACCGCCTCCCTGCGTGAGGCACAGACCCCCGAAGAAATCGTAGACCTCGTGAACGATGCACTCGGCACCGGCGCCCCGAAGAAGGCTCCCGCCTCCGCCGACTCGGCAGCATCCGATGCGCAAAAGGCGGGTGCAGGCGCATCCGCTCAAGTTGCAACGGCACAGACCGACTCCGCAGAAGCAACTGCATCCGAGAAACCAGCCACCAAGAAAATTGTGGCGGTCACCGCATGCCCCACCGGTATCGCGCACACCTATATGGCGGCGGATGCTCTCAAATACGCGGCGGAAGACCTCGGCTACGACTTCAAAGTCGAGACTCAGGGGTCTTCGGGGAACGAAACCCTCACCCAAGCCGATATTGATGAAGCCGACGCCGTCATTTTCGCGGTCTCCGTGAACGTGCGCGACCGCAGCCGCTTCGCCGGTAAGCCCTATGTGGAAGCCCCCGTGAAGCGCGGCATTGACGAACCGCAAGCCATGATTGAGGAGGCCCTCGCTGAAGCAGAAAACCCCAACGGCAAGCGCGTGAGCGCCGCCGCATCCAGCGGAGAAGACACCTCCTCGGCTGCCGAAGGTTCGTGGGGCTCGCGCATCTACAAGGCCGTGATGACCGGTGTTTCGTACATGATCCCGTTCGTCGCCGCCGGCGGCATTATCGTGGCGCTGGGCTTCATTCTCGAAGCAATCACCATGCCGAACCTGGGCGATGTCGATACCGAAAAGATCCTCGCCAGCGCCACAATCTACAACCTGGGAGACACCCACTGGACCCTCTACCTGGGCGCGGTTCTGCAGACCATTGGTAAGTTCGGTCTTGACCTGATGGTTCCCGCGCTCGCCGCCTTTATCGCCTACGGGCTGGCGCAGCGCCCCGGTATTGCGCCCGGCTTTATCGCCGGTTCCGTCGCGGTTGCCGTAAAGGCTGGCTTCCTCGGCGGCATCGTCGGCGGTCTGCTCGCCGGTCTGATTGCCTACGGTTTAGGCACCCTCAAACTGCCGCGCTGGCTTGGCTCGATGATGCCCGTGGTCATTACCCCGCTCATTACCTCACTCGTCGCGGGCGGCATCATGTACCTGCTGTTGGGCGCGCCGCTGGCGTGGGTTCTCGAATCCCTGCAGAACTGGCTGACCTCCATGTCTGGCGCATCCGCTCTTGTTCTCGGCCTGATTCTGGGTGCCATGATGGCATCCGATCTGGGCGGTCCCATCAACAAGGCGGCGTACCTGTTCGCAACCGCCGGGCTTTCCTCGGGTGCCGATGTGAACAAGGAAATCATGGCAGCCGTTATTATCTCCGGCATGGTTCCGCCGCTGGCTATGGCGCTTGCCACCACCCTGCGCCCCAAGCTCTTCACCGAGCCCGAGCGTGAAAACGGCAAGGCCGCGTGGCTGCTGGGCGCATCCTTCATCTCTGAGGGCGCTATTCCGTTCGCCTCGGCAGACCCGGCGCGCGTGATCCCGTCCTCCATCGTAGGCGGCGCGATTGCCGGTGCTATTTCGATGAATGCGCATGTGGCATCCCCGGCACCGCACGGCGGTATCTGGATTATTGGTTTGAGCAACAATATTCCGATGTTCCTGCTCGCTGTTGTCGCCGGTACCGTCGTATCCGCCATCACCTATGTGCTGCTGAAGTCGATTGGCGCGAAGTCGCGGCAGACTGCGACCGAGGCCCCAGCGAAGACCGCCGCATAAGCGTTACACTGTAGAGAACCCAAACACGAAGGATATATCTTCATGACTACATATAAAGGCGTCGGTGTTTATGCCGGACGCGTTATTGGTCCCGTGCTACAGATGCCCGAGCCTATTCAAGAGCCTAAAGCCGGTCTGCGCCTAGACGGTGAAAGCCCCGAAGAGGCCGGACAGCGTATTCAAGATGCGTCGGTTCGCGTGAAAGAGGATCTGCTCGCACGCGCCGAAAACGCGGGTCGTGACGGCAAGGCCGTGCTCAAATCGACCTCGCAGATGGCGACTGACCGCGCCCTGATTAAGAGCGCCGTGAAGCTGGTTGAGACTCAGCAGATGGCACCTGAGCGCGCGATTTGGGAGGCAGCAACCTCGTTCGCCGACCAGATGGCGGCCCTGGGCGGTTACATGGCTGAGCGCGTCACCGATATTCACGATGTGCGCGCCCGTATTGTGGCGGAATTGACCGGTCAGCAGGCGCCGGGCATCCCCTTCGCGGAGGAGCCTTTCGTGCTCGCCGCAGTTGATCTTGCCCCCGCAGATACCGCGACCCTTGACCCGAAGAACGTGATCGCCCTGATCACTTCGGACGGCGGTCCGCAGGCGCATACCGCGATTTTGGCGCGCGGCCTGGGTCTTCCCGCTATTGTGGCGGCAAAGGGGGTCACCGATATTCCAGACGGCACCGAGGTCTATGTGGACTCGAACGCGGGTATCGTCAATACCGAGCCGACCGATGAAGACCGCGAAGCCGCCGAAAAATACGCTAACCGCAAACCTATCGCCGACTTCGACGGTAAAGGCGTGCTCGCCGACGGCACCCGCGTGCCACTCTACGCGAACGTGGGCGACGGCAAATCCGCCGAGAAGGCTGCCAGCCTGAACGCTGAAGGCGTGGGCCTGCTGCGCACCGAATTTGGCTTCTTGGGGCACGACGCCGAGCCGTCTATTGAGGCCCAGGCGGCAACTTACAAGTCTGTGTTTGACGCCTTCCCCGGCAAGCACATCGTGGTTCGTACCTTGGATGCGGGTGCCGACAAGCCCCTGCCCTTCCTCAACGTGAATCCCGAAGAAAACCCGGCGCTGGGCGTGCGCGGTTTCCGCACCGACTGGACCGTACCCGGCGTGCTGACCCGCCAGCTGGAGGCTATCAAGCAGGCATCCGAGGATTCCGACGCCGATATTTGGGTGATGGCACCGATGATTTCGACCACCTCCGAGGCTCGCAACTTTGCGAAAATGCTCAAGGAGGTCGGCCTGCCGGTACACGGCGTGATGGTTGAAACCCCCGCCGCAGCCGTGAACGCCGAAGCGATTTTGGGTGAGGTTGATTTCGTGTCGATCGGCACCAACGACCTGACCCAGTACACGATGGCTGCAGACCGCCTGCTGGGCGATCTGGCGCACTTGAACAACCCGTGGCAGCCTGCGGTGCTGAAGATGATTAAGCTGACCGTCAAGGGCGCTAAGCGAGCTTCGGTGAATGCTGGCGAGAAGAAGTATGTGAGCGTCTGCGGTGAGGCCGCCGCCGATCCGGCGCTGGCCGTGGTGCTGGTCGGCCTGGGGGTTGATACCCTCTCGATGAATGCCGGTGCTATCCCCGCGGTTGCGGCGGTGCTCAAGTCGGTGACCCTGGAGCAGGCACGCCATATTGCCAACAAGGCTTTGGAACAGATTTCCTCTGCCGAGGCGAAGGCTGCCGCTCGCGCTGAGCTGCCGATTCTGGACGAGCTCGGCCTCTAGAAGACGCCTCAAACCCGGTGGAGAAAAGGCTAACCCGGTGTTGAAAGTTTATTTCAAGATCGGGTGAGGCATTGGTCCCCAAGCGGTGAGTAAAACTGTACAATTGAGGCAGGAAAACAGGGGGTGCATCCTTCTGTTTGATAAACATGGAGTCGATAACAGACGATTCCTTCACAAAGGAGAAAAACCATGGCAGAGGTTATTGCCACCATTGCAAGCCGCGTTGGTCTGCACGCACGTCCCGCAGCAATTTTTGCTGAGGCAGCTGGCGACCTCCCCGTTGAGGTCACCATTGCAGCCGAAGGCGAGCCCGCAGACGAGGCTATGGATGCAGCTTCGATCCTATCCCTGATGTCCTTGGGCGCTAAGCACGGTGACCGTGTGGTGCTCCGAGCAGAAGGTGAAGGCGCAGACGAAGCTCTAGAGACCCTGAAGAAGATTCTCGAAACCGACCACGACGCAGAGTAATCCTTCCGGCGACTCTCGCCAGCTTACCGGTATCCCGTCGCTTCACGTGCGGCGGGATACCTGCTTTAAGGCTCGGGCGCGCATCCGGTCCGTTTCCTTACCTCTGCCCCGGTCCGCCCGATTAGGTCGGGAGGGGTATAAAAAAGATCCTTGGTACGAATGAAGCGGCGTTTTTAACTCTTTATTCGCATCAAGGCTCTTTTTAGACGAGGCGAACCCCGCCGATGCACCAATCGCCGCGCCTCTTGTTAGACTTAAGGCGTGCGTGCGCCGCGAGCGCATCAAAAAGACCGCACAAGGTTCGCGGGCGATAGACGTTCGGAACACCCACCACCCCACGAGAGATAGAGACCCTTGCACGAAATTACGGCACGTTTTGCAACCCCAGCAGAAATTCAGGAGTGGGATACCCACGTGATCGCCAACCCGGACGGCGGAAATCTGCTGCAGTCCGCATCATTCGCAAAAGTCAAAGCCGACTACGGGTGGAAACCCCGCTATATCGTGTATGAAGGTACCGTCGATCGTGATGGCGAGAAGCAGCCTTTCGCCAGCTACAGCCTGGCGTTCGAGAAGAATATTCCGTTGCTGGGCAAACTCTGGTACTTCATCAAAGGCCCGGCGGTGCACGATGCAGATGAGCTGCCCGCCCTGCTGCAGGCGAACCGCCGCCTGATTACCGAGCAGAAATTGGGTGTTTTTGCCGTCAAGATCGAACCTGAAATCGTGGCGGATGAGCATGCCCAGCAGGTCATTGCGGGCACCGAGCTGGTTCGTACCGCCGATATTCAGCCGAATGACTACACCGCCATCCTCTCTACCGAAGGTACCGAGGAAGAGGTGCTCAAGTCGTTGTCTTCGCGTGGACGTAACGCTGTACGCCGCGCCACCCGTGAAGGCTGCGAGGTTAAACGGGTTGAGCTCACCGACGAAAATATGCGCGCCATGTATGCCCTCATGGATACCGTGGGGCAGGGCAAAGTTTCGCTTCTGCTGCGCCCCTACGAGTATTACCGCGACTTCTGGAGGGCCTTCGAGAACGCCGGGCAGGGCAGGCTCTACTTCACTTATGAAGACGGTAAACCCTCCGTGGGCGCTTACGTGATTAACTACGGTACAAAGGGCACCTATAAAGACGGCGGTTCTAAGCCGCGCCGTAAACAGTACGGCGACTCTCATCTGGTACAGTGGACTGCGATTACCGACCTCATGAAGGAGCACGGGATCAGCACCTATGACTTCTGCGGCACCCCGCCCGCAGCCGAACTCAAGAATAAGGAACATCCTTACTACGGTCTGGGCCTGTTCAAAACTTCGTTCACGAAGAACGTGACCGACTTCGTGGGCGTTTACGATCAGCCTATTTCAGAGCTCAAATATAAGCTTTGGAACGCCGGTGTGGAGCGGCTGATGCTTCGCCTGTGGGTGAAGAAACACCACTATTCCTTCTACTAGGAAACGCCGCACCGCCACGCCACTCACCGGTACACACAGCGCACCAGCACGCAACACGATCAAGGGATACTATGGCGAAGAACCCCGAGGAGCACAGCTACAACCCAGCCGATGAGAACGCGAGGAGTATTCGCCGCCCGGGATATTTCTTCGCCGTGCCTCTCTCCGAAGTGCACGACTCCAAGCTGCGTGAGGCTCTTGCCCACAGCGGCAAGGAGGCCGAGCAGGCTGAGCAGGCGCGTGAGGCGCTATACGAGGTTGCGGCGGCGCACGGCGTGGAAACCGATACGGACGACACCCAGCTTCTTCCCGTCGACGAATCCGGGATGCCTCTCGACGAGGCTCCACAGGTGTCCTACGAGCCGGAGATACCCTACGAGGAAGTCTCCGAAGAACCCGTAATCCAGGCGGTGCAGAGTGTGCCGCCCGAGATACCGCATCCGCAGGAGCCCCCCGCGCAGACCTCCAGCAATATCGTCACGGAGGTCGCTAAATACCGCCAGTCCCAGCCCGTCCCCATGACGGGCATGATCCCGCAGGTGCCCAATTCGCACGCGGCACAGCGGTTCGGCGGTGTAGAGCCCACGGCGAGCGCGCCCCCAGTATCCGTACCCACTACGACGATGCCCGCCGGGCATGGCACGGGCGGACGGTGGGGCGTGCGAACCACCCTGCGTTCCTTCGTGCGTGCTGACGGCCAAGCGGTGGCACACGTGGCGCCGCGCGGTGCGGCGCGCATCGCCCAGCGGCAGTTTACCCCGCGCGCCAAACGTGAAGAACGTGCTCAACGTGAGGCCCTGTACCGCGAGAAAGAGTACGCCCGCGACACCCTCAATTTCACGCTGCGCCTGGCGGAAGCCATGTTCTATTATGGCGCGGACGCGATGGACGTAGACTCGGCGATTATCGCGGTGTCTTCGGCGTATGGGCTCGATTCGGTGGACGTCAATATCACCAACCAGTCGGTGACCATCAACTATACCTCCGACCCCGATATTTACATGGAGTCGCGCATCAGCTCGCGAACCATGAGTGCCGATTCCCGGTTCACCCATACGCTCGTGCGCGTGGTGCGCACCTCTACCGAGAATTATGAGGCGCTCGCTTCTACCTACGGACTGATTCACGATATTACCGAGGGCGGCATGACCCTGGAAGATGCCGACCTTCGCCTGAGCGAGATTACGAATCACCCTAAACCGTATCCGCCGCTGATTACCTGGCTGGCGAATATTGGCTGCGCAACCACGCTGACCGCGGCGCTGGGGGCGAGCTGGTCTACCGCAACCGCTGCGGCGATCGTGTTCATTCCCGTGTATCTGCTGATTCAGTGGCTCAATAAGATTGGCATGCCCACGTTTTTCCGCATGGCGGCAAGCGCGGGTCTGCTGACCTTCCTGGCGATTTGGCTGGGTGGGGATCATTCCATGATTCGCCGCCCGGGGGAGTCGATTTCTGCGCCTCTGGTGGTTGCCGCCGGGCTGATCATGTTCCTGCCGACCTCGCGCCTGGTGGGCGCGGTTCAGGATGCGATTAACGGTTTCCCGGTGACGGCGGCGGGAAGATTCGTTTCGACGGGCATGAGCTTTTTGGGCCTAGTGATCGGCATCGCCTCGGCGGTGAATGCGATTAGCCTGTTTGGCGGCCCGATTCTGGATATTGAGCAGACCCGGTTTGATCTTCCTTCGCCGCTTACGTTCTCGGTGTTCATGCTGGCGGCGACGGTTACGTTTGCGATTACCCTGCACACGAAGCTCGTGAAGCTGGGGTGGCTGGTACTCATTACCTGTAGTGCCCTGGTGACCTATCACCTGTATACCTACCTGGTGGGGGTCGATTCTGGGCGTGCGAATACGGCGCTTGCCGCCCTCATAATTGGCATGCTGAGCACCTATGTGGCGTACCGGCTGCATGCCCCGCAGGCGGTTTTTTCGATTCCCGCGCTGACCTTCCTGCTGCCGGGTCTGTCGTTCTTCCGCGGCATGTACCTGCTGACGGTTGAGACGAACGTGGTTTGGGGCATCCAGAGCATGATTTCGGCGGTTTCGATTGTGATTGCGATGGCGGCGGGCGTGACGTTGGGCAACTACCTGATGCAGTATCTGCTGCAGCGTTTCGCGGTTCCGCGCAATGTGCCCGCGGAGGCCGCCGAGTAGCGCATCCGTGGTTCTTACATTCCCCTGATGCGGCATGCTACAAAGGCTCTTTATTCCACAGTGGAATAAAGAGCCTTTTTATGCGGGTGTGGTTGGAGGATGCGCGCTACTTGACCGTCCAGTCCACCGGTTCCGCACCCTGCTCTACCAGCAGCGTATTCACCCGCGAGAACGGGCGCGAACCGAAGAACCCGCGATGCGCCGACAGCGGCGAGGGATGTGCAGACTCCACACACGGGTACGGTTCCAGCATCGGGGCGGTGCGCCGCGCATCCGCACCCCACAGCAGCCCGACCAGGGGCTTATTGCGTGCCGCCAGCGCCCGAATAGCGCACTCGGTCACCTCTTCCCACCCCTTATTACGATGCGACCCTGGCGCCCCTTCACGCACGCTGAGCACGCGGTTCATGAGCATGATGCCCTCATCAGACCATGAGCTCAGATCGCCGTGCTGCGCGGGCTCAATCCCCAAATCGTCGGACAATTCCCGATAAATATTGATGAGCGATTTCGGCAGGGGCATATCCCGCTGCACCGAGAACGAAAGCCCCATCGCGTTCCCGGGGGTGGGGTAGGGGTCTTGCCCCACGATCAGCACCTTGACCTCGTTCATGGGGCGTGAGAATGCACGGAAAATATTCTGACCTGTGGGAAAAGTTCGGTGTCCCGCCGCGTGTTCGGTGCGTAAAAACTCGCCCATGGCGTGGATTTTATCTTCGACGGGCGCGAGGGCCTGCGCCCAGTCTTCGCTCATAATGTCGGTCAGCGGCGGGTTCGTCATGAAAATACTCCCTGAGAAAATTTGACTCTAATAACACGGTGACTTCAACCAACATACTCTAAAGTGTTCATGTAGACCACCTATGTTCGTCAGGAATCCAGATGCCGATACCTTCTTCGGAAACCCCCGAACCTTCGCCTGCTGGCGGCTCCGAAGCCGCCGAACCCGCAGCGGCAGTCCCCGCCGATAGCCCCGAACCCAGCCCCACAACACAGACAGCGCCTTCCGCACCCGGCACTTCTGAGACCCGCGAAACCGGCGGAAAAACTGAGAACACGCGAAACTCCGCCCTCACCGATTTAGAGCGTGCCATGATCGCCCTGGAAAAACGGCACTGGAAGTACCAGGGCACCAAAGAGAAGGCGATTACCGCGCTCGGGCTCACCCCAATCGCCTACTACCAGAAGCTCAACACGATGATCGACAGCCAACGCGTGATCGCCGCCGAACCCATCCTGATGCACCGCCTGCGCGAGGTTCGCGACCGTAGCTAAAGGCAGCCGCACCGATGTGTGCATGAGCGCACGCCGTTCTGAACAGGACGGATAAAGCCCCATACGGTACCCTGTAAGAGAGAGCTTTGGCAGGGCTCCACCGCGCAGAGCGGTACATCTATTACTCAACCTAGGGAAGTCATGAGCCAATACCCGCACGATGAATTCGACGACATCGACGAGAATACCGCCCGCCGTGGAACATACCGCGGTGTGATTGACGACCCTTCCAAGAGCCCCAAAGGCATTATTCCCGTTGTCGTCGCCGGTATTTTATCGCTCGTGATCGGCGGCGCTATGTACATTAACCACCCGCGCAGCAGCTCGCCCGAGGCCGCCGCGCGTGCCAAGAGCTACAGCGCCCCCGCCTCGCCCTCGGAATCATCGTCGCCCTCTGCCTCGGCATCCGAGCAGGCTAAGGATGCGAACGTGGCGGTCTATAACGCATCCGCACCCGGCGGGTCTGCGGCCAAGGCAAGCGCCGCGCTTGAAGGTTACACGATTACCGAAACCGCGAACTGGTCGGGCACCCCGCCGGAATCCAGCACGGTCTACTACAAGGACGAGGCCAAGAAGTCGCAGGCCGAAGCTATTGCGAAAACCCTGAATATCACGACGGTTCAGGAGAGCTCAGACGCCTCGATTCTGGGCGAGAACGATATTGTGGTGGTGCTTGCCGCCGACTACAGCTAAACGGCATCATCCGGCTTGAGACCGCGGTGTGCGGTACCGTTTATCATCCCCGCTAGTTTCGGGAACGTTCTATGAGCCCTATGCGTTCGCATATAACATCGCTCGGCTATCGAAACTGGTGCTTTGGCTCCGTGCATTCGCACGCGAAGCCGTACCCGTTCACCCCATTGCGGCTTTCCGCGCGCCTTAAGAATGCGCTGAGGGCGATTAAGCTAAATTCGGTGCTCAAAATGTTTGCCCTCGGGCGCACCAAGTGCCAAAATTGTTTTTAGCACTCGGCGCCTTCAGGTGCTAAAACCGGTGTCAAAATCTGCTTCGGCAGACCGGAAAACCTGAGCGCTCCATTCGAAACGTCCAGGAGGGATATCGCCACATGGCAAAACTTATTGCTTTTGATGAAGAAGCTCGCCGCGGTCTAGAGCGCGGACTGAACACTCTAGCCGATGCCGTTAAGGTAACTCTTGGCCCCCGTGGCCGCAACGTCGTGCTTGAGAAGTCGTGGGGCGCACCCACGATCACCAACGACGGTGTTTCCATCGCCAAAGAGATCGAGCTTGAAGACCCCTATGAAAAGATTGGCGCTGAACTCGTCAAAGAGGTAGCCAAGAAGACCGACGATATCGCAGGTGACGGTACCACCACCGCAACCGTGCTGGCTCAGGCGCTTGTGCGTGAGGGTCTGCGCAACGTGGCTGCTGGTGCTGACCCGCTGAGCCTCAAGCGCGGTATTGAGAAGGCTGTTGAGGAGGTCACCAAGACCCTGCTCGACTCCGCGAAAGAGGTTGAGACTGAGGAAGAGATCGCGGCAACCGCATCCATCTCTGCGGGCGATCAGGAGATCGGTAAGCTGATCGCTCAGGCTATGGAGAAGGTCGGCAAGGAAGGCGTGATTACCGTTGAGGAATCCAACACCTTCGGCCTGCACCTGGAACTCACCGAGGGTATGCGCTTCGATAAGGGCTTCCTCTCCGGCTACTTCGTGACCGACCCCGAGCGTCAGGAAGCTGTGCTGGAAGACCCCTACATCCTGGTGGTCAACCAGAAGATCTCGAACGTGAAAGATCTGGTTCCCGTTCTTGAGAAGGTCATGCAGTCCGGCAAGCCGCTGCTGATTATTGCTGAGGATGTTGAGGGCGAGGCTCTGGCGCTGCTCGTGCTGAACAAGATGCGCGGCTCCATCAAGTCCGTTGCCGTGAAGGCACCCGGTTTCGGTGACCGTCGCAAGGCTATGATGGCTGATATTGCGATCCTCACCGGCGGTCAGGTTATTACCGAAGAGGTTGGCCTGTCCCTGGATACCGCAACCCTTGAGATGCTGGGTAAGGCACGCAAGGTTGTTGTCACCAAGGACGAGACCACCATTATTGAGGGCGCTGGCGACGCCGCCGCACTTGAGGGCCGCGTGGCACAGATTCGCGCCGAGATCGCAAACTCCGATTCCGACTACGACCGCGAGAAGCTGCAGGAGCGCCTGGCAAAGCTCGCCGGTGGTGTGGCTGTGCTCAAGGCTGGCGCGGCAACCGAGGTTGAGCTGAAGGAACGCAAGCACCGCATTGAGGATGCTGTGCGCAACGCAAAGGCAGCTGTTGAAGAGGGTATCGTCCCCGGCGGCGGCGTGGCACTGATTCAGGCGGGCGCGAAGGTCTTCGACAAGCTCGACCTGAAGGGTGACGAGGCAACCGGCGCGAACATCGTGCGTGTGGCTATCGATGCGCCGCTGAAGCAGATTGCAACGAACGCTGGCCTTGAGCCCGGCGTGGTGGTTGATAAGGTTCGTTCCCTGCCCGAGGGCACTGGTCTGAACGCTGCAACCGGCGAGTACGAAGATCTCATGGCTGCGGGTATTAACGACCCCGTGAAGGTGACCCGTTCCGCTCTGCAGAACGCCGCATCGATTGCCGGTCTGTTCCTGACCACCGAGGCTGTGGTAGCGAACAAGCCTGAGCCCGCATCCGCTGCGGCGCCTGCTGCTGACCCGATGGGCGGCATGATGTAACGTTTCCCGACTGAGGGAGTATGTTGAAGCTCTCCGGGGTGGGTTCCTGACTGGCACAATGCCGGGTACGGAACCCCACCCCGGAGAGCTTTTGTCTATCTCAGAGCCGCGAGCAGGTAGTTTTTGGTCTGAGCAGGTAGGAAAATCCTACCTTTTCGGCAAAATACTACCTGCTCGCGCGTATGCATGATTGCTCGCGACGTGCGCCGTGATTCGTTCGGAATGGGCGAGCCGCGCGGTATGCTGGATTTATGATGCCTAACACCACCTCTAAATCTTCCGAAGAAACCCCTGATGCCCCCGCCCGTTCCGACCAAAATGCAAAGAGCATCGGCTCGCGAAATTCATTTCTGAGCATCGGGTCGGTGAACTCATTCTGCAGCATTGGCTCCGTAAATTCGGCGTTTTCTATCGGCTCGGCTTTCTCGTTCGGATCTATCGGCTCGGTTTTTTCTTCGCTGTCCATTGCCTCATGCCTGAGCTACATGAGCGTGTTATCGGTTTTATCGGAAGCATCTGTGCTCTCGGCACGGTCGTACAGGTCGGTGCTTAAAGCGGGCCAGCAGAAGAAGGCAAAGAAGCCGTAGCCTTCCCGCCTGATCCAGCCCTGCCTGCCTGCTAAAAAGAGCCTTTATTTGAATAAAGCGTAGTTTTCGCCGCTTTATTCACATAAAGGCTCTTTTTTCGATGGGGCAGGGGCAAAGGAGCACACCTGGCGGCGCGCAGGCAGTGCCACCCGGCGGGTTACCCGTGCCCGCGCATCCACAGGGTAGAATAGTGGGGCTATGGAATGCGCCTATTACCGTGAGAGTCTTTGCCGCTCCTGCACCAACATCGAAACCCCGTACCCCGCCCAGCTCGCGGCGAAACAGGCCGATGCGCGCAGGCTTCTGGCGGCGTACCCTCACCTGACCTGGCTGGAACCCGTCGCCAGCACCGAGGCGCATTTTCGGAATAAGGCGAAGCTGGTGGTGGGTGGTTCGGCGCAGAACCCGTCCCTGGGCATCGTAGATTATCGTTCTGGGCGTGCCACCGATTTAAGCGAATGCCCGCTCTATATTGAGCCGATTGAGCGCGCCATTCCGGTGCTGCACGAGCTCATTCAGCGTGCCGATTTGACCCCGTATGACATTCCGGCCCGGCGCGGTGAGCTCAAGAATATTCTGGTGACCGCATCCGAGACGGGCGAGCTGATGGTGCGGTTTGTGCTCCGCTCGAAGAAGCTGCTGGTGCCTATTCGCCGCCAGCTGGGGTGGCTGCAGGAGCGTCTGCCGAAGTTGGCGGTGCTGTCGGTGAACCTGCTGCGCGAGCATGTGGCGCTGATTGAGGGCGATGAAGAGATTATTCTGACTGAGCGGCAAACCCTGCCGATGCGCGTGAACGGCATGAGCCTGCACCTGCGCCCGCAGAGTTTCTTTCAGACGAACACGCAGATTGCGCAGGCGATGTACGCGCAGGGCCGTGAATGGGTGGGGCAGGTGCAGCCGCGCACGCTCTGGGATTTGTATTGCGGCGTGGGCGGTTTTGCCTTGCACGCGGCGCAGGCGATGCACGGTGAGGTCACCGGGATCGAAATCAGTGCGGAGGCGATTCGCAGCGCCCAGCGCACCGTCGCTGAGCAGGGGCTTGAAGGCGTGAAATTTGCGGCGGGGGATGCGACCGAGTTCGCCGTGAACGCCCGCGAAACCCCCGAAATGCTGGTGGTGAACCCGCCCAGGCGAGGTATTGGTGAGAGGCTGTGCGCCTGGGTTGAGGGCTCTGGGATTGAGCATGTGATTTATTCGAGCTGCAACGCAAAAACCCTTGCCGCTGACCTGGCGCGCATGCCTTCTTACAAGCCGATCGCCGCGCGTTTGTTGGATATGTTCCCGCATACGAACCACTATGAGGTTATGACGTTGCTGAAGCGCGGGTAGGCTTCCCGAGCATATACATAACCCAACCCTAGGGCGCGAGCAGATAGTATTTCGGCGAGAAGATAGCGGTTTGTTATCTTCTCGCCGAAATACTATCTGCTCGCGATGTTTCGGGCATCCCGCAGCGTGGCGGGTGCGAAGTGGTAGTACCCCAAAGATGGATACGCAGAGCAAGTCATGCACCCGCGCGGCCCTTTGTCTCGTCCCGCGCTTCCTGCACCCGAATAGCTCGTGCGGTCGGGCCGAGAATGAACGTGAATGCGGTGGCGATAACGAAGAGTGCCCCTCCGGCAACGATGGTGTTGATCGCGCCGAACGCTGGTACCGCCCATCCGGTAATGAGGTACCCGACCATACCTGCTAGGGAGAAAACCACGCCCATGAAGCTGTAGACGCGCCCGCGCATGTGTTCGTCGATAGCGTCTGCGAAGAGGACTTGCCCGAGCACTTCTTCGGGTCCGTAGAACATGCCCCAGATGAACCAGAGCACGAGTACCGCCCACAGCGCCGGGTGTAGTCCCATACTCAGACAAACGGCGCCGTAGCCGAGTCCGGAGATGCACATCCACCCGCGTTTGGTCATACGCACCCGCCCGGCGCCTGTACCGACGCCGAGTTTGGCTGAAAGCCAGGAGCTGATCACGCATCCGGCGGCGTAGACGGAAGTTGCGATTCCGAAGGCGGTGTAGTCGTGCCCGAGGCCGCGGGTGAGGTATTCGAGCATGGGCAGGGTGGTGATGGGTACGGCGGCGATGGAGAGGAACCAGAAGGTGAGCATACCGCGCACGATGGGGTTGTGTGCGGTGTAGGCGGCGCCTTCGCGCAGGAGTCTGCCGGTGTGGTGTTCCTGCACGGTGGCGGTGCGTTCGGCGTGGGTGAGGTCGTAGTTGCGTATGGTGGCGACGGTGAGGGCAGCGAGCAGGTTGAGGGTGCCTGCGAATCCGACGGCGAGGGCTGGGGTGGTGAAGGATGCGACGGCGGCTGCGATGGTGGGGCCGAGGGTTTGGGCGAGGAAGATGAGGCTGCCGCGGCGTGCCATGTATTTTTGGTAGTCGTCGCCGAGTAGGGAAGGCAGGGCGGCGGAGGCTGCGGGGGATGAGAAGGTGCCGAAGGTTGAGACGAGAAATGCGATGGTGAGGAAGGCGGGTAGTCCTGCGGCGGCGTAGAGGGCCGGGGATGCGATGAGTAGGGCGGCGCTGGCGAGTCTGAAGCTGACGGTGAGGGTTTTGCGGTTGAATTTGTCGGCGATAGTGCCTGCGAAGGGTGCGAAGAGGATGACGGGGATTGCTTCGACGACCATGACGATAGCGGAGTGGGCGAGGTCGCCGGTGGCGCCGTAGGTGAGTAGGGGCATGGCGATGGCTTGGATGCTGGAGGCCATAGCATCAGAAACCTGCGCGGTCAGGAGTGTGAGCTGCCCGCGTGCGTTCAGCGGCGTTGCTGATGTGGGTTTTGATGCTGTGGATGTGGGGTTTGCGGGCGAGTCTGGTGTGTTTGTTGGGGTGCGCGGCTTAGATGGTTCAGGGGGCTCAGGCGAAGGCTCTGTGGTGCGTCTCATAATACTGTGGATTCTATCACGGGTGAGAACGCTGGTGGGTGGGTACGGTCATGTGGGTTTTAGGGTGATATTGCGGCAGGTCTGCCGGGTGAACTCAAGATGACTGAGGCAAAACGGGACATGCGAGCAGGTAACAGTCCGCTATCTGCTCGCCGAAATACTATCTGCTCGCGGTGTTGTCGAGGTTGCCTGCATCCTGGCGGATGTGAGGCGGTAGTGCGGTAGCGGCGTGCTGGCGTGTCGCTGTGGGCTTTGCGTCATAAAGCGCCACAAACAAAATTTTTGGATGTTTCTCTCCGAAAATTCTAGGTTTAAGGAAACGTTAAGGGTAATCTAATGCCTGAACGATGTTTCAAGGGCAAACGGAGGAATCCATGAGTCAATACGAGACTGAAGTGACCGAGGGTGTGTTCCCGCTCGGCGGTGTGAACGATGCACTCGCCCAGTATTTCAGCGGCACCAGCTACATGAATACGCTGGTGAATGATCCGGATGTGTCTGTTACCGTGGCGAATGTGAGCTTCGAGCCGGGTGTTCGTAATAACTGGCATAAGCATAATGGCGGGTTCCAGATCATCCTAGCGACGGCGGGGGAGGGCTGGTACCAGGAAGAAGGCAAGCCACCTGTCAAACTCCGCGCTGGAGATGTGGCGGTCGCCAAAGACGGCGTGAAACACTGGCATGGCGCTACGGCAGACTCGTGGTTCTCCCACCTTGTTATCACGGCAGGTACGGCAGAATGGCTGGAGTCTGTAGAAGACACTGTATATACGGAAATACATAAGTAGGAGCAAAAATGGGAAATCGTAAGAATACTAGGAATAAGAAATTGTCTCGAAAACTAGGTAATGACCAAGGGATATTGGTTATTCATGGGGTTGGGAACCAAAAAGAAGGAGAGACCTTACGTGAATTTGGCGGGTCTTTAAGGGATAGAGTTTTACGATATCCCGGAAGTAAGCTTGTACATGGAGCAGACGAAGAAATTCTTTCAGATTCTAAAGACGAAGAAAATATTCCAGAACCTAAAAAGGAAATTAAGATTTCACTGGGAAATCATTCTAAATATGATAACTTATATATTCATGAAGTTCATTGGGCGAAGGACTATAGGAAAGAACTAAAGAATAAAACTCTATGGGTTTTAAGTCGGATACATCTAATTGCACTTTTATTATTTTTTGATGTTCGTGATAAAAAGTTTATAAAGAATCCATCCAGTGATAAGGCTGCGCTAGGGGTTGCGTTTAGGTTTTATGCGAGGTTTTTAATATTATTGGCTTTAGTAGCTTTTGTCGTTGGTTTCTTTATACGGCTATTCACGATAAATATATTTCTTGGACTAGGCATAGTTGTTATTGTATCTCTAATACTAATTTCATTTATCGAAAAGAGTAAATGTAACCTATCTAATGATGTTCGAATAGCTGCGTCTCTAGAGCATAGCGAAAGAGAAAAAATTCTTGAAAATATCGATAAAGGGGCTAGAGGATTTCCATCATCAGTACAGGAGATAACAATAGTCGCGCACTCTCAAGGTGGCTACTTAACTCATCAATATCTTACGTCAAAAAATTATGATACACCGAAAGAAATAAAAAAATTTGTGGGAGTTGGTAGCGGTCTAGGTGCCATACATATCATTTCCTTGACACAAGGTATTAAAAACCTGTTGGTTTCCTGGTTTATATTTATCGTTATATCACTTATTTTTCTTGTTCATTTCATTTCTGTGTGGAATTTTCTTGAAAACATATTTATGTACATATATAATTTTATGTACAGTTTAGGATGGTTTATCTTATCTGGGGATCCCAATTTTATGGGACGTTTATGGATGATATTTATTGGTTTATGGGTTTATTTGCTTAGATTAGATCTTGGAAATTTAATTACGGTAATTATATTTAGTTTCATTTTGTTTATCCCTATCGCTAAAATCAAGAAATATTGGTATAAAAATATTGAGGAAATACCTGAAAATATCATGTGGGAAGAATATAGCTCTGTACGAGATATAGTAGGAAGAGTAACTCCTATAATTGCTTGGGGTGTGCCGTCTCTTACGCCTAAAGTAGTTGGGCTGTTGGGGTGGCCTTTATCGGTTCATACCAAATACTTTAATGATAGTTCTGTCATGCCTTCAGTTTTAATTTCAAGATTGTACGGCGAAGGAGAGGTAGATAAATATAGGAAGATGCAGAAATATTTATATACTTTAACAATTAGGCAGAAATATATGTCTAGTGCGTCTGCTGTACTTGCAGCAGTATTGCTGGCATATGGACTTGTATATGATTCAAAGCTGTATGGAAATTCCTATATGGCAGTTATTGTCTGTATATGGTTCATATTGCTTTGGAAGCTATGCTTTATTTTGTTGATACTTGTAATGAGGGCCTTATCGTGGATTATTGTAAATGTGTTGGAATGTTTTATAGGGTTTAATAAAATATCGATAAATTTTGGGATGTATAGGTTGACAGAAAATAAATTTTCATCCTATGTTTCTGGAGATTCTAACTATATAGATCAGTTCTCTCCTGTTTCCTTTATAATTCGGCGCATTATAGGTGGACTGATCTCTGTAATATCAGCTGTTCTGATAATAACCTCCCATACTTATCTACAAATATTCCGCAATGACTACCCTGGATTAGCTAATGTCTTCTTTATGGGTGTAATTTATTTCTTTATTGGATTATGTATTATTTTAGGATACTCATTTGAAACGCTAAAAGGTGTATTTGGTGGAATTGTGGGGCTTGCTATACTTTTAGTTACTGTAAGCTCATATCCATACTTTCCGCATATATCGCTACTATATTCCGTAATCTTATTTACAGTTATAGTATATGCGTGGATAGGGTGGTATAAAATTGAAAAGATAAAAAGTGTAAATGTTGGTTCTGGCTACCCTTAGCCCTTTTTCGGGTGCTTAGCCACCACCTCGGGGTGGGCATCAAGTGGTTTCCGCCCTGCGGTGGTGAGCTCGTAGGATCGCACGGTAGCCGCATCCTTAAGCTG
>ERZ1036435.336-NODE-336-length-25298-cov-12.576477_pt1 | contig 25298 bp, 20 predicted proteins | sample MGYA00514223_ERZ1036435 | MGnify/ENA primary metagenome ERZ1036435 (study PRJEB33795, sample SAMN09464927) | human gut metagenome | host: Homo sapiens | place: USA: Stanford, California | collected 2016-08 | study: EMG produced TPA metagenomics assembly of the... | reverse complement strand
GGGAAGTCATTAATACTCAAATATTGTAGGTCAATCCTCTTTCAGTATGCAATCGTAGTTAGCAGTTTGAATCATTTCTTTACAAAGCTTTCTTAGCAATGTTGGTCCTTTTCGATAACTTCACAGGTTCAGAAAACAGAAACTTGAACAATTTAACGAAAATTTGAAGCAACAATCTGAGCTCCCGATTGGCCAGTTTCAAACCAGAACGGATATACCGCTTCTAAGAGTAGCTGAATTCAAGAAGCTTACAATACTCAAGCTACATTTCAAAGACTTCTCTGTCGTTACTACAGGGCAAAAAAATAGGTTTTGTATTCCTATCCTGTTTCTCGAGGAATCACTTACTAATCTCTACAAACACCGATACAAAAATGTAGTTACACTAAGTAGTGTAGACCTTTGATGGAAACTGCAACTGGGCTAGTACACAACCATTGTTAACCTGTCAGCTACAGTTAATTGTTCTGACACTCTATAATGTTATCTACATCCTATTGTGTTCTTTTATTATTACATGCAGCCTTTGTATGTGGCCCAAAATTTGCTTGTCTGTGATTGGCTCGTCGCCTACTTTGGGTTTACCCGAATAAATAGTATGCGGTTTCCCTTGTATTATAACACATGACCGAACTTTCATTCTCCTGTCATAATTCCCCCATTACAATTATTTTATTAGATGAAAATAGTAATTCTAAAATGACCGCTTGTACAATTGTTAAAGTTATTAAATTGTGAAGTCTTGCCGTGCATTTTTTATTGTTAGGCGATGAAGGGCAAACCTTTAAAGATAAAACCTCTTATTTGAGTTTACTGTCAATGCAAAAAATGAAGTATATTGAAATGGTGTGTGAGTGCTAATATAAAATGATATATATTAAATAACGGTAGATTATAAGAACTACCTCAATTAAGTTCAATTTATCAATTAGACTTACAATACTAATGAGCACATAAAAAAGATCAACTGAGAGGCTTTTCAAATAGACAACAAGGTTCACTTATCTAAGTTCTTTAGCATGTACAAGTTTAAGCCAGAAATGAGGAGCCAAACAGTAACTGCTAGGATATTCACAAACGTGCTATTGCTCATATCCTTATATTCGATATTTTGATCTTGATGTTGACTTTGATCTGTTTCAGTTTCAGTTTCCATATCCTGTAAGGGAATGACCTCTTCCTCATCTTCATCAAGACGTACTTTCCCGTATTTCTTCTTGTTTTGCTCGACATTGCCTGGTGTAGAAAAAATTGAAGTTGCAGGAAGTTTTCTATCAATCATTTCTATCCTCATGATGTTCTTATTACTAGTAAAATATAGTAGCGGTGCTGATACAAAAGGTAGTAAAACCGATAACACAACTTGCGAAGCATATAAAGAATTCGAAAGCCCACTACGCCCAGATACCATGACCAATATTAAACAAGGTGTTATAGCTACAGCTCTTGTCAACGACCTTCTCAAGGCAGGTGCTATGGTCCAATTTAAAAAACCCTCACTCACAATTTGACCACTTAAAGTACAAACAATACCCGCGCTTTGTCCCGAAAATAGCAGAGCCAACGCAAATATAGTACCTGCACTCTTGGATAAAGTATTAGACAACAACTCATAGATAGAAAATAAATCAGCAATATCAGCATCCTGGGGAGTCTCAAATAAAGTGGCACCACTAACAATAAGGATTGCGCAGTTCACAAAAAGAGCTATAGTAAATAAGGAAACTAGTAATTCTGCAACTGTGTAATGTAGTGTCTCTTGTACTGACTCAAGAGAAGGCTTATAATCCTGATGGTTATTATCAATATCGAGCTCATCTGGTGAGTAATAACCGTGCTTGATATCATAGTCTCTCAATCTTGGCTGAACCACCCCTGAACCCAGATACAAGGAATGAGGCATTGCAGTAGCACCTAAAATGGCTAAACTTAAATACAACCCATCACCCTCAATGACAGCTTTACTTGGTAAAAATCCCTTGAAAATATCCGAAGCTGGACCCAATTTGACATAAAAAAGCTCAATTGCAAAACAGATAACAGTACAAATAACCAAAAAGGAGACAAAGAGTTCAAAATATCTTATAAGTTTTAGATCCCCATTGGGCTTGTACGCCATTAACACGATAAGAACATCAATAACGGTCAAAACAACTCCGATGGGTAGTGGAATCCCCAATAGAATATTCAGTGAGATCGCAGTTCCCACAACTTCTGCTAAATCTGTCGCAATGATTGCTATCTCAGCTAAAATATAAAGTGTTATGTTAAGTCCATATGGTAAATGCTTCTTACAATTTTGAGCCAAATCAAGTCCCGTAACTGCGCCTAATCTCGCGCATAAACATTGTAGAAATCCCGCCATAAGGTTAGAAACAAACATCGAAAACAGTAGCTTGTACTTGTGAGCAGAACCGGCTGCTACCGCTGTACTATAATTACCGGGATCCATATATGAGACTGATACCATGAGGCCAGGCCCAATAAATCGCGCATATTTCTTACCGATCCTAATTAGATTTTGCATCCTTGATGATGTAGCTATCATCGGTAGTTCCTCGCTCTCTTCTCGCAGAAACATCTGTGATAGAGAATTTCTTGAACTTTCTCGTGCTACTGGCATGTTGGCTTATCCTGTTTGGTGTGTCTTTTAATTATGCCACTTTTGAGTTTAATGTAATTTTGCAAATACTTCTACCGCCTCACAACTTGAAATCTTTAACTACTTATGATTACAATGATGCTCTATTCAATGTTTAGTAGCCAGGTTACTCACGTTAATAAAATGAAACTTCTTAACCTGAAAATCCCTCGAAATCTTGTCTATCTTGGTTAACTTTCAAATGCACAAAGAGCCGGAAAAATCTCTTGATCCCCTATCAACTACAGTGTAATAATGTCCTTAGTGAGTCTATACCGATAGTTACCATGTGTATATTAATCTAAGCTGCAATAACTCATAAGGTTCACGTTAATTGAATCCTAGTTGAGTTCACCGATGCCAATCCTACGCAACGGGAAATAGACACTCTTAAAATTTTCGTAAATTGCTACCAATATATACTTTAAAGGCAATAAACATAGAGCTGTTATGCATATCATGACATGCATAGGTTCCCAACGCTAGCTTTTTGTAAATCATATACGATAAGCAATCTCATAGTTTGTTGTGACACTGATTTTGTTTTTACTATATACCCTATTTAGAAGTATTTAGTCGGGCGTTGCCATAAGGTGTACTAACTTTAGATTGCGCATCGGACTTGGTGATTGAAAGAATTTGGCGAATATGCTGTCATCTTTAATTATATGAACGTGTATTTATCGGGTAGTCTATAAATGGGAAGTGCAATTCCCGTCAAACCATTTGGAAATCGGCATACAGGGGGCTATCATGCTAAAATCTATAAAGATGATGTAATTTGTTCAACAATTGGTCTGATAATGTCCTTTTTGTTTGGAACCATATGGCCACCTGGATGTTCAAATGCATGCAATTTTGTACCTTCCGCATCTTCTCCAAAAGATTCCTTGTACAAGTTGTATAGATACTTGGATCTCTCAGAAGGCACAGCCATATCGGAGGCACCATATACAAATAGCATTTTAGTTTGTGATTCAGGGTTTGGCTTGAATGATTCTCTGTACTTTTCTGTGATTCTCAATTGACCTGGATTTTCTGGATCTGGTTCAGTAAATGAATAACCAGAAATGACTAAACTGACTTTGAATTCTGGATGACTAGGTACCAGTTCAGAGATCTTGTTAGTGATGATAGTAGATAGAGCAGCACCTTGAGAAAATCCAACAATACCATCGTATGGCCCATTTTCCTTTATATGATTAGCAACGGTGTTAATAGCTTCAGTCAAGTCCAGTTCTTTGGAGATTTCACTGTGATAGAACCAAGCTCTGTTGACATCTGCCTCTAGAGTTGCAGCCCATTTTTCATCATCCATTTCAAATGGCAAATCTTTCTTCTCAAGCATAACTGGAGCATCGATATAATCGCACTGTATGTCAGCCTTCTTCAACAACTTTCTGATACCGGAAGACTTCTCTGAGAATACTTTACCATTTTGCAAAAACCCGTGTAGGAATAATAGTCTTGGAGCAGCGCTAGCGGTCATCTTTTCAATTTATGTGAGTGCAAATCGGTATGCGAAAAAAACTTATCGTTATTCTTTAAATTTATTGGAATATTAAAACTCAAAATTACAAGTAGACACAAGGACAGAAAGAAACTCAAATGACCTTAACCTCTTAAATATGAAGAAAAAAATACAATTGCGATGCTATAAACAATATCTTTGATGTCAAATATGGTTGCAACCATCTCGAAATCATCGAGTTAAACTACATAGAGTCCCTCAGAGACAACCTACACGGAATATTCTAAGAGCTCCATTATGAGTTTTCTTTCTTTTCCATCAAAATTTTCAGGCATCGAGAGATTCAAAAGAAAATTACGTCATTTTGGATTACATACTTTAAATGTGCGATATTGAATTGAATAATATTGAACAAAGTGATTAGCCTGAATGTGTGTTTGCTTCTCTGAGTTACTACCCCCAGGTGAATATTGGAAAAATAAAGAAGACGCTAAGACGTCGATGATAAAGAAAAATTAATTATTAGTTTTAATGAAAAATGCAGCACATAAACTGTGCCAACTACGTAAATATATATATAACTATTATTAAATTTGAAAATGACTAAAAAAAGATCAAATGGTTCGTGCTTCTGTCATATTCAGGGATAAGGCAGGTTAATCATCCCATGCATATGGCGATTTTGATCTCAAGTATGGTCCGTATCTGTCAAAAAGAAATGGCACTGGTATCATCAGAACTGTCACCATGGCAATAAGGAAACCGGCCCAGTTGACTCCCATACCTTTATACATTTGAAGTCCGAAAAGTGGGAACACACCACTCATGACACTTCTCACAAATGAGTTGCATGCCATGCCGGAAGCAGCGTACTTACGATAGGCATCAACAGTGTAGCCGAAGACACCAACGAAAACAAAGTAAACACCTACACCAAAGATGGCACTACCGATTTGGGGGCCAATCCAGAGAACATGTGAGTAACACGTCCAAGCAAATATCATTAATCCTATAGGTGTACAAAAAGCACCGTAGTATAAAGGCTCGAATCTCATTTCTGGAGTTCTCACACCACCGTTTCTTTCAACCTTGGCATCATATCTTTTCTGAAAGATATAACTTGTTGGTGAAGCTAAAAGCATACCCACCATTAGACCAATGTATGAACATCCAACTTCCATGACAGTGAAATGATAGAGTGTCTCAAAGACATATGGAAAAGCAACAAAGTAGAGGTAAACAATAGCCAAGACTAATCCTGTATAAAAACATAGTACACCCATCATTGGATCTCTCAACAGCAGACCGAATGGTCTCTTGGCAGATAAAACGACAGATTTAAAAATACTAGTTTCTTTTCTTGTAATTTCAAGTGGTGCGTAGTATCTATCATCACCAGTCTCTTCTCTTAACCGCTGTGCCTTCTTAATCAATAATACTGGAGCATAGGTTTCCGGTACAGATATAACAATAAGAGTCAAACATACACCTGATGCAATAAGCAATGTCACAAAAGTCCATTTATAGTTGGCATGATATAAAGCACCGCTAATAATTGGTCCCAGGGATGGACCCAAAAAGGCGGCAGTGGTGTAGATGGCCATTGGAATACCGATTTGTTTCTTACTGAAGATATCACTTATAGCACCACCTGCAACACTTAGAAAAACAGATCCAAAAAACCCTGAAAGGAATCTACCGAATAAGACACCTTCAATGGTTTTTGACCAGGTTGTCAGGCATTGCCATATTATACTTAAAAATAATGATGATACGAATGTTATACGTCTTCCGTATAGTTCACTAATTGGTGATAAAAACAGTGGTCCAAACCCAAGACCAAAGATATACAGGGTTATACCCAATGTACTGACTTCATGAGATATGTGGAAGTGTTTCATGATATTTGGCGACGCCAATGACCAACAAGAGGATATAATCGTTATCACTGTCGATGTCAGAGTAATTAGCGAAGATATGTAGTACTTCCTTACTAAAGGAAGATGTCTGGCAATGTCTTCAGGGTCTGGATCCCCATCCTCACTGAAACTAACTTCAAACTCTGTTTGCTCATTGGCAGACAATGCACTTTTACTTTCTGCGTCTATTTGATTGCACGAATCTGAGTCCTTCATCGATATAGATTCTGACATTTTCTATTGTTGCTGATTTTGGTTGTGTAATAGTGTAAGATATAGAAGTCGAGCAATCTGAAATTATGAAATAAGACCTTTGACACCAGTATTTATATATTTGCTGCTTAGCTCATCGCATTCGCGGAGTTAATCGAAGTTTTCAGTTTTCAGATTTTTTTTTTCAGAAAGCTTTCCATTGTTCAAGTATACACTTTTTTTAACTCCGGGATGTTGCTTATCTCCTGTATAATTCGATAAGCTCTTGGCTAGGAGGGGGGTAGAGTGTTCGAAACAACACATAGTGCCAAGTTCACATGGAATCAGAGAAGCACAATAACTTACACTGACAATGGGTAACTACGTCAATATTTTTCTGATAAAACAAATGACGGTGCCGGAGATAACAGCACCCAGTACATAAAGGAGCGAAGATCCACTCAAAGGTAAACAGTTGCCGGTGCAAACGAGGTCTAAAACGCAACAATATTACTAGTATAAGAGGTAGCCGCTGGCAAATATGCATTGGCATATGTGTATCAAACGTACCAACAACACTATAGCGCTAGACAACTCCATTTTGCATCGATCAGTTCCTAAAACCTTAAAAGTTGTGCTTCAAAGGCAAAGCCAAGATTGGACTTCTAGAAGGTTTCCCAATTGGGAAATGTGTCAGATGCAACGAATGTTCTCTGCACCAACCGATTTTCAGGAAATTCCAGTCCAATTTATCCTTTGCAGCGCTGTTCTGGACCTTTTTTTTTTCTCTGCTTTGTTGACACATTTTTTTTTTTCATCAAACTTGAGTGGTTGAGTTGGAAATTTCCAGTTGATGCTCATCGAGTATTGCAATTAGCTAAGAAGTTGGGTTATTTAAAGTTTTGCACAGTAGTAATAAAGTTGTGTCTTGGTAGTCCTGCTTTTAACCACTGAGGAATAATAGATTCGAAGAGACTTTAAACAATATACTAGCAATGGATCGTGAAATTCTGCCTAGTAATGTCACTCCACTGCACTACGATTTAGTGCTGGAGCCATCTTTTGAAACTTTTAAGTTTGATGGTTCTGTAACCATTGACCTACAGGTCAATGATAGTACTGTGGACTCTATCAGTCTGAACACCCTTGAGATTGATATCAAGGCTGTGACACTGGATGGTTCCATCACTCCAAGTGAAATCAAGGTTGATGAAGCTGCCCAAGTCACCGAATTTGTCTTTGAGAAAGGTACCCTGTCTGAGAAGAAATCAGTCAAACTGGAGATCAAGTTCATTGGTATCCTGAATGATCAGATGGCAGGTTTCTACAGAGCCAAGTACGAGGACAAGCAGACTGGTGAGACCAAATATATGGCCACCACCCAGATGGAAGCAACTGATGCTAGAAGAGCTTTCCCTTGTTTTGACGAGCCAAACTTAAAATCAACCTTTGATGTGACTTTGATTTCTGACAAGCATTTGACTCAATTGTCCAATATGGATGTCAAATCTGAGACTATTGAGGGTGAAAAGAAGATTACAAAGTTTAACACAACTCCAAAGATGTCTACTTATCTGATTGCCTTCATTGTTGCAGAATTGAAGTATGTTGAAAGTAAAGAATTCCGTATTCCTGTGCGTATTTATTCTACTCCAGGTGATGAACATCTAGGTGAGTTTGCAGCTTCATTGACTGCTAGAACATTGAAATTTTTTGAATCCACATTTGATATTGAGTATCCTCTTCCAAAGATGGATATGGTTGCTGTTCATGAATTCTCAGCTGGTGCGATGGAAAACTGGGGTCTAGTGACTTACAGGGTCGTCGATTTACTACTTGATAAGGAGAACTCCACTCTGGACCGTATCCAAAGAGTTGCTGAAGTTATTCAACATGAATTGGCTCATCAATGGTTTGGTAACTTGGTTACCATGGATTGGTGGGAAGGTCTGTGGCTAAACGAAGGTTTTGCAACTTGGATGTCTTGGTACTCTTGTAACGAGTTTCAGCCACAATGGAACGTCTGGCAACAATACGTTGCCGATAGTTTGCAACGTGCTTTATCACTTGATTCTTTGAGATCATCTCATCCAATTGAAGTACCTGTGAAGAACGCGGATGAAATCAATCAAATCTTTGATGCAATTTCGTACTCCAAGGGTTCTTCTCTGCTAAGAATGATTTCAAAATGGTTGGGTGAAGATATTTTCATTAAGGGTGTTGCTGAATATTTGAATAAGTTCAAGTATGGTAATGCTAAAACTGAAGATTTATGGGACTCTCTTTCAGAAGCTTCCGGGAAGGATGTCACCAAGGTTATGAATATTTGGACAAAACAGATTGGATACCCAATTGTTACTGTTAATGAAGAAGGCGAAAAGATCAGCTTCACGCAACACAGATTTTTGTCCACTGGCGATGTCAAGCCTGAAGAGGATGAAACTCTATATCCTGTATTCTTGGCAATTAAGACCAAGGATGGCATTGACAATAACATTAATCTAGATGAGAGAGAGAAGACTATTGAACTAAAGGACAATGAATTTTTTAAGATTAATGGTAATCAAGCTGGTGTTTATGTAACATGCTACAGTGATGAAAGATGGGCAAAATTAAGTAAGCAAGCCGAATTTTTGTCAGTCGAGGATAGAACAGGTCTTGTTGCTGACGTTAAGTCTTTGGCCTCCTCGGGCTACACTTCTACAACAAACTTTTTGAACTTGATTTCCAATTGGAGCAATGAAGAATCCTTTGTAGTTTGGACACAAATGATAAATAGTATTTCTGCTCTTGAGTCTGCTTGGGTTTTTGAAGATGAATCTATCAAGACTGGATTGAAGAACTACGTGACCAAATTGTCCATAGAGAAGGCTCATAAATTAGGTTGGGAATTCTCCAACGAAGACTCATATTCCACACAAAAACTAAAAGTCTTACTGTTTGATGTTGCATGTAGTAATGATGATGAAAAAGCTCAATCTGCAGCCATTGACATGTTTAATAAATATATCTCTGGTGATAAGAAGGCCATTCCTGCATTGATCAAACCATCCGTCTTTAATACTGTTGCAAGCAAAGGTGGTGAAGAAAGCTACCAGAAACTATACAATATCTATAAGAACCCAATGGCGACTGATGAAAAACTGGCTGCTTTGAGAGCCCTTGGTAAATTCAAAGAAGATAAATTGATTACCAAAACACTATCGTATCTATTAGATGGAACAGTCTTGAGTCAAGATTTCTATATTCCAATGCAAGGTTTGAGAACTCACAAGGAAGGTATATTGGCCATGTGGGAGTTTTTAAAACAAAACTGGACTGAAATTATTAAGAAACTACAGCCAGGTTCCCCTGTTCTTGGTGGTGTCTTAACTGTATCAGTATCATCTCTTGCATCTGTGGAAAAGATAGATGACGTGAAACAATTTTTCAGTGACAAACCAACAAAGGGTTTTGATCAAACCCTAGCTCAAGCGTTAGACACTGCTACTAGTAAATCAAAATGGGTTGCAAGAGATGGTGAGGTTGTTAGAAAGTATCTGGAAGATAATGGCTACTTTATCAACTAGACCTATTTTTTTACGCATAATAGTCCTCTTTGGATATGTAACATATCTTGACCACTTTAGTAATTATATATATATTATGTTTCTCTTCTTTATGAAGCTAATTAATGACTACCTCATTTCACTTGGCAGACAACGCTAAAAAGATGTGCTATAGTATGTTATAATTTTTACCTTTCCCATTCGAATGTTTATATTTCATCGTTGGTTATCGCATTTGGAGTTTTACATGACATTGAACAAAAATGAAAAAATTGACCAAATCATTAAAACACAGAAAGCACTAACAATTAATGAAGAAATTTATAAAACATTTACAATAAACTAAAATTATACTATCACGTAAGATCACCAGAAGCCACCAAAAATATAATGGACCTACTCTCAATTGAAAAATTCCTTTGTGATTTGAGTGTCAATCAAGTAGGACCAATAATCAAAAAGAAATCTGGGACACAGCATGTTTATGATCTAAAAACTGGCGAAAGGGCTGTTGATATTGTTACAGCAATTGATAAACAGGTTGAGAAATTAATCTGGGATTCTTTGAAAGAGCAATATCCAGATTTCAAGTTTGTTGGTGAGGAAAGTTATGTTAAAGGTGTGACAACGATCACTGATGATCCGACATTTATTGTTGACCCGATTGACGGTACAACCAATTTTGTACATGATTTCCCATTCAGTTGTACATCTTTAGGGTTAACCATTAATAAAGAACCAGTAGTTGGAGTAATATACAATCCTCACTTGGATTTGCTTATTTCTGCTTCCAAAGGCAACGGTATTAGGATAAACCGCGAACCTTTTGATCATAAAGCTAAATTGGAATCTATGGGGCCTTTATATCTGAATAAATCTGTGGTTGCACTTCAACCAGGTTCTGCAAGAGAAGGTAATAATTTCAAGACAAAAATGAAAACATATGAATCTCTGTTATCTTGTGACGAAGGGTTTGTCCATGGCTTCAGAAACTTAGGTTCAACTGCAATGACATTGGCTTATATTGCTACTGGTAACTTAGATAGTTATTGGGATGGTGGTTGTTACTCTTGGGATGTATGTGCGGGATGGTGTATCCTAAAGGAAGCAGGAGGTATCATTGTTGGCGCCAATCCCGGTGAATGGGATATTCCAATTGACAACAGATCATATTTAGCTGTGCGTGGTACAACTGAAGAGGGAGGTAAAGAACTACAAAAGAAATATGTGGATGACTTTTGGAAGTGTGTAAAGGGTAAATTGAGCTACGACTAACATATCCATGCTGATATTAGTAATTAGAAACGACAAAACATTCAATGACTTATGCAAGAAATAAATAAAAAATATCAATACAATTTATAGACAATAAATAATAACCTCATTTATAAATATACAAGCAACCATCAGTTCCAAATAAGCCAAATACGCCAATAAGTGGCATCCAACCATCAGCGCCCCCAACAGTATCGCTCAATTGCAGTGCATGGTTTAACCTTTCTTCATCTAAAGGTTTACCTATACTGTAGCCTCTTATGCATAACATACCTTGTCGTTTTGTTACATCTAGTTTTTTCTTTGAAATGACCTCTACCATTTTTGCTTCTAAGTTAGTCTCCAATGTTCCAAAGCAGGCCAACAATTTATCTACATTTTCAGGAAACACTCTATAGTCATAGTAGTTAGTACCAGAAATAATTCCCATCAACATATATGGACAAACAAGTTCCTGGACAACCCGACATCCAAACTCACTTCTAATATCCCCCAATAACTTACTGCTTAGAACATTGCCCACTGTTGCGGTGTCATATGATTCTATTTTACTAGAGTCAAGGGAGGAGATTATATCGGCGTTCAGTAATTCATTTACAACGTAGATGCATCTCATATTCTTGATGCTGGAAATCTTTTTTTTTGCAAATTGTGTAAATATACCTTCACTGAACAGAGTTTCTGCCCATTTTTTCTTTATTCTATCAAAAATAGAAGTGTTATTAGATAAAATTTCCCGGTGAAGAATTTCAATTTCCTGTCTTGATAATGATGCCAATGTAACACCATCTAAGTTGTTTAAATTAGTGTCAGTGACTTTCAAAAAGGATACGGATCCACCATGAAGTAATACTGCAAAAAGTTTAGGCCAGACTGACAAACTTTCCAAAGGCTTTGATTGTTGCGCGCCAACTAATAAATTGTCTTTTTCGCTTAAGCTATGATCGACTGGAAATCCTTTTATACAAGATGCCACTGTGCTTACTAAATTCATTTGAGAGAATCTGTTAGTTTGATTTTGAGGAGAAGTCACATACATCAGGTCTTTTTTGTCGTCAGACATATCTTCAGGGCAAGTATAATCAAATTCACTATCGGTAAGTGATCCATTAACCAAACCGTCCCAAAATATTACATTGGCAGGTATATTTTCGATCATTGGTTCCTTTTCCAGTATAAGGATCTTGCTATACCAGTTCTCACTACCATTTAGTCTAGTGTATGATTTCCAGGTAGGAATTACAATAATATCAAGACCATCAATCTTACTTCTTGGAACAGATGATAACATCTGAATTGGAGCCGAATGGGTAACTGATCTAACCATACCGGCAATGGTCAATACAAACCCTTGAATTGTATTTATTGGGACTGTAATACCAATTCGTCTGCACTTCTCAATACCCTCCAACTGCAGTATCTTTTTCACTAAACCATTGAGTCTTGAAAGTGAAAACTTCTCTAACTGGCCATTTTCGTTATACAATTGTATTGTGTTTTGTCCCTCCCCAACTTCCATGACCGCATTCCATATATCACAGACGTTCCCATTTCTGCTCTTGTAGCCAAGTGATAAGCTCAATCCTGTAGTTAGCGGAAACCCCAATGGGATCAGGAAATTTCTATAATGTGCACTTTCTTTCTCTTTTCTAACACTAGAGACATTCGACTGTTGGTTCAGGGCTACTTGAGTCCAATCACGCATGAAATCCAGCACAAATGAGCTCAAAAGCCAGTTGGTGCCTAGCACAAAAGCCAACACTGTTATACTGAGCTTTATCAGAAACCCTATGTCAAACATGATAGATAATGGTCAGGTCTTACAAAAGAGTACTATTTGGTGTAATAGCTCAACTGCTGTTATAATATCCTACAAGATTGGTCAAAAATGAACAGTGATTATATACTTCCTGACATTTGTAATAGGAAAATGTAAACCTGATGAATAGACGTTTGAGTTACATAATGCTCTCTAGTCCTATTTTGCTATACGAGAATGTCTCGTTACGAAGTGGCATAATTGCGATTCTTAATTATATCGGTGTTTACCTAGTCAGAAGAGAGAAGCAAACCGTTATAAAGAAAGTGGAAAGGAAAGATTTCCTATAATAACAATCCATCCAATGGTAGCTTTAGTTAACACCATTAACGTCCTTTAAGCTAATTGCCAGTAACGCCATTCCATCTGCAACTAATACTAGTTTAATAATCAGGTTGCGATGAGCTTGGCTATTGACATCATTTACGACGTAGAGTGTTCAAGATTGAAAAATTTTGAAAAAAATGAAAAGATCAAATTCTTTGAAATGCTTGTGATTATTGTGCAGGAGAGGGAACAACAAAAAATAATGCGATGAGCTTGGATAATACCTGGCCGTGCATTGTCTTGTCATGTAGTTTGAATGTACTCGTTGAAGGGCCATACATTTCTCATATTTTCGAGAGTTATATACTTTTTTTATCAACTATATTTGTATTTGTTGTGAGTCTACCTCTAATTAAAGCATTTACAAAAACAGATAAATAGACATAACACCAACTAGGAATGGCTAAGGATATAGAGATTTCGACATCAGAGGCTACGTTTATAGTAGAGGCTCTAAGACAGAAGCAAAGGCTTGACGGTAGGAGACTCGATCAGTTCAGGGATGTGCAGATTGAATTTGGGAAGGAGTATGGTGATGTAACGGTACGGATGGGTAAGACATTAGTCCAATGTAGAATTAGTTGTCAGATAACAGAGCCCTACGAGGATAGACCATTTGAAGGGCTATTTGTAATCTCGACAGAGATATCACCAATGGCAGGCCCACAATTTGAAAATGGTAATAGCACAGGGGAGGATGAAGTGTTATGCGCACGTATCATTGAGAAGGCAGTGAGAAGATCAGGTGCACTAGATGTCGAGGGGCTCTGTATAGTGGCAGGAAGCAAGTGTTGGGCAGTAAGAGCGGATGTGCACTACTTGAACTGTGATGGTGGATTCATTGATGCCTCTTGTATTGCTGTCATGACGGCGCTATCTCACTTCAGAAAGCCAGACATAAGTGTACATGGGGAGGACGTGGTAGTTTATCCCGTGGATGAAAGAGAACCAGTTCCGCTGGGTATTCTACATATTCCTATCTGTGTTACCTTCTCATTTTTCAACCCACAGGATACAGAAGAGAACATCAAAGGTGATAGCAATGCTGAAATATCCATTATCGATGCCACGACAAAGGAAGAGTTACTGAGAGACGGTGTATTGACGGTTACACTAAACAAGAATAGAGAAGTTGTACAGGTATCGAAAGCAGGTGGTCTGCCGATGGACGCACTCCAATTGATGCAATGTTGCCACAAGGCGTATGAGATCACGGAGCAACTGACTGACATGATACTAAAGGAAGTGAAGCATGACCTCGCGAAGAGAGACAAGTACTCTTCTATACTAAGCTCTGAAAATGCCAGATAGGGCACATGTAGTGACAAAAAATAGATATCCGTAATATATACATTAAGGAGCCCGAGTAAAAAGTAAATGTCTCATCTGTATAGTGAAGTGAAGTTCCATCAGATAAAAAAGAAATTGTAAATCTGAATCTACTTCCCCTCCCTCCGCACACAACATTGTGAAACGCACACAGTGTCAAAATTCAATTGCCATGCCAAATAGGTTCAATTAGCTGAACTTATAAAACCGAGGAGTGACCATGTCATTGCTATTATTTATAGAATGGGGGAACTGTATCAGAGATCAGAGATAGAGCATACTAAAAGAAACAGTGTGCAATACAATTACCTTATCGACCAAAATCTGGGAGATGTTGGGCATTGCTATATTGTACTGGTTTACAATGCGGCGTTGGAAGGAGGGGGGGGGAAGTGCGAGGTATGGCTCTCAACCAATATTTTATCCTTATATAGTAAATTATCCATTTGTAGTAAAGACGAAATCCAAGATAGTAAATCACAATTTGTATTGAAATACAGATATATTTAGCAGTTACAAATAGTAGCCATACCAGCAGATTGTTTTTCTATGTTAAGTTTGCATTTTTGAGCAAGATGCAAGTCCTAATTACTATAGCGCATCGCATCCCGAAGCTTTGGCAAATCAACCACAAGGAGCCTAGCTGGAATGGCAAATACGTCATTAACATATGAATATGAAGAAGAGGACTGTGTGTATAGAAGGAGAGAGAGAGAGAGTGTGTGTGTGTGTGTTGTGTGTGTATATGGGTGTGTCTCTGCCAGAAATTGCGTATCTTCTAAATCATCTAAATCACAGAAGTTTGTCTTCGGTTCGCTGCTCACCTCTTGCAGTCGGTACCACTTACCACTGAAAGGGGCGCAGGCTTGGTGGGAATGACGAACAGAAAGGAATAACTCACAGACAAAGCTGGGCTCCAACAGAAGGGTACTAACAGCCGGCAATGACGCACAGTAGTCCTCCTTCCACGTAGAAGTAGAAATAGGAGGAGGAGGAGGAGGGGGAAGAGGTCCGCCCACAGAAAGGCAGGTACGACTGGGAGAATTCACGGACGCAACTCATCTCAATATAGTTCCAATACATCAATGCCCACTATCTCTACCGTACAGATATATCCATTGCAGTGTTCACCAAGTACAGAAGAGAGAAGAAGCCCCAGAGAGTGTAAGAAGGACCGTAGAGTTGGAAAGGCACCTTGGGAGAGGAAAGAAGAAAAAAGCTTCTATTTTCCACACTTGTACGTGATCTCAGTGGAGTATAGCGATCCTCCTTGCTTCTCCCACTTCTTCTAATTCAGGGTACGACCAGAGCCCATGAGATTGCCAGTGAAATTGCTGTGGGGACAGGGGTGTGTGTAGAAAGCACACACAATGATCAAGGAAATGGAAGACGTGGACTTTGCTAACTATAGCAGATTTAGTGTTCCTGGAGAAGCGTAATGGTAAGTAAATAGACTCACACAAGTCTGTATTTCGCAGGTATGGGAAAGCTTCCAGGGCCCACTCACGAACAATGTAAGTGCAGAAATGGAGCAGAAGGGATCGCAAACTGAAAATAGAAAATAGATTGGAAAAATAGAAGCTCCCACTTGCACAGGAAACATCGTAGGACGGCGTGAGATTTCATATGCTTTCGCCTAGAAGACACTCATTAAACCAAAAAAAACAAACTGAAAAATAAAAAATTGATCAAATAATAACAATAAAATTTCATGTTCATCCCTATCGTAAATGCTATAAACAGATATCTAATTGATTTTTTTTTATATTGTTGCACTAATTATTGCATTTCTACTCTGATAATATACCGATGTTAAATGGTAATCACTTGGATTGATCTGTATATAATAGAGGATCATTGTTATAGCAAATCATAATTTTACACAGTTACTTTAATCGCTGGCAGAAACAAAATTAAATTAGCATAAAAATCTACAACAACACTGAAGATCAACGAACATATCCAAACATCTAAAATATAAAATCTGTATCGGGACAGATCTATAACATATGTTTGTGGTGTTACTTCTGCTGAGTTTTGCCTTTGCACAGATAGAGCCACCAGCAGGTGGAGTTGGTATCAACAACAACAACAACAACAATAATAATAATGGTACTGATCTTTCCAGTTCCAATATAATCCCAAGTTCAGACCCTTACTCATTTACACCGGATGAATCTACTCAACTCCAGGTGCCGTCCTCCACTTCATCGGTGGTACCTGTGGAACCTTCGTCATTCACAAGTTCCTTCAGCACTCTCATATCACAAAGCCCAAGCACATTCTCAAGCACATTTTCAAGCACATTTTCATCCATTATTCCATCAAGTTTTTCTTCATTTCCATCATCATCAAGTAGTTCACAATATACTCCTTCATCTACAATTTCGAGTATATCGTCCTCATCATCTCTATCCAGTTCGTCATCTTACTTTTCCAGTTCCATTCCAGTTAGAAGCTCATATTCATCAAGCTCTAGAAGTTCAAGCAGCATAATATCGTCATCCTCTAGATCAACAATTGCTCCAAGCAGTTCCAGCTCGTCGTTTTTTTCAAGTGCGATTACTTCATCTAGCTCCTCGGTCTATTCAAGTTTCTCATCCTTTTCCTCCAGTTATTCGTCTAGCTCATCCTCCATTAGCCCATCCTCTACATTGTCAACTTTCAGCTCTAGTAGTTCTATACTACCTTCAAGTACCACATCTTCCTCAACAACATCGATTTCATCATCAATTAGCTCTACGACTATTACTACTTCATCCACCCCAAGCTCATCAAGTTCAATAAATACATCAAATGTTATTATCACGAGTGTAATTGAAGGCAAAACTATTCTGTCAAATTCATATACAACCATCACTTATTCACCCGAATCGACTGCGCATAAGTCGCCGCAAAATAAGAGTGGAAACCATGGGTTGTCTAGCAAAAACAAAAAAATTGTGATTGGCTGTGTGGTAGGTATCGGTGTTCCGTTGCTCATTGCCATTTTAGTGTTACTCTATATTTTCTGCATCATGCCCACTAGAACTGACTTTATCGATTCTGACGGTAAAGTGATTACCGCATACAAAAGGAATATTTTTGTTACCATATGGTACTCATTACTAGGAAAGAATCTTGATGATGCTAGGAACTTTAGTTCAGAATCACCAATGGGTAGTGACGATAACTCATCCGATTTTATCATTACAAATGACAAAGATGTTGCCAATACCTATGAGGTACCAGATATCGATACCACTCAAGCTTCCGCTAATGAAGAGGATGATTTAATCAATAACATACGAGGCAGAAATTTCAAAGCACATCGACATTCGACAAGTTTGACAAGTAATATCTATACGGAATCATCTGTTGATGAATTCACAACACCGTCACAGGGAAGACAATATGACCATCTTTCGATTGTCAATAGCATAGCTTCTGAAAATATCATCCCAGAAGATTTTGATGATGGGTACTACCATCGTGGTGGCAATTTGAATGTTACTAACTACTGATTTGCATTTAAGATGTGAGTATTACACTATCAGCATTCAGTGTAACTATCTCCATCTACATTAAGTTTTTTTTCAATTCATTTCTTAGTATGATGTTTTTTTTTCTATTAAAGTTCTTTAATTTTTCATCAATGATAGACAAGGCATTAAACTACGACATTAGTCCATACTTTTGGATGCCGGCGTCTATGTACTGTTATTTCAGTTTATTTATTTTCTTTGTTCTGGGTTTATCTAACTATCAATGAGGTCAAAAGCAATCAATCGGCATTTTATAATATCTTTATAATATTTAAACAATATAGACATTTTACCTACAATATCAACTTTCTTCTATGATTTACAACATAGACAATAAACTATAAAACTATTAGTACCGTAACTTGCCTGCCGTTTGATGCGATAACCTATTATCCATGTGGAGAGAAAGTAAATTATTCATTACAACAAAATCAGCAATCCGCGATAGTTTAATGGTCAGAATGGGCGCTTGTCGCGTGCCAGATCGGGGTTCAATTCCCCGTCGCGGAGATTTTTTTTTGTGCCAGTTTATGTTTATACCTCTGATAAATATGAACAAGCAAGAAATTGTGAACTCTACCAATACTGTAAATGGATATTTAAACCGATTTTCAAGACCATGATTTGAAAATATGGTCGTGATAAAGTTATTACACATTAAACAGTTTCTTCTATAGATGGCGCTTCATTGAAAAATTAGTCCTTAAGATCTAAAGCGCAGATTTTAACTCGTTAACGCTTCATTTACTTATTACATACCTCACAGAAACGCTTTTTGTTTATTAGTAGCCTTCAAAAAGAGAGTCCAAGCTATCAATGACATTAATATGTAATATCTCTCCTTTGTTGGTTATAAGCGATCCCTTTTTGTACATTTCCGGTTCATTATTATAATTAATCCCACATTCTTTAAATAGTATCTCATTCTTTTCACTACTAACTGTTCCAGACAGCCTTTTTTCTGCTTCCTGAGGATTCATGCCACATTTTTGTATCAATTGCCAAAAGGCGGTATTGTATAAGTTATTTATGTGGGTGTCGACATATCTCCAAGTTACATAGTCTCTTATGGTTTCTAAATTTGGATAAATCACACACCTAGAATCAAAGAAAGGCAAATGCTTTGGATGCAAATTTGTGCCGGGAAAGAATTTAGACCACAACGCTACGTAGTTCGAAGTGAACAAGGAAACAATCAAAGTCGATAGTTTGTCCCTTCTCCGTTTGTACAACTCCGTGTCTTTCTTCAATACAAATGAATATTCGTCGCTCTCGCCATACGCCAGAATCATTTCATGCCTATACTGGAGTACAACATTTTTAGCACATGCGTTCATCAGCTTCAAAGCACGCTCATCGTTGGGCTTCTTGAAATCGTAATACTTGGAAAATTCATGAAATTTCTTTCCATCAATACGCACCACTATATAACACTGGGGCAAAAGTGTATCATGGGATTCAAATTGCTTCACATATTCATATTTCGACTTAGCCATCTCGAATTCCACAACAGGCACTTCCCGGATAAGCTCTGTTTTTCTTAGAGTTTGCACCACTCCCTCAGTAAAGGCAAATCAATTTGGGACAAATGCTAAGTCTGAGATGCAGAAGCTCGAAGTCTCACATACTGAAATCAATGAGCCACTTACACTGTATGGACTTGTCATTCATATGTGATTGAGCATTCGATTCGATATGATGTGATGCGATGAGCTCATCTCCTACAACGTCGATCACCAAATAACCGGGTAAATGTACATTCTGGAAGCAGTTTGAATTTTTTTTTAATGAAAGAACAATGGGAAGCAGAAGATGTTGTAAGGGGCATTGGTTTCTGTTGTGCGATGAGAGGCTCTCGTTTTATTAAAGATAGTCTTAAGGAGATAACATTAAGATTACAATCCAGTTTATATCGACCTCTTTGCTTGAGTTGTTTTTCAAATTCAATTCCTGACCTATAGTTGTACTGTATGTTAAGTGTGATCCTAAACGTTTGCTGGTTTTGATTAAGAAAAAGCATAACTACCATTGCCTGTACGATATAATATAAAGTCCTTGGAAGTTGGAACCTTAAGTTTAGTTTTGAGTTTTGTATAAAACTACAGGAATCTTGTTTCAGTATTAAATTACCATTTTAGTGCAAACTGTAATAACGGGACAAACACCGCATTATAATAAAATGGCTAAGAAGATCAAAATAATCAAGAAAAGGGATCGCAAAAGGGTCGACCCATTAGCCAAACAGAAACTAGCATGGACAACAGGTCATTCATTAGTTGTTGTGTGTGGTATTCTGTTTAGTATCGCATATTTCTTCCAAATATTATTATTCTTCAAGTATAGAAATTGGAAATGGCTATTCCTTAGAGAGAACAAAAACTATACTTTCATTAAGGGAACAAGATGGTACCATACTATTTTGAGACATACACCACTTCTGTTATATAAGACCTCGTTGATCGGTGTCTTTGTCAGCTATGGTGTTACCTTATTACAGAATTGGAAGGGAGTGGATCCAAGTTGGAATGATTTGTTGGCATCTCAAAATTTTCAGTCTATCATGATAGCTGCATTGTGGTTTGTAAGTGGCGGTAAATCATTTTATAAGCTAGTTCCTTTCATGGTTTTGAGCTACCTACATCTAATTAATATGAAGAATGAATTTAATGGCGTTGATAACCATAAAGAATTTAGTAAGAAGTACAAGTTTCAGTTAAACATTGTTGCCTACTCTGAGTTAGTCGTAATGCTGAGACTGTTAATCGATGCGCTTGTAATGAGAACGGGTACTTCTGGCTACATGTTCGTCATTTATCTTGGGATTTATTGGCTGAGATTGAACTACTCTGCTTATGCACAGGCATCTGTAGTTCAGATCATTAAGCTAGTAGATCACAAAATCCCAAAGCAGGCTCAACCATTGTGGACTGGTTTTAAAAAATTTTTAAGTCTTAAGATCTCTGAGTGTATTGAGAGGAATAGACAAATAGAGAAGGAAGATGCTATTATAGCTACATAATAGTTTATGTAAAAAGAATTGGAATGCGTGGATCCTCTTGCAATCAATAAAGCTACACATAGCCATACACAAAACTTTATCAGGTCTACCTAAATTGACATTGAGAATCCTTGACACTTTCGCAAATCAATCACGATTCTATTTGTATACATATATATAAATGAACATGGTTATCGGATGAACGTATAGATATTATTTTCTTGGATTAAAAAGATATTTAGAATGCAGAAAAACTCATGTATGAATATTTCCTAGATTAAGTTATCTATTCAGCAGAAGCTCTGGTGTAGATAGCTTGCTTAGAGTGCTTGGAGATTGGCTTGATGATACCTTCTCTTTCCAAGTGTCTCAAAGCAACTCTAGCCATGGAACCACCAATCTTTAATCTGTCAACCAAAACGGAGACAGAAACGTATCTGTAAGTTGGGACTTCCTTTAGGATTCTGTCGAACTTTTCTTGATCCAAGATGACAGCGTGTTGGGCCTTGTCCTTATGGGACTTCTTGGACCACTTCTTCTTGGACTTCTTACCACCGGCCATAGCGGCAGCAGCCTTGGCAGCCTTGGACAATTGTTGCTTTGGAGGCATTTTATATTATTCTGTAATCAAACGCACAATTGCGCACCTTACATGTTTTCTTGCTCTTGTTTAAGACATAAGGTAAACATAACTCAATATCAGTCAAGCCCATAATACCTGTAAAGACTTCCCCTATCCTCTAACTGTTTGCGATGTACGTCCTTCTATCACAACTTTTTTTAACACTTTGATTTAATTATTCTTCTCGGAAGCCTTAGATTAAATTGGACCTTGTGTAATCGAGAAATACTCTTGTCAAAAACATAAAACATAGGATAAGCAATCGAGTAGAATTGTTAGTAAACCAGTTCACATTGTTGCAAGTTAATATTATTAAAAAATTTGCATTAAGAAAACACTAGCAATGACAAAAATGGTCGGTGGTTCATAAGTATAGATAATCAACATCCCGCATTCGAGGCTAGAGTTACTGACATCTTCAAAAATAAATGACAATCTGATTTGACCTAAGTAACCCACAATTCCACAAATAATGCAATCAAACTCGAATATATCAGGTGTTGGCTTATAAAGCTGGCAGCATAGGCCCATTCCACATTTTGTACCACAGGTTTTTTATATTACCACCACCATATGCGCTGTTTTCACAACTATCGTTTCCTAGGTTTGCCGGCAAATATTTCTCTTTTATCATATAGGAACATACCCTAAACTTAGTTGGCTTACTATGGTTTGTAATATAAGTAATCGAAAATCTTGTAAATTTAAAGCTCTAAAATATATACTTCAATATAAAAGAAGATATCAACACCAACTTCACACATAAAATTACAACTCGTTCATTTCCAGTATATTGTGATTACCACTCGAAGTGGCGGTCTCCAGTGCCATGAAAGTATGCATAAACTGAAGAGAAAATTTGGCTGTTGGTATTGGAACCCACCTACATTGTACCGGGTGGCTGGCCAACAGAGTTAATGCTACACAGAGCGAAGCAAACAGCTAGGCAGGAAGACCTTCTCTACGTAGCCCAGGATCCAACTTGCCTGTGCCCTCTACTGCCGGGTGGAGCCAGTGGTACCAATCAGCAAGTCTTGGAAAGGCATGGCTATTTTCCTTTGTGGAAGGGAAGATGGCAGTGAGAGTAAATGACCTTGGTAGCAAAGAGTCAGTAGGGTAAGGTTCCCAGCCTGGAGTGGGATTAGCTCCAGGATAGTAGGCACTAGCTATGAAACCTCCCAGGGAGGATAGCTATTTGATGTGTGGTACAAAGATTTGAGGGTGGACCACCCAGTACTTCGGCTGGAAAAAACAAAGAGCCTCCCTGTGCTGGTGTACTCGTCTCCTCTGGTAGTTCCCAACCAGACGGCATGGCATCTAGTGTTGCGGGAGTATGCTGGGACTGCCACAGTACATATTCTCTCATTTTCGCCATACGGCTCTACAGTTGAAAGCTATGTTACTCCTGTGGTTGTCCAATAAGGTAAATATCCACTAGTTTTTTCACAGAAATCAAAATTACCTTATATAGAAAGTTTAGTGAATTTACTCTTATCAAACTACACGAAATAAATTTAAATACTTTGACAGTATGAAATGTATGGATGTACTTATAAAGTAAGCAGTCACAAAAAGGTGATCTTGGTTTCTGCCCTAGAAATTTAATCACAATGGCTTATCACATCTGTAATGTCACAAATGAGGACATCTGGTATAACATATCCTTGGCACATCTACAACGTTCCCCAAGATAACTTCTTTAGAGTTTCTTATCCGTCTGATTGTGCCTTATCCTGTCTCAATAAACCTCCTTTTTCTCCTTCCTCGATAGTGCTCGGATTGCCGGCATGAGCACTGAAGAATCCGGAGCGTCTGGCTTGGCTTATCGGAAGTATTGACGGATACTCTTCTTATCGTATTGCTAAGTATTGCATTTCGCAAGTTTTGAGCGTTTATGATTGACACGTACGATATTACTATTCTTATATGGTCATGTGGTCTCAATCTTCAAATCTATACGAATACAATGATAAAATGTTGGAAAGGAAATATCACAACAGATATTGTCAGACACGTATCAATTACATATCCGATGTAGTGTAACGGCTATCACATCACGCTCTCACCGTGGAGACCGGGGTTCGACTCCCCGCTTCGGAGTTTTTTTGCCTTTATGTTAAAGGCATAGGAAGGTAAACCACTTCAGGCCATTTGAAGATGTGTGATATACCTAAACTATATAATGATATGATTTTTTTTTCTGGCATAGTTTTTAGACCTGTTTACCTTACAAAGCCTAGCATCATTGATATGGTCTCCTCTTATCTTCATAACAGGACCTCGAGAAGGTACATCACCACTAGGAGCTATAGAAATTAAACAAAAAAAATTAATATCCACCTTATCGACGTTTTCATTACAAGGAAGATCTAAGTCATACAAGAATCACACCAAGAAAAATACTCATAATTCAAGAACTAGTTTAACATGCTTTCATTATAATTCTTATCACATTAATAACATTATTCATAATTAGTTGTGTCTTTTTATCAGTATTTAAACATATATGGATTTATTGCTATTTTAAATACATGAATTTGGAAAGTAAAACTCTAATTTCGATAAACAAAATTCTTGACTATAATTAATTTTTGAGAGGTTAACTATTTGGAAAAAAACCGAATAGATGGCAATAACAAGAATAACTACTGTCGATTTAGTTCGAATTTTTCCAGTTGAATCGTTTTCACACAACTACATGTTTTTAACCAACTCACTAGAGAACATGATAATCTGAGTATGATGTAATTTCAAATTGTAAAAACAATCTACAGCTGCGATCATAAGCAATTTTGAACCAACTAATAACCTATTTATGTAAACTTTATTCTACCACCGATGGTAATAGTTTAAAAATACACATTCAGTCTTCCCCCTCTCACCCAAAAAAACAACTGATCTATTATCTAGCATAATATGGCATCATTAATGGCCTTGTGAGTAATTCGCTGACTTTTGGAAGTCTTTCAAGAACCAGAGGTATCATGGTTGAATTAAATTCCATGACTATATTTCGATTAGGATCAATGAAACATTAGTCTGCTTTGTCCTACTGTATCGAGGATGTTTTTTTCGTTTAGTTGAATGCTCTTTATTCAAAAACAAATTGATCAATCTCCCAAAAATTTGTGAGAAAAATTCTAGCCTTTTCATTTAACTTATTATGAATAAAAATTTAAGTGATATCATTACCCTGACAAGGACTAGCGGGACGGAAAAAGAAAACCATTAGAAAAATAGCTTTAAGTTTGACTGAACGTTGTGTAGCTTCTATTCTGTTTATTTGCAACAATAAGAAAATAAGTTATGTATAATAGACAATAGTTGATGGTTATTCGGCTTATGTTGTAGCAAATATATTCCAGAATGTGCTTTATGAAAGAATAATCTTTCTCAATTAATTGTCGCATGTGAAACCTTATTTAAATATCTAGAATCACTTATTTCTCTGAGTCTGGAAAAGACAAAGTTATTCCGAACAACTATATTTTGAAACGTAATTTGAATTTTTCACAGAGTATTTTCATTTACCATACAAGAAAAATAATGTTTCCAAAACGTTGTTCAACGTGCTTATAAGTTTCATAAGTTTCATAAGTTTCATAAGTTTCATAAGTTTCATAAGTTTCATAA
>ERZ1036435.331-NODE-331-length-26158-cov-426.249167_pt1 | contig 26158 bp, 4 predicted proteins | sample MGYA00514223_ERZ1036435 | MGnify/ENA primary metagenome ERZ1036435 (study PRJEB33795, sample SAMN09464927) | human gut metagenome | host: Homo sapiens | place: USA: Stanford, California | collected 2016-08 | study: EMG produced TPA metagenomics assembly of the... | reverse complement strand
CGTGTTCTACATCGCCATTTGGAAGTTTCTTAGTCTCTACGAAGCGGTAACCTGGAATATCTTTCTTAGGAGTTGTACCTTCCTCAGTAGTTGTTCCTGGAATTACATTACCATCTTTATCTTTGTGAGTTGTTGTCACTTTTTCATAGATATGTTTTGTATTTCCTTTTTCGTCGATTTCAGTTTTAACTACTTTATATCCTGGGATATCTTTAGATGGTTTAGTTCCGTCTTCTGTTGGTGAAAGAGGGTTACCGTCTTTATCAACATGTGAAGTATCTGGATGTACTGTTGGAGTGTACTTAGCTGTTACTGGTGTACCGTTCTTATCTACACGTTTAACTGTTACACCTTTAGCTTTTCCTACGAAGTCAGGTTCTGGTGTGAAGGTTACTTTACCGTTTTCATCGATAGTGTATGTTCCTTCACCTGGTACTTTCTTCTCAGTTGTGCCATCGTCAAATGTTGGTTTAACAGTTTCATCGATTTCAACTGGAACTTCCTTACCGTTGATTGTAACTTTACCACCTTCAAATGTTGGTGTTCCTGATTGAGTTTGTCCTTTAGGACCTTCTGATTCAGAATCTTTTGAGGTTGGAGTTACTGGAACGACTACTGGAGTGTACTTAGCTGTGATTGGTGTTCCATTTTTGTCAACACGTTTAACTGTTACACCTGTTGCTTGACCAGTGAATGTTTTCTCTGGTGTGAAGGTTACTTTACCGTTCTCGTCGATTGTGTAAGTTCCTTCGCCTGGTACTTTCTTCTCAGTTGTGCCATCGTCAAATGTTGGTTTTACAGTTTCATCGATTTCAACAGTTTTTTCTTTACCGTTTACAGTTACTTTTCCACCTTCAAATGTTGGTGTTCCTTCTTGAATTGCACCTTGAACATTTGTAGTGATAACATCTGAACTTGTTGGTGTTGCTGGTTTTACAACTGGTGTGTACTTAGCTGTTACTGGTGTGCCGTTCTTATCTTCGCGTTGAACTGTGACACCAGTTCCCTTACCTGTGAAGTTCTTCGCTGGTGTAAAGGTAACTGTTCCGTCAGGAGCTACTGTGTATGTTCCTTCGCCTTCGATGGTTACTGAATCAACTGGATTTCCTGTTTTTGGATCAACCAATTTAGCTGGTTTATCTTCATTGATTTCAACAGTTTTCTCTTTACCATCGATTGTTACTGTTCCACCCTTGAATTCAGGTTTACCTGTTTGAGTTGAACCTTGAACATCTTCTGTTACAGCGCCTGTTCCTGTTGGTGTTACTGGTTTAACTTCTGGTGTGTAGGTTGCTTTAGCTGGAGTTCCGTTCTTATCTTGACGAACTACTTCAACACCTTTAGCTACACCTGTGAATTTTGGTTCTGGCTTGAAGGTTACTGTGCCGTCTGGAGCTACTGTGTATGTTCCTTCGCCTTCAACAGTTAATGAATCTACTTTATCTCCAGTCTTAGGATCTACCAATTTAGCTGGTACTGTATCGTCCATTTCTACAGTTTTCTCTTCACCGTTAACCATAGCTGTTCCGCCTTGGAATTCTGGTTTACCAGTTTGAGTTGCACCTTGAACATTAACAGTTTTAGCAGGTTCTGCTTCTGGTTGTGCAGGAATGATCGATGGAGTATAAGTTGTTGAAACTTTAGTTCCATTTGTGTCTTCTGCTTGAACATTAGCTGGTGTTACTTTACCAGTGTATGATTTATCTGTTGGTGTGAAGGTTACTTCTCCTGTTGCTGGATCGATTGAGTAAGTACCTACTGGCGTTACTCCGTCTTCAGCATAAGCTGGAGTTGTTTGTCCTGCTGGAACTTCATTTCCTTCTTTATCTAGAAGTTTGTATGAATTCTCTTTAATTGGAGCAATGTTGTCTCCAGGAACGAATGAAGGTGTTCCTTTTTGAGTGTCACCTTGGATAGCTTCTGATTTAGCTGCTTCTGCTGTTGGTGTTACAGGAGTAATCTTCGGTGTGTAAGTTGTTTCTACAGCTGTTCCATTTTTATCTTTAGCTTGAACGCGTACTGGTTGTACATCTCCTGAATATGTTTTATCTGTTGGCTCGAATACTGCAACAGCTTTTCCATCTACAGTTTTAAGAGTATATTTACCAATTACGTTTCCTTCTGGATCTTTAGCTGGTACCTCTTTAGCTGGTTTTCCATCTTCATCTAGAAGTGTGTAAGTATCTGGATCGATTTTTACAGATTTCTCTTTACCGTCAATCGTTGTCTTACCAGCTTCAAATGAAACTGTGCTTTCTTGAGTTTTACCTTGTACATCTGTTGTTGTAGCTGGCGTAGATGTTGGAGTTACTCCTACAATTGTTGGTGTATAAGTTGTTGATACTTTTGTTCCATTTTCGTCTTCAGCTTGAACTTTAGCTGGTTGAACTTTACCAACATAAGTCTTATCAGTTGGTGTGAAGGTTACTTTGTTAGTAGCTGGATCAATTGTGTATTCACCAACCTTTTTACCATTCTCATCTAATGCATCGACTGGCCCATTTGCTTCTGTTCCATCTGCATTCAACAATTTAGCTGAGTTTGCTTTGATTGGAACTGATTTCTTCTCACCACCAATTGTTGTTTCACCTGGTGCAAATGATACTGTTCCTTCTTGTGTTTCACCTTGTACTCCTGCTGATTCATCTGGAGTTGCTGTTGGTGTTACTCCTACGATATTTGGAGTGTATGTTGTTGAAACTTTTGTTCCATTCTTATCTTCAGCTTGAACTTTAGCTGCTTGTACTGGTCCAGTGTAAGATTTGTCTGTTGGTTTGAAGGTTACTTCTCCTGTCGCTGGGTTAACAGTGTATTCACCAACCTTATTACCTTTTTCATCTAAAGCATCTACTGGTCCATTTGCTTCTGTTCCATCTGCATTGAGAAGTTTTACAGAGTTTTCTTTAATTGGTACTTCTGTATTTCCTTCTGTAAATGTTGGTGTTCCTTTTTGAATTTCACCTTGAACACCAGTTGAAGTAGATGGTGCTGCTGTTGGGGTTACTGGTGTTACTGTTGGTGTATATTTACCTTTTGAAGTAACTGGAACTTTATTTCCTTCTGAATCAGTCGCTGTTACTGATACTTGTACATTAACACCTTTACCTTCTCCTGTAAATGTTGGAAGTGGTTCGAATCTTACTACACCTGTTGTTGGATCGATTGAGTATGTTCCTTCTCCTTCAACTACCACTTTGCCTTTTTCATTAGCTCCTTCTAGAGAGTATGCTGCTGTTGTCCAGTCTACATTTGTTCCATCTAGAGTGTTTGTTGCTGTATTTAACTCAGAGAAGCGATCTTTTCCTGATTTAGATGTTTGAGTTTGACCCTGCTTTCCTGTAGTTTCATCTTTTGATGGTTGAACTCCATATACAGTTGGTGTATATGTATTTTCTGTCGCTACTGTTACTGGATTTCCTGACTCATCATTGAATGTTACATTTGCTGAAACTTTTATCGGTGTAGCTGTTCCTACAAAGCCTTCTGCTGGAGTGAAACTTACTTCTCCTGTTGTTGAATCGACTGTGTAAGTTCCTTCTTTAGTTGTTACAGAAGCAACTTTATTTCCTGTCGTTGGATCTACTAGTTTGAAATCTGATACTGTAGTTCCTTCTTTTCCATCATTGAAATTATCTGCAATTGAGTCAATTTGTTTTTGACCTTGAGCTCCTGATGATTTCTCTGGATCTGTTACTACGATGTAGTAAGTTGTTTCTGCTACTGCATCTTCTGTAACTTCACCAGACTCTGTTCCATCTACTGTTGGAGTTGTTACAACACCGTTTGAGTCTACTGCTCTCGCTGTTACTTTGTAACGCCCTTTTTGAGATAATACATAAGCATTAGCTCGAGCCAAGTTTGCTTCTGCAGCTGTTTTAAGAGCTGTACGTGCTGTTTCTACAGCTTTTTCAGCCGCAACAGCTTCATCACGGGATGTAGTCTCAGTAGTTTTCAGTGTATCTAACTTAGTTTTAGCTTTTTCCAACTCAGCTTGAAGTGAAGCTTTATATTCTCTAACTCTTTCAAGTTTTTCTTCAGCTAAAGCTTGAGCTGTTGGAGAAATAGAACGTAATTTAAGATTATCTAATGCTTTTTTAGCATCTTCTTCAATACTAGTTTGACGATCTAATAATTCTTGTAGATTTGCTAATTCATTAGCAGCTGTATGTGCATCTTTAATAGCATTTGCTGCTAATTGTGATTTTTCTGCAGCTGTACGTTGAGCTTGAATATAAGCTGTTTCTTCTGCTTGAGCTCCGTTAAAAGTAGTTACTGTACCGTCTGGTGCAGTTGCTGTTACTTTTGTTTTAATCGTATCTGAATCTGTTACTGATGTTTTATCATCGATTGTATCTGCGAATGCTACATTTGCTTTGGTAGATTTAATTAAGTCTACTGATGAACCTTTTGATTCTGAATAACTTGTTGAAGTTCCTGTTGGTTTAGCATTTTGAATTGATGCTACATCTGTAGAAGATGCTTCACGGTATGATACATACCCTTTGAAACCAGAAGTCGTTTCAAGTTTCCATCCTGCGTTTGATTCAGTAGCTGTAACGGTTGAACCATCAGAGGCTGTCCATTGTTTAGATACTGAATCATAATTTACAGTTACAATAGTACCTTGAGCATTGGCTACTTGCATTTTCGGAACATTAGTTACGGTACGAGTAACATCTCCTACTTCTGTAACTTTTCCTTTTTCACGAATTTCAGCAATCTTATCTACTAAGTTAGCTGCATTAGAAGTTGCACTCCATGTACGAGTGAATTCATATACGATGTAATCAATATCTCCGTTTGCTTTCACATCAGTATACACACGTCTTTCAGTTAATGTAGAAGTTCCATTGCCATTGTCTACTAATTGATACGCATCCTCAGTTGGTAAATTATATTTACCAGTAGCACTGTTAAATGTAGCTGTATATTCTTTATTATTTACCCCTTTAACAGTATATACTTCACGTTGTAAATTAGCATGCACTCTATCTGTAGTTGCTTTCGCTGCAATACTATCTACACCTACGTATTTTGTGGATTCTGGAGTTACTGCTAAATTAATGGTTGAATCTCCTGAAGTTGATGCCGCTGCTAGTACTGCTCCTTCTTGTACTGCTGCATTTGTAGTACCTGCAGCTACTGTCCAATTGCCATCTTTAACTACAAGTTTCGTCACTGTTCCATCTGGCATTGTAATTTCCGCAGTATTTGCACCTTTTGAAATCGTTACAGGTACAGTTGTTGCATAAGCTTCAACATTCTTAACTGTAATCTTAGGAGCTACCGCAATCGTAATATTTTCATGCGCTTCTTGACCATTCATATTCCATTGATTTGAATTACCTGCAATTGTAGCATTATTATAGTCTTTTGCTAAAACAGCCGCTGTGAAAATTCCAGATTCCGTTGCTGTCCCTGTAATTAACCCAGTTTGTGGAGTATAATCTAAACCTGGGATTACATCATTAATAGTAGTTTTTTCTCCATTTTTTGCATAAGTACCATTTACAGTTGTGTGAGCTGTAACTGGACGTGGTCCATTCATAGTTGTCAATGTTGATCCATCTTTAGCAGTAAAAGTAGCATTATAAATCCCTTTATTTACTGTTTTTGCACCAGCGATTACTCGTTCACCGTTAACTGTATAATTAGTAGCATCATCACGTGTCATCGCATCATTATCAACATATTTAATATCATGACTTACTTCATCTCCAATAGTGACTAATTTAGATGAACCTTGAATTAATGGTGCAGTTGTATCTTGCCAGCCCATCCATCCTGAACGTAAGTTTTGGAAATCCATTACTTGTGTTGTTCCATCTGGTTTTGACACAGTTACTTTATAACGCATATCGTATACACCATTTTGAATGCTTGATGATACATATCCTTCAATTGTATCCGCTTTTTCATTATAAGCAGCACCCGGGATTAAGTTAGTTAATTCAATATTTGTAATCTTATATCCTGCTGCAGTAGCGGCATCAGAAAGACTAAAACGTTTCTTTACATCAGTTACATAAATGTAGTGATTTCCTTGTTCATAAGTATATCCATAAATTTCTGTTGCAAGGAATTCATATGCTCCATTAGATCCATACTGTGCATTTTGATCTAATGTACCTACTATAGTACTTCCTGTCGGACGTAATTTACCTTTCCATAGTTCAGCTTCTTCACCTAATTTTTGTGCTTCTTCTCTAGATAATGGAATATCCGTACGACCATTTTTACCAGCAACTGAGTTCACAGCTTCTGGTTGTTCTGTATTCTCAGATTGATATCCATGAACATAAATACGGTATGTTGAGTTGCCATCAAGTTCATAGTAAGATTTACCTGTCGCTGTAGCAAACTCCCCATTTTTCTTTCTTAATTCTGTTGAAGAATATGTATATCCTTCATTTGCAGAACGTAAGTTAGATCCTTTTTCGATTTCTTTTCCATTACGTTCATCTTTTGAGCCTGTATTTTCGATAGCGTTTGAATCAGACTTTTTCTCAGTATTTTCTGTTTTCTTCCCTACAGTTTCTTTACCATTTGTAGTGTCAACTGCTGGAGTTTCTTTTTTCTCAACTGGTTTATTTTTTAGTTTTGAGTTTACAGTCGTTACAAGTTTGTTGTAAGCAGCTTTTAACTCATCTTGACTTGTAGCACTTGAAAGAGCTGCCTTAGCTGACTCCAAGTCAGCACTCAAAAGAGCCAAACTTTCGTCTGTCTTGTTTGCATATTTTCCAGCAGCGAGTTTCCCAGCTACTTCATTCACATAAGACTCAAGTTGAGACTTGTCTAGTTTAGGAGCAACTTCTTCTTTTGTAACTGCTTCAGCAGTTTTTAGTGCATCTTCCTTTTTAGACTCTTCTACTTTAGGAGTCACTACTTCAGGTTTAGCTTCTTCTACTTTTACTTCCTTCGCAGTTTCTACTTTAGCCGTTTCTCCGTTCTCTTCAGCATTAGGTGATACTACTGCCACATCAGAAATGTTTCCATTTACCGCTGTTTCTGAGGCTAATACTGCACCATTTCCAAGAAACATCAAACCAGCTGCAATAGCTACCGATGCTGCTCCAAAGCTATATTTACGAATCCCATAACGGATGTATTTTTCTACTCTAAAATCTTGTTGTTGCTTGCCTTTCATCGAGACTAACAACCTCCTTTTGTTTTATATCATGTTTATAGATATAGTAAAAACCAAAACCCCTTCATTTCATTTATAAATGAAGGAATTGCCTCAAGTACTATATTTTTCCGAAACATGTATATTCATTCTATCACACTAGCTGGATATATTCAATTTATCTGTTTGAAAATAACATGAAAATTTCAATTTTTATCTATGTCATTCTCTAAAAAATAGTAAAAATTGTCTGAATTATATAAAAAAATCAACATTTTTTAACTTTTTCCACTATTTTTTGAGATTTCAACACATTTTTGAATCCGCCGACATTGTATAAACGTATATTATTTTGAATTGATTTTCATTTCTATATATTTTATTTTTGTATATTTATCAATTAAATCCGTTTGATTTTTTTCAAAAATATTTTATCATCTGTATTTCAATATTTAAAAGTATATTGAATACCAATCTCAACTAAATTCATTTAGAATTTCTGATTTAGCTGTTAAAAATTTTCATTTAAAGTTAGCTAAGAGCCAAAAAACCGATGAAATAAATCATCGGTTTTCTATTTGATGCGGATTAGATTAGCTAATTAGAAATTGTTTCACTTAATCTTCTTTCTTCTTGCGAGCTACAAGACCAAATCCACTCAATACTCCGAGAAGTCCAAGTGCTGCAAGGTTAGCATGGTCTTCTGTACCAGTATTTGGCAATTCACGCTTACCTTCAGCTTCTTTCACTGCTGTTGCTTGTACTGGTTGTGCTGGAGTAGCCGGTACTTGAGGTTTAGCTGGCTGTTCAGGCATTGCTGGAGTAGCTGGCTCAACTGGTTGTACTGGTGTTTGAGATTGCACCTTACGGTAAACATTGCGAACATTTCCATTCGCATCTGTTTCTGTACGAACTAACTCATAGCCTTCTAATGATTTACGTGGATGTGAACCATTTTCATCAGGAATAATCAATTCACCATTTTCATCTACAAATGTTGTTAACACTTTTTCTGTAATTGGTGTTGGATTATATGGATTTACTGATGGAGTTGGTGCTGGAGTTGTTACTTTTTCGTAGACATGCTCCACATCACCATTTGGAAGTTTCTTAGTTTCTACGAAACGATAACCTGGGATATCTTTCTTAGGTTGTTCGCCGTCTTCTGTTGGATAGTTTGGAATTTCGTTTCCGTCTTTATCCTTGTGACTTGTCTTAACTTTCTCATAAACGTGTTCTACATCGCCATTTGGAAGTTTCTTAGTCTCTACGAAGCGGTAACCTGGAATATCTTTCTTAGGTTGTTCACCGTCTTCAGTTGTTGTTCCTGGAATTACATTTCCATCTTTATCTTTGAATGTTGTAGTTACTTTTTCGTAAACGTGTTCTGTATCTCCGTCTTCAGTAGTTCTAGTTTCTACAAATTTATAGCCTGGGATATCTTTCTTAGGCGTTGTTCCCTCCTCAGTTGTTGTTCCTTCGATTACGTGTCCTTCTGAATCTACGAATGATGTAGTTACTTTTTCGTAAACATATTCTGTATCTCCATTTGGAAGTTTACGAGTTTCTACTACTTTGTATCCTGGAACTTCTTTTGAAGTTTTTGCTGGAGTTGTTCCTTCTTCTGTTTCTGTTCCTGGAATTGGGTTTCCATTTCTATCTACGTGTTTAGTTGTTACTGGTTCGTAGATGTGTTTAGTATTCCCTTTTTCATCCGTTTTAGTATCAACAACTTTGTATCCTGGAATAGTTTCAGATGGGTTCTTACGATCTTTAGATGGGATAAGTTCAGTTTCTTTACCGTCTTTTCCTACTACTACAAATTTAGTGTCAGGACGTACAGTTGGTGTGTAAGAAGCTCTAACAGTTCTTCCGTTTTTATCTTTACGAGCTACTTCTACAGGTGTTGCTGTTCCTACGAATCCTTCTTCTGGAGTGAATGTCACTTTACCATTTCCATCGATTGTGTATGTTCCTTCTCCTGGTACTACTACTGGTTCATCAGTCGGTTCTCCAGTTTCTGGATCTACTAATTTAGCTGGAACTTTTGTATCTATATCACCTTTGAATTCTGGAGTATTTGATTGTGGAGTGTTTTTAGCTCCTTCAGATACTACATCTTTCGTAGTTGTTTTACCTAATACTGTTGGAGTGTAAGTAGCTGTTACTGGTGTTCCATTCTTATCGACACGTTTAACTGTTACACCTTTCGCTTTTCCTACGAAGTCTGGTTCTGGAGTGAAGGTTACTTTACCGTTCTTATCGATAGTGTAAGTTCCTTCTCCTGGTACTTTCTTCTCAGTTGTTCCATCTTCGAATGTTGGAGCTACTTTGTCATCAATCTCTACTGTTACAGTTTTACCATTTACTTTAGTAGTTCCTGGTGTAAATACTGGTGTTTCTGATTGAGGTTGTCCTTTGTCACCGATTGATGTTACATCTTTAGAACTTGGAGTTACTGGTAATACTACTGGAGTGTATTTCGCTGTAACTGGTGTTCCGTTTTTGTCCACACGTTTCACGGTTACTCCGCTAGCTTTTCCAGTGAAGGCTTTTTCAGGAGTAAATGTTACAGTTCCGTCTGGAGCTACTGTGTAAGTTCCTTCTCCTGGTACAACTTTTGTAGTTGAACCATCTTCGAATGTAGCTGGTTTAGTATCATCAAGTTCTACAGTTTTTTCTACACCGTTAACTGTTGTTTTTCCTGCTTCAAAAGCTGGTTTACCTTTTTGAGTTGCTCCTTGAACGTCTGTTGTAACAACATCATCTCCTGTAGGCACTACTGGTTTAACAGTTGGAGTGTATTTTGCAGTTACTTCTGTTCCATTTTTATCCACACGTTTAACGGTTACTCCGCTAGCTTTTCCTGTGAATTGTGGTTCTGGAGTAAATGTTACTACACCATTTTTATCAACAGTGTAAGTTCCTTCTCCCGGTACTTTCTTTTCAGTTGTTCCATCGTCAAATGTTGGTTTAACAGTTTTGTCGATTTCTACAGTTACATCTTTTCCATTAACTGTTGTTTTACCAGCTGTGAATACTGGAGTTCCAGTTTGTTTAGCACCTTGTACATCTTCAGAGATTACGTCATCTGATGTTGGAGTAACTGGTTTAACAGTTGGTGTGTATTTAGCTGTAGCTGGAGTTCCGTTTGTATCTTTACGTTGAACTTCAACACCTTCAGCTTTACCTGTGAAGTTTGGTTCTGGTTTGAATGTTACTTCACCAGTTTTTGGGTTAATTGTGTAAGTTCCTTCTCCTGGTACTTCTACTGAAGTTTCGTCAGTTGGTTCACCAGTTTCTGGATTGATTAATTTAGCTGGTACTTGAGGATCGATAGGAGTCTTAGTGTTTCCTTCAGTAAATGTTGGAGTTCCACTTTGCTCTTGGCCTTGTGCACCTTCAGAAGTTATTCCTTTAGCAGTTGGGGTAACAGGCGTAATATTTGGAGTGTAAGTAGTTCTTACTGGAGTTCCATTTGTATCTTTTGCTTGAACCGTTACTGGTTGAACTTCTCCTGAGTAAGATTTATCTGTTGGAGTGAATACTGCAACTGGGTCTTTACCAGGCTCTTTTGTTAATGTGTATTCACCAATTACTTTACCATTTGGATCTTTAGCTGGTACTTTTTCAGCTGGTTGACCTTTATCATCTAATAATGTGTAAGTGTCTGGGTCGATTCCTACAGTTTCTTCAGTTTTTTCTTTTGTCATTGGGTTTTCAACTTCAACTACCCCACCTTTGAATTTAACAGGTTGGCTTTGAGTTTGACCTTGAATATCTGAAGTTACTGATGGTTCTGCAGTTGGTTTTGTACCGATTACTACGGCTGTGTATTTACCAAGTGCTTGCGTTCCATTTTTGTCCACACGTTTAACAGTTAATTCAGTACCTTTACCAACGAAGCCTTTTTCTGGTTCAAATGTTACAGTTCCGTCTGCAGCTACTGTGTATTTCCCTTCTCCTGGAATTACTTTTTCTGTTGAACCATCTTCAAATGTTGCTGGTTTAGTTTCATCGATTTCAACAGTTTTTTCTACACCGTTAACGATTGCTTTACCACCAACAAAGTTTGGTTTACCACTTTGAACTTTTCCTTGAACACCTGCAGTTAGAACTTCTGTTCCTTCTGGTGTAGCTGGTTTAACTACTGCTGTGTATTCTGCAGTAACTGGAGTTCCATTTTGGTCTTTACGAACAACTGTCATTGTTGTTCCTTTACCATGGAATTGAGGGTCTGGTTTGAATGATACAGTTCCATCTGGAGCTACTGTATAAGTTCCTTCTCCTGGAATTACTTTTTCAGTTTTACCATCTTCGAATGTTGCTGGTACTTTATCATCCATTGGTACTTCTACTTCTTTACCATCAATTGTAGTTTTACCAGATTTGAATTCTGGTTTACCACTTTGAGGAGAACCTTGAATATCTTCCGTAAATGTATTCACACCTACTGGAGTCACTGGTTTAACTGTTGGTGTATAAGTAGCTGTTGTTGGAGTTCCATTCGCATCTTTTGCTTGAACTGTTGCTGGTACTGGAGTACCTACAAAGTCTTTGTTAGGTGTGAATGTTACTTTACCTGTTGTTGGATCAATTGTATACGTACCAACTTCTTTTCCGTTAGCATCTTTTGCTGGAATTGTTGTTTCATCAGTTGGTTGTCCAGTAGCTGGATCGATTAATTTAGCTGGTTGTTCAGCATCAATCTTCATAGGAACTTTATCGTCACCTTGAGTGAATGTTGGAGTTCCTTCTTGAGGTTGTCCTTGTGCACCTTCAGTAGATTTTGGAGTTCCTGTTGGTTCAACTGGAGTAATATTTGGAGTATAAGTTGTTGTTACTGGAGTTCCATTTGTGTCTTTCGCTTGGATTGTAACTGGTTCAACTTCTCCTGCATATGTTTTATCAGTTGGAGTAAATACCGCAGTTGCTTTACCGTCTACAACTTTAAGTGTGTATGTACCGATAACATCTCCTGCTGGGTTTTTAGCTGGTACTGATTCTGCAGGTTGTCCATTTTCATCTAATAATTTGTACGAAGTAGTGTCGATTGGCACTTCTTTTTCAATACCGTTAACAGTTGCTTTACCAGGTTTGAATGTTACTTCTTTCGATTGTTCAACACCTTGTACATCAGTTGTTTCTGATGGAGTTGCCGTTGGTGTTACACCTACGATACTTGGAGTGTAAGTTGTATTAACTTTAGTTCCGTTTTCGTCTTCTGCTTGTACTTTAACTGGTTGTACTTTACCTTTGTATTCTTTATTCGTTGGTGTAAATGTTACTTTGTTAGTAGCTGGGTCAATTGTGTATTCACCTACTTTGTTTCCATCTGGATCCAAAGCATCTACTGGAGTACCAGGAGCTACTGGGTTACCTGAAGCATCAAGTAGAACCGCTGAGTTAGCTTTAATTGGTACTGATTTTTTCTCACCTTCTACTGTTGTTTCACCAGGTGCAAATGATACAGTTCCATCTTGTGTTTGTCCTTGGATACCCGAAGATTGAGCTGGAGTTGCACTAGGTGTTACACCTACGATATGTGGAGTATAAGTAGTATTTACTTTAGTTCCGTTTTTATCTTCTGCTTGTACTTTAGCTGGTACAACTTTTCCAGTGTAAGTTTTATCTGTTGGTGTGAATGTTACTTCACCTGTTGCTGGGTTTACTGTGTATTCCCCTACTTTATTTCCTTTTTCATCTAAAGCATCAACTGGGCCATTTGCTTCTGTTCCATCAGCATTTAATAATTTCACAGAATTTTCTTTAATTGGTACTTCTGCATTTCCTTCTGTAAATGTAGGAGTTCCTTTTTGAGTTTCCCCTTGTACTCCTGCTGAGTCTGATGGCTTAGCTGTTGGCGTTACAGCAGTTACTGTTGGAGTGTATTTTGTAGTTGCCGTAGCTGTTACATCTTGTCCGTCTTTATTTTGACCTACTGGTGCTGTTAATCTTACATCAACACCTGTTGCAGTTCCTTTAAATGTTGGAAGTGGTTGGAAAGTTACTTCACCTGTTGTTGGGTTAATTGTATAAGTTCCTTCACTATCTACTGTTACTGTGTCTGCTGGATTTCCAGTTTTTGGATCAATTAGAGTCGCAGGATATTTTTCACTTGGAGTTACTGTTGTAGCAGTTTCAGAATCACCTTCTGTTTTAAATGTTGGTGTTTTCTTCTGTTCTTTACCTTGAATATCTGTTGATGTTTCAGGGGCAGCAGTAATTTCTTTTGGAGTTACTGTTGGAATATAAATAGCATCCATAGTTTTTGTAGCTCCTGCTGAGTGAGTTCCATCATTGATGTTTTCAAGTCCATTTTGTCTTGTTAATGCAGTCCATCCACTTGATTGACCATTTGAGTCTACCGCACGTAGTACGATACCATCAGCTTTACCTACGAAGTTAGCTTCTGGAGTGAAAGTAATCTTATCATCTGTTACTGTATAAGTACCTTGACCTGCTTTAGTGTAATTTTTTGTTAATGTTCCATCTGGATTAACGATCATTACACCTTCAGATTGAACTTTCTTAGTAGTTTCTGCACTAATTACATTACTTTGTTCAGTGTAGTGAATTTTACCGTATGAGTTAAATGTAGTTTTACCATTGTTAGAACCTAAGTCAGATGCATCATCACCTGATGGACGTGTTCTAAACTCGATACCAACTGATTGAATTTCACCTTGTTTACCAGTAGTTTCTTCTTTATCTCCACGTGGTGGGTGAGCTACTTGAATTTGGTTATCTTCAACTTCCCCAGAGTATGCAATTCCATTTGGTCTTTCTACTTGAGCTTCATCTTTTGCGATACGAACACGGAAGTTCACAACATCTTTGCTAGTGTCGATTACTTGAGTATTCTTAAATGTTAATTCTACAATTTGGTTGTTTCCATTTACTTGTACAACATCGGATTGTTCACCTTCATCAAATTTACCATTTCCGTTGAAGTCGATAAATCCACGCACATAAGCCGGTGCAACTGTATCTGTATACTTGTCATTACCATTTGCTGAAGCGTAAAGTTTTACTTTATAAGTATTATCTGGCCCTTGGATGAATTTAACTTCTGGAGCTCCTGTATCAACGTTTGTGTGTACATGTTCTTCTGAAATTAATTGATCTACACCTTCATCTCCAGTTTCTGTTGCATCATCAGAACCTATTCCACGTACTCTTGTACCTGGTGCAGAGTCAATATCTGCTTTAACTTTACCTAAGAATGGTTGTTGAATTTGTTTAATTGCCTTTGTATCATAATCAATAGATTGAGTTCTTAAGTAGTGTTCAGCCATTCCATAAGATTCTGGAAGATCTCCGAAATCTGAGAACTTAATACCGATCATAGAAGACTGTTGTCCAGAAGACATGATATAAAATCCTACTTCACTTACATTTGCTGTAGATAATACTGGAGTTCCTGCTCCACTATTATTACGATATCCACCGAATACTTGAGAACCAAGACCTGCAGTAGCGGCATCAGGAGTTGCAAATTTTCCACCATTTAAGGCGTTATAGAATTTTTCATCTTGCCATTTAAGGATAGCAGTTTTACCACCATTCATATCTTTAAATTTATCAAGTGGAACATAAGCATTTTTATTTGAACTATAACCAACAATCGCAGCTAAGTCCCATGGAGTACCATTAGTTGTATAAATTTCAGACTCAAGTGTCCCGATATCTTCCCCAGATGTCATAACAATACCAGGTTTTACAGGTTTACCATTATAAGTCGCTGTTACATCGAATTTAACTCCAGCCGCTTGACCATTTTTAGGTTGTCCTGCAGGGTTTGTTCCTGCAATTGTTGTTTTAGCTTTACCAGTTGTCAGACCAGAATTAGCAACGTGAGTATATCTATTTTGAGGATTCGCTCCAAGTCCTGTTGCTCCATTTTCTGGATTAAATTTATTTTCTTTATCCGGTTGATAAGAACTTTCTAAATCAGTTCCAGCTACACGGTTTTTGAATATTTCAGTTGATTCAAATGGTTTCAATTCTTTAACCGTCATTGTAACGACATAACCAGGAATCAATTCTTTTGTATATGTAGAACCAATTTGAAGTTGGTTAGATGCCGTTAGATTTGTCCACGCACTTGTATCTCCAAAGTCTAACCATTGGATTTGATCATTTAAGTCTTTAATTTCTTTTAAGTTATCTTCTTTCGTTTTAACTTTGATATCTGATAATGAAGAATAACCATGATCTTCTAACCATTTTTTACCTGTTTCAGTAGAGGCATCTTTAAGTGCTGTTGTTTGAGCATCTGCCAAGTTTACTGCAAACTTACCATCACGACCGATTCCTGCATTTTTCAATTCATTGTAGACTGCAAGGATTGATTCGTTGAGGCGTTCCAATTGAGCGTCTACTTGCTCTTTTGTGACACTCTTATCAGCAAGAAGAGCCTTAGTTTCAGTAAGAACTACTTGGTTTTTAGCGACTGCTGCTGTAACTGCTGCCTTGTTTTCTTCTTTGACATCTGCCTTAGCAAGCTCAGTTTCAGCCAATTTATTCGTTACTTCAGCTTCTGACGATACTTGTGTCAGAGTTGTTGTAGCTACTGAAAGAGCTTTTTCAACTGGAGTTGCAGTTTTTTCTGCTTCAGCTTTTGCAGCTTCTTTTTCAGCTGCTAGTTTCTTATCGAAACCAACAGTATTTGACTCAGTAACAACTGTGCTCAAAGCTGATACAGTTTCTGCTTGGACATCTACATCGACTTGACTAGCATCTGCTTTTGCAAGAGTTGCTTTAGCTGTTGCCAATACTTCCTTAGCTGAGCTTACCACTGTAGCATCTGCATATTTAGCAGTTGAAAGTTTAGACTCTAAAGTAGCAATACTTGCTTCAAGGATAGCCTTGTTTACTTTCTTAGCTTCTTCTACTTTCACTTCAGGTTTCACTTCTGCAACTTTTTCAGTTTCTACTGTTTCAGCTTTAGACTCAGCCTTTTCATTCTCCTTATCATCTTGACTAGGAGCAACTGTTGAAATAGCTATTTCAGCTGATTGCACTTCCGTTGCTGATACCGCACCGTTACCTAGGAACATTAAACCAGCAGCAATAGCTACTGATGCTGCACCAAAGCTGTACTTACGAATACCGTAACGAATGTACTTTTCTGTTCTAAAATCTTTTTGTTGTTTGCCTTGCATGAGACTAACAACCTCCTTCTATATCATTTTTTAATATCTTGAAAATAAAAAATTTCGGCATTTGTAAACATTTGACATAACAATGTTTTATGTGTCGAAAACCTGCACTTAAGATACAAATTAATAATAACACATCTATTTCATAAGTTCAAAGTATTTGACTTATAATTTTCACCAAAATAAATAAATTTTATATTTCAAAGTTACTTTTTGGATTATAATGTTTAATATATGTTTCGTTTTTTATATTTTTAATTTTTATTTTATAAAATATAATGAGATGTTTTTAGTTTTTATCGAATTTTAATACTTTATTCTTCAGAAAATGTTTGACAAGCACAGAAAAACCAATGATCAAAAATCATTGGTTTCTACTTTACTAAATACTCATTAGAAAAAATCGAATTAATCTTCTTTCTTCTTGCGAGCTACAAGACCAAATCCACTCAATACTCCGAGAAGTCCAAGTGCTGCAAGGTTAGCATGGTCTTCTGTACCAGTATTTGGCAATTCACGCTTACCTTCAGCTTCTTTCACTGCTGTTGCTTGTACTGGTTGTGCTGGAGTAGCCGGTACTTGAGGTTTAGCTGGCTGTTCAGGCATTGCTGGAGTAGCTGGCTCAACTGGTCTTGGAGTTGGCATCTCAACTTTCTTGAAGATATGTCTGATGCTTCCATTTGAATCTGTCACGGTCTTGACGTATTCGTAACCTGGAATTGTTCCTGGCTCTTTAGAACCTGGTTCAGATGGTTTCACTGGATTACCATTTTCATCTGTCCAAATTGTAATATTTTGATTACCTGGATTTGGTTGAGGAACAGGTGAAGGTGTTGGAGCTGGTGGTGTTACTTTTTCATAAACATGCTCGACATCACCATTCGGAAGTGGTTTTGTTTCTACGAAGCGGTAGCCTGGAATATCTTTCTTAGGTTGTTCGCCTTCTTCTGTTGGAGTATTTGGAATTGGATTTCCATCTTTATCCTTGAAGAATGTTTTCACTTTTTCGTAGATATGCTCAGTATCTCCATTTGGAAGTGGTTTTGTTTCTACGAAGCGGTAGCCTGGGATATCTTTCTTAGGTTGTTCTCCTTTTTCAGTTGGAACTTTTGGAATTGGATTTCCATCTTTATCCTTGAAGAATGTTTTCACTTGTTCATAGATATGACGAGTATTTCCATGCTCATCAGTGATTGTTTCTTTATATCTGTATCCTGGAATATCTACCTTAGGTTGTTCTCCATCTTTACTTGGGAATCCTGGGATTGGTTTACCATTTTCATCTACATAGTCTGTACCTGGACGAACTGTTGGAGTGTATTTAGCAGCAATTGTTTTTCCTGCTTTATCTTTTCTTACAACAGTTACACCTTCTCCAGTTCCTACGTAATCTTCTTCTGGAGTAAATGTTACTTTACCATCTTTATCGATAGTATAAGTTCCTTCGCCTTCTACAGTTCTTGTAGTTGTTCCATCATCAAATGTTGGTGGTACATCTAAATCTACGTCTCCTGTGAACTCTGGAGTTTCAGATTGAGGAGTATTCTTAGGTCCTTCTGTAGTTTTGTCTACAGTCGCTGTTACTGGTGTTACTGTTGGAGTGTATTTAGCCGTTACTTCTGTTCCGTTCTTATCTACACGTTGTACAGTTACTCCTGTAGCTGTTCCTAGGAATTCTGGTTCTGGTGTGAATGTTACTTTACCATCTTTATCGATTGTGTATGTTCCTTCTCCTTCAACTGTTACAGAATCAACTGGATTTCCTGTCTTAGGATCAACTAGTTTAGCTGGAACATCCTTATCAATTTCAACAGTTTCTTCTTTACCATTGATTTTGACTGAACCACCTTGGAACTCTGGTGTTCCTGTTTGTGGTTGACCTTTAGGTCCTACTGATGTCTTATCTTCTCCAGTTGGCGTTACTGGCACTACTTTTGGAGTATACTTCGCTGTTACTGGCGTACCATTCTTATCTACACGTTGAACTTCTACACCTTCTCCTTTTCCAGTAAATTGTGGTTCTGGTTGGAATTTCACTTTACCATCTTCGATTGTGTATGTTCCTTCTCCAGGAATTACTACTGGTTCGTCAGTTGGTTCTCCTGTTTCTGGATCAAGAAGTTTAGGTGCTTTTGTTTCATCAATCTCAACAGTTTTTGGTACACCATTAACCGTTACTGTTCCACCTTTGAATTCTGGTAATCCTGTTTGTGGTTTACCTTGAATACCTTTAGATTTAGCTGGTGTTGCTGTTGGTGTTACACCTTTAACTTTAGGTGTGTAGCTTGCTTCTACAGGTGTTCCATTCGCATCTTTCACTTGAACAGTTACCCCTGTTGCTTGACCTGAAAATTGTGGTTCTGGTTGGAATGTTACTTCTCCAGTCTTAGGATCGATCGTGTATGTTCCTTCACCAGGAATCACTACTTTGTTTTTATCAGTTGGCTTCCCTGTTTCTGGATCGATTAATTTCGCTGGTTGCTCATCAGTAATTGTAATTGCAACATCAGGATTTCCTGGTGTGAATTTTGGTGTTCCATTTTGTTCAGCACCTTGTACATCTTCTGACGTAACGTCTTTTCCTGTTGGTTTAACTGGAGTTACCGTTGGTGTGTATTTAGCTTTTACTGGTGTTCCATTTGTATCTTCGCGTTGAACTTCTACACCTGTAGCTGTTCCTGTAAATTGTGGTTGTGGTTGGAATTTCACTTTACCATCTTCGATTGTGTATGTTCCTTCACCTTCAACTGTTACAGAATCAACTGGATTACCTGTCTTAGGATCGATTAGTTTTGGAGCTTTTGTTTCATCAATTGGAACAACTTTCTCTTCACCATTAACCGTTACTTTTCCACCTTTGAATTCTGGTAATCCTGTTTGCGCTTTACCTTGAATATCTGTTGTTTTAGCTGGTGTTGCTGTTGGTTTAACCGGTGTGATATTCGGTGTATACGTAGTTTGTACTGGAGTTCCATTCATATCTGCTGCTTGAATAGTTACCGCTGGAACTGGTCCTACATATGTTTTGTCTTCTGGTGTGTATACTGCAACTGGATCTTTACCAGGTTCTTTTACAAGAGTATACTTACCGATTACTTTACTTGGATCTTTTGGATCTTTTACAACTACTTCATCAGTTGGTTTTCCATTTTCACCTACTAATGTAACTGAACCTGGATTAATCGGAACTGGATCTGATTTAATTGGGTTTCCAACTGGATCTTCTAAATCTGCAGTTCCACCTTTGAATATAATAGGTTGTTTTTGAGTTGCACCTTGTACATCTGTTGAGTCAGCTGGCTTAGCCGTTGGTTTAACCCCTACGATTACTGGGGTATAATCAGCTGTTGCCGGTGTATTGTTTTTATCAACACGTTGAACTGTTACTGGTTGTACTGGCCCTACATAACTTTTATCTATTGGTGTAAATTTCACTACTCCTGTAGTCGGATCTAAAGTATACTTACCGATTACATTTCCTTCTGGATCTTTCGCTGGAAGTTCATTTGAAGGAACAGGTTGCTTCGTTACTGGATCAAGTAATGTTGCCGGTTTATCGTAATCGATTGGCACTGCTTCATTTCCTGGTTTGAAGTAAGGTTTACCATTTTGCTCTTGACCTTGCACGCCTGTAGTAATGTTATCGAATCCTTCTGGTACTACTGGTTTAACAATTGGTGTGTATTTCGCAGTAGCTGGTGTTCCGTTTGTATCAACACGTTTTACAGTTACACCTTTAGCTACACCTGTAAACTGTTCTTCAGGTTGGAAATGAACAGTTCCGTCAGGATCTACTGTATATGTTCCTTCTCCTGGTACTACTTTTTTAATTGTACCATCTTCAAATGTTGCTGGTACTTTATCATCGATTGGGAATTCATTATCTCCCGGAGTAAAGGTTACTCTACTTTGTTGAGGTTTACCTTGTAAATTTGTAGTAGTTTTATCTTGTCCTTCTGGTACTACTGGAGTAACAGTTGGAGTGTAAGTTGTTTCAACTTTTGTTCCATTTTTATCTGCAGCTGTTACTTTCGCTGGATCTGGTGTTCCAGTAAAGTCTTTATTTGGTTGGAATGTAATCACTCCAGTTTCTGGATCTAAAGTATAAGTACCGACTTCTTTTCCATCTTTAAGAGCTGGCATTGTTGTGACTTCTGCACCTGTTGGGTCTACAAGTTTGATTGTTGACTTATCGATTGGTGCTGTTTCGTCACCTTCTTTAAACATTGTAGTTGCATCTTGAGTTTGTGGTTTACCTTGTTTTCCACTTGTCTCTTTTGGTTCTGCAGTTGGTTCTACTTCTTCCACTTCTGGAGTGTAGTTTCCACTAGATGTAACTTCAACTTTATTTCCTTCTGAGTCTGTTGCTGTTACAGCTACTTTAACCTCTACTCCTTGTGCTTTACCTTTGAAGCTTGGTTCTGGTGTGAAGGTTACTTTACCATCTTTATCGATTGTGTATGTTCCTTCGCCCTTTACTACAACTTTACCTTCTTCATCAGCGTCTTCTAATGAGTACTTCGCTGTTGTCCAGTCTACATTTGTTCCATCTGGAGTATTAGTTCCTGTGTTTAATTCAGAGAAACGATCTTTTCCTGATTTAGATTCTTGAGTTTGTCCTTGTTTTCCTTTAGTTTCATCATTAGATGGTTTAACACCATATACAGTTGGTGTGTAAGTAGTTGAAGATTCTACTACTACTGGTTGACCATCATCTCCTGTTAACGTTACATTAGCTGAAACTGTTAAAGGTTTAGCCGTACCAATAAATCCTGGAGCTGGTGTGAAGTTCACTTTACCTGTGTTTTCATCAATTTCATAAGTACCTTCATCAGTAGTTACAGAATTTACTTTTTTACCTGATTCTGGATCAACTAGTTTGTAGTCAGATACTTCTGCATCATTTGGTAAACCAGTCTTGAATCCTTTTTCCATTGAATCAGCTTGTTTTTGAGCTTCTGCACCAGAAGATTTTTCAGGTTTAGAAACTACGATGTAGTAAGTTGTTTCTGCAACTGCATCTTCTGTAACTTCTCCTGAATCTGTTTTTCCTACTGTTGGAGTTGTTACAACACCATTTGAGTCAACAGATCTTACTGTTACTTTATAACTTCCATATTCACCTAATGTATATGCTGCGATTTCTGGGTTTGCTAAGTTTTTCTCAGCTGCTGTTTTCAATGCTTCACGAGCTGTTTCTACAGCTTTTTCAGCTGCAAGAGCTTCATCACGAGCTGATTTCACTTTTGCTTCTACATCAGGTAATGCTGCTGCCGCTTTATCTAATTCTGCTTTTAGTGATGCTTGTTGTTCTTTTGCCGCATTTAATTTCTTCTCAGCTAAATCTCTCGCTGTTGGTGAAATTGTACGAAGATTTAAATCGTCTAAAGCTTTTTGAGCATCTTCTACAATTCTATCTTGACGGTCTACTAATTCTTGAATTTTCGCTAATTCATTATTTGCTCCTTGAGCGTTCGCAATCGCTTCTGCTGCTGCTTTTGTTTTTTCTGCTGCAGTACGTTGTGCTTGAATATATGCTTTTTCTTCTGCTTCTGCTAAATTAAATTCTTTTTTAGCTCCACTTGGTGAAGTTACTGTTAATTTAGTTTTAATTGTCTCAGATTGAGCATCATCTGACTCATCGTCAATTTTATCTTCAAATGCTACATTTGCTTTTGGTGATTTCAATAAGTCTACAGAATTTCCTTGTGTATCTGCATAACTTGTTGATGTTCCCGCTGGCTTATCATTTTGAATAGAAGCCACGTCTGTTCCTGTTGCTTCTCGGAAAGCTACATATCCTTTAAATCCTGAATCTGTAGAAATCTTCCATCCAGCATTTGATTTTTCAGCAGTAACTGTAGATCCATCAGACGCAGTCCATGTGTTTGTTGCTGAATCATAAGTTACAGTTACAGTGACTCCTTTTGTATCAGTTGTTTGAGCTTTTGGTAATGCAGTAACTGTACGAGTTACATCTCCTACTGCTGTTACTTCCCCATTTTTACGAATTTCTGCAACTTTTTCTGTTAAAGTAGCTGCTGAAGATGTTGCATTCCATGTACGAGTAAATTCGTATACAATATAGTCAACACTTCCATCTGCTTTTGCATCTGTATAAACTCGACGTTCTGTTAATGTTGTAGTTCCATCTCCATTATCTTTTAAGACATAGGCATCTTCATTTGAAAGAGCATATTTACCAGTTGCACTATTAAATGTAGCTGTATATTCTTTATTATTTGCATCTTTCACTTTCACAACTTCACGTTGTAAGTCCGCACGAACTTTATCAGTAGTTGCTTTAGCTGCAATACTATCTACCCCAACATATTGTGTAGAATCTGAAGTAACAGGAATATTAATTTTAGACGCTGCTGTTTCTGAAGCATCTCCTAATTGATCTCCTTCTTTTACAGCTGTATTAGTAGTTCCTGCAGCTACAGTCCATTTACCATCTTTTACAACTAATTTTGTAACTGTTCCATCTGGCATTGTAATTTCTGCTTTATTAGCGCCGTTAGAAACAGATACCGGAACTTTTGTCGCATACGCTTCAACATTAGATACAGTAATTTTTGGTGCTACTGCAATCGTAATATTTTCATGAGCTTCTTGACCATACATATTCCAATCCTGATTTTTCGCATTGGTTGTATTATTATAGTCTTTGGCGTAAACATTTGCTGTATAAATTCCAGCTTTTGACGCTGTTCCTGTAATATCTCCAGTTTTTGGATCATAATTCAATCCTGGCACAACATCATTTATCGAAGTTTTACTTCCCGTAAAATTACCATTTAAGGCTGTGTGGGCTGTGACAGTTTGTGGTCCGTTCTGGGTATTTACTTTAGATCCATCAACTGCAGTAAAGGTTGCTCCATTCGTGCCTCCAGGAGCCGTTTTTGAACCGGCAACAACTTTTTCTCCATTACTTCTGTATACATAACCAGTTCTTTCATCACGACTCATTCCATCGTTATCAACATATTTAATATTATGGTTCACTTCATCTCCAATTGTGACCATTGTAGATTTACCTTTAATTAATGGAGCTGTTGAGTCTTGCCATCCAATCCATCCAGCTGTTAAGTCACGGAAAGTAACTTGTTGAGATTGACCATCTTTTTCAACTGTAACGATATAACGCATATCATAAACACCGTTTTGAAGAGTAGATGCTACGTATCCTTCTACTGTATCTGTTTTTTCATTATATCCAGTACCCGGAATTAAATTGCTAAGTTGGATATCTTTAATTTTATATCCCGCAGCTTCTGCTTCTGGTGATAAAGTGAAACGTTTTTTAGCATCAGTGATATACACGTAGTGATTGCCTTGTTCATATGTGTATCCATAAATTTCTGTCGCTAAATATTCATAAGATCCACCCGCACCCCATATTGTATTCCCATTAGTTTTTCCTGTAGCACGAAGTTTCCCTTTCCATAGAGCAGCTTCACGACCAAGTTTCTGAGCTTCTGTTTTTGATAAAGGAATATCAGTACGACCACTTATCCCTGCTTGTCCACTATTAGCCGCAGGCACATCTGTATTGTCTGATTGATATCCATGAACATAAATTTTAAAATTATTATTTCCATCTAATACTTTATAAGATTTACCTGTTGCTGTAGCAAATTCACCATTTTCTTTTCTTAACTCTGTAGAGGCTGCTGTATATCCTTCATTAGCTGAAAGAGCTACTGCAAACTTACCATCACGACCGATTCCTGCATTTTTCAACTCATTGTAGACTGCAAGGATTGATTCATTAAGACGTTCCAATTGTGCATCTACCTGCTCTTTTGTAACACTCTTATCAGCAAGAAGAGCCTTAGTTTCAGTAAGAACTGCTTGGTTTTTAGCGACTGCTGCAGTAACTGCCGCCTTGTTTTCTTCTTTGACATCAGCCTTAGCAAGTTCAACCTCAGCCAATTTATTAGTTACTTCAGCTTCTGATGACACTTGAGTCAGAGTTGTTGTTGCTACTGAAAGAGCTTTCTCAGCTGGAGTAGCTTTCTTTTCAGCTGCTTGTTTGTTATCGAAACCAGCAGTATTTGACTCAGTAACAACTGTGCTCAATGCTGATACAGTTTCTGCTTGTGCATCTACATCTGCTTGGTTAGCTTCAGCCTTTGCAAGAGCTGCTTTAGCTGTTGCCAATACTTCCTTAGCTGAATTTACTACTGTAGCATCCGCATATTTTGCAGTTGCAAGTTTAGATTCTAAAGTCGCGATACTTGCTTCCAGTATTGCCTTGTTTACTTTTTTAGCCTCTTCTACTTTAACTTCAGGTTTTGCTTCTGTAACTTTTTCAGTTTGCGTTTTTACTTCTGCAGTATTCTGATTATCTTTTTTAGCTGAAGTTGCTGCTACTCCAGTTTCCGCACCTTGTACCTCCGTCGCTGAAACCGCTCCATTACCTAAGAACATCAAACCAGCCGCAATCGCTACTGATGCTGCACCGAAACTATACTTACGAATACCGTAACGAATATACTTTTCCGTTCGAAAATCTTTCTGCTTGTCCTTCATTTTTGACATATATCCTCCATAAAATAGTCAGTTTATTAGCGATATTAATAGCCAAGATGATACATAAAAAGACCCCTTTATATTTTCTAAAATACTTAGAGGACCATCTTTTAGATAGTACCAGCAAACACCATCAATATTCATAGCCATTTTATCATTTTTAAGTTTCTTTAGCAATAAATATGATAACAAATAAATAATGTTTAAATTATTACTTATATAGTGACTTTATCTTTAATAATTTCAATAATAGAATACAACACTTTCTCTAAATTTTTCTCATAAGTCATAAAAAAAAACGAACGAAGCCACATCGATTCTTTAGAATCAATAACTAAAGACAAAAAAACGAGCACTTTCGTACTCGTTCTCTGATATAAACTACTGATTAAAGTGAGTTTACGTCAACTTTGATACCAACACCTTGAGTAGTTGTGATAGTCAAGTTTGTTACGTAAGTTCCTTTAGCTGTAGCTGGTTTTGCTTTTTGGATTGTTTCGTTGAAAGCTTTGAAGTTTTCAACCAATTTTTCAGCTTCAAATGATACTTTACCGATGATAGCTTGAACGTTACCTGCACGGTCAGCACGGTAAGTGATTTTACCACCTTTAGACTCTTCAACTGCTTTAGCAACATCCATTGTTACAGTACCAGTTTTAGGGTTTGGCATCAAGTTACGTGGTCCAAGGACACGTCCAAGACGTCCAACAAGAGCCATCATGTCAGGTGTAGCGATAACTACGTCGAAGTCCAACCAACCGTCGTTGATTTTAGCAACAAGGTCATCTTCACCAACAAAGTCTGCACCAGCAGCTTTTGCTTCTTCAGCTTTTGCACCACGTGCGAAAACAAGAACGCGTGAAGTTTTACCAGTACCGTTTGGCAATACCATTGCTCCACGGATTTGTTGGTCAGCTTTTTTAACGTCGATGTTCAAGTTGTAAGCAACTTCTACAGTTGCGTCAAATTTTGCAAAGTTAGTTTCTTTTGCAAGTGCTACAGCTTCTTCTACGCTGTATGCTTTTGTGCTGTCGATTTTCTCAAGAGCAGCACGAAGTTGTTTGCTTTTTTTAGCCATTTTCTATTCTCCTTGTAAGTGGTTCAATCGATTTTCATCTCCCACGTCACTTCTCGAAATGATGAAGTCTTGCGGGTTTTCAGTCTATTATTTTTCTTTTCCTACGTCGTTAAGTTCCCTTGCTGTACCCAAGTACAAGTCTCAGTCACTTGCCTAGTATGAAAAGCAACTAATAGACTGCTGTGAGATTTTCTACTGTGTTATTGATTAGTCAACAACAGTGAATCCCATAGAACGAGCAGTACCTTCGAT
>ERZ1036435.328-NODE-328-length-26550-cov-11.631176_pt1 | contig 26550 bp, 12 predicted proteins | sample MGYA00514223_ERZ1036435 | MGnify/ENA primary metagenome ERZ1036435 (study PRJEB33795, sample SAMN09464927) | human gut metagenome | host: Homo sapiens | place: USA: Stanford, California | collected 2016-08 | study: EMG produced TPA metagenomics assembly of the... | reverse complement strand
CCTTTGATTAGGTATATGCCCACTGTAACCGTAAACACTGTAAACAGAGCGGTCTTACCTTTAGCCCCCCCCCACACACACATTAGCAGTCGCTTAAGCTAACAGTTAAGTGTAGCACTATGAGACACCAAAACCAGCAGCCCCCACTTTTCATCTGGTCCTAGCCCTGGTAACAATGAAACCCCGTAGTAGAAAACAGTAAATCATTCACATGTCCACGATTTCCTCTTTTGGAAGTACGACTAACACGTCCTCGAGAATCAGAGATTTTAATTTCCCAAAACGGTAATTAATACTTTTCTTTGCCTGGTCCTTTGAAGCACCTGCGGCATTTTATGTCCCGCTTATGAATAAGTTCGCAGTTGTGCCTTTTGTTTCATTAATTGTACAATACATGGAATATGAAACATAGAGAAATCACGGAGACGGATAGGGGCCTCCCCCACCACATCCTAAGACTGCACAGTAGCCATGACAAACTCAGTTATACCCTGTCTTCTGCAAGAACGGTTGCAAGAGAGTAGAGCACAAAGGAGATCTCGCACACTGTGTTCTTACACCCAAGAGTTATTCTATCCCCCCCCCTCCCCCGTAGCGCACGGAAACTAGACGGCGGAAGAACCAAAAGAGTTTTTCCGCTTTCCTTCTGCAACTGGGAGAGTCCAAGCATCGGGTTTCCTTCCATTTGGACTTGCGGATGATTCATGGGTTCTTTGCAGAGAATTGGAAATCGAAATTCCGAGTTTTCTTCCATCCTTCCATCCCCCCCGAAGGAAGTCCTAAGAGAGGTGTCTCCCAAGAATCAAGTGCCGTCCTCCACTTATGAAATGGAAATACTCGCAGCACGCGTTTTCGCGAGAATTTTTTGTGCTCAAAAGGGGCTTCCATTTGCAAGGCAATCGAAGCAAAGTTGTAATGTTTGCTAAACTATGCTTCTTTAGATGGACTTGGGACAATGAAAGATGGAGTAACTAGAAAAGAAGGTACAGAAATACCTGTTGTAGAAGTCTAATTTCTAATTCCACGAAAAGGAAAAAAATATTGGAACACGCAATAGTAGGAAAAACTTGGAAACGAGGGAACCCTTTCTCTATACTTTTCTCTTTGGGTAATTTACGTTAATACTATATAAAAGGGAAGCTAATTTCTTGATTGGGGAACTCGTAATTAGCATCACACTAAACAGAATATTATAGGATACACTTATTAAAAAGGGTATTCCAGATTTTTAAGAAGACTTCTCTACTTCTATTCTAAAATTATTTGATTGAAACGGAAGAAAAAGGACAGATACATACACTATACTATAATGACTATGTCTAATATAGAGCAACCGCAGCCTATGCAATATGGTGACTACGAAGACCTGCGAGATCTTCATACCCCTATGATGACCCCGGTTAACGGGATAATCACGAATAATAATGTGAACGGTGGGCTGGGCTTCAAAAATGGTAAATCAATGGCGCCAATAGCACCTTTGCCACCGTACTTGACCTCTTCAAGAACAAGACAGAACAGTAACTCCTCCTTGGCTAGCTCCGTCTCTGACTTTCCGATGAATTACTCGCTAAGACAGCAAGCTTTATCTAATACCCCTTTAAATGGTGTTTCCGGTGGTAATGCTAACTTCACACCACAATTTATCAACTTGCTGATGGAAGCCTACCAAGTGATATGCATGGACCCTACCGTGACGCCGTTCGACACCGTCAATCCGCCTTCCGCAATACTCAACAGAGTGGCAAAGGTTGCCATAGACTCCGCTGCTACGCGCGAAGTGGAAATAGGGTATGAAAAGAACAGCTGGCTGTTAACCTTGGTGAGACACAGACTGCTACAAGAGGTGAGAAAAGATGGATACCTATCTAGAAATGCATCATTTTCCTCTTTGCCTCCGGCAGCCCCTATGTTTGAAATGCTTGGAGGAAACTCTACCACTGCTCCTAACCAATTCGGAAACAACCAGAACGGGTTTGCATTAGGCAACGATAAAGCAAGTGTTGATTATTTCAACTATAATTTTGCTCAGATGGCTAACCAGAATAACTCTACGATGACCAATTACAATGGTAACAATGCCAATATCAACTCTGCCAATTTTGTATGCACGCCAACGGGCATGGATAATGTCAACCTCAATTTTGCTAACCCTGCAAATGTGATAACGAGACAACGTAGTAGTACACTTTCTCCACTGCCATCCTCACTTAATATCCCTGAGGATTCTACTCTATCTATACCTGATATCTTCAAGAGGAGGATAGACGGTTTGAGACTGAAAAGGTAATGTTAACTACTGGTTAAAAGATCCACTTACTACCCCTATATTATACGCTGAAGCTGATTCTGTGAACAGCTTAACCTTAATTTTATTTGTTACGACTTCTTAATCATATTGATGACCTTAGGAGAATCTATGTGTTTCTCATTAATATTTGTTCGAATTGAAAACAAATGGGCTATAGCCAATGGGTTATTAAAGTATAACTCGTGCTGTGCTAAGCTGCTATTTCTAATTCTATTACACACTGTTGTGTAAATGATAACAAATAATATAAAGGTCATGGTATGATTTAAATATGAACTTTATCCCGATACCGCATTTTTTATTCTTTATTCAACTACAGCATGGTGATTTTTTTTTTATTGGTTTGATAGGGGTGTTGTTATTTATCATCCCGTATTTCTATTAACTATAATGACACAATAGTTTTCATGATAAAACGTTACGATTCGAGCTTTTACATGACTTCATAGCCTTTGAGCAATGAAAACTTTGTAATTAGTTAATATTCAGTGCTAACTATGTTGGATTAGTGTTTTTGAAGTAACTCTGAATTTCTATTTAGACTTTAAAACCACTTAGTCGTGTAACAGGAAAGAATGATACCATTTTCTTCCGCTGATTTTTCTACTACATTATGACGATATACCTTTTTTACGGATGTACTATATAAATTTGAATTCATTAGAATAAATGCCAAATTCTCTACTTGGAAGAATTCATCTTTCGCCTTCTATTCATATTAGTATTGCTTTATTGGTGGTTAATATATATACATTATTTATGTTGCCATGACAGCATGGCTTAGCGAATATGATAGTAATTTCATATCAAGTGAAACTTAATGTTATAAGTTCATTCACAAGCTTGAAAGGTAATTTTTTGTTCACAATTATATACATGATCTATGGAATCCTTACCAGAGGATTGCATGAGAAAACAGATATCGAATGAATAACATCTATTGGATTGTCTCTTTTCGTTGCTTTTCTTTTGGACCGATTATTCTAGTAATTCCTTTCTTGGTTGTATTGTAGGTCTTTCTTGTAGTGTACTCTTTTTATTACCCCATTCTGGTCCCAGAATACCAGCTTTTTGAAATAACCTCACCACAGTGTCACTAGGTTGTGCACCAACACCAATCCAATACTTAGCTCTATCGAAGTCCAAAGCGACCTCCTTGGTTGGTATCACTCCTTTCTTGACCTCGCTCTTCTTCAGAGGCTTCGGAACAGGATTGTATGTCCCCAACACTTCAATAGGTTTTGCATCTCTAGCCTTATGCGATCTAGCAACAACTATGTTGTACAACGGAGAATTAACTCTTCCAAATCTGGCCAATCTAATCCGCACAAGCCCACAAGTCATGATATCTTTGTTTCACTGATCCTGCTTAGCGGCTAATATCTGTCAAATACCACCACCTTCTGCGAGTCCAATATCTTATACAAATCTACTGCTGTGAGCCAGTCGTGAATGTCAAGAGCTTTATGGCTTCGAAGGGAGCAACTTTCCTCTAGTCACATGCACAGTATCACAGCACGATGGAAAATTTTTCAGAAATTTTGAAATTTTTTTGATGTCTGCCGGATTTTTGTGTGTCCTCCCACTTTAGCACCAGAGCTCATCGCGATGAGCTCATCGCAAAATATAGCATAATAATGGGCTCTACAATATAACAGAAGAGTATTTTTGAATGGGATCTCGATGTAGTTCTTAGTCTAAGTGTATTAGAAGCAAGAAGGTGTACAATGGATCCTGAACAAGCTGCCTATTGGATGGAGCTGGAGGACAAGCTGGCCAAAGTGAGGGCTCAGTTAAATTCTAAGCTTGACAATCAAAAACATGTAGCTATCATACTAAGTGCTGTTGAAGAGCAAATTGATACCACTAATGATCTGTCTAAGAATATTGTTCAGTATATGGTCACTTTGATGACACTGCTGGATCAAGCTACCGATAGAGAGACGCACGCCATCAAGGACTTGAAGTTGACGACTTCTGTTGCTTACATTCTAGACATGGTCTTCCACTATTGTCCTAAGTCACTTCTTAGGAAACAGTTTGCTGAAATTCTAACTAAGATTGCACCATGCATTACTGATGAGGCTGCAGAGGCACCACTGATCAGATCCGCCATCGGTTGTTTGGAAGCCTTACTAATTGCTCAGGATGCACAGGCGTGGAATAACACTCACGATCTAGCAATCACACCAAGAAGAGGTCTACAAGGTCTATTGGAGTTGAGCACTGACCCAAGACCTAAGGTCAGAAAGAGAGCATTGGATTCTATATCTAATATCCTTAATAACCCTCCACCGGCTCCAACGGCCCAACATGTTGCCGCTGGTACTATCGTAGACTACTCTCTAAACTCTCTCATATCGATCCTTCAAGAACTGTCAACTATGTCTAACAAGAAATTGAAGGCTAAGGGTACAATGGAAGAATTCAGCTCCAGGATTATAAGAGCGTTGAGATTGATAAATGCAGTGGTATCTACTGGTCAATGGCCTGCCACTAAGATCGAACCTCTTTGTGACTCATTACTAGAAGTTACAAAGAGTTCTGATCAGTACTTGGTCTCTGCTTCTTTCGAATGTTTTGAGGTGTTGTTCAAATCTATGGCAGAGTCAACTGTCACCTCAGGCCTTGCAGACAACAAGTTCTTAAGAGTGTTGGACACTATATTTACTTTGAAACCATCAAATGCTGACACACATTTAGCTGGTGCATGGATTGCTGTTGTAGTGAAGGCCATGTCAACATATGCAGTTCATCAGCCCCTAAAATGTTTCCAAAAGATACCGGAAGTTTTCAGAATTATGGCACATTACATGGCTAGTGAAACTACTGAGATATACATTAGTGCATCTAACTGTCTGATGGCTATTATTTCAGACGCTATCAAAGATGACCAACTACTGTTCCCACCTGCTGTGTCCGAGCAACACGACCAAGCCATCAATAAAGTCATCCAGGAGTTATCTAAAATAATGGAAGACTTCCTCTCAATTAAGTTTATTCATTGCGCAAAGGAGGTCCTTAATGTCTTTGCTTCATTGTTCGTTAAATTGAGATATAGATCTTCTCCTTACTTGATCAAGCCTCTGTTGGTGGTTGATAAATGGAGAGTTAATGAAGAAAACTACTTGGAATTGAGAAATGAAGCCGAGCATGTCATCGGTTCAGCAATTTCAAGTATTGGTCCAGATCAAGTTTTACATTATATGCCTTTAAATCTACAGAATCCTTCTGATGATCAACCTGGTAGAGCTTGGATGATTCCTTTGATCAGAGACCATACTAGAAATGCTAAGTTGTCAATTTTTTCTGAGGAATTGATGCCATTGATCAAGCACTTTGAGTCAATGTTTGGAAGTCTTCCAAAGGAGTCTGTTCAGTTGAGGCTGTATCAAACAATCGTAGATCAACTTTGGTCTACATTTCCACATTTTTGTGAACTTCCAACTGATTTGCAAGAATCCTTCACTACCCAATTTGCCTCTGATATTTCTTCTCTTCTTTACAGCGAAGTTGGTTTGAGAACAACTTTATGTCATGCCCTAAAAGTTTTAGTTGAAAGCAATGAACTATACGTAAATGGATCATTATCCGATGATGTTCTCCTGCAGCAACATTTCCCTGTTGAAGAGGCTAAGAAGAACTTGGAATACTTGGCCGACATGTCCTCCAACATCTTGGCTGTGTTGTTCAATGTTTATACAGAAACCGCTCCAAACTCAAGAGGTTATATCATGGAGACTATTGAAGTGTATTTTAAAATCTCCAAGCCAGAAGATTTGGAAAAAACTTTCAACAATGTTTGTACTCTTCTAAAGGATGCCATGGAAAAGGAAAGTACACAACATGAAAAGGGTAAGCCACAAGTCACTGCCACCCTACTGGATTTTGTCGTCTGTATGACAAAATACCTACCGGCTACTTCCTATTCAGCATTGTTCTCGATTTTTGGAATTACGGTCAAATCGAATAACGCTCTTATCCAGAAGAGAGCTTATCGTATTATAACAAGAATTGCTGAAATTGAAAGTGGTTCTAGTGCCGTTGCCAACTTTGTCGGAGACATAGAACAAATCATGTTAGATAACTCCAATACTGTTCAAACTGCTGCTAAGGCTACCAGATTACAGGCCATCAAAATCTTGGTGAATTTGCTGCCACACGACCATCTCCATTTTATTGTTAGAATAATACCTGAGGTTATTTTGTCTACAAAAGATGTCAATGAGAAGTCTAGAGAAGCCTCGTTTGACACTTTGATTCACATGGCCAAGAAGATGGCATCTCCAGATGGTATAATTAGATTGGCTGATATTGAAGGCTATCCAGATGATACCCCGGATCAGCAGTCTTCAGTAACTGAGTTCTTCAAGATCATCTCTGCTGGTTTGATTGGTGAGTCTCAGTATATGGTTAGCGCCACCATTACTGCATATGCATTTTTGATTTACGAATTTAAATCCGAGATAGACCAGTCTATTTTGATGGAAATATACGATACGATCGAATTATATTTGACCTCCAATTCCAGAGAAATTGTAAAAAGTGCTATTGGATTTGCTAAAGTGTGTGTTTTGGGTTTACCTGAAGAGTTGATGAGACCAAAGGTTCCAGAACTACTTCCAAAACTTCTCCGTTGGTCTAATGAGCATGCAGGTCACTTCAAATCTAAAGTCAAGCATATCATTGAAAGACTGATTAGAAGATTCGGTTATGATTATATTGCAGAAAACTTCCCAGAATCTGATCTCAGGTTGTTGGCTAATATAAGGAAAATCAGGAACAGATCAAAGCGTAAGGATGGTTCTGATGATCAAGATATTGTTCCAACTACATCATCCAAGAGCTCAAACTTTATGAATGCTTTCGATGAAGCCATTTATGATTCTGAAGGTGAACCTAGCGATGACGAAGGTGCTTCTGTTTCAACAGGCAGAAAGAAGAACAACAAGAAGCAGTATATTGTGGAATCTGGCGAAAATCCTTTGGATTTGTTAGATTCGGATATACTTGCTCACGTCTCCTCTACTAGACCTAAGTCATTCAAGAAGAATGAAGGTTCAAAGAAATACATGATTAGTGACGATTCTTTTGCCTTTGATGATGAGGGTAAGCTAGTTGTTAAGCAAAATGCCAAGGCTCAAAATGATGACGATGAGGATCCTTTGAAATCAGTGACTAGTGGTATTAACGCTTACTTAGATGCTGTGAAATCTGGTCCAGTTAGAGGTCAAAGAAACAAATTTAAATTTAAAAAGAATAAAAATGGCGATATGGATGACGATGATGATGAACCAATGATTCCAAAGAGAGCATCCCATCCAAATAACAAGAGCGGTAGAATTGGTAAGAAGGGTGGCAAGTTCAGAAACAAGAGAAAATTCTAGCTTGCCTCGAGGCATAAACAATAAATGTTAATCAGGCCATTTACTGGTAATGGCTAATTTTAATTTCATTCATATAAACACTGTATAATATAAAAAAGATTAAGTATCTGCGTTTTGCAACTCTCTGCGTCTCAAGTTTAAGCTTTGGCAATTCAAAAATTGGTAGTATAAATATGCATTAGAAATATATATATGCTCTATTTGAATGACCTTTCTATCCGAAATGACTACCAAAATCTAAGGAGGCTCTTCTTTGAAAAGTATTATCCATGTCTTCTTGTTCATCAAACATAGCGTCGGGATCATCAAACTGGTAATCCATCGGCATCATGTCGTCATCTTCAACAGCTATGTCATTTTGTAGATGCATAGGGCCCATAGATTGGATGTCATCAATGAGTTTTTCGTCCGTCAAGGTAGCTGGTGATGCAGATTCGGAGTGGTAGTCATCTATACCGTCATTTATTTCATCAGCATCGTCTTGTTCATTCTCATATGATAATGCAATATTTTGAAGTCTATTTTCGGGTTTTGATATCGGGAGATATTGGGTGAGTTGGGATAATTTGTCCTTTGTTTTATCACTAGCTGTTACTTCGCTGGCAGTTGTTTCTAAGTCTTTGCCGGAATTCGTCTCATCAACTTCTCCATTTGACGGGAGAAATTCATTTTTAGCATCTTCCTCACTTGGTAACAAACTGCTGAGTGCAGAGAATTTCATACTTGGTATATTCGGTAGATTTTCCAATGTGCCAGGCTTTCTTGAATGTTTTTTCCCTAATTCAATACGCTGTCTTGCCAATACCATTCTAATCCAATCATCTGTCTCGCCATTGTTTATAAGTTCTTCTATTAGTTCGTGAACGTGCTCATCCTGAGAATGAAAAGGTAATTGTGGTGCCATATCAGGCAGCATAGGTTGTTTCGTTATACTATTAGACCTTGATGGTTCTTTCTTTTGTTGTAGTTGGTTAATATAGTCTGGTAGCGCATTCAACGGTTTGGTAGACTTACTGCCATTGGCCTCTGCGGTAAGCAAGTCCACAGAAGGGAGTGCAACTTGCCGGCTGTTTCTTACCTGTACATCTGTGCACCACTTCTTAAACGCTTCGGCACCAGTGTTGCTATCGTCAGGCACGCGCTCTCCGTAAACATCGAGCAGCTTCATCGGCTTCAGCAAACCCACAGCCTCCATCCCGGCAGTTATATCCTGTATAGCTACGGTCTCCATGTATTTATCACCCCGGAGCTGCAAGGCACCCTGTACCTCACTTACCAGCAGATCCAAAAACTTCACATATAGATCGGTGAACGCATCAACGGTGCTCGGCAGCGCTTTGTCAAACCCATGCGACTTCAACAGCTGCAACATTGACACCCGCAGCAGCCCAAAGAAAAAGGCCTCATTATTGGTCATGGCTACCTAGTTTAAATTGCTTTCGTCTATCCTAGGTAGACTCGTTAGCATGTCCCAGTTACAGCGCTCCAAGGTAATGCTACTTTTAATAATCACTAAACAGCTTCCTTCACTTAGGCTTTGATGAGCTTTGTAGGCCAATTTACAGAATTTGTAGCGTCGTTATGTATGATCTTAAATATCAACTAGTATAAACAGCAGTGCAACGCTAAGAGATGATCAGCGAGGAATGAGCTTAGCTGTCACGATGCCGGTGCTTGTTAGCTGTATGTTGAGAGCAATGTGCAATTTAGAGATATGCGTCCGTGGTTTTGCTTTTTGTAGAAGGTCCATGAAATGGAGACTAGGTATCACTAGCCTGACGAACTCTCGTAGCAATGGTAAGCTGTGCTTCGATATTTAGTATGTATCAGATAAAATCCATTTCTGTGTATTATTTACATCTAGCGAGAGTGTGTGTGTGACAATCCATCTGGGCATACGTGGATTGCCATACTGGCTATTATAGCTTAGGTCGAGTGGGTGTGGTGCTGCGACACGGGTTTTCCAGAGCTTCGACCTTCAATCAAGGATCCACTCGCCAGGAATCCAGGTTAATGCTCAAATTTTGGCATATAAAGAATAGTGTACTTGTTGAACAAGGTGAATTCCCAGGGTCAATCGTGTATACAGTTTTGCTATAAGGAAGCTAGATTAAGGAAATTAAAGGATGCTGTCGTTGTATTCTGTGCAAGCTGTTTTAATTTTGGATGGGCAAGGTGAGAGAGTTTTCTCGAAATACTATGTGGCCCCACATGGTGGAGTGGAGGACAATGTTTTCGATGTGAAGAAGCAGAGGAAGTTTGAGAAAGAGCTGTTTGCAAAGACACATAAGCAGGACTCTGAGATTTTGCTGTTTGATGACCATTTGGTGCTATACAAAGAATATATTGACGTGACTCTGTGTCTGGTAGCGTCTCTTGAAGAGAACGAGATTGTTTTACAGCAGGTGTTTTCTGCCTTTAAGGGCTCTCTAGATTTAATTTTGAACTCTGGCATTGACAAAAAGAACATTCAGGAGAATTACGACATGGTAGTCCTCGCCATTGATGAGATGATTGACAACGGTGTGGTCTTGGAGACTGACCCAAGTACAATAGCTGCTAGAGTAAGCAAGCCACCAAAGAACGACACTCAATTGACATTGGATCTCGATAAGGGTCTACTCGGTGCATGGGGCTTTGCTAAGAGCAAGCTGCAGGAAAGATTGCAACAAGGTTTGTAGAACAATATAAATACGCAAAGAAAATTTATAAATAAACACGGAATTCTTATACAGAAACAATTTGTGAGATAATTTTTAAATGGTGTTCGATGCGGCAACAAAGTACGCAATAAAGTGCTATCGTTCTTAAATTTGTAGATGCAATGGCCATTCTCTTTGTGGGCAAATTATATGTAACAGATTGCACAACTGCAGCACACGCATTCAGCCCAAAGAAAAATAAAAAACATACAAGTATTACAAGCATTTGTAGAGGAGAAACATCTGCATTCCTTTAATAGTGGCATTTATTTAATGCAGGAAAATTTTATGAAAAGCAGATATGTCTATGTAAATTTATTTAGAAGCACTATTTCTTCTTCTTTTGAGTTTTCCCATTCTTTGACGACTTAGAGGAATTCTTTCCTTGCGATGGCAATGTTGCCTTCAATTTATCTACACTAATCATCAAAACCATTTCTTGTTCTTTCATGGTTTTGATGTATTCGTGCTCTCTAGGCCAATCTAATTCTTTATTGCTCATTGTTGGATCCACTTCTCTATTTTTAAAATAGTTTAATACTTCGCTGAGAGTCTTTGTTTTCTTAGCATTACCAGGTTGGATCTTGACCTTATATTTGTACTTCAACATGGCTGGCCATGGTGCAAATACTGGAACTATATCTGAAATTTCTTCTTCTTTTGTCAAATTTGGAACAAGCTCAGTCCTGATCTTTTCGTAATCTACCTTGACCTTCTCATTCTTGTTAAACTTTAGTGCTTGTAATTGTTTTTGCTTTTCACGTCTAATCTTTTTATGCTCTCGTAACTCTTGCTTCTTCTTTTCCTCTGCTTCTCTTTGCTTCTGCTTTTCAACACCTTTTAATGTTCCTAGGGCCTCCAATCTTATTCTTTTCTCATCTTCATCTTGATCAGCATATTTCTTCTGCATTTTCTTCAATTTACCCTTTTTACCACGAACCTGTTTTTTAACTTTGCTTGACAAAGTCAACTCTGACATTTCCTTCTCTGCTGACATCACAGATTCAGATCTATTGTCGGACTCCTCATCACATATTCCTTCTATATCTTTTAATGATGCAGCGGAAGATTGTTTTGATGCATTTGTGATATTCATATTTGTTTCTTCAGAGTTTTCAGTCAATTCCGTACCAGTTTTATTATCTAAACTGTCAACTTCTGCTGCAGTTTCGTTAGTTGATGGAATTTCTTTGCTTTCCGAGATTTCCTCACTTTCAGATTCAGAAGTGTCAGTCTCTGATTGCTCATTCTCAAGCTCATTTTCTTCGGTTTTCTTTTTCCACATAAATCCGACACCCATAACCAATTGTGCTGGTGGTAGCATGTTGATTTGCTTCTCATTTCTCAACCTGAATACACCAGGTGCCAAAACCGATCCATCAACATCATCAAACTTGGTAACATTCTTGGCGAAACACCACCATGGTGAAGATGCAATTTTTTTCTGCCATGCTGGGCTCGCAGACATACATAGAATACCAGCCTGCATTAGTGTGTTAGGAGGCACCTCAACTCTTTCAGGGTTTTTGATCCAAACCTTAGTGTCGAAACTATTGGACATGAAAATGTCATCGTCTTCAATATATCTGCTGTATATCTGATCAGTCTCGACATTGCTTTTGCCCAGCATAACTAGAAAACCTTCAGTAGAATAGAACCAGAAATACTTTTCAAAGAAGTAAGGCTTTCTGATTTTCTTCAAAACATCATGAGATTCCTTAAGTTTTTTCTGCAATTGTTTCCCTATTTTGTCTTCTATATTTTTCATAGCCTTTTCAATATTTTTCTCCACCTTCTTTTGCTTCTCAGCATGGTCTTTTTTCATATTGAAGTAGGTAGACGCATTTGCATAGGCAGAGAGACCCAAATCAATCGCTACAACTGTTTTGTTCAAACTGAACTTATCAACCTTTGAATTTCTTTTTTGAGAGACTTTCTTCTTATCCTTCTTTGTTGATGTTTCAACACCTTCTTCCGTTTCAAAATCAGAAACATCGCTGTTCTCTTCCTCACTGGAATCTATTTCTGAATCGTCATCAGAACTACTGTCACTATCAGAATCATCAGATGATGTGCTATCTTCTTCATCAGTATTCGGTAGAAGTATCTTGATCTTGTTATTTTTCAAATCAAGAGGTAGTGAGACATGTTTTGCTATCTTGTTGCCTTTATTCTGCTCGCTTTGGATAAGCTTTTCGATTGTATTCCAATCCATTTGTTGGTTTACCAAGCCTAAAACTGCACTTTTAACCTCCTCCACTAAATCAACATTTGCAATCAGAAGGTTACCTTTTGTCTCATTAGATGCTTGTTGCTCACGCAAAGCATCGATTCTTTTTTTGTTTTCTTGTCTTGCCGCTTCAATTTTTTGCTTTGCTTGTTGTTCTTGATTTTGAATCTTCAATGCATACTTAGATGACTCGATTGTAGAGAAAAAATCATCCAAGGTCTTATTGTAATCACCTTCAATTTTGATGACCTTTGATTTGTCTTCATCGGTAGCAGGAATATGAGGAATAAAAGGGTGAAAGTTCTCGTATATATACTCCAGATCATATCCTGGTGTATCAATCTTATAAAGAGGATTTTTTTTTGCTATGATATAACCCGTTTTTTCGTCAGCGTTCAATAAATTTTTATATTCTTTCTCAGTTTCTAACAATAAGTTTAATATTTCATCCTTCTTGCCGATATATTCTAAGCATGACGATGATGGATTAAATCCATGTATTCTTAAATTTTTAGAGAGTAAATCAGAAGATAAATGCGGGACCTTGCTTAGTAGCAGTTTATGAATAGACATAACCTTTACCTTTTTATTCTTGGATTCGTTCTGTGATAAAATTGAAAGCTCTGACTTGAATTTCGTTTCACATTCGTTCATCCAGGAATTTACTAATTCTAATGAGTATGTTCTTTCTCTTTCATCTTGAGTATCATTCATGTTCTCATCAAATGTGGTTTCATCAAACATGTTGTAAACTTCACCAACTTTATTCTCATGCTCATGTACAATTCTTTGTAATGCAAGAATTTTTCTCTCATGATCCAAGAGGATGACATTACCTGCACTGAAAAACTCTAACACTAAGTAGAATAGACCATCTGCAAACTCCAGTACTAAAATTCTATCACCTGTAACCTGCCTCAAGGCAGTCAGTCTCTTTGACTTAAGATGCTTTCTTAACTTGACGACAAAGCCAGAAGGGGTAGGTGGTACTGGCCTATTAAACTCGGTAAGATGGATTCTTAAACCACAATCCACTACGACATTGGCTTTGGAATCAGGTTTGTTAAATTTTAACAGAAATTGTCTGCTAGAATCTGCTATATTATAAATATTGGACAATCTGAATCCTTCCAGTGCGGATTTCAGCTCCACGGCTAGGATCTGCAGATCTAATGCACTAATTCTTTGCTTCATTGCTTCAAATATAACAGAAGTCTTGTAGTTAGTAATATGTCGTAGTAGTCGTATACATAAGTTAAGTGTATATGTAACAATGGCTGATATGAAGTTATTTATCTATATTTTTTTTTTTACCAACTAGCTAATGCTGCATTATAATGAACTCAAAGATTTTTGTTAGTGAAAAGTGAAAAATTAAAGAAACTTCCCTTTTAGGACATTGCCACTTGGAATGAAAACGCAGGTGATGAGGTGTGATATTTAAGCAAACTATAGTTTTTATGTTGAAAAGCCTTTCCAACCAAATCTTTAGAATTATACTCTCAATTAAGTTGGACTAAGTTGGTGTGTTCATAAATAACTGTTGCAAGACCTAAGGAAATAAGCAGGTTCTCTCTAATGGAAAATTGTGATTAATGCTAATGAATTGAAAAACATTTAGGTTAGGTAAAATGGATAATGCTACAAAATTTCATCATCCTTATAGCCCGTATGATATTCAGTTGGATCTAATGCAGTGTGTATATGATACGCTTGCCAATCCAGTAAAGAAAGTTGCCATAGTTGAAAGTCCTACAGGAACAGGTAAGACGCTGTCGTTGATCTGTTCCACGTTGACATGGCTTAGGGATAATAAGGCTGATATTCTATCTTCTGTAGATACACTGCACAGTAATGAAGATGACTCCGATGATAGCGAACCAGAATGGGTTAAAGATACTTATAAGGAATCGATATTGAAGGATAAGTTAGAACTACTGGATGAGTACGAAAAATACTTGGAAGAGCTACATCTAAAAGAAAACAAAATTATCAAATTTGGAACATCAATTGAAGATAAGTCGAAGGTTAAGAGACGAAAGGTTACATCTTCTAGTAAGGCAAAAATTGAAGTTTCAATTGAGGATGAAGATGAATTTGTCGCAAAACCTTATGAATCAGATGGCGAGGAAACTACTGATTTGGAAAAGAAGGAAGCGTTAAGCAAAGAAGTTCAGGAGCTTCTTGCTAAGTTTGACTCTTCAAAAAAGAATACAGATAATGTTGAATTGGGTAGGTTTGCTTCTGCATCTCAAAACCAGGTTAGAATTTTTTTTTCCTCTAGAACGCACTCCCAGTTGAACCAATTCGCTGAGCAACTGAAGTTAACCAACTTTCCATCCTCTTTTCCAGATAAAGTTGCTCATGAAAGGGTGAAATATATGCCTTTAGGGTCTAAAAAGCAATTGTGTATTAATCCAGATGTAAAAAAATGGAAGACTCTGGAGGGTATTAACGATGCATGTTCTGAGGTAAGGAGATCAAAGGAGGGTTGTCCCTTCTATCAAAATACCCCAAAGTGGCATAATAGTAAAGAAACCAATCATTTTCGGGATCAAGTATTTTCAGACATCCACGACATTGAAGATATTGCTAAAGTAGGTGAGAGCTTAGCTGTTTGTCCGTATTATGCAGCAAGAGATTTTATACCATCCAGTGAAATAGTGACACTACCTTATCAATATTTACTTTCGGAGTCAACAAGGTCACAACTAAGACTTGACCTGAAGGGCTCGATTGTTGTCATTGATGAAGCTCATAACTTAGTTGACACCATCAATTCAATACATTCGGCTGAAATATCATTGTCTGAGTTGAAGCAGTCTTATAATAGCATCATTCTATATATGAAAAAATTCAAGTCGCGATTAAATCCGGGAAATAGAGTTAACTTATTGAAACTGAGTAAATTGATAACTGTTTTAATTAATTTCATCACCACTCATTACAAAAAGCCAGGACTAGAGGTAGATGCATTTTCAATATTAGAGTCGAATAATACCGACATGCTAAATGTACATCGAGTTCTGAAGTACATTAAGACTTCCCACATTGCGTATAAGCTTGATACATATATACAAAAACTTCAAGAAAAAGAATCCCCCAGTAATCAAAAGCCATCATCCCAACCGCTATTATACAAGATTTCCAAATTTCTTGAATGCCTCAATAACACATCATCAGAGGGGAGTTTCTTTTTCGAGAGAGGACCATCTCTGAGATATATGTTGCTAGAGCCCAGTAGAATATTTCAGGATATCATTGGCTCTGCACGATGTGTGATTTTAGCTGGTGGTACCATGGAACCTGTCTCTCAGTTGCTACAATACCTTGTTCCAAAACTTGATGACAGTTCTATCACAAAATTCTCCTGTAATCATGTCATACCGGATTCACACCTACGCACATATATTGTTAATGAACCACAATTTGAGTTTACCTTTGAGAAGAGAAATAGCGTTAATCTGGTTCAAAATCATTTATTCAATTTTTATCTCGAGTTATCAACCACAATTCCTAAGACAGGTGGTATTATTGGTTTTTTTCCTAGTTATAAGTATCTAGATGAAATAATTGTATCATGGAGGAAGGCTGGGTTATTTGAAAAGTTGGAAAAAGAAAGAAAAGTATTCTATGAAATGAAAGATGGTCCAGATCCACTACCAGACTATACTTCTGCTGTTGCAAACTCAGAAGGAGCAATATTGTTTGCTATTGTAGGCGGCAAGCTGTCGGAAGGTATTAACTTTGGTGGAAATCTGTGTCGAGCAATCGTAATGACTGGGTTACCTTATCCAAATGTATTCAGTGGAGAGCTTATAATAAGTAGAAAGCATTTGGAGGAAAAGGTGCTAAATGGTGGTGGAAGTAAAACTGATGCTAATATGGCTGCGAAAGAATTTTTTGAGAATATATGTATGAAGGCCGTTAATCAATCAGTAGGAAGATCAATCAGAAGCATAAATGACTATTCATTAATTTACTTATTAGATAAGAGATATGCAAATGCAAATATTCAATCGAAATTGTCTCAATGGGTGAGGAGCAGGATTCAATCAGTTAGTACTGTCAGGGATGTTATGGCATCTTCTAAAGAATTCTTTGATCAGATTGCGGATACTTGATCTTAAAGTCAAATCAGATATACTTGTTACTTCTTAACCATTGTCTGTACGCTTTATGGTGACAAATATGGTGTTCCGCTATAGACACTTTCTGTCGAAAATACCTCAAGTATGGTTCTTGTAAACCAACCGTATTCATTATATTGATCCTTAGAAATATTAATGATACGTTTGTTTGTTACAGGACAAATTTTGACGTGCATAGTCAAAATAGGTAAAAATGTTAATGCACAGACCCTCCATGTGTGGTTTTCCTCGGAAGTCATACACTCAGGTGATGATCTGTTATTGCTAATGAAAGTCTCAGAGATGTGTTCGCCCTTCATTGTGAATTTGATTGGTTTATGTGGTAACTCTAATCCTAAAGAACCGGCAATTCCATTCAAGCATGCGATGTCTAATTCATTTTCAAAATCTTCTATTTTTGATACACCGAAATCATATAAACCTCTTGAAACAAAGTTTATATCACTACTATCATTGATAAAGTTGTTAAACTGCATTTGCATGGTCAGTTGATGGTTAATAATAAAAAAGAGAAAATCTTTGAAAGAAAAAGAAAGATGGTAGTCAATCCTACTATTTTGGGAGCTGCAGAGGTTTTTTGGTAGCTCTTTCCCATATATTTGATATGTTTGATACCATGAAAGGCCTAAAGCAGCACGAGATAGATTCCATGTTTTGTATAGTGGTAGCAATATTATGTTATACTTGTTTTCGGAAGTTATTGTGTACTTTATTGATACCCTTTCAATATTATAGAGAATTGCTACAGAGTAGCCATCTGTAGATAATGCAACTCCGAAAATGTTCAAATTGACATCATATTTTTGTAGTTCATTGTAGAGTGTTGACCATTTCTTCACCTTCTTGGCAAATATAGGGCTTATTTCTGAGTCAGTCTCAACTTGAATTCTGTTACCAATCATAACTCTTTTACCATTATTATGAGAAAGTAAAATTGCTTGCGTGTTTTGTTCCTTAGTGTGTAGCAGAGGAATTATATAATATGGTTCATAATCTTCTAAAGGATGATGTAGTAATATCTGGTTGGCAATTTGATAACAACAGAATTCTCCCGGACACGTAATTAGTATCGAATCTTTTGCTAATACCATATCAAAAATTTGATGTCTTGTTGCTTCCTTTATTTTAGTAACACTGGTGTAGTCACGTACTATATATAGGGAATTGTCAGAAAGAGAACATACTAAGTGGTTTTCATCATTCCATATGATTCTCGTTACCCATTGGTCATGGCTTTTACTATTCAACGAAATAGTATGTTTTAAGTTAAAGATAACATTTTGTTGGGGGCCGTCATTGAAAGCAATCTCATAAAAAAATAGGCCACCAACCTCATTACCTAAGCAGATGTACTTGTCCTCGGGATGCCAGCAAATAGAATGTATAGATCTACTTTCTATACTTCCTTCAGAGGGAGTTATATTATATAGATTGTTGTTGTTGTCATAGATCAAGCAATTAGCGTTACTGGTAATACACGCTTTCCAACTCATGATATTACTTGTCTTGCAAATACGAATTGTTGATGATGGGTCTGAATTTATCAAAGTGTTACGGCCACTTTGCTCAAATTCAAAGGCATTGTCACCCATTGGCAACTCTATTGACTTCAATTGAAACATATTTTTCAAAGTATTATCCACAACCGTTCTGAATATAGGTTGAGCAAGTGTTAACTCTGGCGAAGTCTCAATAATGAGGGAACCATCTCTAGTCCAGCTGAGAGAATGACTCCAGTCTGATATGTCACGTCTAGTTACCGCTAGGTCCTTCAGTATTTTCATTCTAAATTTTTAGGTTCTTATTCTATCTTGGGAGTTTTATATTTTATTAAAGCCTAATAACAAAATAGTTTACACTTTTAAAAAACCTGGTTGCAGTTGGTTGTTAAGCACTTAGTATGAAGAGTTAATTGCTTATATATGCTTATTTTAGTCCTTCCATTTATTCGGACTTATTTGCAAATGTTAAGATGGAACTACTGCAGTTTCGAACGTTCGTTTATTTTTGTGTTATTTTTATTTTTTTGGTAATCACACTTCTGATTTCGCGATGAGCTCTGAAGAAGAAAAAATTATCATAACCCTTAATAATATAATTATTTATCAACAAAATACATGTCTCGTTCACTATTCTTTAGTCTGTAATCCTAACTGTTTAGCTAAAATAGTGTATGACTAGTTACCCTCAAAACAGGTGATAGTAGGATTGGACTGGTGTTGTGTATTTTATACAAAGCCTTTACAATGAGGAGCACAATACTTGTGATCCTTGTAGGGTTAATATGGCCCTTTTCAGAGTCTATACAATTTCAACAGCCTAGTATTCAGGAAGATAAAGGCGGTGCACAGTGTACTATATATGGCAATTGTGGTAAGAAGTCAATATTTGGTAGTCAGTTACCTTGTCCAGTTGATGATTTGGATTTCAGTCCACCCATGATTGATGAGGAGACCAGAGAGCTTTTAGTAAGCACTTGCGGTAAAGAATGGGAAGATAAAGATTTCATCTGTTGTACAGTAGACCAAATTACGGCTTTGAAAACCAATTTACAGAAAGCGCAGACGATCATTTCGTCTTGTCCCGCCTGTTTAGAGAATTTTAATAGGTTGTTCTGCCATTTTACCTGTTCCCCTGAGCAAAGGGAGTTTGTTAAAGTAACCCAAAAAGGCAAATCCTCTGATGGTAGATCAGTAGTAGATGAATTAGAAGTATACATGAACAAGACATGGGCGTCATCCTTTTTTGATTCCTGTAAAGAAGTCAAATTTTCTGCAACCAATGGCTATGCTATGGATCTAATTGGTGGTGGTGCTAAGAACTATACCCAATTCCTGAAATTTTTAGGAGATAAGAAACCTGCTCTAGGCGGGTCGCCTTTTCAAATTAACTTTGTATACGAGTTGGGTGATATGGATAATTATAGGTACTTCAATGAAACTGTTTATGCTTGTAATGATACGGTTTATAAATGTGCTTGTTCAGATTGTGAACTTTCGTGTCCAACACTAGAACCTTTACAGAATAGGAAATGTAGTGTTGGTCCTGTACCATGTTTCTCCTTTACAGTAATAATATTATATTTTGCGTTACTTACTGCGTTTATTATGTGGTATGCCCTCATGAAAAATACAAACAAACTGTCAAGTGCTTTTCTATCAAGCGACAATTTATTTTCAGAGTTTGAAAATAATGAAAATATGGATAATGGTATGCTTTTCAATAATTATGAGACACAAACTTATTTTGTTAATGACTGGATTGCTGATTGCTCTGCTCGCTGGACGAGCTGGATTGTATCAAAGCCATGTGTCACTTTGTTATTGGTTGGAACCCTTATTTTATCTATGGGACTTCTCCTGTTTTGTTGGGGTGATTTGGAAACTAAGCCTGTGAATCTGTGGGTTAGTAAAAATTCACCTAAGTTCAAAGAAAAGCAATACTTTGATGACCATTTCGGACCCTTTTATAGAATTCAACAAATATTCATAGTCAACGATACTGGTCCGGTTTTCACTGATTATGATAGTTTTACATGGTGGTTTGAAATAGAGAAAAATATCACTGAACATCTGGTATCCACTGAAGGATTGTCGTATCAAGACTACTGTTTTAGACCAACACCAGATTCGGCATGTGTTATTCAATCTTATGCACAATATTTCCCTGATTATTTACCCGAAAAAGAAGTTTGGAGGAATAAGTTGGAAGAGTGCGCTAAATATCCTGTTAACTGTTTGCCCACTTTCCAACAACCATTAAAATCCAATCTCTTATTTAGTGATGAGGACCCGTTAGGAGCCAATGCATTTGTTGCTACATACCTTCTATCAAATCATACTGAGGGAGCCATACAGTGGGAAAATGAACTAGAAAATTATTTGTTAAATTTGAAACTACCAACAGGCCTCCGTATGAGCTTTAATACCGAGAGCTCATTAGAAAAGGAGTTAAATAAGAATAATGACGTTATTGTTGTAATAATCTCATATTTTGTGATGTTTTTGTATGCCTCCTGGGCACTGAAAGATAGTTCTGGTAATAACAGATTTTTATTGGGTTTGTTTGGTATTTTAATTGTGATTTCATCTGTTATTTGCTCGGCAGGCTTTTGGAGTATATTTGGAGTAAAATCAACATTGATTATTGCAGAGGTCATCCCTTTTTTGATTCTAGCTATTGGTATTGACAATATATTTTTAATTACCCATGCTTATGATTCAACGTTCAGAAGTAGCATAGAACTGTTAATTGAAGATAGGGTGACCACTTCTATTTCTAAGATAACTCCCTCCATTTTTTCCTCCATGATTTGTCAAGCAGGATGTTTCTTAATAGGTGCTACCGTTGACATGCCAGCTGTTAGAAATTTTGCACTGTATTCCGCGGTTGCTGTTTTATTCAATGTTTTCTTACAGTTGACGGCCTTCACGGCAATATTGGTAATATATGAAAATAAAACGAATAAATCAGTAACGCAGAGCAGAGAACAGTTGCAAGAGAATATTTTGGTCAAAGAACAGTCTTTCTTCCAAAATAGTATTGCTTGGATACTATCATACCGTAAGATTATATTGGGTATATTCCTTGGTTCTACACTTTTTGCAATAATATTCTTACCGGCAATAGAATATGGTTTGGATCAAAAGTTAGCAGTTCCTCAATCGTCATATCTTGTGGACTATTTCAATGATGTTTATAAATTTTTGAACGTTGGACCACCTGTTTATTTTGTTGTGAGAAACCTTGATGTTACTAAGAGGAAGAATCAACGGAGACTTTGCGGTAGGTTCACTACCTGTGATGATAATTCACTCTCGAACATACTGGAGATCGAAAGGTCTAGATCCACTGTTACAGAGCCAGTTACCAATTGGTTGGATGATTATTTATCATTCCTAAATCCTGAGTTAGACCAATGTTGCCGGTTTAAAAAAGGTACCAATGAAATTTGTCCACCTTATTTTCCACCTAGAAGATGTGAAACATGCTATAGCCAAGGTGAATGGAGTAATGATATGACAGGCTTCCCGGAAAATGGTGAATTTATGAAATATTTTGATATCTGGATAAATACTCCGAGTGATAATTGTCCATTAGGAGGGAAAGCTCCTTATTCTAATTCGATTTCATACAATGACTCAACTGTTATATCTTCTGCTTTTAGATCAGCGCATAACCCATTAAGGTCTCAAGCTGATTATATTAGAGCTTACAATGATGCAAATCGGATATCAAAGTCGTTCGATGGGTTAGACATATTTGCGTACTCGCCATTCTACATATATTTCGTTCAATACACAGGTTTGGGGGTGTTATCAATTAAATTGATATCTGGGGCTCTTTTGCTGATTTTCGCTGTTTCTGCATTTCTATTAGGAAGCAGCAAAACCGCTTTCCTACTAACCCTTACAGTAACAATGGTGATAATTGATATAGGATGTGTGATGGCAGTAACAGGTATTAATTTGAATGCAGTAAGTCTGGTTAATTTAATTATATGTGTTGGCCTTACTGTGGAGTTTTGTATTCATATTGTCAGGGCTTTCACGTTAATAGGCAGAGATATTAAAAATACGCGAGTTGCAAGAGTAGAAAATGCTATGAAGACAATTGGTGAGACCGTTTTCAATGGGATCACCTTGACAAAATTCATTGGTGTTACTGTAATCGCCTTTGCACAATCAAAGATATTTGAAGTTTATTACTTTAGAATGTGGTTTTCATTGATATGTCTTGCTTCTGTTCATGCATTAGTATTTTTACCAGCATTACTAACTACATTGGGAGGGAAATCATTTGTCAACAAGTCTGGTATCTCTATTTGAAAGAAATTAGAATTTTATATACTTAATATTGAATATATACCATTGTGAGCAACAACTGCTCATATACAATGAAGCCTTTCATATTTACATGCTCATCACCTTAACTGTCACCTTTACAGCTTTCAAAGGCCGAAATAATTGGGAATCCCGCAAAAATCACAATAAAAATTGATATTCCATATAGGAACGAAACAGAAACTAAGGAGATATAGTGTTACACAATAATAATATCAAAAAGAGATACGCATTTTGTTGTTAATTTCTAAGAATTATATTCGAAAACCATTAGGATTAAAAAAAAGTGGGCTGTATACTGGGAGTTGAAGGAAATTTCTAACTGAGTAATAATTTGCCAACCGAACACAATATAATACCAACCTTTCCGATCTTTTGCATTATCATATTGATTGCTGCAACTTATATATAAACAACTCTGTAATAACAGTGCAGATGTTATGAATGCATTGAAAAGATTAGGAACTACGCTTGCTAAGAATGGTGATCAAATTATTGAGGGTACGAAGGAACTAGACCAAATATCGGTAAAGTACTTTTTAGGAAACACTAGAGTGAGCAATAATGAAAAAAGCTTGGTATCCATATCATCTAATAAGTCACGTTTGAACTTTAATCAGTTGATCAAGGATAATGCACATTTGATTGGGAAAGGTTCACAATATCAAAGAAAGGTGGTTAAACATTATTTAAGCCCATTGATTGGTCATAAACTGCGAAGGCAAGATATCCATAATGATTACAATAAGCAATTATCCCATACTGATCACATTATTACTCCTACAGATAGAAAAAGGGAAGCCTTTAGTTCAATGGAACTCGCAGTTGATATATTGCCGTTACTTATAAAATCTACAAAGAAGCCTGTAACTAAACCAGCTAAAAGGAGATTATTCAAACCATATTATACAAAAGAAGTACCACCAATCCCCGATTTTAAAGGAGATATGAAACTCTTTGAAGATTATATTGCACTTCTCACACATACGAAATTTCTCTATAAGAACTCATCTAGTAGCAATGGTATAATACCAAAGATACTGAGAGTTTTAATTCATCCAAGTAATCTAAACACTATAGATCTTAGGAGTGTCCAGTGCTATAATGACATATTGTATTTTTATAGCAAAAAATATGATTTTGCTACCTGCAGGGAGCTATTTGCACAAATGAAGGTAGAAGGCTGCAAACCAAATACAACAACATATAATATACTTTTGTTAAATCTCGTGAAGAAGGTACACATGAGGAAGATCAGATCGATAAAGAATGAACTTTTATTTTATTTGAGAAATATGCAGAAAAATGGAATATTTTGTGATACTGTTACTTGGAACACTTGTTATAACTTCCTCAATGATGAAATGTCTAGAGATCTCTATATTGAAAAGCTCATTGATTGTGGTGTCCCTCTTACTAGTGAACTTGTATATTCTGTTGTGCGCAACTCATCAAAAGCGCACATTTCAACAAAAACTAAATATATCCTGGATATGTTTGGAGAAGATGGGGAATCTTTTGTCAATCTGAAGTTCGTGAATCTACTTATAAGCGACTTAGTTCTGGACCACAATGTTGAAAGGGCGTGGTCAGTGTTGAGATATTTTGAGCTTAAACAATTAAAATTTGTGAATCAACCTAAATTTTTAATTAATAGCGAAACGATGAATACTTTCCTGAGATACTTTGCAGAACAAGGCAGAATAGATCTTTGTTTTCTTACATATAATTATTTTGTCAAAGACCTCGTAGGCCCCAATAAAATAAGACCCAATGTTAACACCTTTGACATGCTTATGAAATCACTTGTAAAGAACGGATATACGGAAACTTTACCTACGGTCTTTGAGGTCATATGTGCTTTGTCAGAAAGATATGGTATAAAGATAAGGAATGATGGCTACTGGAGCCTCAAATGCAAAGCAATTATTAAATTCCAATATAAATCATCTTCATGTGAAAAAAATAAAACCGAGCTTCTGAATAAGTTGAATAATTTTTCTTGGGGAAAACAATTACCACTTTTCACAACAAAAGTTTGGAAGAATGGCAATAGTGAAGTCAGGAAGATATGTAGAATGCTAGGTTCTATTCCAATACCTTTAAGAAAATCGAGAAAACTAGGAGACAAAGAAACTGTTGATAGATCTCAAAATAGAAGTGTTTCAGAGAAGAAAAAAGCCTATCGAAATCGAATAAAATATATTGCAATTGGAAATGCAATGGCAAGAAGAATTCCATATGCTAATAATTGGCATCAAAGTTTCAAAGATGAAGTCACAAAAAGAGGCCTCCTAGCCTCTGAAAGGTGATGCTGTCACGATATCCCTTTTGTAATATTAATATTAAAATTCCTGTTCATAGTAGCATTAATATTTATACATAGTTTACCCATTTCAAATAACGGCTTTTTGTATATATATATATATATGTCAATATTCATAAATTTGGTAATTTTCATTACTCATCTATTACAAGTTACAAAGAATTACTAATGAAGGTTACAAAAATATGATGTGTCTTAGATGAGATATAAGAGAATATAAGATTAATTATTACTTGTCCCCAATTTGCTACACAGAAAACTAAAAAGATTCGGATATGATTTAATAAAGTGAATATTTCTGTTGGTAGTAATTACATAGCTGTCTTCTCAAAAATGAGGAATGATCCAAATGTTATGAGGCAAAGAGAATAATATTATTAGAAATTAAGTTTCTTAGGAATTAAAGATAAAATTTAAAATTATTATCAATAGAAAGAGTTTTCAACAGTCCACTAAAATAAGAGTATAAAGGTACAATCCAATTTTTATAGATTGGATCCTTAGTTTTCACCTTCATGGTGTTCTTCCTGTTGTTCTTCTTCCCATTGTTGGCCTTCTTCACCTTCCTGAACTTCTTCGCCATCTTCTTCTTCGTAGACATCATCAACGGTTTGATGGAAGGATAGAGTTGGCTTGACAGCAGCAACATCCAAAGTCCAAGCTTCTAGAGCACCCTCAGCATCCATGATGATTTGTCTGGAGGCATCGTAACCATCGTAAGCTGGTCTGGTCTCACCTGGGGTGACTGGAGAGTCGTCTAGCAATTCCAGTAGAGCCTTACCGTAACCGGCAATCAAAGCAAACTTTTCGGCCAATTCTCTGATAGAATCGAATTGGTAGTTGAAAGCAGCCTTCAACTTTTCTCTTGTGATGTTGGACAATTGAGCTTCAGCAACCAAAGATTCGGCCTCGGCACGAACCAATTCTTGCTCCAAAACAGGAATCTTAGTGGAGCTTGGGTCCTTGTACTTCAAGTGTGCAATCTCGTCAGTGATCTTTTCCTTTCTGTCTCTGGATGGTTGGACGGAGGCTTCAATATTTCTGATGGATTTCATAGTCACACGGTATTGGTCGTATTTGTCGATGAATTGGTCTTGCAATTCACCCAATTCGAAGATAAGGACACCCAACTTGTCGGTAACATCGGAAACGTCATCGTCGTTCTCAGAACCCCACAAGGATAGCTGTCTAGCAGCAGCACGTCTTTCATTGGAAACAACTTCCAAAGCTCTCAAAACGTTCTTCTCAGTCTTAACTAATTGGGATAGCTTTCTGGACAATTCTGGACCGAAGTTACCAGCAGTGCTCTTTCTGAAAGTAGAGGCAATACCACCCTTACCGAAGAATCTAGACTTGGTAGATGATGGTGGAGGTGGAGGGGACTGCATCTGAGCAGCAGTTGGCGCTCTAGAGCTTCTCAAAGAGTATGTTCTGTGCATTTTATTTTGGTTTTCTTTCTAGTATTTAGATGGTGCTTTCAGCATAATAAATCCTCGACAATAGAAAACTTTTAAGGAATTGGCCAGGATAAGAAGCTACCTTTTATACTCACACGACTAGGGAGTGTCGTCGGTTTCTTCCCCCCCCCCCCTTCCTGCTC
>ERZ1036435.326-NODE-326-length-26660-cov-10.842924_pt1 | contig 26660 bp, 10 predicted proteins | sample MGYA00514223_ERZ1036435 | MGnify/ENA primary metagenome ERZ1036435 (study PRJEB33795, sample SAMN09464927) | human gut metagenome | host: Homo sapiens | place: USA: Stanford, California | collected 2016-08 | study: EMG produced TPA metagenomics assembly of the... | reverse complement strand
TTTAGCGGCCCCGAAAAAAAAGCCCCTAACACATAAGAAAAAAAAAAAAAAAAAAAAAAAAAAAAAAAAACAATAACAATAGCAAGAAAGTGTTCATTTCGAGTACTGCAATTGCAATTTTGGGGAGGAAAGTTTAATAAACTATCTTATTTTTATTGCAGTATTAAAGTCGAATTTTGTTGTTCATTAGTGTCAAGCTTGACTGTTTAAATTCAAAACAATTGATAGACATCACATTAATAAAAAAAAGGATACAACATAAAATCGCGGGGGTAAAGGTACATAATTGCCCAAAGATACAACTTTTTGAACCGATATCTAATCCAAAATTTGAGAACACTGCACACTATATGATATGACTACTCCGCGGCCTGCTAATCGCATGAAAAGTGCGGTTTCCATGCTATTGCTTCTGGCTCTTGTAGCTTCTCTAATAAAGTTTTGTTTTTGGATAATACCGTCAGTATTGTCAGCGATTACTTTAAACTATAACTCACATGGTTGGGTAAACCCTAATCTATACAAAATAGGAGACCATGTCGAACTTATAGTTAATAAAGTTGAATCTGACCTTACTCAATTGCCTTACGCTTATTATGATTTACCTTTCATTTGTCCTCCAACCAAAGAAAAGAAACCTTTACATCTATCCCTAGATGAGATATTCCGTGGTGATAGAAAATGGCAAAGTGACTATAAGTTGTCGTTTGGAATTGACAGTCCTTGTGAGATATTATGTGCCAGAAAGACAAAGAAGGAGGGTATGATAAAAGCAAAAGAACTTGTTCAGCAGGGCTATGTGACCCAATGGCTTATTGATGAAAGCTTACCAGCTGCAACTACTTTCATTTCTAGTACAAACCACAATAAATATTACGCTGCAGGTTTTCCAGTAGGATACGTAGACGACCGTACTGGTAAGACATTTTTGAACAACCATGTTATGTTAGTGATCAGATACCACCCTGTATCTGAGGAAGAATTTACAATAGTGGGATTTGAAGTGTATCCTAAATCGGTTAGTGATTATCACTGCCCAGGTGCCAATAAAAACCATGATAAATATGAAATAATTGTTCCAGAGAAGGATGATGAGTTAACGTTTATACCTTTCACCTACTCTGTTTATTGGAGGGAAGAATTTGAAGTTGATTGGAATCATCGCTGGAATTATTTTTTGAACAATGGTGAATTATCCAATTCAAAAGCAAACCAATTTCATTGGATGAGCTTTTTGAATTCGGTAGGAATCGCGTCAATGACCACTACGATTGTATCAATAATCTTATTGAAGATATTCAGCAAAAAGGAACGGGAAAGTCGTAATATAAATACTTCAACAAATTTAGCTCAGGACAATGAAGATGATAATGATGAAAAAATATCTGGCTCTGTATTTGTTAATGCCAAGACTTGGATAACTGTGGGGAAGATTCCATATTGGAAAGCTCTAATATGTCTAACTTCTATGGGTATCCAATTCTCATTTACAATCCTAGGCTCTTTAATTATCTCCTGCTCTTTGAGTAAACTTCATAATATCAGATTCACTGTGCTAACCATGTCCCTGATTTGTTTTATCTGTGGGGCTGCTATATCTGGATATATTGGATCTAGACTTTACATTGAATATCAAATTTTAAAGGGATTTCTAAGAAATGAAGTGAACAGAACCAAAGTCTACAAGTTTTCAGTAGTTTGTGGATCTTCTCTTCCAGGTCTATTGATGGTAATCTCCTTCTCATTGAATTGCATAATTTTGGCACACGACTCTACTAATGCATTACCATTCAAGACTGAGGTATTCCTTGTATCTATATATTTTGTGACATGCATTCCATTAAGTCTCTTGGGAGGTGTACTGGCTTTAAATTGTAAGGTTGACAGTTACAACACATTGAAAAGAATTACCTCATTAAGGAGGAACACTATTTCAAGGAAATCTAGGAGTGATTTTACTAAAAAAGTCTCCTTATATCAAAGACTTGTTTTTGACATCAAACATGATTCTTTCACTACTTTTGGCGCCTTAGCGGGTGGGTTTTTCTCTTTCATCATTATTTGGGTTGAATTGCAGTATGTTTATAAATCAGTATGGTTAGAGAAGACCAGCTTTTACTATTATTATGGATTTTTACTTGCAAATATTTTGATACTTTCCATTGTTACCATTGAAATTGCAATTATTGGCTGTTACGTTATGCTAAAAGCTAAAAATGATAGATATCTACGTCACACCTGGGGATGGAAGAGTTTTTTAATGGGTAGTAGTTGTGCCTGGTATATGGAATTATATTCTCTTTACTACATCTTTTTTGTGTTAAACATGCAAGGGTTCTCATCTATATTCATTTCTGTTTGTTACAGTCTTCTATTTAACGGTATGTGTGGCTGGGCATTAGGCTCCTTGAGTTATCTAACCAGTTATATGCTTGTCACACAAATCTATAAAGTAGACCTTCAGATATAATTTGCTGGCTGCGTGACATAGTACACTCAATTCAATCCTCATCTACAATTTCATGAGTCCACTGGAGTATAAGCAACCCTTGCAGATTCGATTGGGCAATCTCGGCGAGGATATTTTATAGCATTCATCCCAATATTTAAATATATCTAATAATCGTAATGAATAATTAATAATAAGCATTTGCAATCACTGTTTAGCTATTAACCATTTTATATAAATATAGCAGATTAACCCTCATCTGCCCTCCCTGTACTAATATATTTCTATTAAGAAAAACAATGCATTAGTTTATATTTACAATGACAAATAATATAAAAAAAAGTGAAACTTTCCATATCGATTTAACTAATATTACAAAATAAATATATGAACTGAACTGCAAAAGAGATATGAAAAACTTCTCCACATATTTTGTTTGACATGTCGAACTCTAATATGTATACGATCACTCATATTTGTAATTAAATGCACACAATTAAAGTCAGATAGGAAAGAGAGTCTTCATCTTGCTTTCATATGGAGTAAAAAAACCGAACTTGGGAAACTCCAACAATTGTTTTTATTTGGTAATTTTTGATGTGTACGTTATTCATGAAAGTGAAAGAATAAAACAAAAAAATTGGTAGTAAAGTCACATTAATGCACAAAGTGTTCAACACAGCGAGTAAGTCTATATCCTATTAATCGTCTTATTGTCTTATTGTCTTATTGAATGTTGAAGTCATGTCTATCTTGGTCCGATAATCTACTCAAATTGTTGATTCTTTTGACCCTGACTTTGACCTTGGCTTTGGTTTTGGTTTTGGTTTTGGTTTTGGTTGTTGTAGTAGCGACGGTTGTTGTAGTTTCTCCTGTTATTATTATTGTTATTATTATTATTGTTGTTGTTGCCATTGTTGTAATTACCACCAGTGTTATTCCTCCTATATCCGTAGTTGTTTTGATGATTTCTGTTGTTAAACTTTCTATTATTGTTATTATTATTATTGTTGTTGATTTGTTGCTTGACCTTCTCTATGATATCATCTTGAAGTGTGATATATTTTATATAAACACCCCTGACGTAGATTTCTTTAGACTTAACAACTTTAACTTGAGGCAAGTTTGTGTTGTTCTCACTACCTTTGTATTCATTCACATTGGCAAGAGTCAGATTCATCCAATTATCCACATTAGTCAGCTCACCCTCCACTATATCACCATTCTTCAGCTCTATACGCATCTGCTGTCCCTTGGCATTAGTTAACAAGTAAAGTGGTAGCATCTTTTAATCTTCAAGCGAGTACGCAGTTCAATTTATGTATTAGACCCTTATTTTCCTTTTCAACGTAGGTTCTCAGCAGTCAATAAACCAAATTTTCTTCCTTTAACCAATATAAAAAGAAGTTGATAACGTTCCAGTTCCTATAGAATTATAAACCGGTTTAACTGAATGTAATAGACACTATCACTCACCATTAATACCATCAATTCACCACTATTTACACCTTATTTGCTGTTTTTTTTCTATTCAGCACCAAATTGTTGATACTTTTGGTGAAAATTTTGTCTCACTCTACACGCCATACCTAAGTTTTTCAATTTTTTTTTTGCAAAAAATTTTCAGAAGAAATCCATTGTGAACTTTTGCAGTTTGTCACCAAATGAGATGCGATGAGCTAGCTCATCGCATCGCAATAAACATCTGATTCATGTTTTTAACTTTTATTTAATGTAAATTCGGCAGTATATTTCAAGTTATAAGTGGAGTCTCTCATTCTTTTATATTTTGTATTTGTTGGAAGAAGTCACCGGGAGATTGAAACAGGAAAGATACCATAGAAGGGAAAAAAACATTACTATAAGAAACAGGAGGCACGGTTTGACACGATATAGGTATTCTTTCTTTTGTAAATCGAAAATCTCTAAAAAAAATATAATAAAATGGATCAACAATTCATCTCTCAACTAGAGCAGGCTTTGGCTGCTGTTACTCAACCAAACTCTGCTGGTTTGAAAGAGGCCACCAAGACATTGCAAAAGCAATTCTATACACAGCCAAACAGTGTTGCCGCTTTGGTACACATTCTACATCACAGCAACGATGATGCTTTGAAACAACTAGCTGGTGTTGAGGTTAGAAAACTGATTCCAAAGCACTGGGCTTCTATTGATGTGGCTACCAAGAATGGTATCAAGGAAACCGTGTTGCAATATGCTTTCAGTGAACAAAAGGAAATTATTCGTCATTCCAATGCTCGTGTTATTGCCGTTATCGGTAGTGAAGAGATGAGTGACAACCAATGGCCTGAGTTGATTCCAAACTTGGTGCAAGCTGCTGCCGGCGAGGACTCAAAGACTAGAGAAACTGCAGTTTTCATTTTGTTGTCCTTGTTGGAAGATTTTGACTCCAGTTTAGTCAGTTACATAGATGACTTCTTGACCCTATTCTCTCAAACCATCAACGATACTACCTCTTTGGAAACAAGATCTCTATCTGCACAAGCTTTGAATCATGTCTCTGCTTTGATCGAAGAACAAGAAGAAATCAACCCACAACAAGCTGCCAGATTTGCCGCTATGATTCCATCTGTGGTCTCTGTTTTGGAAGCTGTTATCAAGGCCGATGATGTTCCAAACACTAAGCAAATCTTCAACTGTTTGAACGATTTCTTGCTATTGGACTCGCAACTTACTGGTAACGCCATCGTTGATCTAATCAAGTTGGCTTTGCAAGTTGCCATCAACACAGAAATTGATGAAGATGTTAGAGTTTATGCTACCCAATTCATCATCTCAGCTTTGTCTTGTAGAAAGTCCAAGATTATTCAAGCTAAGCTAGGTCCTGAGATTACTTTGACTGCTTTGAAGATTGCTGCTGAAGAAATTGATGTTCAAGATGAATTAAACAACGAGGATGAAGCTGGTGAAAATGAAGAGAACACCCCATCAATGGTTGCTATCAGACTATTGGCTTTTGCTTCCACTGAATTGCCTCCATCTCAAGTTGCAGCTGTCATCATAGAGCATTTGCCAACTATGTTAAACTCTCAAAACGTTTTCGAGAGAAGAGCTATCTTGTTGGCTATCTCTGTCGTTGTTACTGGTTCTCCAGACTACATCTTGTCTCAATTTGACAAGGTTATCCCAGCTACTATTAGTGGTTTGAAAGACAATGAACAAGTCGTCAAGTTGGCTGCATTGAAGTGTGTTCACAACTTGACCACTGATTTGCAAGACGAAGTTGCCAAGTTCCATGAGGACTACTTACCATTAATTATTGACATAATCGACAATGCTGGTACTGTTGTTATCTACAACTACGCAACTGTTGCCCTAGATGGTATCTTAGAATTCATTGCTTATGAAGCTATTGCCAAGTACTTGGAACCATTAATGAACAAGTTATTCCACATGCTGTCCACAAGCAACTCTTCCAAGCTAAAGTGTGCCGTCGTATCCGCAATTGGTTCTGCAGCTTTTGCTGCCGGTTTGGCCTTCGTTCCATACTTCAAGACCAGTGTCCAATACTTGGAACAATTCATCCAAAACTGTTCCCAAATTGAAGGTATGAGCGAAGATGATATCGAACTAAGAGCTAACACCTTCGAGAACATTTCCACTATGGCTAGAGCTGTTAGATCTGAAAACTTCGCTCCATTTGCTGAACCATTGGTCAACTCCGCTTACGAAGCTATCAAGACTGACTCTGCTAGATTAAGAGAATCTGGTTATGCTTTCATTGCTAACTTGGCTAAGGTTTATGGTGAAAACTTTTCCCCATTCTTGGAAACTATTCTACCAGAAATCTTCAAGACTTTAGAGTTGGACGAATACCAATTCAACTTCGATGGTGACGCCGACGAATTGGCTGCTCTAGCTGATGGTGCCACCGAAGAAGAGCTACAAAGCAAGTTTACAGTCAACACCGGTATCTCTTACGAAAAGGAAGTTGCTGCCGCTGCTCTTTCTGAGCTAGCTTTGGGTACTAAGGAGCATTTCTTGCCATATGTCGAACAGTCCTTGAAGGTTTTGAACCAACAAGTTGACGAGTCCTATGGTCTAAGAGAATCTGCCTTGAACACCATTTGGAACATTATCAAGGCTGTTCTACTAGCCTCCAAGGTCCAACAAGACGAATATCCAAAGGGTTTCCCAGCTGCCTCATATGTTGACCCAAGTGTTCTAGCTGTCATCCAAACCGCCAGAGAGACCACATTGAGCTACTTAGAGAACGAGTTTGAGACCTCTATGGTTATCACTATCCTAGAAGATTTTGCCAACATGATCAAATTGTTTGGTCCTATCATTATTATGGACAACGGTAACTCTTCCCACTTAGAAAACTTGTGCTTGCAAGTTTCTAGTGTTCTAGAGAACAAACACACATGTCAAGTTGCGGACCTCGAAGAAGACATTCCAAGAGATGAAGATCTAGACGCTTCTGAAACCGAGGCTACCTTATTAGATGTTGCCCTTGAAGTTCTAGTATCTCTAGCTGTGGCTCTTGGTCCAGACTTTGCCAAGGTCTTTGAACCTTTCAAGACCACTTTGTTGACTCTATGTCAATCCAAGTCCAAGAACAAGAGATCTTCTGCTGTCGGTGCTGCTTCCGAGATCGCGCTAGGTATGAAGGAGCAAAATCCATACATCCATGAGATGCTAGAGGCTCTTGTGATCAGACTGACCTCCGACAAGTCCCTAGAAGTCAGAGGTAACGCCGCCTACGGTGTTGGTCTACTGTGCGAGTACGCTCCATTTGACGTCTCTCAGGTCTACGAGCATGTCTTGAAGGCTCTATACCAACTACTGAGCGTCGCTGACGAGAAGGCTGCTGACGACGACGAGGCCACCAGGGAGATCATCGACCGTGCCTTCGCCAACGCCAGTGGTTGTGTTGCCAGAATGGCTTTGAAGCACCAGAACCTGATCCCTCTGGAGCAAACTTTGCCAGCATTGCTGTCCCACTTGCCATTGAAGACTGGTTTCGAAGAGTACGACCCGATCTTCAAGCTCATCATGCAGCTGTACGAGTCCAACAACGAGGTCATCTCTGGCTTGACACCAAACGTCGTCGAGCTGTTCGGCCACGTCTTCACCATGGAGAACGAGAGGTTGAAGCTAGAGCGCGAGTCTACATTGGGCAGAGAGGAGAACATGGAGAGACTAAGGCAATTCCAGTCCGAGGACGTGCGCGCCAAGGTAGTCGAGCTGCTGAAATACCTGAACAGCAAGTACAACGGCGTCGTCGCCCAAAACCAAGTGCTAGCACCAGTGATCGCCTGATCTCGTCTGCCCTCCCCTTATATCATTATGTAAATTAAATATGAAATCCAATATATCAGCTGTCGGTCTTATACACGTTTCGGGCTTTAATTAAAAGCGTATCCACTATCTCCGAGACACAGGGCCCTTTGTCAATCCCTAGAGTAGGGCTTCCCTTCGAGACTACCAGTTTTACGTAAGGGAGCGTTGTAAGAGTGCTTCTACGGTGCGTTGACTGTGCGTTGACTGTGCGTTGACTGTCAGCAGTACACTGCAGCACTGTTGATCAGGTTCAAACAGACCCCTCACACAGAGAGCCCCGTACCAGCCCACTTCACCACTGCAGGTGCACAAGAGCACAAGTGCACAAGTGCAGAAGAGCACAGCGGAGAGCACAGGAGCACAGGAGCACAGGCCACTGCGATACCACCTGCGATGCCACTGGCAATGTGGCGACCTCGTCTTCACACGAAAATATTCCTAATCGGGTAAAGAGAAGCAGATACCTGCAGTGCCATCTGAACCCTCGAGTGGGGGGGGAATATCAGGTGGGAGAGTTGCAAGGGTCCCAATGTTCCAATGGGGTGCCTTAGAGGTGGCTGTACGTGACAACATATACAGCGAAGAAAATGAAGTGAAAAAAGGATTGACAGAAGGTGAGGAAAACGAAGAAGAGCGGGGAGGGAGAGGAAGAGGGAGAATGGAAGCACAGACAAACACGGACGTGAATTTGGAAAGAGTCAGAAGACTGCACCGCACAGACGCAGATACAGACGCAGATACAGACGCAGATACAGCTGCAGGGAGGGAAGGGACCTAGACAAACGGGAGACAATTCCTGCAGACGGAACCAAGAGATACCTGGAAAGAAAGAAAAAAAACTTTCAGGAAGATCCTTTTTCTCCTTATATAACGGGACATGAAAAATTGGGTTCCACTGGGCGTTAAAAAAATACACCAAACCAAATAAGGATAAACAATAAAAAAAATAAAACCTACGCTAACAAGTTGGATGTTTAACTCTCAGTCCAAGCCCGAGCTGAATCGGTATATTCTGGACTTCTTTCGGAAGTGCAATCTGTCGGGGACGGCGGAGTCGTTTGAGAAGGAGTCTGATGTTGAGGTCGAGGAGGTGGTGGACACGCCGCAGGGGTTTTTGTATGAGTGGTGGCAGGTGTTCTGGGACATTTTCAACACGACCACCAATCGGGGTGGTTCCGAGACGGCGCAGTCGTATTTCAAGCTCGTGTTGCAGCAACAGAGGCAGGAACACATATATAGGAGTTTAGCGATCCATGCGGCAAGGATGCAGCACATAGCAGAACAGCGCGGCGATTACGACAACGAGGAGACTGACCCGATGCTGTTTGCCATGATGCTCGCGAATATGAACTCGAACCCGCAGCGGGAAGCGACTCAGTCATCACCATCAAAGCAGCAACAGCAGCAGCAGCAGCAGCAAAATACACAACCACAACCACAGCCACAATCACAATCACAATCACAACAATTCCAGTACCAAAAACAACAACAGGCTATGCCTTTGGACTATAACCAGATGATGATGATGACTATGATGATGCCCGAGTATGCGAATATGTTTAACCCTTCTGTTGCAAGTTCACAGGCACAACAGCCATCTCCGAATACGGAGAACCAGGACAGAAACTCTGCTGGCAAGAATACACGCCCTGCTTCTCACATCGACCCTTCTGCATACCAATACTCTAACGACACTAACTCGCCTAACATGGCTTCTCCTTGTAACACTACACACAAAAGCAGCATAGATAGCATCTCTAGGACCGAGGCTGGAACCGCAACCGTTACTGCTACTCCTGCGACACTGAAATCTAGCGATCCACGGCCGTCTTCCAATGTTAAAGATGCACCAACTCCTCAGCACATGGGAACTAATGAAGCAGAACCAGCAAGGAGGCAGGACCCCGCACTGTGGAACTCTATGAACCCACAGATGTATATGCCTTTCGCTCCTGGCATGTTCATGATGAACCCACAACAGTTGCAATTCTACATGGAAATGCAGAAACGCGCACAACTCTCACAAAACTTTGATTTTACTAAGCAAGCACATCTGAACGGCAGAAACCCAGCGTTTGGCAGCCCGGAACAGATGATGATGGCACAGATGATGTCCTCCCCGATGTTTGACATGAGTATGATGAATGGATTCCAGATGCCTCCAATGAGCGCAATGGGTCAATTACCTATGACAGGCCAAATACCGAGTTGGTACATGCAAGGCGCACCTTTCTTTAACGGCTCACCAACCATGGAACAATTCAACAGTATGATGCTCAATGGAAAGACACCACAGGCCGCGAATGCGTTCTCCTCGATGGCTCAGACTATGAATATGCAAAGTTCTCCTAGCCCCAAGAACATGGGCAAGACGAAAATGAATAGAAATAGTAGTAGTCCCGAGGATGCTCCAACACCGCAACAGGGAAAGGCACAAACATTGCAGAAATCGCAAGTTCAACCGCAATTAAAGAGGACGAGATCTTCAAGTCAACGGAGCCCTGATGTCCCAATGGCAAAAGCTCGGGAAATCTCAACTCATGGAAGCCCCAACATAGATGAAGATCACGCTTTGAGCAAATACTCTAACAACTCGTTATCAGAAGGGACGCCTGGCACTTCAAAGGTAGTTGGAACAAATTCACCTGCTTACCATGGCGCTTCAGATATTCATTCTTCTACTAGCAGAGGTACCTCCCCAGACTCCAATAATGCCGCAACTCCTTTGACAGGGGCATCAAGGTCTGCTAAAAGCTCTTCAGTTAGATCGAAATCAAAAACCCCTGCAACACAGCCACCAAAGAAGAAAAGAAAGCCAGCATCTCAAGGAGTTACTACTCCTAAAACTATGGTTGTTACTCCAGTGCTTACATCCAGTGTAAATCAAAATGGTACTCCTGTACCTACTACTATAGGAGATGAGCAAGATTTGAAAGATGACATGTACGATCATCCATCTGTAGGGAACACATCAATTGCTTCAAAGAAAAGTACAATTTCTCCAAGAGATGAGATGAGTTCGGAAAGTAATCAAACTCCATTAACGGGCTCTCTACCTACTCCATTAGAAAGTGCTGGAGCCATGAAGTTGAAGAGGCTGGCTAAGTCAGTTTCGGCCGGTGTTTCACCAAATGTGATGCAGTCACCAACTTCAAGAAGTGTAGCAAGTGAAACAAATAGCCCAAGATCTAGTCAGAATACAAGAAAAATATCCAGACGTAAATCAACACCAATGTTGCATGAACATGAAAGTTCAGATCCTACAACTATCAGAAAAGCTATTTCAAACGTGTCCACTAGTTTTGCAGAGGAAAACCTAAATCATTTGACTCCACCAAATAGCATGAACTTTAATGGTATAAATGTCATGAATTATACTAACAAACCCGCATTGTCTAGTCCACTTTCGACAGTTCCAGAGAGTTGCTTTGGAAATGATGATCATGATGCTCCGCAAAAGGATACAAATACAGATAACCAAGTATCCAAAATGAAATCACATTCGCAAACACCCTCATCCTTCACCAAGTTCCAGGACAACAATGCAGATAATGCCTTTGACTCTAATATCAATTCACATGCTTCTACTAACTCTAATGATCATATTCAATCTCAAATGTCACCAATTGATTTCATCCCAAAGAATGATGGCTTCCATGCGTCACCAGATTCTAATAAGCATTACTCTAACAGTAACTCGCATTCTGATATCAACTCGTTGGCTAACAATGACTCTAAAATTGATTTTGGTGCCGATTCGAACAGCCACATGAGTAATAGTAACGATAGCTCTAAAATTTCAAATAACCTTTACAAATTCTCTAATCAAGAGGATTTATTGTTCTTTGATAGTATGTTCGGTGATCCTGTAGTGTCTGGTGAGCAAGGCAGCCACAATAGCATGGGCTCACCTAGTAAAGAAGAAAATGCACATGGCCACAATTTGGAAAATCATGATGGTACTTCGGATGCTAATATTCTTCTAGAAACTAATGATACAAATTTTCATTTCATGGACTAAACATCTATACCATTCATTTCACTACACTCATTCATTTCGATCAATTGTCTGTTTTTTTTTGCTCTTCTTAACTCATCCAATATTCATTATCTGCTTTTTTTAACCAACATGAATTCTCGCAACATTTTTCACAATAGTTCCAACCCTATTAATAACTTAACTTCAATTCACTATTTCGTTCGTTCGATTATCGAAATGATTTTAATGACCCCCATGATAATAACCATGCATTTCGATTTTATTATCATAATTCAATCTATAGATTTTTATTTTACTTTGTTTTCAATGCACTTAAACACAAGACGTTCTTAAAAGCAAAACTACTTGACTTTAATAAATACTTTTCATTTCATTTCTTTACTATTTCGAAAGCCTATATAAAAATATAGTCTGAGGTAGCAATTAATAAGATCAGGCTGCGTATTGACACCTAATTTAATGGCATTCTATGTATACAATAAGTTCCCAGTATTATGCCGAAATACGAAGTTTTATGTATCAATGAGGAAGAACATGAACTTGTGTAAATGAATAATGGTGATGTAAATTCAAAGGTAAGGTAAGCCCAAACTATTACCAAGGTAAAAGGTATGAATATATCCAGTTTAGATCTCACTAATTATTACAGTTGCTAGAAATATTACCTATCAAGAAGGGATCAAAATATAGGTGATACTGAGAGGATTCGTTGGTTCTTTGTTCTATAATAATTGCAAGTTGTTTAAATACTGGTAATCCAATCCAATATACAATAAATCATACATTATCAGAAAGTTTGAATTTGAAACTGTTTACATTGGACTAATACATTATCGAGCATTGGCTATATTCTACAGACATGTCGTTTTTTCAGAGAAACAGTGCAGCAGGAAACACAACCAGCACTGTAATGGCAACTGAGAAGGACCTTCAAAATGAAATTGTAATAAACAACCCTGCTGATGATTCTATTTCAGATATTGCGTTTTCACCACAACATGATTTTCTTTTCAGTGTCAGTTCCTGGGATGGGAAAGTGCGTATATGGGATGCCCAAAATGGGGTTCCTCAAGGTAAAGCACAATATGAGCATAATGGTCCAGTACTGTGCACAAGATGGTCCTTAGACGGTGCTAGAATTGCGTCTGGTGGCTGTGATAATACTGTTAAATTATATGATGTGGCTTCAGGACAGAGCCAACAAATTGGAAGTCACAATGATGCTGTAAAATCACTAAGATTTGTTCAATGCGGACCTACAAATACTGAATGTCTTGTCACAGGATCATGGGACAAGACAATTAAATTTTGGGATACAAGACAGCCTCAACCAATAACAACAATAGCAATGCCGGAACGTGTTTATACTATGGATAATAAGCAACAGCTGTTGGTTGTTGGTACAGCCGAGAGGCACATTGCCATTATAAATTTGGCCAATCCAACAACTATTTTTAAGAGTTCACAATCTCCACTGAAATGGCAAACACGTGTGGTAGCATGTTATAATGAAGGTGATGGTTACGCTATTGGTTCAGTAGAAGGAAGATGTGCGATTAAGTATGTTGATGATGAAGCACAGAAGAAGAGCGGTTTTTCGTTCAAGTGCCATAGACAAACACAACCAAATCGAGCTGCTGGATCATCAAGTCAATCTCTGGTATATCCAGTCAATAGTATTGCATTCCATCCTATATATGGTACGTTCGTTACCGCTGGTGGTGATGGTTCTTTCCATTTCTGGGATAAAAATCAAAGACACAGATTGAAAGGCTTTCCATCTATGCAAGGGTCTATTCCAGTATGTAATTTCAATAGGAATGGGTCTATACTTGCATATGCAGTAAGTTATGATTGGCATCAAGGGCATATGGGTAATAGGCCAGACTATCCGAATGTGATAAGGCTTCACCCTACCACTGATGAAGAAGTCAAAGAAAAGAAAAAGAAAACAACGTTTGGTCGCTAAATAGATTTATTAGGAAAAGTATGTAATGAAACTAAAACATACTTTGGTGTATTTAACATTTATTTAAGCCCATATACTTGCATTTTATCTTTGTCTGTAATTCACGATACAAAAACATCCATCATTATGAGCAAAAGGGCAACAAAACGTGTAATTCCAATAACTACAAAGAATCTTATTTTAATCCCGATCTTTAGCTAGCGAAAGATGTTTATCCAACCACGTTTCATATTCCTGATTAACATCTTTGAAACTAATTATATCTTTTGTATTAACTTTACAGTCGTTGAAAGATTCCATATTTCGGCGCTTCGTTAGTATTGTTGGTGGGATATATTTTTGAACATTACCAAATTCAGCTATATCAGCAATTTCGACATAAATATCATTTATATCATCTGGATTATATTTTCTTTTCCTCTCTGGTATGGCAGCAGCATAATTGGATATAATAATGTGATTTAAAGGCATAAGCTGGACTCTGGAATCGAATGCTGTTTTATTCAAACTTAAGCAGCTAGTAATAGGCCACACTGGCAATATATTGCGGTAAACTCTTGTGAAATAGCACGAATTTCTCAGATTGAAATATCCATCATATGTCATCTCTAACTCAAACAGAAACCAGGTTCTCGAATGCCTGATCTGTGCCATATTATCTAAACTACACAAGTAATGAGGACACTCAAAATTCTTATTTTCCAGCTCAAAGATAGATTTCTGTAATAGTTTCAAGTTGTTCTTAGTCAGTGGTGAACCATCAGGGCCAGCTTTAGTGCCATCAAAGCCTTTAACAACTGGAATATTAGCACTCTTTTCCGCCAAAACCATTCTGTAAAGAGTAATGATCAAGAAATCTACAATCTGATATACTCTAGAGCAAACTTGCACAGAATTATTTAGGAGCCTTGAACTTTAAGTATGATTATTATGTTTTTTATTAGAACACTGCTCCTTTTAACCGCTGAGCACCCAAACAACTCAATATCAAATTCAACTTATGCTGGTCAGATTCATGATATCACGTTAGACATCATATCATGTGTGACTCCGTAAAATACTATATACGTCATCTATGATATACTCAAATATCCAAAGTTTTTTTTTTTGGGAAAAAGGAAGCGCAAGTGCGAACAGGAAGGAAAAAAAAATAAAATACAAACTACAATAATACACTAATAGCAGGATCTTTACAAGCAAAAAACAAACAATAATTCTAAAAGTGGCAATTGTGCACCAATTGGCTAGAATTAGGTACATTTCAAACTGGACTTTAATTGCGGCATATTCCCAGGGAGTGAGTCTGTGGTAAATTGTGAAAGGACTGGTGTTTTTTTAAAGTTTTTTTTAGTAGCGAAGGCGGAACTTTGAATAATACTTAACTGGAACCAAAATCATAAGTAGAGGAAATAGAAGCGTTTTGAAAATTTATAAACGCTCACTAATACCATTCAATCTGTACGTTTCAGAACACTATTATTATCTTCTGAAGCTAAGCAATTTCGACTTTACCAGATCAACTCTGAGCTAGAGCTAGTTACATTCTTTTCTGGGACAATATTGGCCATATTTTGTGGTTGAAGATTGATAAGTATTGCGTTGATTTCAGAGAAAGTAAATAAAAAAGATGTACTCCACACCTTTGAAAAACCGATACGATTATGGTGCCACTCAATTTGTTGATGCACAACAGGTTAACGGAGTTACTAATAACAACATAATTGGAAGTAGCAATGGTGTAGCTACAGGGAACATGGGTACTACTTATAAGACTCCTGGTCCTTTATCTACAAATGTTGGGATTAGATCAACACTCAACTATCCACCAAGCCTGGATTCATCTATTTTGACTACAACTACAGAACATGTCAGAATCCCAGGGCTTGCATCTGCTAAGCCATTAGAACTGGCTAGCCAGTACGTGGATCATCTATACAGAATGGATGCTAACACACCTATCCTAGATGAGAGATCCTATTATAACAACGGTGTTAATTACAATTTCACTAAAGAAGTTGGTGGACTAGGTGCTTTTACTCCTTTCGAGAGACAAAAAGTTGTAAGCATACCGGATGACATCTTGCAGGAAGCCTCAAATACTGAGCTAAAAAGTGATATGGGTATATTCCCAGAAATAGACCGTTGTTGGTTTACCATTGATAACAGAATCATATTATGGAATATCAATGATAGCACAGAATATCAGACAATTGATGATATAAAACATGCAATTTTGAAGATACAATTAGTTAAACCAAAACCAAATACATTTGTTTCCCATGTCAAACATCTTTTAGTGGTGGCAACTGTATTCGATATCTACATCTTAGCTGTCTCATACAAGAAGGAGACTAATGAGTTGAGTATATTCAACACTGGGATGTCAGTTAATGTACAAGGAATGAATGTAAACAATATTACCTGTTACGAGAAAACCGGTCAAATCTTCTTCAGTGGTAAATCAAACGGATTAAATGTTTGGGAATTACAATATACAGGTTCTGACGATTGGTTTAATAGTAAATGTACTAAGAGCTGTAGAACACAATCAACTTTTTCAAGCTTACTGCCAACAAATATTTTATCCAAGTTGCCTGGTAGTAACTTAGTGCAGTCTATGTTTGATGACAGTAATTCGCATGGCCAAGAGAGCATTATTCAAATTACTATTGACCAATCTAGAGGAATTTTATACACACTTTCATCCACTTCAAAGATACATGCATATATCATAACGGGGAAATCTCTCGAAGGTGCTATCTCTGTTGAACCATCATATATAAAAAGAATTATTGGTGCCACAACAGCAAGGGGTGCGCCAATCTTGGCTCCAAAATACCTCAAGTTGGCGAAGTTGTCTCCTGTAGTACAAGCAGAGAATGGCAACTTATTCTTGGTAGCAATCACTATCGGAGGAGTTAGATTGTACTTCAACGGTTTTGTTGGTAGAACCTCCATCGAAGCTTTGAGGCTAGAATCAATAAAATTCCCTCCAAGTTCGGTAACCCCAGAAATTTTACAGAAAGAACTAGAACAACAGCAACTAGAACAGCAGAAGAGAAGTTTGCCCTTCTACTCCACTCTTAACTCTACAGAATCTGTAGTTTTGAAATTCCAAAAAAAATCATCTGTTCTATTAGAAACTACAACTTCTGCTGAAATTATCTCTCCAGGAATTTTTTTCTCTGCCGTTGTCAAAAATAATGAAAACAATAACAATGCTAACCAAAATAAGGACAACACAACGCCTTCAGATAACAAGTTCACAGAACCAGAGAACAAATTATTTGTATCTGTCCCTGATTATGGTATCTTAAAGACATTCGGCAAATACGTCGAGAATGCCACTTTTCTTGATACCGTATCTCCAGTTAAAGAAATTAAAGTTTTGACTAAAACTTTCAATGCCAGCAATAAGCCTGAGGGATATGCTAATACCTTTGCTACCCAATATTCATCCGAGGAGCTTAAGATTGCAGTTTTGACCAATTCTTCATTAGAGATATACAGATACAGAACACCAGATGAAATCTTTGAAAGTCTAATTGATAATCCTCTCCCATTTATTTTGAATTATGGTTTAACAGAAGCATGCTCGTCGGCATTATTTGTTACTTGTAAGTTTGATAAATCGGAATTATTAAGGTCAAAGGCCTTAACATTCTATACAGTAGGTATTCCAGGTGCTATTGACATCAAACCATCCTACAGCAGGAATATTGTTACTTCGTTATTGTCAAGATCGTCATTATCATCGACAACACCTCAAAAATCAACTATGTCATTAGACACTTTAAGATCACAACATAGTTCTCGTTCAGAAAACGATGTAGGATATGACGTAGATGATGTTATATTATCACCCAGATTTTACGGTTCTACACTGTTAATAACAAGATTATTCAGAGATGTTTGGCGTAAAAATGTTTTTGTTAGTGACCCAAAGGTAACATCATCCCAAACAAACAATAGTTCCAAAGAAAACAATGTTATCACAAATATTTCTGTGTCCAAATCCGATATCGAATACTACTTGTCATCCATTTCTATATTAGGTGAGTTTTTTACAAAATATGGTGACACAATCGCTACAGTGTCATCAGCAAACGTAGTTACTGAAAATGGATACAAAACTTTTGACAAATCTGAAGATGTTGCAAACCAAGCGGAAAGCATAGCCTTTAATTCACTATTCAAACTTGTTCAATCTATGAAGGAAGCGTTGTCTTTTTTAAATGTCCTTTTTGAAGAAAGTGAGATGGAAGGTATCGAAAATCCTTACGCAGCATTCAAGGATATAATTGGATTTTTGAACAGGAACACTCAATTGCAGCTATCAAGATTAACATTCAAGGATCTATTTTCCCCCAATGAAAATACTAGATCTCTACTAAGAGAAATTCTACTCTCTATAATCAATAGGAATATAAGCAGAGGGACATCAATTGAATATATCGCCAGTGCACTACAGGAGAGATGTGGCTCATTTTGTTCAAGTGATGATATTTTGAGCTTCAGAGCTACCGAACATTTGAGAAAAGCTAAGGAAATAGGTCTGAAAGACAGTGATACCTTAAAATTGCATTTAAATAGTGCTGTCAAATTGTTTGAAAGCATAGCCAAATGCCTATCAATGGAAAAATTAAGGGAAATAACCTCCATTATGCTGTCCTTGGATTGCTATGCAAAGACAATCGAATTTTTACTGAATATAGCCAATGCTATTGACAAGGGAAATTTAGCAGCTCAATATGTGGATAATGGATCATTAATAAACGACGAAAGAAAAAAATTCTATGACAGAAGAATTCAAATTTATGATTTAGTTTTTGAAGTGTTAGTAAAGGTTGATCAATTATCAGTATCGCCAAACCTTTCATATCCTACTGCTTCTGTTTGTAGTGAGACAGATATTGCTGCTATGAGAACGGAGACTTATAGGGTTATTCTTAACTACAACGATAAACTTTTCCATTATCATATGTATGACTGGCTTGTCCGTGAGAATAATGAGGACAAGATTTTACAATTGGACACACGTTTCATATTACCATATTTACAAGAAAAATCGCAGAGTTCTCTTCAAATTTCGAATATTATGTGGATCTACCTATCGAAAAAATCTAGATACTATCAAGCTGCCCAAGTATTGTATTCTCTGGCCATTTCTAATTTCGAAATAAAGCTAAGTGAAAGAATTGAATGTCTTTCAAGAGCAAATGGTTTCTGTAATAGCGCCTGCCAGCTGAGTGAAAAACAAAAAATGATACAATTGGCCAGTGATATACAGGAAGTTCTGGACATTGCAACTGTACAAGAAGATATCCTATCATTGGTATTATCTGATTCAAGAATAGACCCAACTACAAAATCAGAGTTACAAACCAATTTAGAAGGTAAAATCTTACCGGTCAGCGATTTGTTCAATGACTATGCTGAGCCATTAGGTTATCATGAAATATGCATATGTATTTTCAAGGTTTCTGATTTTAGGGATCAAGATGAAATAATGTCTAAATGGCATGAACTTTTTGATTCTTTGAAGAAAGAAGTTAATTTTGAGCAAAATCCAGATGAAACTACTAACTTCTTGAATCTATTATCGAACGTTGTGATAAAAATAGGTAGAACAGTCCACACGTCTGAATATGTATTCCCTATTACCGAACTTTTCCCTATCATTTGCGATATTATTCAATCGTTGCCTCAAAAGTATGTCAGAGAGGGGTTTATAAGTTCAATTTTCATCTCTGCTGGCATATCGTACAGTAAATTATATTATATTATCAAGGATTTGATTGAAACATCTGATTCAGTAAACGAACTATTCAAGAAGGAAATGATTAGCCTAATCAAAAACTGGTATGAAAATGATGCCAAAGTCAGAGATGCTTTTACTTACGAAGAAATTAATAATTTATCACAATATGAAGTTAGCAACGATCCAATCAACAAATTTGTCAAAAGAACAGGCTTGAATCTTTGAATCATAAGGTCGTGACAATTAAACAATAGTTTGAGAAAAGCTTCTAATTATTTTCGACCTACCGTACAATATTTGTCCTGGTAAATATCAATAAAACTTAAATAGTTAAAATCATAGCATGCATGAACGAATCAATTAGAATATCATATTTTATAATCACAATTACGAGTACATTACTTTGCCTATATAAACACTTATAGTCCTTCCTTTGCAATATTCTCATTTAATATTTGGTCAAGCTCATACTGATATTTATCTCGTTGTTCTATAAATTCAAGGATTTCATCATCATCCAAATCTTCTTCTGTTTGTTTCTCGATTCTTTCCAGTTCATCGATTGGAAGAGCAAATTGCTCTGCTTCTTTTGCTAACCTAGCATATTCAGCATCAATTTCGCTATTCAGTACAAAGTCTCGCATATTATCTAGACCACCTCTATTTTTAATAGTTTTTTGAAGCCTCTTTAACCTTCGCAGTTCTTTCAGTTTCTTGTTCTCTGTATCTCTTCTTGCACTTTGTGACAGATTGTTAGCAGGCCCAGAACTAGCATTTCGCCTGCGACTAATAATATCATTCACTATAGATTCATTTCCAAGGTTGGGTGAGCTTGAATTTGTACTATCCTTGCCTTCATTAGTTGGGTAACTAACCCATCCATTGCTACTCTTGTGTGGTGTAGATGTTAAGCTTGTAAATGGCTCCTCTATCGCTGTATGGAAGCTAAGGTCACTTTCTTGATCAATGCTTTCTGACATTGGCTGCTCAATTGTGTTCTTTCTGATGTTATAAATAACGTATTGTCTAATTGCGATGTAATAGAGATCCAATTATTGTTTCCATACTAACTATTATTTCTGTAAGTTTCATCTCATCCCATCTCTTCCCAGCTCATCCCAGTAAGATGATAATCCAAAACATCTGATTGAGTGGTGATAATATTTGCTAAGTGATAATACAATTTTGAATTCCTAATTATTTCATCATTTCATATTGATAAGTTCATTTTTTACTTAAATTAATGGTATTTTAGTTTTATATAATCTATAGATAGTCATCTTCCAGATAGAATATCTATCAATTGTCATCAGAGATGATCTATAATGGTATAGTACAGTAAACTTTAAAGTAAATGTTCTCACGACTAGCTTGAATAGAAGCAACCAGTACCAGTGTGAAAAGTTTCATGCGTTGATATTTCTATGCAATTATAACTTGAAAATCTTCAATTTGAAGATGGTGTCATTGATACTTTGTTCTTCGTCAACAAGAGCGTGATCCTTGGAACCATCACATAAGGCAATGTTAGATCTACAGGTCTTCGTTAGCATGTCTCTGTGGGTATTGACAACATCCTCAAAATTTATAGTGTCCTTTACCAATTCGTATTCAACAAGAACATCATCAGTGGCCTCTAGGCCACATTTCTTTCTCAATTTTTGAATTCTGTTAATCAACTCTCTGGCCAAACCTTCCGTTTTCAAGTCTTCATACACATTTGTGTCCAGAATGATCAAAACTTCTTGATCAGTTCTTGTTTCTTGGCCGTTAGCAGCAGCAGATTCTGGTAAACCTCTAATAACGTTCAAATCACCAGCGACAAGTTCGATACCATCTACTACTAGCTTACCTGTTTCCATGTATTGTTTAACTTCACCACTGGAGACCTTTGGTAAAGCATCCTTAACCTTCTTAGCATCCTTCTTCAACTTCTTACCTAGAACAGGCCAGTCAGCAACAACCTTGTATTCAACACCATACTTCTCTTCATCAGTAGTAATAATAACATCTCTAACATTTAGTTCTTCAATGATGTAGTTTTTCAAGGCTTCAATATCCTTTAGATATGTTTCATCACTGTGCAGGATAACCAAAGTTTTTAATGGAGTCTTCAAAGAAATGGTCTTCTTTTCACGAATGTTTCTACCCAAGTCAATAACTGACTGCATTCTACCAACTGCAGTTTCAATGGCTTCATCAAATAGTTCTTGTCTAACCTCTGGGTAGCTTAAGAAATGTACTGACCTACCGTCTTGACCAAATTGAGCCAAGACTTCTTCTGGGATGTATGCTCTTAGTCTTTGATAGATACCATCAGCTAAAAATGGAGTGAATGGAGCCATAGCACGAGCAAAAGTGAAAAGTGCATCGAACAAAGTGTTCAAAGCCTTCAAACAGTCATCAACACCATTTTCACCCTTCAAACGACGACGGTTAAATCTAATATACCAATTTGTCAACTCATCGATGAAATGCAGTAGCTTTGGAACAACAGTGTACAACTTGTAGACTGCCATCTCTTGGTGGATAAATTGAACTAAAGATTGCATAGAAGCTAAAATCCATCTGTCCATGACGTTGTCACTAGATAGTTTTGGATCGTATTTGAAGTCAACATCAGAAGTCTTCTTTAGAAGGGCAAGCTGACCTTCCAAAAACTTATAAGAGTTCCACCATGGCAATAAAACCTTAGTAACAACTTCCTTGACACCTTCTTCCTTAAACTTCAAACTTTCTGCCTTCAAAACTGGGGAGTTGATCAAATATAATCTCAATGCATCAGCACCGTACTTTTCTAGAACGATGTTTGGATCAGGATAATTCTTCAAAGACTTGGACATCTTTCTACCGTCAGAGGCAAGGACAATACCGGAAACAATAACATTCTTATATGGGACTTCACCAAACAAATGCGTACCCAAAACACTTAAGGTGTAGAACCAACCTCTTGTTTGATCAAGACCTTCGGAAATGAAATTAGCTGGAACTCTGTCACTAAATTTCTCGGTATTTTCAAATGGATAATGTTGAGAAGCGTAAGGCATAGAACCAGATTCAAACCAACAGTCAAAAACTTCCTCAATTCTCTTCAAATCACCCTTACCCATTTTTGATGGAATAGTGATGTGATCAATCTTATCACGATGTAGATCCGTAATGTTCTTGACACCACTCAATTGCTCTAGTTCCTCAATGGATCCCACACAGACAATTTCCTCGAAGTCGTCAGAGACCCACAATGGGATAGGTGTACCCCAGTATCTGTTTCTGGAAACGTTCCAATCACGAGCATTGGCGATCCAGTTAGCAAATCTCTTTTCTTTAATGGTGTTAGGGACCCAATGAGAATTCATAACAGAGTCCAACATTTTTGGAGCAATTTCCTTGACACGAACAAACCAAGCTGGAACTGAACGATACAAAAGAGGTGTGTCTGATCTCCAACAGAATGGGTAAGAGTGGCGAATTTGAGAAGCTAGTAGTAGGTTACCAGTTTCAGTTAAGTGCTTAATAATCAACTTATCAGCATCTTTGACATAGATACCAGCGAAATCAGTGACATCGGAAGTGAACTTACCGTTGTCATCAACTGGGTTTGGCGCAACAGTATCTTCACTAATAACACCATTTTCTAAACAAACTGCATAATCCTCTTCACCAAAAGAAGGAGCATTATGGACAATACCAGTACCAGAATCAGCAGTAACATAATCACCAGCAATAACTCTGAAAGCTGTTTCTTTCATTTGCTCGTAAAAGTATGGGAAAATTGGCTCATATTTTAGACCAACAAGCTCAGAACCCTTTATCTTCTCAACTATCTTGTACTTTTCAGCAGCTGGCTTCTTGTACAGGGTCTTAATCAAAGACTCCAACAAGATGAAGTAACAGTCCTTGTTTTCGTCATATATTTTAACGTATTCAAATTCAGGGTTAACACAAAGAGCCAAGTTGGAAGGTAAAGTCCATGGTGTGGTGGTCCAGGCAACAAGTTTAGTTTTTTCTTGACCGATAACGTTGAAACCAATGGTAACGGCCGGATCGTTAACATCCTTATAGTTTTGTTGAGCTTCGAAATTACTCAATGGGGTTGTCAAACCGGTGGAATATGGCATGACTCTGAAACCTCTGTAAACTTGACCCTTTTCATGCAATTGCTTGAAAGCCCACCATACAGATTCCATAAAGGATGGATACATAGTCTTGTAATCATTGTCAAAGTCAATCCAACGACCTAGACGACCAATAGTCTTTCTCCATTCGTCGGCGTAAGTCATAACAATCGCTCTACATTCGTTGTTGTAGTTATCTAGACCATACTTGAAGACATCTTCCTTACCCTTGATACCCAACTTCTTGTCAATAATATGTTCAATTGGAACACCGTGTGTATCCCAACCAAAACGTCTTTCAACGTGGTGGCCAGTCATGGTGGCATATCTTGGAACAATATCCTTAATGGTAGAGGCCAAAATGTGACCATAATGAGGGGTACCAGTAGCAAATGGAGGACCATCGAAGAAAGAAAATTCTGGTTTATCCTTAGTTAATTCCATAGACCTGTGAAAGGCATCAATTTCGTTCCATAATGCCAAAACATTCTCTTCTTCCTTTGGGAAGGAAAAATGAGCAGATGCTTCAGCCATAGTTATTTAGTTCTTATGTCTTTTACCTACTATATGAACAATAAAGCAAGAAAGGTAAAATAAACTGCAATAAATTACAAAGGTTATAATATACAATTATATGGTATCACATTGCTTAAAATCGATGGACATCGTTGAAATTTTTTTTTCAAGCATGAATTGCTGATTTTGACGCAAAATGGAATATGAAAAAAAATAATAGTGTGGAAATGTCGACGTACGAAGATATGTTTATGAATTAGTCATATAGCTACGAATATTATATTAGCAATTCAAGTATCCCGCTTGGTTGTTGAAGAAAGGTTATATGTTGTCAATAGCCAGCTATGTAATAATTTGTCAAAGATTGTCGAGTAATTTTGCATCTGACTGATGATTGGTAACTCAGTGGCGAACTAGCTGAACCATTTTGATAGTTAAAAAAATTCTTGATCGAACTGTAGCGAACTGTTTCATTTAAAGAGTAAGATAATAAAATATATCATTTAATCCTAAATACACCTTAAAGTTTATAAATTATTCATATATAAAGAATATTTTTTGCTATCCAACTAATCTTAAAAACATTAATGGAGCCGACACGTGAAGATTACAATACAACATAATCTCCAGTCGTGAGATAAAAAAACAAACTCAGATAAATGAGTCAATCGTTTAATCAACTTCTTCAACAGTTGGACCGGAATCAGCAGCACCGGTACCAGCACCAGCACCAGGCATACCACCAGCACCAGGCATTCCACCAGCACCTGGCATACCGCCAGCGGCACCGTAGAACTTGCTCATAATTGGGTTGGCGACGGCCTCTAATTCCTTTTGTCTGTCCTTGTATTCATCGGTTGAAGCTGCTTGGGATGCGTCTAACCAGTCAATGGTCTCTTGGGCAGCAGTTTCCAATTTCTTGGAGTCTTCTTCACCGACCTTTTCTTTGAAGCTGGCCTCATTCAAAGTATTCTTCAATGAGAAGGCGTAAGATTCCAATTGGTTCTTTGCTTGAACACGTTCAGCTTCCTTCTCATCTTCAGCCTTGAACTTCTCAGCTTCGGCAACCATCTTTTCGATATCCTCCTTGGATAATCTACCTTTATCATTGGTGATGGTGATCTTGTTAGACTTACCAGTACCCTTTTCGACAGCGGAGACATTCAAGATACCATTGGCATCAATATCGAAAGTAACCTCGATCTGTGGAACACCTCTTGGAGCAGGTGGAATACCAGATAATTCAAACTTACCTAGCAAGTTGTTGTCCTTTGTCTTAGTTCTTTCACCTTCAAAGACTTGAATTAAAACACCAGGCTGGTTGTCTGCGTAAGTGGAGAAAACTTCAGACTTCTTAGTTGGGATTGTGGAGTTTCTTGGGATCAACTTGGTCATAATACCACCAGCTGTTTCAATACCAAGAGACAATGGAGCGACATCCAACAACAAAAGGTCTTGTGTCTTGGAGGATTGATCACCGGTCAAGATAGCGGCTTGAACAGCGGCACCGTAGGCGACTGCTTCATCTGGGTTAATGGATCTGTTTGGCTCCTTACCGTTGAAGAAGTCAGAGACAAGCTTTTGAACCTTTGGGATTCTGGTGGAACCACCGACCAAGACAATTTCATCAATTTGAGACTTGTCTAGTTTGGAGTCTCTCAAAACTTTCTCTACTGGCTCCAAGGTGGATCTGAACAAATCGGCACACAACTCCTCAAATCTGGCTCTAGTGATAGAAGTGTAAAAATCGACACCTTCAAAGAGAGAATCAATTTCAATTGAAGTTTGAGAAGAAGAAGACAAAGCTCTCTTAGCTCTCTCTGCTGCAGTTCTCAATCTCCTTAGTGCTCTTTGGTTGGTGGTTAGGTCCTTCTTGTTCTTTCTCTTGAATTCATTTGCCAAATGAGTGACTAGTCTGTTATCGAAATCTTCACCACCCAAGTGAGTATCACCAGCAGTAGCCTTAACTTCGAAGACACCATCGTCAATGGATAATAGGGAAACATCGAAGGTACCACCACCAAGATCAAAAATCAAAACATTATGCTCGCTAGCACCTTTCTTGTCCAAACCATAAGCAATAGCAGCTGCTGTAGGTTCGTTAATGATACGTAGCACATTTAGACCAGCAATTGTACCAGCATCCTTAGTAGCTTGTCTTTGGGAGTCATTGAAGTAAGCGGGCACGGTGACCACTGCATCGTTCACAGTAGTACCCAAAAATTGCTCAGCGGTCTCTTTCATCTTACCCAGGACCATAGAAGAGATCTCTTCTGGGGTGAAAGTCTTCGTTTCACCTTTAAATTCTACCTCTATAGCTGGCTTACCATCCTTATTTATCACCTTGAATGGGAAGTGCTTAGCATCATTTGTAACTTCAGCGTCATCGAACTTACGCCCTATCAGTCTCTTAGCATCGAACACTGTGTTCTTAGGGTTAATTGCGGCTTGGTTCTTAGCAGCATCACCAATCAATCTCTCAGTGTCTGTGAAAGCAACATAGGATGGAGTGGTTCTGTTACCTTGATCGTTAGCAATAATTT
>ERZ1036435.325-NODE-325-length-26667-cov-7.624681_pt1 | contig 26667 bp, 21 predicted proteins | sample MGYA00514223_ERZ1036435 | MGnify/ENA primary metagenome ERZ1036435 (study PRJEB33795, sample SAMN09464927) | human gut metagenome | host: Homo sapiens | place: USA: Stanford, California | collected 2016-08 | study: EMG produced TPA metagenomics assembly of the... | reverse complement strand
CGTTTCCATGAACCAGTCAGCCCAGTCATAGATATTTTGGATGACTTCAGGATGCTTAAAGTCTAGGTCAGCATACATGAGGTAGTCGTAGTTACCGTTTTCGTTATCGACCAATTCCTCATTTGCCCAACCTTTATTGTCCCCCTGGATCAGGTAAATACCAGACTTACGGCGCTTTGCATCGTAGTCCGTACCTGTAAAGTGGTACCAGTGCCAGTGAAAGTCATTGTAGGTGTTTTGGCGACCATCGAAAGTAAAGTGAGTCCAGCCATTGATAGTAAAGGGCTCGCTTAGTTGAACGGTACGGTCCTCAGGGTCCACTTCAATAACCTGAAAGGCTTCCATATGATCGGCAGCAGCCTTGTGATTGAGCACCACATCGGCCATAGGTTGAATTCCTTGTGCCTTTAGGGCTTGAATGGCTTGAAGATAGTCTTCTTTAAACCCATACTTGGTACGGACAGTCCCTTTTTGGTGAAATTCGCCTAGGTCAAAAAGATCGTAAACACCATAGCCGACATCTTTTTCGTTGGTTGCCTTGAAGGCAGGTGGCATCCAGACATGGCCGATACCAAGGTTTGCTAGGTGCTCTGCATCATTTGTCAGTCGCGTCCAGTGTTGACCGTCGTGAGGCAAATACCATTCAAAGTATTGCATAAGTGTCTGATTTTGCATTGTTTTTCCTCTTGCTTATCAATGTTGTGTTTTATTCTACCATAAAGTTTAGAACTAGGCAAACGTTTGCGCAAGATTCTATACTCATTTCTGAAATTGTCTATTTTTAGCGAATAAAATCTCTATTTCCATCACAAGGGAGAGGATGTTTTGCTGAAAAAGTAAATGGCATATACTTATTTGAACAAAAATGACACTCAGTAAACTAAAGTACATATGGTTAAACGGTTTCTTTTTTGAGAATTGTCACAAAATTTGCTATAATAGTAACTATGAATAGAATTAGGGTCAGCAGACGTGTTGAAAAAAAGCTAGCTAAGGGTCTAGTTCTTTTGGAAGCGAGTGATTTAACAGATATTGATCTGACGGATCAGGCAGTAGAAGTTCTTAGTCAAGACGGGAAGTTTTTAGGGAGCGCCTATCTTTCCCAGCAGAACAAGGGAATCGGTTGGTTGGTCAGCAAGGAAAAGGTTCGTTTCAACCAAGCCTTTTTTGAAATTCTGTTTCGTAAGGCCAAGGAAGCTAGAAAGCCTTATTATCAAGATGACCTGACAACTGCCTTTCGCCTCTTTAACCAAGAGGGAGATGGTTTTGGTGGGCTGACGATTGATCTCTATGGAGATTATGCTGTTTTTTCTTGGTACAACTCCTTTGTTTACCAGATTCATGAGCTGATAGTAAAGGCTTTTAAGGAAGTTTTTCCTGAGGTCTTGGGGGCTTATGAGAAGATTCGTTTTAAAGGTCTAGACTACGAGTCTGCCTCTGTTTATGGTGAGGAAGCGCCAGATTACTTTACTGTTCTTGAGAATGGCGTGCTCTATCAAGTCTTTATGAATGATGGTTTGATGACAGGGATTTTCCTGGACCAGCATGAGGTTCGTGGGAGTTTGGTTGACGGTCTAGCCATGGGCAAATCCTTGCTCAATATGTTTTCCTATACGGCTGCCTTTTCTGTTGCTGCAGCTATGGGAGGTGCGAGTGAGACGACTTCTGTCGACTTGGCCAAACGGTCTAGAGAGCTGTCAGAAGCTCATTTTCAGGCAAATGGACTTAGCACGGACAATCATCGTTTTATTGTCATGGACGTTTTTGAGTACTTCAAGTATGCCAAGCGAAAAGGCTTATCCTATGATGTGATTGTTCTTGATCCGCCTAGCTTTGCCCGCAATAAAAAACAAACATTCTCTGTAGCTAAGGACTATCACAAGTTGATTTCCCAGAGTCTAGAGATTTTAAATCCGGGAGGCATTATCATTGCCAGTACCAATGCTGCCAATGTTTCCCGCCAGAAATTTACAGAACAAATTGATAAAGGTTTTGCAGGAAGAAGGTATCAGGTCTTGAACCAATATGGTCTTCCAGCAGACTTTGCCTATAATAAAAAAGATGAAAGTAGTAATTACCTCAAGGTGATTAGTATGAAGGTTAGTAGATGAAATTAATCGTTTCAGTGATGCCAAGAAGTTTAGAAGAAGCGCAAGAACTGGATGCTACTAGGTATGAAGATGCCGATATCATTGAGTGGCGTGCGGACTTTCTTACAAAGGACGCTATTTTACAGGTAGCACCCGCTATCTTTGAGAAATTTGCAGGACGCGAACTGGTCTTTACCCTTCGGACTCGCGCTGAGGGAGGAGAAATCGAACTTTCCTCAGAAGAGTATGTTCAAATCATCAAGGAAGTTACTCAGCTTTATCAGCCGGATTATGTAGATTTTGAGTATTTCAGCTACAAGGACGTTTTTGAGGAAATGTTGGATTTTCCAAATCTGGTTTTGAGCTATCATAATTTCCAGGAGACACCTGAAAATATGATGGAAATTTTGTCTGAGTTAACCAGTCTCTCTCCCAAAGTGGTCAAGGTATCAGTTATGGCCCATACGGAGCAGGATGTTTTAGATCTGATGAACTACACACGAGGATTTAAGACACTCAATCCTGAGCAAGAGTATGTGACTATTTCCATGGGGAAAATGGGCAAGGTATCACGCATTACTTCAGATGTGACGGGTTCAAGTTGGTCATTTGCTAGTCTGGATGAAGCGAGTGCCCCAGGTCAGATTTCGCTATCAAACATGAAGAAAATCAGGGAGATTTTGGATGAAGCTTGATGGCTATACACGTTTAGCTGCAGTTGTTGCCAATCCCATAAAACACTCTATTTCACCCTTTATCCACAATAGGGCATTTGAGGCGACAGCTATTAATGGTGCCTATGTAGCTTGGGAGATTGAAGCGGGTGATTTGGCAGAAACAGTCGCTAATATTCGCCGTTACCAGATGTTTGGCATCAACCTGTCTATGCCTTACAAGGAGCAAGTGATTCCTTATCTGGATGAGTTGAGTGATGAGGCTCGTTTGATTGGGGCGGTCAACACAGTTGTTAATCAAGACGGAACGTTAATTGGATATAATACAGATGGCAAGGGATTTTTTAAGAGCTTGCCTTCTTTTACAATCTCAGATAAGAAAATGACCATTCTGGGAGCAGGTGGTGCAGCCAAGTCCATTTTGGCTCAGGCTATTTTGGATGGCGCCAGTCAGATTTCAGTCTTTGTTCGTTCAGTTTCCATGGAAAAAACAAGACCTTACCTAGACAAGTTGCAGGACCAAACAGGATTTAAAGTGGACTTGTATGCTTTAGAAGATATTTCTGAGCTGCAAGAAAAGATTGCCAAGTCGGACCTGCTCGTCAATGCGACCAGTGTAGGGATGGATGGCCAGTCGTCGCCAGTTCCAGAAAGTATCAATTTGCCAGAGGCTCTCTTGGTCGCAGATATCATTTACCAACCCTTTGAGACGCCATTTTTGAAATGGGCTAGAAGTCAGGGCAATCCAGCAATCAATGGCCTTGGAATGTTGCTCTATCAAGCTGCTGAAGCTTTTCAACTGTGGACAGGTAAAGAAATGCCGACAGACGAGATTTGGCAGTCCTTAACAGAAAAATATCAATAATGAAAAGGAGACCCTACTATGAAAATCAGAATCGATATTCCGCATCATCCTTATGATATTCAGATTGAAAAAGGTTGTCTGGTTCAGGCTGGTCAATGGTTGCGAGAACTCTGGCAACCTCAAAAAGTGGTCATTGTAACCGACAACCATGTAGCTTCTCTCTATGCAGAGAATGTTAAACTCAGCTTAGAAGATGCTGGTTTTCAGGTAGCTGTTTTTGACTTTTTAGAAGGCGAAGAAAGAAAGAATTTAACAACCGTTCAGAAGGTCTATGAATTTCTAGTCAAGCAAGGTCTGACTCGTAGCGATGGGATCGTGGCTCTTGGCGGTGGTGTTGTTGGGGATCTGGCTGGTTTTGTAGCCTCTACCTATATGCGGGGCATTCACTTTGTTCAGATTCCGACTAGTTTGACTGCCCAGGTTGATTCTTCTATCGGTGGAAAGACGGGTGTCAATACTCCATTTGCTAAAAATATGGTGGGTACCTTTGCTCAACCAGATGGGGTTCTGATTGATCCGCTTGTCCTTGAAACGCTTGGAAAAAGAGAGTTGATTGAAGGAATGGGTGAGGTTATCAAGTACGGCTTGATTGAGGATCCAGAACTGTGGGCTCTCTTAACGGACCTGGATGGTTCTGTTGAGAGTATACTGGAACATGCGGAGACTTTGATTGAACATTCTTGTCAGGTGAAGCGCAAGATGGTGGTCGAGGATGAGTTGGATAACGGTGTTCGGCTTTACCTCAACTTTGGACACACTATTGGCCACGCCCTTGAAGCAACAGCTGGTTACGGCAAGGTCATGCATGGTGAGGCTGTGGCTATGGGCATGGTTCAGATTTCCAAGGTTGCTGAGGGAAAAGGCCTCATGCCAGAAGGAATAACCCAGTCCATTAGAGAGATGTGCCAGAAATTTGGCTTGCCTGTTGACTATGAAAACTGGGATGTTGACAAGCTTTATCAGGCTCTTACTCATGACAAGAAAGCGCGTGGCAACACCTTGAAATTGGTCTTGGTACCAGAGCTTGGTTCAGCGAGCATTCACCCAGTTTCTCTGGAAGAGATGAAAGACTACTTGGTAAAATAAGGAGAACGTATGAGATATTTAACTGCAGGAGAATCACACGGCCCCCGTCTGACGGCTATCCTTGAAGGAATTCCAGCTGGACTTCCTTTGACAGCTGAGGATATCAATGAGGATCTGAAACGCCGTCAGGGTGGCTACGGTCGTGGTGGTCGTATGAAGATTGAGAGTGACCAGGTTGTCTTTACTTCGGGCGTTCGTCACGGGAAGACGACAGGGGCTCCCATTACCATGGATGTCATCAATAAGGACCACCAGAAATGGCTGGATATCATGTCTGCGGAGGACATTGAAGACCGCCTTAAAAGCAAACGGAAAATCACTCATCCTCGGCCAGGTCATGCCGACTTGGTTGGTGGCATTAAGTACCGTTTTGACGATTTGCGAAATTCTTTGGAGCGTTCATCAGCTCGTGAAACAACCATGCGAGTAGCAGTTGGAGCAGTAGCCAAACGCCTCTTGGCTGAGCTGGATATGGAGATTGCCAACCATGTCGTGGTCTTTGGTGGCAAGGAAATAGATGTACCTGGAAATCTGACCGTGGCTGAAATCAAGCAACGAGCTGCCCAGTCTGAAGTTTCTATTGTCAACCAAGAGCGGGAACAGGAAATCAAGGACTATATTGACCAAATCAAACGTGACGGTGATACCATCGGTGGAGTTGTGGAGACAGTCGTCGGAGGCGTTCCAGTTGGTCTTGGTTCCTATGTTCAATGGGACCGAAAATTGGATGCCAGACTGGCCCAAGCAGTTGTCTCTATCAATGCTTTTAAAGGGGTGGAATTTGGTCTTGGGTTTGAGGCAGGTTACCTTAAAGGTAGCCAAGTCATGGACGAAATTCTCTGGTCTAAAGAAGACGGCTATACTCGTCGTACCAATAATCTAGGTGGTTTTGAAGGTGGTATGACTAATGGGCAACCCATCGTTGTTCGAGGTGTCATGAAACCCATTCCCACTCTCTACAAACCATTGATGAGTGTGGATATTGAGACTCACGAACCATACAAGGCAACCGTGGAGAGAAGTGATCCAACCGCTCTTCCAGCAGCAGGTGTAGTCATGGAAGCCGTTGTTGCAACGGTTCTGGCACAAGAAATCCTTGAAAAATTCTCATCAGATAATCTTGAAGAATTAAAAGAGGCAGTTGCCAAGCACCGAGACTATACAAAGAACTATTAAGGAGTCTTTATGGCAAAAACCATCTATATCGCAGGTCTCGGTTTGATTGGTGCTTCGATGGCGCTCGGTATCAAGCGTGATCATCCGGATTATGAAATTTTAGGTTATAATCGCAGTCAGGCTTCGAGAGACATTGCCTTGGAGCGAGGAATGATAGACCGTGCAACGGATGATTTTGCCAGTTTCGCTCCCCTAGCAGATGTCATCATCTTGACCTTGCCAATCAAACAGACCATTGCTTTTATTAAGGAGCTGGCAAACTTAGACTTGAAGGAAGGCGTTATTATCTCGGATGCGGGCTCAACCAAGTCAGCCATTGTGGAAGCAGCTGAGCAGTATTTAGCTGGCAAGCCTGTCCGCTTTGTCGGGGCCCATCCCATGGCTGGTAGCCACAAGACAGGGGCAGCTTCTGCAGATGTCAATCTCTTTGAAAATGCCTATTATATATTCACTCCTTCGAGCCTGACAAGTCATGCCACACTTGAGGAAATGAAAGATCTGCTTTCAGGTCTTCATGCTCGTTTTATCGAGATTGATGCCAAGGAGCATGATCGGGTGACTTCTCAGATTAGTCATTTTCCTCATATTCTGGCTTCCAGCCTCATGGAGCAGACAGCAGTTTATGCTCAAGATCATGAAATGGCAAGGCGCTTTGCGGCGGGTGGATTTCGAGATATGACCCGAATTGCGGAAAGCGAGCCAGGTATGTGGACTTCCATTCTCTTGTCCAATCGTGAGACTATCCTAGATCGAATTGCGGATTTCAAGGAGCGCCTAGATGAGGTTGGACAAGCCATCAGCAAGGGAGATGAAGAGCAAATCTGGAACTTTTTCAACCAAGCGCGTGAGCAACGTCAGGCCATGGAAATCCATAAGCGTGGTGGTGTGGACAGTTCTTATGACCTCTATGTCGATGTTCCCGATGAAGAAGATGTTATCTTGCGGATTTTGGAATTACTTCGTGGGACTTCTTTGGTTAATATCCATATCAACGAAGAAAACCGTGAAGATGTTCACGGGATTCTACAAATTTCCTTTAAAAATTCTCAGGATCTGGAACGAGCTGAACGCTTAATTACAGAAAATACGGACTATACAGTCGTCATCAAATAAGGAGAAAATCATGTCAAATATTTACGATAGTGCAAATGAACTTAGCCGCGGGTTACGCGAATTACCTGAATACAAGGCGGTCAAGGCAGCAAAAGATGCCATCCAAGCTGATGAACAAGCTAGCAAGATTTTTGCAGACTACCTTGCTTTCCAACAAGAAATCCAAGTCATGGCGCAAACGGGACAAATGCCAGACGCCTCTTTCCAAGAAAAGATGCAGTCTTTCAGTAAGCAAATCCAAGAGAACGCTCTTTTGTCAGATTTCTTTGCCAAACAGCAACAATTGTCCATTTACCTTTCGGACATTGAGAAAATTGTCTTTGAACCTGTTTCAGAATTATTGAAATAGTATTTTATCTGTATAAAAGCCAGAAATTTCAGGAATTTCTGGCTTTTTTGTGATAAAATAAGAAAAAGTATTGCAAGTATGAGGTCAACTATGAAACTAAAAACAAACATTCGCCACTTACATGGCAGTATCCGGGTTCCAGGTGACAAGTCTATCAGCCATCGTTCGATTATTTTTGGAAGTTTGGCTGAGGGCGAGACTAAGGTTTATGATATTCTGCGTGGAGAGGATGTGCTTTCAACCATGCAGGTTTTTCGTGATCTTGGTGTAGAAATTGAGGATAAAGATGGGGTTATCACCATTCAAGGTGTTGGCATGGATGGCTTAAAAGCGCCACAAAATGCCTTGGATATGGGGAATTCTGGCACCTCGATTCGCCTGATTTCAGGTGTCCTTGCTGGTGCAGACTTCGAAGTAGAGATGTTCGGAGACGACAGTCTTACTAAACGTCCTATGGACCGTGTGACGATTCCATTGAAAAAAATGGGCGTCAGTATTTCAGGGCAAACTGAGCGAGACCTGCCCCCTCTTCACTTAAAAGGGACGAAAAAACTTACACCTATTCACTATGAGTTGCCAATCGCCTCTGCTCAGGTCAAGTCAGCCTTGATGTTTGCAGCCTTGCAGGCTCAGGGGGAGTCCGTTATTATCGAGAAAGAATGTACTCGTAACCACACCGAAGATATGCTACAGCAATTTGGTGGCCATTTAAGTGTGGATGGCAAAAAAATCACAGTTCAAGGACCACAAAAACTGATCGGACAAAAGGTAGTTGTTCCAGGAGATATTTCCAGTGCAGCCTTTTGGTTGGTCGCAGGTTTGATTGTTCCAAACTCTAGTGTGGTGCTGCAGAATGTGGGGATTAACGAAACTCGTACTGGTATTATTGATGTCATTCGCGCCATGGGTGGAAAACTAGAAATAACTGAAATCGATCCTGTCGCTAAATCAGCAACCTTGACTGTCGAGTCTTCAGACTTGAAAGGAACAGAGATTGGTGGAGCCTTGATTCCCCGCTTGATTGATGAATTGCCTATTATTGCCCTTTTAGCGACACAAGCGCAAGGTGAAACAGTCATTAAGGATGCTGAGGAACTCAAGGTAAAGGAAACAGACCGCATTCAGGTGGTGACAGATGCCTTAAATAGCATGGGGGCGGATATCACTCCTACAGCAGACGGGATGATTATCAAAGGAAAATCAAGACTTCATGGCGCTAGAGTCAATACCTTTGGTGACCATCGAATTGGAATGATGACAGCCATTGCAGCCCTCTTGGTTGCGGATGGAGAAGTGGAACTTGACCGTGCTGAAGCCATCAACACTAGCTATCCTAGCTTCTTTGATGATTTGGAGAGCATGACTCATGGCTAAGGTATTACTTGGATTTATGGGGGCAGGCAAGTCGACAATCGCTAGAGGCTTGGACCCAGACTATATCGATATGGATGCCTTAATCGAGGAACATTTGGGCATGTCCATTGCGGATTTCTTCGCTGAAAAAGGAGAAGTGGCCTTTCGTCAAGTAGAGTCAGAAGTCCTAGCTGACTTACTAAAAACGGACCGAGTTGTGTCAACTGGCGGAGGAGTTGTCATTTCTCACAAAAATCGTGACTTGCTCAAAACCAATCATGATAACATCTACCTAAAAGCAGATTTTGAAACCCTCTACCAACGTATCGCAGCTGATAAGGACAATCAGCGCCCGCTTTTTCTTAATAAAAGCAAGGAAGAACTGGCAGCTATTTTCAAAGAAAGACAAGCTTGGTATGAGGAAGTAGCCAGTCAAGTTCTGGATGTGACCAAGTTAAGTCCAGAGGAAATTATAGAGGAGCTGAGATGAAAATTGCCTATCTAGGTCCCAAGGGATCTTTTTCGCATCATGTTGTGCAGACAGCCTTTCCCAAAGAGGAATTGCAGGCTTTTGCCAATATCACAGATGTTATCAAGGCTTATGAGCAAGGCTTGGTGGATTATTCTGTGGTACCAGTTGAAAACTCCATTGAAGGTAGTGTCCATGAAAGTTTGGATTATCTTTTTCATCAGGCTCGCATCCAAGCAGTTGCAGAAATCGTCCAGCCCATTCACCAGCAGTTGATGGTGATTCCAGGTCAGTCAAAAATTGAGAAAATTTTTTCCCATCCTCAGGCTCTAGCTCAAGGAAAGAAATTCATCGACAAACACTATCCAGAGGCTAAAATTGAGGTAACAGCCAGTACTGCTTATGCAGCTCGCTTTATCTCGGAACATCCAGACCAGCCTTATGCAGCCATTGCACCAAGAAGTTCTGCCGAAGAATATGGCTTGGAATTAATTGCAGAGGATATTCAGGAGATGGAAGCCAATTTCACACGTTTTTGGGTATTAGGGGCAGAGATACCGATGATTCCTTTGAACTCGCAAGCTGAAAAAATGAGTTTGGCCTTGACCTTACCAGACAATCTACCTGGTGCTCTTTACAAGGCACTTTCGACTTTTGCTTGGAGAGGGATTGACTTAACAAAGATTGAAAGTCGCCCCCTTAAAACAGCCTTGGGAGAATACTTTTTTATTATTGATGTAGACTATAGTGACAAAGAACTGATTCATTTTGCCAGACAAGAACTAGAAGCCATTGGAATTCAGCACAAGATACTGGGAACCTACCCGATTTTTACCATAACTGATTTAGAAAAGGAGAGTCAATGAGCAAAGAAAATCCTTTAAGTCATCACGAGCAGTTACGTTATGACTATCTCTTCAAAAATATCCATTACCTCAACGACCGTGAACGGAGGGAATTTGATTATCTGCAACAGAAAATGGCAGGTCCCAAGTCTGAAGTTCATCATTTCCAACAAGAAGAGAAAGAAGAATTTTGGGGTAGAGATATTGATCTTCCGACTTATGGCAGTAGAAGTCGGTCTAAGAAACGTGAAAAGGTAGCTCCTCAACCTAAAGTCAAAAAGAAAAAGAGAAGAATTCGCTTCAAACGAATACTGACTTGGTTCTTGCTGTTGATTACATGTGTAGTTGCAGGGATGATTTTCATGTTTCTTCGAGGGTTCCAGTCAGCAGCCAATCCAACAAATAAGCCAGCTGACGCCAAGGCAGCTCAAGTAGAGGTCTTTAGCGGTCAGGATACCAAAGACGGTGTGAATATCCTAGTCATGGGGACAGATGGCCGTATCGGTCAAAATAGTGCAGAAACCCGTACCGACACAATCATGGTACTGAATGTCAGTGGATCGGATAAGAAGATCAAACTAGTCAGCTTTATGCGTGACAACTTGGTTTATATCGACGGGTACAGTAAGATTGTAAATGGCCAGAAACAGACGGATAACAAACTAAACGTTGCTTATGAACTTGGGGAACAAGAAGGGCAAAAAGGGGCTGAAATGGTCCGCAAGGTTCTAAAAGACAACTTTGATTTGGATATTAAGTACTATGCCCTAGTTGACTTCCAGGCCTTTGCAACAGCTATTGATACCCTCTTCCCTGACGGAGTAACGATTGATGCCCAATTCTCAACATTGAATGGTCAACCTCTGACAGAAGCCACAGTCGGAGATGACCTTCATGCAACAGAGACAGAGTCCCCAACTCAAACTATCAAAGTTGGAAAACAGCAAATGAATGGCTCCACCTTGCTGAACTATGCTCGCTTCCGTGATGATGATGAGGGAGACTATGGCCGTACCAAACGTCAGCAACAAGTCATGTCAGCTGTTCTTGAGCAAATCAAAGATCCAACCAAGCTCTTTACGGGGTCAGAGGCACTTGGAAAAGTCTTTGGCATGACATCAACAAATCTACCATATAGCTTCTTGTTGACCAATGGCTTATCTGTCCTAGAAGGTGCTCAAAATGGCATTGAAAGACTCACCGTCCCAGAACTTGGTGACTGGGTAGACGCTTATGATATCTATGGTGGACAAGGACTTCTAGTTGATCAAAATAAATATCAGACCAAACTCGCCCAAATGGGAATGAGATAGAATACTATAAAAAAATCAAAGTTTGAATCACAAGTGAAAAAGTGGTTTAGGCTTTGATTTTTCTTAGTATCTGATGGATTTTTAGGGCTTTTTTATGGTATAATAAAACGATATAACTCGTTATTGGACAGAAGAGGAGAGACATGAGTGATTTGAAAGCGATTCAGGCTCGTAGTCTGGAAATGGCTGAATATTTCGTCGCATTTTGTAAAGAACATGATTTGTTGTGCTATCTCTGTGGTGGAGGAGCCATTGGCGCCCTTCGTAATAAGGGCTTCATTCCTTGGGATGATGATCTAGACTTTTTCATGCCACGTAAGGACTATGAAAAATTAGCAGAACTGTGGCCACGTTATGCAGACGAGCGTTATTTCTTGTCAAAGAGTAACAAAGATTTTGTAGACCGTAACCTTTTTATTACCATTCGTGACAAGGAAACTACTTGTATCAAGCCTTATCAAAAGGATTTGGATTTGCCACACGGTTTGGCCTTGGACGTTTTACCATTGGATTATTATCCTAAAAATCCAGCTGAGCGTAAGAAACAGGTTCGTTGGGCCCTGATTTATTCACTCTTTTGTGCGCAAACTATCCCAGAAAAGCATGGTGCGGTCATGAAATGGGGAAGTCGCATCTTACTCGGCCTGACTCCAAAATCTCTACGTTATCGCATTTGGAAAAAAGCTGAAAAAGAAATGACCAAGTATGGTCTGGCTGAGAGCGATGGAATTACGGAATTATGCTCAGGTCCCGGCTACATGCGAAACAAATACCCAATCGCATCCTTTGAGGACAATCTTTTCTTGCCATTTGAAGGAACTGAGATGCCCATCCCAGTCGGCTATGATGCCTATCTCAGCACTGCTTTTGGGGACTATATGACACCGCCACCAGCAGACAAGCAAGTACCGCATCATGATGCTATTATAGCAGACATGGACAAGAGCTACACAGAGTACAAGGGAGAATATGGAGCATGATGGGAGAAAAAATAAGCGTTATCGTTCCGGTCTACAATGTAGAAGCCTATCTGGAGCGATGTGTGGAGTCGATTCTTCAACAGACTTATGCCCATTTTGAGTTAATCCTAATCAACGATGGTTCTACTGATTCTAGTGGACAGATCTGTGATCACTTAGCATCTCAGTATGAGAATATCAAGGTTTATCATATCGAAAATTCTGGTGTTTCAAATGCTAGAAATATGGGAATTCAGCTAGCGACGGGTTCTTGGGTTACCTTTATTGATAGCGATGATTTCGTTACCCAGGATTACCTAGCTACTTTAGCAAGTGCAGTTGAATGGGTGAATGTAGGCTTTGCAATTGCTCCTCTGCACCATATCAAAAACGGCATTGTAACTGATATACCTTCACATTCTGGAAAAACAGAACTCTGGTCTACAGAAGAAACCATGAAGGAACTACTGATGACTACCAGAACGTCATTTTTTCCAGTTGCAAAACTGTTTAAGAGAGACCTGCTTGCGGATGAAAAGTTTAATACAAATTATCACCTAGCTGAAGATGCCTTATTTTTAACTGAATTGCTACTAAAGACAAGATGTAGTTGCGTCTTTATTGACAAACCTGTTTATTATTATGATCATCGTGAGGGAAGTGCAACAACATCTGTTAATCGATATGTATTTGACACAATAGAAGTTTATCAGCAAATAATTGCTCAAGTTTCACAAGCCTTTCCTAATTTGAAATACGAATTAATAAACAGAGAATGTTGGTCGTACATCACAGTTTACGATAAAATTATCTTTACTTCACGTGAAGAGTATCAAAAGGAGAAAGCCGAGCTGAGGACTTGGATTGTTCAGCATCGACGCGAAATATGGAAAGATGCTTATTTCACCACTTTTCGCAAGGTAGCGATCCTTTCACTTGTCATTTCTCCATGGCTATATAAGAAAATTGTTGGATTAAAAAACTAATATCATGAGAAGGAGTTGAAAATGAATTTTTCAAAAATGGATGAATACTTTGAAAAATCAAAACTATGGATTGCGTATCTATTTGTTTTCATTTCGATTTTAAGTATGAGTTCACTGGTTTATAAGATAGCAAATCCCCTCTACAAGGGATTGTCAGCGATTGTAGTGCTTTATATTTGCTATACCTTATTGTTTAAGTGGAAAGAAATCACAGCAGATCGCAAATTTCTATCCTTATTTGGACTATTAGCTGGAAGTCATCTGCTATCAGCTATTTTCAATCGCTCTGGACATCTGATTGGAAATGTGATTGAAATTCTCTTCATGGTAACCTATGTTTTATTATTTACCATGTTACAATCAGGGCAACTTAAAAAATTATTTGACTGGATTGCCTATACGGTTCAAATTGTATCTTTTTCTTCAGCAATTTTTGCGTTTGGTTTATTGGTAAGTAGAGTCCTTATCCTATTTAAGATTGGCGAACAATCTTATTACTATGGTGTCATGAATGGACGTCTGTGGGGGATTGTCAATCCAAATGCTAGTGCGATATTTTCATACATTAGCATTATTTTGGCTATGTATTTGATCCATAAAGGAAGTAAATATTCTGTTTATCTTAAACTGAACAATGTGATTCAATTCGTTTACTTCGCAACGATGCAAAGTCGAGGAGCCTTACTTTCTTTACTTCTCATGATTGGACTCTATAGTTTCTTTGCTACTAGAGGAAGTATCGTTAAACGATTCCTCACTTTTATAGTTGCTGGTTTGCTGATTACTGCAACTAATATTGGATTAAGCTATGTAACTTCAATCTATATCTCATCTGAAACTGCGACTGTCTTAGATTTAAACAAAGGACAATCCTATGCTGAGACAGATTCATCTGTTACTAAGAAGAACGGTGAGCTCCATCTGATCGAAACAACACCAAGTGGTAGAACCTATATCTGGAAAAATGCCATCAAGATGGGAAGTGCCAAACCAATTTTTGGTTATGGTGTACGAAACGTTCCAGATTACTACACAGAATATTTCAGTAAATTTGAGATTCAAAACTCCCTTATTGGTGGGAATTTCCATAACATTTTTGTGACCATATTTGTCAGTTCGGGAGTTCTAGGTTTGGTATCCTTCCTTCTTGTACTGGCTTATGTCATCAAGCGCTTTTTAACGTATTTGATTGTTTCCAAGAAAAACACTGATAAATTGATCATGATCCTTTTCTTCGGTATCTTGTTTGGTCAATTATTTGAAAGTCAGATTATGTATTCAACCAACTTTATTAATATCATCTTCTGGCTAGCGATTGGCTATGGACTCGTAGTCTGCAAACGGGATGAAGGAGTTCGGTACCAAGAAGTAACAGATGTCAATGAAATTCAACAGATGGAACTTGGAATCATGGAGTATATTCATAAAGTTTGTCAGAAAATTGGTGTCAAGTATTTCTTAGCATATGGAAGTCTAATTGGTGCTGTACGCCATCAAGGATTTATCCCTTGGGATGATGACATGGATATCTGCATGTTACGAGAAGATTATGAAAAGTTGCAAGACTACCTTATCGCTAACCCTGATGAACGTTACGAGGTCATGTCTTATAAAAATAATCTCAACTATGTCTATCCCTTCATGAAAGTGCAGGATAACCATACTTACTTGCTAGAAGAAGATGTTCGCATCGATTCGAATATGGGAATCTATGTAGATATTTTCCCTGTAGATGGCTACGAGGATGACGTACAATTTAAAAACAAGATGACGAAACTGATAAAGAAACGTCAATTGAGTTGCTACACCTTTAAAGGCATTACCAATACAAAAAGTGTACTGAATTCACTGCTACGTTATGTGTCAGTTATTATTTTCTATTTCACCAATACGAACAAATACGTTGCCCAGATTGAAGAGCTTGCAAAATCCCGTAAAGTCTCAGATTATGAGCAAGTGGATTATCTTATCTACAAGGATATGAACAAACCAGTGTGGAGACGTGAATGGCTGGAACAAGTTACTACTGGAACATTTGAAGGTAAGGAATTTACCATTCCGAAAAATTATCATGAAATTTTGACCTCAGACTACGGAGACTATATGCAATTGCCACCGGTTGAACAAAGAGTATCTCATCATGATTTTAAATTATGGAAGATTGTTAAAAGGTCTAAATGACGAGATTGGGATTAAGAAACATTTAAAAATATAGTCAAATTTAGGAGAATAGAACCTATGTCTGAAAGAACTTTAACTCTTGAAGAAATCAAGCAAGTAGAATTGGATATTTTAAAGTATCTACATGATCTTTGTGAACAACATCAAATCAAATACTTTATTGATTTTGGAACCTTACTAGGAGCTGTACGCCATAAAGGATTTATCCCTTGGGATGATGATACAGATATTTCCTTGGCGCGTGATGAATTTGAAAAACTGTACAAGGTTTTACAAAATGAAAATCATCCCTACTACAAATTGATTTCATTCAGAGAAACAAAGGGATATCCATACAGTTATATGAGAGTCTATGATGTAAGGACTCGTCGAGATGCTAACCTCGTAGACCCAACGGTCGTATTGGGAACTTGCGTTGACATTTTTCCATATGATGGTGTCGTCACAGAGGAAAGTGACCGTAAAAAAATGAAGCTCTACAAATATTTCATTCGCCTTTCTTCTTTGAATTTTAAAGGGATCAAGTCTGAGAATGGTGGACTTAAAAACCTCCCTCGTTATATGGGATCAGCTATTTTCCGCTTAACTTCCCCACAGCTATGGAATCAAAAATTAGAGAGCCTTGCTTTGAAGTATAGTGTAGATCAAGCAACAGATCTTACTTGTACTATCTATGACCCTTATTATCCAAATGGTATAAAAAAAGAATGGCTCTATGATTTGATTGATATGCCTTATGAAAACATTGTGGTCAAGGTTCCGAGAAAATACCATGAAATACTTGTCTACGAATTTGGAGAAAACTATATGACTCCACCGCCTATTGAGCAACAAGTCCCAGGAGGGGATAAAAACTACTGGATTGATTAGATTAGTCAAAGTTGCTTATTGTTAAGATAAAGGAGTTTTCAAGGTGAAAAATAAATGGTTATTAAAATCAATTAGATATAGTGTTCTCGCATTCTTTCTATTATTGATTCAGTTATCGCAAGGAGTAGATGCAGATACCATCTCTGCAGGTTCGGGCAATCGTATCCATTTCATAAATACTAAAGCAAAATCTGGGAGTGACGCCATCCTTCTGGAAAGCAATGGTCACTATGCTTTGATTGATATGGGAGAAGACTATGATTTTCCTGATGGGAGTGATCCACGCTATCCAAGCCGCTGGGGAATTTCCATGAGAAATTATCAAGTATTGGAGGATCGATTGATTCGCCACTTGGATCAAATAGGTGTAAAAAAATTAGATTTTATTATAGGAACTCATGTTCATAGTGACCATATTGGTGGAGCAGACGAAATACTCAATCGATATCAAGTCGGTAAGTTTTATTTGAAAAAATATTCAGATGATCGGATTACAGCAAACTGGGGACTATGGGATAATCTTTTTAATTATGATAATGCTTTGAGAGCAGCTCAAAAACGGGGAGTTACTCTTATCCAGAATATTTCAGATGAGGATAGCCATCTAAAATTAGGTGATATGGATATCCAACTCTACAACTATAAGAATGAATATGATGCTGACGGGAATCTGAAAAAAGTTCGAGATGATAACTCCAACTCCATTGTTTCAGTAGTGACTGTGGCAGGAAAGAGAATCTATCTTGGAGGAGATTTGGATAATGCCGAAGGAGCAGAAGATAAGTTAGGTCCAGTTATCGGCAAGGTTGATATGATGAAATGGAACCACCATTATGATGCGACAATTTCAAATACGATTAATTTCCTTGAAAACTTATCACCAAAAATGATTATTCAGACAACTGGTGGAGATATTAATGTTGCTTCAACCAGAGAATACCTTCAGAAGAAAAATATTCAGGTTCTTCATGCTGCTAGCCAAACTCAAGACGCTACCGTTTTTGATATTAGCGATAAAGGATTTGCAAATGTTTCAAATACCTTCCCTAATATCCCTGTAGTTGACGAAAAATGGTATCAAGAAGATGGTTATTGGAAATATCGTTTGACTGACGGAGAAATGGCTATCGGCTGGAGAGAGATTGGCGGAGCCACTTATTTCTTTAATGGAAAAGGACAAATGCAAGCAGGTCGCTGGCTTCACCTTAACGACGACTGGGGAGAAAATGCCAAAGGGAATGATTACTATCTGAACCAAAATGGTAAAATGCAAACTGGTGGTTGGTTCAAACTAGATGACTCTTGGTATTATATCCAATCAAATGGTGCTAGACGATTTAGCGAGCTCTCTGAAATTGGAGGGAAAAAGTATCTCTTTGCGGCAGATGGGAAGATGCTAACAGGACACCAAGTTTATAATGGCAAGAAGATGTTCTTTAGCGAAAGTGGTGCACTCCAAACAGCAGGTAAGCCTTCAACATGGCAAAAGATTGATTCAAATTGGTATTTCTATGATGAGGATGGGCTAAAGACCATCGGTAAAAAGAATATCAATGGAAGCACATACTACTTTAATCAAGAAGGTATCATGCAAACTGGCTGGGCATTTGTTGATGGTCACTGGAACTATTTTGCAAGTTCTGGAGCTATGAAAACCGGCTGGGTCAAGGATCAGGAAACATGGTATTATCTGGATAAAGATGGCATCATGTTAACTGGCAGACAAGATATAAATGGTGTTCGTTACTATTTGAATGCTAGTGGTGCCATGCAGACTGGATGGAAGTGGCAAGACAATAGCTGGTACTTCTATACGAACTCAGGTGCTATGAAAACGGGTTGGTTGAAAGATAAAGAATCATGGTATTATTTGGATCCAGAAACAGGTATTATGGCTGTAGGATCTAAAGAGATTGACGGTAAGAACTATTTCTTCAGCTCTGCAGGTACTATGCAAGTTGGATGGCAGTGGTCAAATGATTCTTGGCATTACTACGCTACGTCGGGCGCACTCCAAACTGGTTGGTTGAAAGATGGTGATGCCTGGTATTATCTTGAAGGTAAGGAAGGCGTTATGTTAGTCGGCCTCCATCAAGTAGATGGTAAGCAATATTACTTTAGCAAATCTGGTGCCATGCAAACAGGCTGGAAATGGTTTGATAATCATTACCGTTACTTTGAATCAAATGGAGCCATGAAAACTGGTTGGATAAAAGACAAAGGCGTCTGGTATTATCTAAATCCTGAAGATGGCATCATGTTGGTTGGCCTTCATAAAGTAAATGGTGATCATTATTACTTTGATGAATCAGGAGCTATGCAAACGGGTTGGAAACAGCTTGATGGTAATTGGTACTATTTCCAAGCTGATGGTTCTTTGTTGAAGAACGCAACAACACCTGATGGTTACAAAGTAAACGAAGAAGGAATCTGGAAACAGGCTGTTGCTGCTGTAAATAGCGATGCAGTCAAGCCAGAACAGAAACAAGAAGCTAATTCCTCTATTGTTGAACAACCTAAACAAGATTCAAATCTAGAAGCCAACGCTTCTGAAAAGAAAGAAAAAGAATAAAGAAGAAATCCCCTACTGACAACTAATTTATCAGTAGGGGATTTTTTTAATTTCGTTTTAATTTAGCAAGTACAAGGTTCAGTGCATAGTGGAGTGTTTTGTCTTTGGTAATAAAGAGGGTCAAGAGGTAATAGATACCACAAGTTGCTACGGTAGACAGAACCATGAGAATCATATTGAAGTTTACTGTGTAGGAATTGATTTGGAAAATCATCTTGAAAATATAGAAGATTGGGATAAAACCAAGGGATATAATGCTATAACGTGTTAAGGTTATAAAAATTTCTTTTAAACTAATCAGTTGGTGTTTCTTGATAAAATGAATTTCAAGTAAAACAACGATAGTTTCTGCGATAATGGTCGTAGCGATGTAATACTCAGGTGCAAAAATATTATTGAAATACAAGATGCTATTTAATAGTATATTGGCACCACCACCAAGGAAGTAGAAGGCGGTTAAGCGATTTTCATGGTCGTTGATAAAGATAATCTGTTTACCAAGAATCAACTCAATAGCCCAAATGATGGTACGAAAAGCGAAGACGCTAGTTACGATACCCGCTTCAAGATATTTTTCAGAAGAATAAATAACAGTTGCGTACCGTCCCAATATCATAATCCCGATACTAGTTGGAACCATAAGGAAATAGAATAAGGATGCCGCTTGATTCACGAGATAATTATAGGACTTGTAATCCTTTTTACCGAGATAGTAGCCAAGGCGTGGAATACTGACGTTGATAGCTCCACTCAAGACACTGGCAATCAACATGACGATACTATAGGCAATTGTATAGTAGGAAATATAGTTCTCATCCGGTCCCTTGGTGATAAACATTCTATCTAGCAAGGTATAAAGCATATTAGCGTTTGCTAGGAGAAGCATAGTAAAGAGTGGTTTAGAAGCTTTAGCTAATTCGACGAAACCAATCTTAACAAAAGAAACTTCTCTCTTAATCCAAAGAAAACTGAGCAGGTAGTTGAGGACAGTGGTCGCTGTCATAACGATAGCATAAGGAACGATATCATCTGCCGTTTTAACGAAGGCGAAGATAGCGACCAGCATGGTAATTCGAATAATTAATGTCTTATAGAGGATGAAGGCATAGTTTTCATAAGCCTCGTTCATCCATTCGATATTGAGAAATTGGAAGAGTGCTTGAGCCCCTAGGATGTAGTAGAGGACTTTCAGATTCTCAATGCTAGTGTCAAAGAAGATAATGAGGAAGTAGATACCAGTGGTCAGGAGAGAGGTGAAAACCGAGATATAAAACAGCTTAGAAAAGACGTAGTTGATTTTATTCTTGTCATCCTTGACCTTACTGATAGCTCGAATCCCATAGTTGTATATCCCAAAGGCAGCTAGTGGAATAACGAAACTTGCCCAGGTATTGGCTGTATTGAAATAACCGTAATTGGATTTGCTGAGAATCCGCGTCAGATAAGGATTGGTTATCAGTGGAAAAACGATATTGAGAATATTGACCAGCAAGCTGGCCAAGGCATTTACTTTTATATTTTTCATTGAACTTTCTTTCTTAAATCTAAAATCATATCTAGTATTATATCACATTCTCGCTTCATTCTTTTGATAAAATCGTAAAAATCTAGTATAATAGATAGACTGAAAGTATGAGGTTACTAGATATGAAGATGAAACAAATTAGTGATACAACACTGAAAATCACGATGACTTTAGATGATTTGATGGATCGGGGGATGGAGATTGCCGACTTCCTCGTTCCGCAGGAAAAAACAGAAGAATTTTTCTATGCGATTTTAGATGAGTTAGAGATGCCCGACAATTTCTTGGATAGTGGCATGCTGAGTTTTCGTGTAACGCCAAAACCAGACAAGGTCGATGTATTTGTGACCAAGTCCAAGATTGACCAGAATCTGGATTTTGAAGATTTGGCGGACCTACCTGATATGGAAGAATTGGCCCAAATGTCACCAGATGAATTTCTCAAGACTCTAGAAAAGAGTATCGCAGAGAAAACCAAGGACGATATAGAGGCCATCCAATCTCTAGAGCAGGTCGAAGCAAAGGAAGAAGAGCAAGAGCAGGCAGACAAGGATACGGAGAATAGGAAAGAACCTTATATCTACTATATCCTGCGCTTTGCAAGCCTTGGTGACTTAGTTGCTTTTGCAAAGACGGTTAACTACCAGATGGAAACATCTGAACTCTATAAGATGAATGGGCACTACTATTTGACAATCTTAGTCGATGTAGAAAATCATCCTAGTCCATATCCAGCCTGGCTCTTGGCTCGTATGCGTGAGTTTGCAGACGACAGTGACATCAGTCGTTCAGTCTTGCAAGAGTATGGGCAAATCTTAATCAATCACGATGCAGTTCTCGGTCTGCAAAAGATTCGTTCATAATTTTTAAAATCAGTTTTCATTTATCAAGAAAGACGAATCATGGGATTCGTTTTTTCTTTACTAGACTGAAATAGTGATTTACTATAATAGGAATTTTCACAAAATTCTGTTATAATGGCTATATCAGAAAATTTCTAGGAGACAAACATGACAGTTAAAATTGCTTTACTTGGATTTGGTACCGTTGCAAGTGGTGTGCCATTCCTCCTAAAGGAAAATGGAGAAAAAATCGTTCAGTCAGCTCATTCAGAGATTGAAGTAGCCAAGGTATTGGTCAAGGATGAAGATGAAAAGAACCGCTTGCTTGCAGCAGGAAATGACTTTAACTTCGTAACCAATGTAGATGATATTTTATCAGACAAGGACATTACTATCGTAGTGGAATTGATGGGGCGTATCGAACCAGCTAAGACCTTTATCACTCGTGCCTTAGAAGCTGGGAAACACGTTGTTACTGCTAACAAGGACCTTTTGGCTGTTCATGGTGCAGAATTGTTAGAAATCGCTAAAGAGCATAATGTAGCACTTTACTATGAAGCAGCAGTAGCTGGTGGGATTCCAATTCTTCGTACTTTGGCAAATTCGTTGGCTTCTGATAAAATCACGCGCGTTCTTGGCGTCGTTAACGGGACTTCTAACTTCATGATGACCAAGATGGTCGAAGAAGGCTGGTCTTATGATGATGCTCTTGCGGAAGCACAAAGACTAGGATTTGCAGAAAGCGACCCTACAAATGACGTAGATGGGATTGATGCAGCCTACAAGATGGTGATTTTGAGCCAGTTTGCTTTTGGTATGAAGGTTGCCTTTGACGATGTAGCCCACAAGGGAATCCGCAACATCACACCAGAAGATGTAGCTGTAGCCCAAGACCTTGGCTATGTAGTGAAATTGGTTGGTTCTATCGAGGAAACTCCTTCAGGTATTGCTGCAGAAGTGACTCCAACCTTCCTACCTAAAGCGCACCCGCTTGCTAGTGTGAATGGGGTAATGAACGCAGTCTTTGTGGAGTCTATCGGCATCGGTGAATCGATGTACTACGGACCAGGTGCGGGTCAAAAACCAACTGCAACAAGTGTTGTAGCGGACATTGTCCGTATCGTTCGTCGCTTGAATGATGGTACCATTGGTAAAGACTTCAACGAATACAGCCGTGATTTGGTCTTGGCTAATCCAGAAGATGTCAAAGCTAATTACTACTTCTCAATCTTGGCTCCAGACTCAAAAGGTCAGGTCTTGAAATTGGCTGAGATTTTCAACGCTCAAGATATTTCCTTCAAGCAAATCCTCCAAGATGGTAAAGAGGGTGACAAGGCGCGTGTAGTGATTATCACTCATAAGATTAATAAAGCGCAGCTTGAGAATGTTTCAGCTGAGTTGGCCAAAGCTTCAGAATTTGACCTCTTGAATACCTTCAAGGTGTTAGGAGAATAGGATGAAGATTATTGTACCTGCAACCAGTGCCAATATTGGGCCAGGTTTTGATTCGGTCGGTGTAGCTGTTACCAAGTATCTTCAAATTGAGGTCTGTGAAGAACGGGATGAGTGGTTGATTGAACACCAGATTGGCAAATGGATTCCCCATGACGAGCGTAATCTTTTGCTTAAGATTGCCTTGCAAATTGCGCCTGACTTGCAACCGAGACGTTTGAAAATGACCAGCGATGTTCCCTTGGCACGTGGTTTGGGTTCTTCTAGCTCTGTTATAGTTGCTGGGATTGAACTGGCCAACCAGCTGGGCAAGCTCAACTTATCTAACCACGATAAATTGCAACTGGCGACCAAAATTGAAGGGCATCCTGACAATGTAGCACCAGCTATCTATGGAAATCTTGTTGTTGCGAGTTCCGTTGAAGGTCAAGTCTCTGCGATTGTGGCAGACTTCCCCGAGTGTGATTTTCTAGCTTATATTCCCAACTATGAATTACGAACTCGCGATAGCCGTGGTGTCCTTCCTAAGAAATTGTCCTACAAGGAAGCTGTTGCAGCTAGTTCTATCGCCAATGTGGCCGTTGCAGCCTTGTTAGCAGGAGATATGGTGACAGCTGGTCAAGCAATCGAGGGGGACCTCTTCCACGAGCGCTATCGTCAGGACCTAGTGAGAGAATTTGCGACGATTAAGCAAGTAGCCAAAGAGAATGGTGCCTATGCGACCTACCTTTCTGGTGCCGGACCAACAGTGATGGTCTTGGCCTCTCATGACAAGATGCCGGCTATTAAGGCAGAATTGCAAAAGCAACCTTTCAAAGGCAAACTGCATGACTTGAAAGTTGATACGCAAGGTGTCCGTGTCGAAGCAAAATAAAGAATAGAAGATAGGATGGGGAAACTCTCGACCAAAGGGCTTCCTATCCTTTTTTTGAAAAGAAGTTTATACTCAATGGAAATCAAAGAGCAAACTAGGAAGCCAGCCGCAGGTTGCTCAAAACATGGTTTTGAGGTTGTGGATAGAACTGACGAAGTTAGCTCAAAATACTGTTTTGAGGTTGCAGATGTAAGCTGACGTGGTTTGAAGAGATTTTCGAAGAGTATTAGTTAAAAACTTGATAAAGGAGAAATAAAGATGGCAGAAATTTATCTAGCAGGTGGTTGTTTTTGGGGTCTAGAGGAGTATTTTTCACGTATTTCTGGAGTGCTAGCAACCAGTGTCGGCTACGCTAATGGCCAAGTCGAAACAACTAATTACCAGCTACTCAAGGAAACAGACCATGCAGAAACGGTTCAAGTAATTTATGATGAGAAAGCTGTGTCACTCAGAGAGATTTTGCTTTATTATTTCCGTGTTATTGATCCATTGTCTATTAACCAGCAGGGGAATGACTGTGGTCGCCAATATCGAACGGGAATCTATTATCAGGATGAAGCAGACTTGCCAGCTATCTACACAGTGGTGCAGGAGCAGGAGCGCATGCTGGGTCGAAAGATTGCAGTAGAGGTGGAGAAACTTCGCCACTACATATTAGCAGAAGACTACCATCAAGACTATCTCAAGAAAAATCCTTCAGGTTATTGTCATATCGATGTGACCGATGCTGAGAAGCCATTGATTGACGCCTCAAACTATGAAAAGCCTAGTCAAGAGGTGTTAAAGGAAAGCTTAACTGAAGAGTCTTATCGTGTTACGCAAGAAGCTGCTACAGAGGCTCCATTTAGTAATGCTTATGACCAAACTTTTGAAGAGGGGATTTATGTAGACATCACGACAGGGGAGCCACTCTTTTTTGCTAAGGATAAGTTTGCCTCAGGTTGTGGTTGGCCAAGTTTTAGTCGTCCGATTTCTAAGGAATTAATTCACTATTACAAGGATTTGAGCCATGGAATGGAGCGAATCGAGGTTCGTTCTCGGTCAGGAAATGCTCACTTGGGTCATGTTTTCACAGATGGACCTCGGGAGTTAGGTGGCCTGCGTTACTGTATTAATTCTGCATCCTTGCGCTTTGTATCCAAGGATGAGATGGAAAAAGCAGGATATGGCTATCTATTACCTTACTTAAACAAATAAAACTGAGAGGGTGGGGCTTCCCACTTTCTTCATTTCCAGAATAAGAATAGAAGGGATTTATGAAACACTTACTATCTTACTTCAAACCCTACATCAATGAGTCGATTATAGCACCCTTGTTCAAGCTACTAGAAGCTGTTTTTGAGCTCTTGGTTCCCATGGTGATTGCTGGGATTGTTGACCAGTCCTTGCCTCAGAGAGATCAAGGCCATCTCTGGATGCAGATTGGTCTGCTCCTTATCTTTGCAGTGATTGGCGTTTTAGTGGCCTTGGTAGCCCAGTTTTACTCAGCCAAGGCAGCGGTTGGGTTTGCCAAAGAACTGACAGACGACCTTTATCGTCATATTCTTTCCCTACCCAAGGATAGCAGAGATCGTCTGACAACTTCTAGCTTGGTGACTCGCTTGACTTCGGATACTTACCAGATTCAGACTGGGATCAATCAATTCCTGCGCCTCTTTTTGCGAGCTCCCATTATCGTTTTTGGGGCTATCTTTATGGCCTATCGCATATCGGCTGAGCTAACTTTCTGGTTCTTAGTTATGGTTGTCATTTTGACGATTGTCATTGTCGGTCTCTCTCGACTGGTCAATCCTCTCTACAGCAGTCTCAGAAAGAAAACGGATCAGCTGGTTCAGGAAACGCGCCAGCAATTACAAGGCATGCGAGTTATTCGTGCTTTTGGTCAGGAAAAACGAGAGTTACAGATTTTTCAAACCCTTAACCAAGTTTATGCTAGATTGCAAGAAAAGACGGGTTTCTGGTCTAGTTTGTTAACACCTCTGACCTATCTGATTGTTAATGGAACTCTTCTCGTCATCATCTGGCAGGGCTATATTTCAATTCAAGGAGGTTTACTCAGTCAAGGTGCCCTCATTGCCCTCATCAACTATCTCTTGCAAATCTTGGTGGAATTGGTTAAGCTTGCCATGCTGATCAATTCCCTCAACCAGTCCTATATCTCAGCCAAGCGAATTGAGGAAGTTTTTACCGAAGCTCCAGAAGATATTTTTTCAGAATTAGAAGAAAAGCAAGCTACCGGTGATCGTGTTTTGCAAGTCAAAGAATTAACCTTTACCTATCCTGATGCGGCCCAGCCTTCTCTGAGAAACATTTCCTTTGATATGAATCAAGGGCAGATCCTTGGTATCATCGGGGGAACTGGTTCAGGTAAATCAAGCTTGGTGCAAGTCTTACTTGGTCTTTATCCAGCAGACAAGGGGAGTATTGACCTTTATCGAGATGGATGTAGTCCTCGTAATCTTGAGCAGTGGCGGTCTTGGATTGCCTATGTACCTCAAAAAGTCGAACTTTTTAAAGGAACTATTCGTTCCAACTTGACTCTAGGTTTCAATCGAGAAGTGTCTGACCAAGAACTTTGGCAGGCCTTGGAAATTGCGCAAGCTAAGGATTTTGTCAGTGAAAAGGAAGGACTTTTGGATGCCCTAGTTGAGGCAGGAGGACGAAATTTCTCAGGTGGACAAAAACAAAGGCTATCTATTGCCCGAGCAGTCTTGCGACAAGCTCCATTTCTCATCCTAGATGATGCGACCTCGGCCCTCGACACCATCACTGAGTCCAAGCTCTTGAAAGCAATTCGAGAAAACTTACCTAACACGAGCTTAATCTTGATTTCTCAACGGACTTCGACACTTCAGATGGCTGACCAGATTCTCCTCTTGGAAAAAGGTGAGCTCCTAGCTGTTGGCAAGCACGAGGACTTGATGAAAACTAGCCAAGTCTATCGCGAAATCAACGCATCTCAAAATGGAAAGGAGGACTAGCATGAGACGACAAACCGCAAACCAGACGCTCAAACGTTTGGCCATAGATTTAGCCAGCCATCCTTTCCTTCTTTTCCTAGCCTTTCTAGGAA
>ERZ1036435.324-NODE-324-length-26735-cov-23.620427_pt1 | contig 26735 bp, 20 predicted proteins | sample MGYA00514223_ERZ1036435 | MGnify/ENA primary metagenome ERZ1036435 (study PRJEB33795, sample SAMN09464927) | human gut metagenome | host: Homo sapiens | place: USA: Stanford, California | collected 2016-08 | study: EMG produced TPA metagenomics assembly of the... | reverse complement strand
GCCAGTTCTCTCTGACAAATACGGTGGCGGCGGCTCGTGCGGCGCGTTCGGTGCTTCTGCTGGGCGATCCGCAGCAGTTGCCGCAGGTCTCGACGGGTGTGCACCCGTACCCGGTGGATGTTTCGGCGTTGGGCTGGTTGTCTGACGGGGCGGCGGCGCTGGATCCTCGTTTTGGCTATTTCTTGGGCGAGTCGTGGCGTATGGATTCGGCGTTGTGCGAGCGGGTTTCGTGGCTGTCCTATGATGGCGCGTTGGCGAGCGCGGCGGCTACGGCTGGTCGCGCCCTGCAGGGTGTTGCGCCGGGTGTGGTGTCGTATCCGGTGGAGCATGCGGGTTGTTCGGTGCGTTCTGTGCAGGAGGCGCAGGCGGTGGTGGATTGCGTGCGCGAGTTGTTGGGTCGTGAGTGGGTTCCGGCGGCTGATGCTGAGCCGCGCCCGTTGACGGCGGAGGATTGCATTGTGGTGGCGGCGTATAACGCGCAGGTTGATTGTGTGCGTGAGGCGCTGATTGCTGCTGGTTTGGCGGATTCTTCGGGTGCTGGCGTGCGTGTGGGCACGGTGGATAAGTTCCAGGGTCAGGAGGCTGCGGTGGTGCTGGTGTCGTTGGCATCGTCGCGGGTTGATTCTGGGCGCGGTGCCGGGTTTGTGCTGTCGCCGAATCGTTTGAATGTGGCGGTGTCGCGCGGTCAGTGGCAGGCGGTGTTGGTGCATTCGCCGTGGGTGGCGCGTTCGGTGCCGCAGGATGTTGAGGAGGTGCTGGCTCTGTCGGGCTTCGCGGGCCTGGTGGAGTAGCACCTAGTGCAGCCCTTATTCTGCGCTCTTCTACACTCCCCTGCCCGCTGCGTTGCGGGCGTCTTTGGCGTGCCCGGAATCGGGTTCAATCGGGTTATTTCAGGGTTCGGTTGGGCGGAAGCACCAAGACTGAATTGTAGTCACCCTAACCCTAATGTCAATGCTCAAAATGAGGAAAGTTTTTCAACTAGCGTTCATGTATATGATTCACATCTCTTATAGAATCTAAAGTATCGCGCGACACACTTCTTGTGCGGGGGTTCCCGATGAGCCGCCCCGTGCATCCTCAACCACCCCGTGATGATCGGCGGGCCCGTCATGATCGGCGAGCACAGGCGAAAACAGACGAATACAGGCAGGCACAGCCGACTGTCGGGATATTCACTCATACAATTGCGCACAACGAACTACGCACGACGGATTGCACGCCGCGCGACACCATAAACCCCATCGTGGAGGTCCCCCATGAGTGTCAACACCGAGCTACTCAAGAATAGAGATTTTCGAAATACTCTCTTCGCCATTGGAGCCAACCAGCTCTCAGACTCGATGAGCTATATCACCACGCCCATCATTATCCTGGCGCTGACCGGTTCCCCCGAAGCTGCGAGTATCACCCTCTTCGTCGCAGGTGTTCTCGCCACCTGCGCCGGAGCAGTATCTGGAACATGGGTCGACAGAATCGGCCCCTCAAAGTGCCTGGCGCTGTCCTGTATCGGTCAGTCACTGTCCTGGATAGCGATTCTTCTCTACCTCGTTTTCAACGTCACCAACATTTACGTTTTGGTGATCACGATTTCTCTCGCCGCCATCATTTCCACCTTCGACTACCCGAGTGAACAGTCCATCATCACCCGCGTAGTCCCCAAGGAACATCTGGGGTACGCCTCCGGTATGGGCGAGACGCGCGAGTCCACCGCCAACCTGCTGGGCGGCCCGGTCGCCGGCATCATTATCGGCTTCTCGACCGTGCTCATGACCGCAGTTCACGCGGTCGTCAACCTGCTGGCGTTCATCGTCGCGCCCAAGAGCTACGGCGCCAGTCGGCAGCCCGCAGAAGAGGAGGAAGGCGAGAAAACCAGCTTCTGGCAGGACTCAAAAGCCGGTTTCGAGTACATCCTGAAGAACAAAGTACTGGTGTCCATCGCGTTCGTTTCAACGCTTGCAAACTTTGGAACGGTCGGTATTCCGCTCACCTTCATCTACTACTACACCCTGGAGGGCGCACACCCGCTCTTCATCGGCATCTTCGCGAGCGCCTTCGGCGTGGGCGTGCTGCTCGGTTCGTTCCTGGTCGGCCCGCTGACCGAGAAGTTTGCGCTCGGCCCGCTCGGTATCACCTCCCTGGCCATCATGTCGGCCTGCTACCTGTTGCTGCCGGTGGTTCATTCGATGCTGTGGGCGGTGTGCCTGCTGATTGTGCTGGCGGGTATTGTGCTCCCCTCCTTCAATTCGAGCATCATTGCGTACATTAACGCATCCACCCCGGAGCACATGATCGGTCGCGTGCATTCGGTGCAGGGCATCCCGAACATGGCACTGACCCCGCTGGCTGTTCTGCTGGCAGGCTTCCTCATTGTTGATTGGGGTATTACGTACACGGCGCTGTTCTACGCGGTGTTCATTTTCCTGTCGCTGGTGGTGATGGTATTCCAGAAGCCGCTGCGTCAGCTGCCGCATATCTCGCAGGTAACGAACGCACAGTAGTTCCGCGGTAGCCCCGTCTATCAACTCCACTCAACGCCCCCGAAAGCGAATAATTCAACGTGCACTTGCATGAAAATTATTTTCCTTTCGGGGGTGTTCTACGTCCTTTCGAGGATTTCTGCACACAGTGCATTCTCACGATAATTCCCCTTATCAATGCGCATTTTTAGGGGTTTAAATGTTGCCGGTATTACGGCGAACCTTACGCCGCTTGTTGAAGGTTTTACGGCATAATAGGAAGGTGTTCGTTCTAACCTTTATTCAACGTTCCGCACAGCACTCACTCACTGCACTGTCGGACGAACTCGCAAAGCTCAACCCGCGTGTTGCCTTCGCCCAGACATACCCTGACGAAATTCAGGGCGCCTTCGACCGCGCCAGCGACGCACTCCACGCGGCGCTCATTGCCGCGCGCGATAACGGCTTCTGGGTCGGCATCGGAATCGGCGAGCTCAACATCCCCCGATTCGCAGGCGCACTCGGTGCCGTCAGCACCACCGACTGCACCGGCGACGCCCTCGAATTCTCACGCCTCGCCGTCGAAGAAGCACAAGGAGGCGCACCCGTACGCTGCATCAGCGTCAGCGCTGACAACCGCCACCTCGCCGACCTCGCCGCAGGCTCCGCACGCCTGCTCTACCGCGTATGTGCCGACCGCACCGACGCCGAATGGCGCGTAGTAAACCTGCTTGTACCCGGCGTGCGCGGCCAGCAGAAGGCCGCCGCAACCGCACTCGGCATCACCACCCAGGCAGTCAGCCGCACCCTCGTCCGCTCCCTCTGGCACGAGGAGCAGGCGGCACGCGGTGCGCTCATCGAACTGCTGACCCGTATTGACCGTTCGCGCCGCCGCGCCACCTAACCGCCGCCGCGCATCCCTCATTCTTTCGCGCCTGCCAGCCTTTCGTACCTGGTACCTGCCAGCCTTCTGTACCTGCCGGCGCGGAACCGAACACCTGATCCCGCCCGTGATGGTCGCCCCCTGCCAGGGGTGAACTATCCGGGCGGGACGCTTTTTAAGCCCGCGCTGAATACCCTGTAGCTCGACGGGCAAAACCAGAGAAAAGGTAAACTTATCTTTATGCCTCTTTCAGAACTTTCCGTCAGCACCCAGAACTACCTCAAGGAAATCTGGAGCCTCGAAGAATGGACCAAAACCCCTGCCACCGCATCCGCCCTGGCAGAACGCATGGGCCTGCGCATTTCTTCGGTATCTGACGGCCTCAAGCGCCTCGCCGCCGCCGACCTGATCGAGCATCAGCCCTACGGCGCTATTGAGCTCACTGAAACCGGCCGCTCCTACGCGCTGGCAATGATCCGCCGCCACCGCCTCATTGAGACGTTCCTCGTGGAGACCCTCGGCTACACCTGGGACCGTGTGCACGACGAGGCGGAGGTTCTGGAGCACGCGGTATCCGACTTCATGGTGGACCGCATCGACACCCTGCTGGGGCACCCGACCCGCGACCCGCACGGCGACCCGATCCCGGATTCTTCGGGGCATATTAGTTTTCCGCAGACCGTGCCGCTGAGCCAGTGCGAACCCGGCGAAACAGTCGTGCTCGAACGCATTAACGATGACGACCCGCGCCTGCTGCGCTACCTGCAGGGCCACGGCTTTGTGCCCGGCGTGCGCCTACACATTGAGGAGGGTGCGCCCTTCTCGGAGGCGGTGAACGTGAGCGTGGTCGGTGCCGGTTCCGGCAACCTGCACGAGACGGACGCGGCCGGTGCGGTGAAGCCCGGCGGTACCATTATTCCGTTGGGTGCGGAGGCGACCGCCTCCCTGTTCGTGTCCCGCACGGTGCGCTAGATACAGGGCGGTAGCGGCACCCTAGAATTTCAGAAAATAGCGCTAGGCGGAGGTCCCATGAAGGGCCTCCGCCTAGCGCTGTATTGAGTTAGTTTTAGGAAGCTGAGGGCTCAGTTTTCGTTGCGGCAGTGCTGAGTCGGCGGGCGCGCATCCTGCCCAGCAGACCGTAGCGCGGGGCGAATACGTACGCCAGGGCGAACAGTATGCCCTGCGTGACGACCACGGCACCACCGGGGGATACGTCCGCGTAGTAGCTGGCGTACAAGCCGGTCAGCGTGCCCACCAGGGAGACTCCCACGCTCACCGCGAGCATCGGCACGAACCGGTCCGTGATGAGGCGCGCGGTGGAGCCGGGGATGACGAGCATCGCCACGACCAGCACCACACCCACGATCTGCAGTGCCACCACGGAGGTTAGCGCCAGCATAATGAGCAGCAGCGCGCCGAGCAGACGCGGACGCAACCCCACCGCCTGCGCAAAGCCCGGGTCGAAGGCGTACAGCACGAAGTCGCGGCGCTTGACCAGCAGCACGGCGGCAACAATCACCGCGAGGATGGCGACCTGCCAGACGTCCGACCAGGACACGCCCAGCACGTTACCGAAGAGAATATGGTTCAGGTCGGTATTCGACGGCGTAACCGAAATCAGCACCAGACCGAACGCAAACATGGTCGTGAACACGATGCCGATCGCGGCGTCCTCGCGCACGCGGCCGCTGCGCCGCACCCCGCCGATAAGAGTTACCGCCACGAGGGCGGCAACCACCGCACCCACTGCGAAGGGCGCACCAAAAATATAGGCGAGCACCACACCGGGTAGCACCGCGTGCGAAATGGCATCCCCCATAAGTGACCAGCCGAGCAGCACGAGCCAGCAGGAGAGCAGAGCGCAGACGGCGGCGGCAAGCACGGTGACCACGAATGCGCGGAGCATGAAGGGCAGGGTCAGCGGCTCCACCAGAAAGTTGAGGATGTCCATTTAGTTCTTCCCTTCCACAGAGCTGATCGTAGTAGTGCCGGAGGTAGCAGCGCCGGTAGCGACCGACGCGCCGGCGTCCACTTCCATGCCGAAGGCACGCACCAGGTTCTCGGGGGCGAGCACCTTCTCGGGGGTGTCGTGCATCAGAATATCGCCGCGTAGCAGTAGCGCCTCGTCGGCGAACTGGCGCAGGCTCGCCAAGTCGTGCGTGGAAACCAGCACGGTCGCGCCCTCGTCACGCAGCTGTTCGATGACCTGAATGAGCATCGCTTCGCTACGCTTGTCCACGCCGGCGAAAGGCTCATCCAGCAGCAGCAGCTGGGCGCCCTGAGCGATAGCGCGTGCCACGAAGGCGCGCTTACGCTGACCGCCCGAAAGCGCCCCAATCTGACGGTCGGCAAGGTCGGTCAGTTCCACGCGGGCGAGCGCCTCATCCACGGCGGCACGGTCTGCGGCACGCAGGCGGCGGGTGATGCCGAGGTTGCGGTAGCGTCCCATGCTGACCACCTCGCGCACGGAGATGGGGAAGGTCCAGTCGATTTCTTCGCTCTGCGGCACGTAGCTGACGAGCCCGGCGCGGTGATGGTGCGCGTTCTTGCCGCGGCTGCCACGGTTACCGCCGACGGGCTGCCCGTCGAGGGTGATGCTGCCGGCGTGCATGGGTACGACCCCCATGATGGCTTTGAAAAGGGTGGATTTGCCGGAGCCGTTCATGCCGATCAGGCCGCAGATACGCCCGGTGTCCAGGGTGAAGGATGCGCCAGTGAGGGCGCGGACTGGCCCGTAGTTCACGTGCACATTTTCGCAGCTGAGAAGAGTGCTCATTCCTTGTGTTCTTTCTGGTGGTCACCGTATGCGTGGGGCGGGTGTACTTGCTTGCGTGTTGCTGAGTGGGTGCTGTGTGAGCGAGTGTTAACGGCGTGGGAGGAGCGGAGCCAAGAAGGCGACGCCCCTCCTATCCTATCGGGGGTTTGGGGTTTACCCAGGGTTTTCGATGCCGGGGTTGGCCCGGGTTTATGCCGGGTTTATTCGGGGTTTATGCCGGGTTTAGGAGTTGCCCTTGAGGCCCGCAACGATGGTACGTGCGTCGTAGCGGATCATGTCCAGGTAGGTGGGCACGGGGCCGTTCGCCTCGGAGAGCGAGTCCACGTAGAGCACGCCGCCGAATCGTGCGCCGGTGGCGTCTGCGACCTGGCGCATCGGGTTGTCAGAGACGGTGGATTCGCAGAACACGGCGGGAACCTGGTTCTCGCGCACGTAATCGATCGCGGAGGAAATCTGCGAGGGGGTCGCCTGCTGTTCGGAGTTGACCGCCCAAATGTACTTTTCCTTCAGGCCCGCGTCTGCCGCCAGGTAGGAGAAGGCACCTTCACAGGTGACCAGTGCGCGCTGGTTCTCGGGCAGGGTGGAGATTTCCTTGACGAGCTCGTCACGCACGCCCTGTAGCTGCTTCTTGTAGGCTTCGCCGCGGGTCTTGTAGTCGGCGGCGTGGGCCGGGTCGAGGGCGCTAAATTCGCGAATCATCACGTCCACGTACTTTTGCACGTTGCTGGGGCTCATCCAGGCGTGGGGGTTGGGCTTGCCCGCGTAGGCGTCCTCGGTAATGGAGATGGGCGTGACCCCCTCGGAGACGGTCACGTGCTTAGCGTGGGATTCTTCAACGAACTTCGCGAACCAGGATTCGAGGTTCAGGCCGTTGTCGAGCACCAGGTCGGCGGCGTGTGCCTTCTTCAGGTCGGAGGGGGTGGGCTCGTACTCGTGAATCTCTGCGCCGGGCTTGGTGAGGGATTCGACGTTCAGGTCGTCGCCTGCCACGTTGCGGGCGATGTCTGCGAGCACGGTGAAGGTGGTGAGCACGGTCTTCTTACCGCTGCTGCTCTTAGCGCCTTCGGTGGTGCTGGAGGTGCTACCGCAGCCGGTGAGCACGAGTAGCAGGGTGAGTGCGAGGGCGGCGCAGAGCGCCTGGACGAGGCGGCGTGCGTTGCTGCCTGCGGGGGTGAAAGCGTTCATGAGGCATCCTTCATTGGAAGTCACGGGTTTGAGTATGTGGTTGATGTGTGGAGTTTGCCGCGCCGGGACGCTAGGGACACGGTTGTGTCTGCGCAGGCATCATAATGCGCTTTTGCCTGTCGTCCCGGGCGGAATTTAATAATAGTTCGGCTAGCCGAACTTTTCAACTAAGCCACACAGAAAACCCCGAAATATTGGCAGAAACCCAGGGGCAGGCATAGGAACAGCCGCCCAGAGACAGGCACACAGAAGCACCGGCAGATACAGCAAGGAGGCGAGGGATCCCTCCCCCGCCTCCTTACTGCACGCGGTTCTACGGCAAGCTATGCGCTCGGATTAGTCGGCAATCTCAACCACGACCGGCGTGTGGTCGCTTGCGCCTTCACCGGCACGTTCCACCTTATCGATCCAGGTACGTTCCACGCGTGCGGCGAGCGCGGGCGAGAACAGCTGAAAGTCAATGCGCATACCCTCATCCTTGGTGAAGCGGCCCGCCTGGTAGTCCCAGTAGGTGTACTCGCCCGGGGTGTGCGGGCGCACTACGTCCACCATGCCCTCTTCGAGTAGGGCGGCGAAAGCGCGGCGTTCGGGTTCGGAAACGTGGGTCATTTCGTTGCGCAGGAAGTAGTCGATATCCCACACGTCGGCATCTTCGGGGGCGACGTTCCAGTCACCGACCAGGGCAAGCTGCGACTGCGGGTTAGCCGCCAGTTCGTTGTGCACGTTCTGGCGCAGCGCCTCCATCCAGCGGAGCTTGTAGTCCATATGCGGGTCGGTCAGGCCGCGGCCGTTGGGCACGTAGAGGCTCCAGACGCGCACGCCGCCGCAGGTCGCACCGATAGCGCGCGCCTCCAGCACCTCGGGTTCGCCGGGCTTGCCGAAGTGCGGCTGGTTATCGAAGCCGCGCTGCACGTCTTCGAGGCCAACTCGGGAGGCGATTGCCACGCCATTCCACTGATTCAGGCCGAAGTGCGCAACCTCGTAGCCCATGAATTCGAAGAGGTCGAAGGGGAAGGTTTCGTCCTTGGTTTTGGTTTCTTGCAGGGCGAGCACGTCAACGTCGTGTTCGTCGAGCCAGTCTTCGACGCGGTTCTCACGGGCGCGGATTGAGTTGATGTTCCAGGTGGCAATCTTCATGCCTTCTAGCTTAGCGGGTGCAGAGCATGCACCTTTCATTGCACGGAAGCGATTGCGCGGCGGCACGGGCGCTCGCAACCTGCCAGAACAGCACAGCACCCGGAACAGAGCACCGCCCGCCTGCGCAACCCATTGGGTTGCACCGGCGGGCGGTGAATATATGCGCTAGCCAGCACTACTTCTAGTTAGCACTAAAGCTGGTCGATATTACTCCTAGTCAACGGCGGGAGTGCCCACAACCTTCAGGCCCTTATCGCCGTACGCCTTGAGCATGTACAGGGCATCGGAGAAGTACAGGGGGCTGGCAGGGTTCACCACGTCTGCCACGCCGTCACTGTCGCGGTCCACTTCGGGGTAGGCGCCGAGCGTGCGGGCTGCCCAGCGGTTTTCAGCCTTGAACTGCTCAGTCTTCTTGACTTCGGCACGTAGCGGACGGCGAATCTGGCGCAGGCGTGCGGCACCATCGGGGCTACCTGCGGCACGATACAGGAACGCGGCGAGGGTGTGGCGGGTGGCGTAATCGTCCGGGTGGAAGAGCCCGTCATCCCAGCCGGAGGTGATGCCCGCATCCGCTGCCCAAATGTACGCAGCATAGTTGGGGTCGGTGGTGGGCACGTCCTTGTAGGGCGAGGTTTTCGGGAGGTCCTTGACGGTCGGGGATCCTGCCATACGGTAGAGCATGCGTACGAGCTGGCCGCGGGTGACAGTTGCGCTGCTGTGGCGGCGGGTGACGGTGTATTCTTCGCTGTCGAGGTAGCCGTGGCAGACCGCCCACACGCCGGGGGTGGCGCTCATGGTGCCGAGGAAGTTGGCGACGCATTCGGCGTAGCTGGGGTCGTTCTTGGGCTGGTGAAGTTTGATGAGGCCGTTGGCTGCGGCAGGTTCGGCGGCGTGAGCTACAGCCTGGTGGGAGGCGATGGCGGAGGTGCCTGCGGGTACGGCACCGAGGGCGAGTGCGAGAGTGAGTGCGAAAGTGCGGCGTGCGCGAGTGGTGGGTGTGAGGACTCGGGAGATAACCGGAAGCATGGATTTTTCCTTATGTAATTGTGGTTGGGAACCGGCCGGAAGGAACCGATTTTTGGGTCGACTGCGGGGTCGCCAAATGGAGCGAATAAGAAAAGGGGGAAGGAGTGCGTTGAGGAATAGTGAGAAGCGGCAATGAATAGGGGCTGACGTGCGGCGATACGCGGTTTTGGTGTGTACCAATGATGTGCGTGTTCCGTATACTGTCGCACGGCTATGGTGGTGCACAGTGAATGGACTGTTTTACACCGCCATAGAAAGTTTAAAGTACATATTAATATTTTATTCAATATTTAATTGAGACTTTTATCAACTAAAAATTAAACATTGTTCTAAACGACAAAGCAGCTGCAAATGGTATGTATTCCATTCGCAGCTGCCCTGATTCTTAGCCGACATGTGGCGGTATAACGCGCCCACTAGGGCACACGCGCCTCCCTCACGATTCACAGGAAAGTCCTGGACCGGTTCGGGCGTGTCTACTAGCTGCCGTCAGTTGCCGTCAGTTGCCGTCAGTCTCTACTAACCGCGCATCACGTTGTAGGCTTCCTTGGTGAGCTGACCGGCGGGCGAGGTGGAGTGGCGCAGCTCCTCAACCTCAATGACCACGTTCGCGCCAATCTCGCCGGTGATGTACACGCGGCGGCCGAGCATATTGCCCTCACCGATGCGATCATCCTTGGCGGTACCTTCGGTGATGCGCAGGTCGTAAATCTTGTTTTCAATGTAGAAGCCGTACAGGGAGGCGGGCTTCTCCGGCGGGTTGTAGGAGACGGGCGCGACCATGCGGGTACCGCGCGCGTTACGGCTGATGTACCAGTTGGCGGCCTCGTCGGCACCGGCGGCACCGCTGACGGTGCCAGCCCAGCTGGAGCCTTCCGCTTCGCATCCGATGAAGACGTTGTGCGCCCATTCAACAAGCCAGCCGTGACCCGCGTTGGAGCGGGCGGTGCAGCCGATGAACATGTTGCGTTCACCCTGCACGATCCAGCCTGCGCCGGCGTGGCGGGTGGCGGGCTCGTAGAGGGCGTTCTTGTTGCTGGTGCGGTGGTTGCTGTTGCTGGAGCAGTTCTCGAACTTAGCCTGCGCCGCGTACACCTCGATACCGGCGTAGGAGCCACCGCTGAGATTCGCCTCGGCAACGTCTACGCCGCGCAGCTTGTTGTCTGCCGCGCCAGAGTTCTGGCCTTCGTTGGGGCGGCGGGGGTGGCCGGCGGGCTTGCCGAGCAGCAGGCCCTGGTTGAGGGTGCGGCGGATGGTCACGTCGTCAATTTTCATGCCCTGGTCGTCCAGGCCGAGCACGGCAACGCCGATGGCGGTGTCCCAGACTTCCACGCCGGCGATAACGGGCACGATGTCCGGTTCGTTGAGCAGGTCGCCGGTCAGGTGGGTGTGGAAGATGACGCCGGCGACGTTGTTCAGCGGGGTGGTGTGCGCGTCCAGCGGGTAGCTGCTGATGGGGGTGTTTGCGGCGTTGGTGCGGATGTGCAGGTTGCGTACGCCCATACGCATGGGCTTGTTGGCGTTGTAGTTGCCGTAGACGGGGGTGGTGTAGCTGCCGACGTGGAACACGCCGGTGTATTCGGTGTGGCCGTTGGCGGTGGTGGGGATGGCGCGGTCGGAGTGCGCGATGACGACGGTTGAGGAGCCGTAGCCGAAGATTTCGACGCGGTGCTTGATGTCGATGAAAGGGTAGGAGACGCGGTAGATGCCGCGGGGTAGTTCTACGGATCCGCCGCCGCGTGCGGCGACAGCGTCAACGGCGCGCTGGATGGCTACGGTGGAGTCTTTGGCACCGGTGGGGTCTGCGCCGTAGTTGATGGCGTTGATGCTCATGGGCGTATCGGGCATGAGTGGCTCAATTCTTTCGATGGATACCGCGTTCGGTGCTGAAGGCGGCGTGGTGAGTGAATTGAGTGAATACGGCAGTATGCGGTGAATACGGTGCTGCGTGGGTGCAGTGTTGAGTTTGTGTGGTGCGGTGTGTTGGGCGCATTTCTGCGGGTGTTTTGGCGTGTGTGGGTCTGTGCACCGGCAGACCTGCCTTCTGCTCAAGGGTACCGCATTGCGCGTGTGGAGGCGACGACCGGGCACTGTGATGCCCGCTCCCCTGCCGCCTCAAGCGGCTCTCGCCAGCGCCCTCTGCCGCCGCATCGTGCGGGGCGTTAAACGCGTCTGAGGGGCGGGGATTACTCCCCACCCCTCAAAACGTAACCGCCTTTAGTTATGGAATCCCACAGTCAGTTCTCCCCCACATGGCTAGCTTTAGTACCAAGTAGCAGGCCTCGCACCAACGCGTGACCGTCCCCGAAAATGGGGAGAAGGAAAATGACGTGGGTAAGATACCACCAATGAAGCCCGTAATTGGCAGGTAACACCCACAGGATTGCCCCAACCACGATACAGGTACCCGGCCCAGCGGCTGCAACAGTTGCTACTTGCCGGCCCGTCATGTAGCCATGCGGATGCAGGCTCACCCGTAAAGGCGTAATTTCAAGCGAAACTACTCCAACGTTCGGGGCCAAAACCCGCAAAGCAATCAGATGCGCTAATTCATGAATCATGAATCCCAACGTCAATCCGCCAAGCGCATGAACCAGAATCCATATCAGCGGCTCTGCAAGTCCTGGCACACCCGCACTGGTAGCCCAGAGAATCATGCCTGCAGTACATCCGCACCATATCGCGAGGAACCACCGTAGCGACCACAATATAGCAACCGCTAAGTGCCTCGATTGATGCAGCAGGGACGTCTCCTGTGAAAGTTCAAGAGTTCGGCGACTCATTCCTTAGGATTTCTCTGCAATGAGCTGAGCACGGTAGGCGGAAAGTCGCTTATACGCCACAATCACAGCAAAGATGAAAACCGTCAAGAGAATGAGCGTCACTACGACAGGTGCAGGATTTACCATGCTCATTTGCATGCGAACTCCCCCGCCCGGGAGTGCAATTGACTCCAAGAGCATCGCGCCAAAGAACGCCTCTCCCATAGGACTATTCTCGCCCAAGCTAAAGAGCGTATAGATGGTACTTCCGGCGACTACCAATACGGTGACTACTGCAGCAGTAGCAAGCGAATAAATACTATAGGTGAACCATTTCATGGCGCACTCCTTTTTCATTACGGGAAATTCCCAAGACACTAAAGAACACGGCGAATCCAAGAAGCACCGCAATGATGGTCACGTTAACCTCCGTTGGGAGCCCAAACATATTCAGGCCCAAAGCAAAAGTTGCCACCACCGAGAGCAGAAGAATCACACCAATAACCACAGAGAATGGATTTCCCTTTTCAGGCGGGAAGATAATACCCACAAGATTAGTCATGACGATAGATACCAGCCCAAACCCAAAAACGGTCAGGATATCTGATAGCTGACCTCCTTGCGCTAGATAAACTGTTCCAAGAACTGCACCTAGCGCAAGCATGATAGTTGCCTGCGAACCGATCAGCTGAAGGTAAAACACACCTGCCGATTGGCGGAACGGAGTAAGGCGACGCAGGGGTTCAGAAGATGCATACGCGTAGATTCCCAAGAAAGCCGGGAGCATAATGTACGCCGGAGGCGCATTCCAGCTCTTCCAAGGAATTGCGAAAGCTGCCACCACAGCAGATACCAGCACAAACTGGTTCTCGAAGCTACGGAACTGCATCAGCACCAAAGCGCCAAATCGCGTGTTAGCAAGGCTTCCAGGCAGAGCAAGGAAGTAGCTCCTGAGCGGAGTGTAGTCCTTCGGCGCAATTGCTATAGCTAGAGCTAGTAGCAGTCCACATACTCCTAGCAAGGCGAGTACAGCACCCGCTGCTCCTAGCGGCCCTCCGATAGCTTCCTCAATACGGAGAAACGCCAGCTGTGGCACCCATGGGGCCGTATCTTCGAGCAAACGAATCCGCATGTATTCGATGCTCTGGTCGCGCATCAGGCTAAATGCAACAGCCATAAGACCTGCAAGAAGAGCAGGAATCACAAGACCGCGCAAACGTGCCATTCCCACGAGGGCAAGGAGTTGCTCTACTCCCAAATGAATTACTAGCAGAATCAGGTAAGTAACAAGAGCCGGTGACACAACACCAAAGAGGAAGAGCTCCGCAGCTTTCCACCCCACGACAATGCTACAAGCAATAGCCAGCGCACTTGAAAGAGCAATAGTAGCTGTTCCGACAAGAAGCATCTCGAATACAACACTCGCAATCAGACGTTCTTTATTGGTCGCGGGAAGAGTGTACGTAAGTTCTGTTAGCTCATCTGCTTTCAGGAATAGGATTCGCACAATTGTGTAAAATGCGGCAACCCAAAAAATAGATGAGATACCCATTCCTTCCAGAATCGGCGCTATTATTTCCGGGTTATTAAATGTTTGCCTAACAACGCTGATACTCAGCAGAACATATCCTGCGTATAGCGCTAAGACACCAAAAAATGCGCCGTAACGAATTGGTCGATTTGCCAGAACTCCCCTTCCTAAAACACGGCGGCGCAGGAAGAGGAAATAGAAGTGAACGAGCTGATATACCGCGCTGAACCTCATAGGTCCCCCTCGATTTCATCCACAGTTTTTCGGACCATAGCATCGAGAGTTCCATAGCGCTCTAGAAGAACGTCGGTAGCGTCATCCTCGAGCGCTACGCCGCGGTGGAGGAAGGTAACACGGTCTGCGCACCTTTCTAGAAGCGTGAAATCATGGCTACACAGCAGGATTCCGCACCCTTCATCGCGTAATGTGCGCATATCTCGTTCAAAGGTGTAAATTGCATCGATGTCGATTCCGTTAAGCGTCTCATCAATGAGAGTAAGCGGTCGACGCAATAGCAACGCTGCAATGAGCTGAGTTTTCTTGCGCATGCCGTGGGAGTAGTCTTCCATCAGATCATGCTGTCGACCTGTCATCTGGTAACGCTTAAAGTACTCCGCCACAGCATTCTCATCCACTTTCTCCTTGTACAGAGAGTGGATAAAACGCAGGTACTCCATACCGGTCAGGAATTCCGGTAGATAGTCGTTACTTGCCAGGTACATCAAGGAGGTGCGAGCAGCAAGGCTCTGGTGCTCATGACCGCTGATCTGAATATCACCCTTCTTGGAGTGCAGGAGGTTACTTATCAGTTTCATGAGCGTGGATTTTCCAGAGCCGTTAGGTCCAATCAATCCATGAATTTCTCCGGAAGAAACTTGGAGATGAACGTCGGTGAGGGCGGGTTTCCCAGCCCCGTACGCGTAGGTAATATCGTGCGCGTCAAGAAGCATATATGTCACACCCTTCATCGTGTGTTAACTAGAAACTATTGGTGATTGCCAAGTTATGCCTGAGCGCTCAATGCGCCTGCGGTCATGCAATCAACGATGCTCGCACGGAACCTAAACAGTGGATACTGCCAACATTTTTACTGCTTCAGACCGTGTTGCCTTCCGTGACCAGTCCAAATACAGATAAGTCCAGTCTGGTTGTACGCCAGGCTGGGCTCATGCACTTAAGTGTAATATATTTGAGTGTGTATCACGACACTATCTAACTAAAAAATTTTCTCATGAGGTGTTTAAACGCCGAGGGGCGGGGATTACTCCCCGCCCCTCAGGCGTATACGTTTTAAGATTTTGTGGTCACGAGCCTCAGCTCGCAGAGCCTAGCCCGTGAGGGTTAGCCCATGAACACGCCGTTGCCGCGCTTCTCCAGCTGCTTCGGCGCGAAAGTCGCGTGGCGAATATGATCCACCTCAATGAGCACGTTATCGCCCATAGCACCGGTCACGTGAACACGGCGGCCAATCATGTTGTTCTCACCAATACGGTCATCCTTCGCGGACGCAGTCGTAATGTGCATATCGCGAATGTTGTTCTCAATGTAGAAACCGTACAGGGAAGCCTTCGCCCAGCTGTAAGGGTTGTGCGAACGAGGAGCCACGAAGCGGCTACCGCGTGCGTTACGACCAATGTACCAGTTCGCCGCCTCGTCACCTCGAGCAGCGCCGGTAACAGCGTCCTGGAAGCTGGAGGACTCGCCCAGGCAACCAATGAACTGGTTGTTACCCCACTCCACGAGCCAGCCGTGACCGGCGTTCTCCTGGGCGGTGCAGCCAATGAACATGTTGCGGGTGCCCTGAATGAACCAGCCTGCACCCACGTGGCGGGTCTTCACCTCGTACAGGGCGTTCTTACCCTGGTTGCGCTTGTTGAACCAGCTGGTGGACGCCTCGAACTTGGACTGAGAAGTGTAAATCTCAATACCCGCGTAGGTGCCGAAGCTCATGTTTGCGTCAGAGACGTCAATCATGGAGAACTTGTTATCTGCCGCACCGGGGGTGTCACCCTCACGGGCACGCAGCGGGTGGCCGACGGGCTTACCGACCAGCAGGCCCTGGCGCAGGGTCTGGCGGATGCGCAGCTTGTCAATCTTCATGCCCTGGTCGTCCAGGCCCAGGATTGCAACGCCGATGGCGGTGTCCCAAATCTCGATGTTGGACAGGGTGGGCACTGCGTCCGGCTCACCGGGATTAGCGTCCGCAATGCGGGTGTGGAAGATGACACCTGCAACGTTGTCGACGGGCTGGGTGTGCTTCTCCAGGAAAATCTGGTTGCTCTTAGAATCCAGCGGCAGGTTGTACTTGTTAGTGCGGATGAACAGGTCACGCACGCCCATACGCATGGGCTTGTTCTGGTTGGTGCCACCGCTCATGGGGGTGGTGTAGCTACCGGTGTGGAAAACGCCGGTGCATTCGTAGCTACCGTTCTTGGTGGAGGGAATACCCTTGTCGGTGAAAGCGACGATTCGGGTTGCCTGACCGTGGCCGAAAATCTCGACGCGGTGCTTCATCTCAAGGAAGGGGTAGGAGACGCGGTACATGCCGCCGGGAATCTCCACAGAGCCGCCGCCCTGCGCAGCAACATCATCGATAGCCTTCTGGATAGCACTAGTGGAGTCTCGTACGCCGGTGGGGTCAGCGTTGTACTTGGAATCGCATACGTTCACGCTCATGATGGTAGCCATGGAGTGTCCTCTTTCTTGGCGGATACAGACAGCGATTAGCGCATAGATAGAATCTAAGCGCGTCATTAAGCTGAGTGTATCCAGTTGTGTTTGAGTGAATAAATGGTTTTGAGCTTCCTTCCGGTTGAGGGAGTGAGTCTCTTCCGGTGTGGGATGCGGGCGGGGAGTGAATCCGCTGCATCAATGCTCGTGGGCGGTGTGAGGGAGTGAATCTCAACCGTTCCCATATGTGAGTCATAAATTCTTGCATACAGGATGCAAATCTGTCTAACCCATCGACAAAACATTCTAGGGCAAAATCGGGGATTTTTCGCCGCTCAACACCCGATAGTGTTGATTGTCTCGCCGGTCACTTTGATGCAATAGAGTGCATATAACCCACAGAAAACCAACTGACCAGTACTAATACCACATTTTGCACGCATATGCACTAGTCAGGGGAATTTTTGCCAAAGCGCGCAACATCACTTTTCAGACGGGTCATCCAGACCCAAAGAACCCATTAAAACCCCTCATCAGAGGCTTATCTCACAGGCTCAGAGGCCCCCAATAGCACCCGCCGAGCACCCCGGCAGATAGGGTTCAAGCCCCTACTGAACTTCCTTCGCGGAGGCGGCACCCACCACATCCAGGCGCGCATAGCGGCCCGCAAGCCAGGTACAAATCATCAACTGAACCTGATGGAAAATCATGATCGGCAGCATCATCAGACCCAGCGAGCCCGCACCAAAAATAATGATCGCCATCGGCAGGCCAGCCGCCAGCGACTTCTTCGAACCGCAGAACTGAATCGTAATACGGTCGGCACGGTTGAAACCCAGACGCTTAGCCAGCTGGTCAGTCAGCCACAGCATGAACACCACAATAATCGCCATGAGCACGACCAGCAGCACGATCTGCCACCACGCCACACGCGTCCACACACCCTGCACCACCGAGGCGGAAAACGCCGAATACACAATCATCATGACCGAGAACTTATCCAGCCACTTGGTCGTCGGCTTCTTGGCGAACTCCCCCACCCAGCGGCGCGTCAACTGACCGAGCACGAACGGCAGGAACAGCTGAATGGCGATGTCCAGGAAGACCGTTCCAGAGAACTCAATATGCCCCGTGTTCATCAGCAGCATGGCGAGCAGCGGGGTCGCCACCACGCCCACAATCGAAGAGAGCGAAGCACTCACAATCGCCGCCGCCACGTTACCGCCCGCAATCGAGGTAAACGCGATAGAAGCCTGCACGGTCGAGGGCACAAAGGTCAAGAACAGAATGCCCATGTACAGCCCATCACCGAGCACAAAACGCAGCGGGGAGAGCGCCAAACCGACCAGGGGGAACAGCACGAACGTGCAGCTCAAAATCATCAGGTGCAGACGCCAGTGGGTCAGGCCGCGAATAGCCTCCGCGGTGGAGAGGCGGGCGCCGTACAGGTAGAACAGCAGGGCGACCGCGAACTTCGTTCCGGTACTGAACCATTCGGCGAAGTCGCCGCGCGCAGGCACGATAATGGCGAGGATGACCGCGGTAATGAGCATGGTCAGTAGCGGGTCGAGTTTGATGGAGCGAAGTGATGAAAGCATGGTTTCCATTCTATGACCGCACCCCGCGGCGGATGCTGGGGCGGGCGCATCTTCTCACCTGGGGGTCACACGGGATGCTCAGGAGTGCGCAGGAGGCGGTTAACAGCCGAACCCGCCGGAGTGCCTTAGCACCCCGACGGGTTCGTGAAAGGTTATTGAGCTGTGCGGCTCAGATGAGGCGGTCAGAGTAGGCTCAGCGGCTACTTCTTGTCGCCGTCGAAGCCGTAACCGTACGAGCCACCCTCAGAGGAGTTGTTGCCGTACTGGCCGTAACCGTACTGCTCAGGAGCAGGCTGGCCATTAGAGGGCTGCTCAGGGGCGGACTGGCCTGCACCGTTCTGGGTTGCACCGTTCTGGCCTGCGGCAGGCTGGCCTGCGGCAGGCTGACCGAAGCCAGGCTGCTGACCGTAGGCGGGCTGACCCGGTGCGGGCATCTGCGGGCCACCGGGAGCACCCGGTGCCGGCACGCCACCGGCGGCAGCGTACGCATCCCAACGCTGGCCGTGGAAGGCACGAGCCTGCTCGGTGAGCCAGCCAGCGAACAGCGTAGAGTTCGCATCGAACTCGGGGGCGTTCTCGGGCTTGGAGTACACGTCCACGGTTTCCAGGGTGTGGTCAGCCCAGGTGTCCTGGTGCTCACGCATGAACTCGGTGGACTGAATCGGGTCAGGCCACATGTGTACCGGCTCAGACGCCGGAATCAGAACCGGAACGCGCGGTGCGGTCTCCTTGACCGGGTTCTCCGTCGGACGCCAGAACAGGCGGCCGGGCTGGGTGCGGTCACGCAGCGCGTGCGCACGCCAGGTGAGAATGGGGTGGCTTGCCAGCAGGTTCACGTACCAGACGGCAAGGCCGCGGTCGGTCACCGCACGGTCGGCAAGCTCATCGAAGTTGACCTGCTTGTTCAGGTACTTACCCGCCGCAAGCACCTTGACAGCACCCTCAGCGCCCTCGGGGCAGAAGCGGTAGCCGAAGTTGTCGGCGGTGTACTCCTGCGAGCGGGACAGCGCACTCGACAGCACCGGAATCTGGTTGAACAGCGTGGTGAAAATCAGACGGAAATAACCGACGTGACCTGCGGCGATGTGGCCCACCTCGTGGCCAATGATGAAGCGCAGCGCCTGCGGATCACGAGACTTACCGCCGATCTCGAACAGGTCAGAGTACAGGCAGATGTAGCGGCGGAAGCCGTGACCTGCCGCGAAAGCGTTCATGGTGCCGTTACCGAGAACAACGTAGGCATCCGGCACGCGGCGCAGGCCCGCTGCCTCCGCTGCTTCGGCGAGCATCTGGTACGCCTCAGGGAACTGGGTCGGGGTGATGCGCACACCGCGAACACGCTGCTGCGCGTAGTAGATTGCACGAACAATGAAGATGGCAATCGGGCCCAGGATGAGCAGACCAACCGTCTGGAAAATCAGGTCTTCCAGGCTTGCGGAGGTGCTACCGGAAGGTACGCGAACCGAGCCTTCACCGGTTGAGCTGAAGACGTAACGCATCATCGAGCTGAACAGGTCAGCCAGCGCCATGAACAGCACAATGTAGCCGACCGCGGTGACGGCGTAGGCGGCGACCAGCCACGGAATTTCGGAGGGGTGACGCAGCGCGTGCAGCACCTTCGGCGGCAGCATCGACTGGTAGGCGAAGAGCTTCGGCTGGGGCAGGGGGCTGACCGGCTTCTGGCGCTCGTCTTCAGGGAGCCAGCCGGCGGAGAGGTCCTGCGGGAGGGGCTCACCGGGGGCGTGGAATGCCTGCTGGCCGGGCTGGGCGTTGAACTGCCCACCGGGCTGCTGGTGGTTTTCAGGGGGTTGAGTCATGTCTCGTCCGCTTCGTATCGAGTGTTATCTGATTCCACTCTATCGTTTTTGGGCACTTACTAGTGAATGTGAATGCGCTTTTTCTCATAGAATGCCCATTCGCGACGCTACAGCACGCCCCAGCACCGGAATACACAGTATCGGAATACACAGCGCCGGGGCGCACAGTGCAGAGACTCCGGGACACACAGTGCAGGGGGCGCACCGCCTTGCGGGCATAAGAAATCCGCCGCAGCACCCATATGACGGGACGCTACGGCGGATTACTTTACGCTGAGCCGCCTATACGGCGGGGTGCGTGGGGCTTAGAGGCTCTTGACGAGTTCCTCGGTAGCCTCAGCGATAGCCTTCTCCTCGTTGGTGGGGATGACCAGCACCTTGATAGCGGAATCCTCGGTGGAAATCACGCGCGGCTCGGGGGAACGCTTAGCGTTCTCTTCCTCGTTGTACTTGATGCCGAGAGCACCGAGGCGGTCCAGGACCAGCTTGCGGAAGTCGCCGGAGTTCTCACCGATACCAGCGGTGAAGATCAGTGCCTGCGCGCCGCCAACAACCAGGTTGTAGCCGCCAATGTACTTCATCAGGCGGTAGGAGGTCATGTCCAGTGCGAGCTGTGCACGCTCGTCGCCGGACTGTGCAGCCTCAACGACCTTACGCATGTCGTTGGAGCCAGCCAGTGCGAGCAGGCCGGACTCCTTGTTCAGGATGGTGTCCAGGCGTTCACCGTCGATGCCCTCACGAATCAGGATGGTGGTCAGTGCCGAGGGGTCAATGTCGCCGGAGCGGGTACCCATGATCAGGCCAGCCAGCGGGGTGTAGCCCATGGAGGTGTCCACGGACTTGCCGCCCTTCACAGCGGTCACGGACGCGCCGTTACCGAGGTGAGCAACGATGCCGTTGAACTCGTCGCGTGCAATGCCGAGCATGTCAGCTGCAACGTGGGAGACGTACTCGTGGCTGGTGCCGTGGAAGCCGTAGCGGCGGATGCTGTACTTGTCAGCCAGGTCGTAGGGGATCGCGTAGCGCCATGCTTCTTCGGGCATGGTGGAGTGGAACGCGGTGTCGAAGATAGCAACCTGCGGCAGGGAGGGCCACTTGTGCATTGCTGCGCGCATGCCCTGAACGTGTGCGGGGTTGTGCAGCGGTGCCAGCGGGGAGAGGTCGTCGATCTGCTGGACAACTTCCTCGGTGAGCAGGGTGGGGTGGGTGAACTTCTCTGCACCCTGCACCACACGGTGGCCGACTGCCTGCAGCTCGCGGCCGTGCAGGACGGGCTCAAGCTTCTCGGACATGATGTCGAATGCGACCTCGTGGTTGGGCACGTCGGTGCCGATGTTTTCGACGAGGCCGGAGGTCAGCATCTGCTCTGCCTCGGGCAGGGAGGTGTCACGCACCTGGTACTTCAGGGAGGAAGAACCAGCGTTCACAACGAGAATAAGCATGAAAGTATCTTCTTTCGTAGTTTTCTTTTCTGCTCCATTCTCGCACTTTTCGAGCCTGCGTGCGAGACGGCCCCGACCGTGTTTTTAACGGGGGTTTTTACAGGGGGCAGGAGGCGAGGGGGCTCATCCCCGCGCATACGGGGAAAACTGCGGTCTGCTGACCTGGCTCTGCTTGAGAGTGGGCTCATCCCCGCGCATACGGGGAAAACTGCGGTCTGCTGACCTGGCTCTGCTTGAGAGTGGGCTCATCCCCGCGCATACGGGGAAAACAGAATGAGCTGTGTGAGCCTCCAGCGCCGCGCGGGCTCATCCCCGCGTATACGGGGAACGCATGCCAGCATTTGCGGGTTCCTTTCGGTTTGGGGGCTCATCCCCGCGCATACGGGGAACGCTTAGCGGTGATGTAGCGGACGTAATTTTCAACGGGCTCATCCCCGCGCATACAGGGGACGCGTGAGTTTTGAGGGGGATTACAGGGTGCCTTTAGGCTCACCCCCGCGCATACGGGGAAAACAACGCCTACGCACTGCGTACGGGACTGATTCAGGGCTCATCCCCGCGCATACGGGGAACACGAATTGCGCACCGCAGCGCTAGTCTCTGACGTGGGCTCATCCCCGCGCATACGGGGAACACCGGGTGATGACCACCAGCATTTTTAGCGTGGGGGGCTCATCCCCGCGCATACGGGGAACACGGCGATTTCGAGGCGATTCTAGACCCTACAGGGGGCTCATCCCCGCGCATACGGGGAACACACTCAGCCACAAGTCGCAATACCCAGCCAAAGACCAAAAAAATTATTCAGTTTCCACACGTATATAAGGGGATGAGTAGACGATTACTCGTCTACGGTGACCCGCCGCCCGTGGCGGCTGGCCTTGACGCATCCAACGCCGCATCCCCCAACACCACCGAACCGGCAACATTAGAGTCAGCAACTCCGCGTCCGTTTAGACTCTCCCCCGTGCCGGGGGCGAGTTGCGCCTCACACATCCGCACAGCCTCCGCACGAATATTACGTGCCGCATTCACGTCACGATCAATCCGCACACCACAGGCCGCGCACTCAAAGACACGCACGTGGAGTCCGAGCTTGGTTTTCACTCGTGCTCCGCAAGCGCTACACGTCTGAGAGGATGCAAAGAAACGGTCAATAATCTGTACCTGCGAGCCGTACCAGCTGGCCTTATACTCCAGCTGACGGCGCAGCGTACTAAAAGCGGCATCCAGAATGGACCGATTAAGCCCGGCCTTCTGGCGCACATTCTTGCCCGGTGCCTCAACGGTACCGGCAGCTGAGGCGGTCATACCCGCTACAGCCAAGTCTTCAAGCCCGATGAGGGTGTACCCGGTGGCCAGGCGCTTAGAAACCTGATGCAAGCCCGATTCACGGCGCAAGGCTACCAGGTGGTGGTGCCGTGCAATCTTCTGCACAATGCGGGCACGGCGATTAGAGCCCTTCTGAGCACGTGCGAGGGCGCGCTGCAGGCGCACTAGGCGCTTCTCAGCGGCACGTGCCCAGCGGGGGTTAGCCAGGGTGGGAGACCCATCACCGGTGAACTCCAGGGAGGGGTACTGTGCGAAACGCTGCGGGGCCTGCTCGTCAGAGAGCGCGGCGAGGTATCGTACGCCCAGGTCTACACCGACGGCACCAGCGGCACGCTGGGCCCGGGTAGGAGTCACCGGGGTACGGGACAGCTTAACAAGGATAGAAACATACCACCGGTCAGCAGCACGGGAGACGGTGAATGATTTAACATCAGCACCAGCTCGCACAGCCTTCACCAGCGGCTTCGTGCTGTTATGAGTACGAATAACGCCCAAGGATGCCAGACGCACATGGCGGTAGTCCTCAATGGTCGGGATGGTCTTGATACCGCGGCGCTTCAGCTGTGCCGTGCGGCGTGCATATTCAGGTGTGCCCTTCTTGTAGGGGGTGCCGTAGCCTCCAAGCTCGTCATTACGTGGGTCGCGGTCGACGGTAAAAGAGTCGTGGCTGATGCCCTTACGTTTGAAACGTGGGACACCCATTCGGGGGCCAGCACGCAGGCCTTTGAGGGATTCAAAATAGTTGCCCCACGCCGCATGGGCATTCTTTATCCCGGAGACTAGAACACGTCGGTCGATGGTGTGCATCCAAGGCTCAGAAGACCGTTCAGTTTCAGGCCAGACCACGGCGGGGTCAGCACCGTCAGCAATAGCCTGGGCGATAGCTTCATGACGCTGTCTCTCAGGGGTTAGGTATCGCTTTCCGTATTCAAAATGACCGATGTACTTATAAGCAGGGTTCTCTTCTTTTATGTCATCAAGCTCAGCCTTAGCAATAACCTCGGTAGCACCTTCAGAAATGCGGGTATCCACGTATTCTGCGCAGGCGCGAGAAACCTTACGGTTATGGTCGGTGAACAGGTTGTACGTATAGCGCGCTGCACCTACACACTGCATCAGCTTAGCTTTTTGTGCCTGATTGGGGTCGAGGCGGAATTTGTAGGCACGATACAGGGCACCATCGTCGGTGCTGGTTTTCTTGGCCATGGTCTTTCCTCCTCTTCTACGAGCTATAGAGATAACCTGTTTGGAAATCTCTTATAACGACCATAGGGGATACCCCTGACAAGATAAGGGGGTATTTTGGGGTACCCAAGAATATTCTGAAAATAAATTCCCCCACAGTCTCAGAACCGATCCGTGGGATTTTTGTTGGGGCGTAGCGTCTAGAAACGAGGACTACACCGGGGTGGGCAGCAAGAAAAATAGTGTAAAAAATCGCCGATTTTTTCACTATCCCCCTGATTTTCAGGAAATAGTGAAAAAAATGGCGATTTTTTTCATAATCCAGGTCACAAGCGGGTGATTAGGGTACTAGACAGGATTCCGCCTTACACCTTCACTACACCCGCTAAAGCACGTCCGGGTGGACCGCCACCTCCACGGCGGCAGGCAGCACGCGCGCACTAATGCGGTACGCCGACGGTGCCGGGTCACCATCCACCTCAACCGGCTGCGCACCATCCGGGAACTCCAGCACCACCTCAGACCCCACCAGGTGGCGAATCACCGGCAGCTCAACGCGCGGCGAACCCAAAATCGTGCGACGAGTAACCTTTGCCATCAACAGCCCCCACTCCACCAGGTCACGCGGCGACGCCACAATCACCTCAAGATTACCGTCGTGCACATCCGTCATATCCGCCAGACGAATACCACCCTGCAGGCGGCCACAATTCGCAATCAGCACCGACCGCATCGGCAAAGTACGGAACGGCGCGCCATCCACGCTAATACGCACCGGGTGCGACCTACCCAGCATGTGCTTCATGCCGGACTGCACGTACGCAACCCAGCCGAACTTCGCCTTAATCTCCTCGTTCGTATCATTCATGACGAGCGCATCAAACCCGGCACCACTCATCACAAAGAACGTGTGTTCGGTTTCTTCGCCGGGGGCGCTCGTCGTCGTCATCTCAATCGCATCAACGGCCTGACCTGCACCGTTGAGCGCAATATTCACGCACGCCGCCACGTCACTGACCGGAATGTACAGGTTACGCGCCAGCAGGTTACCGGTACCCATCGGCAGAATACCCAGACGCGGCTTGCGTCCCTCATGATGCGCCAGCGCCGCCGCCACAGCACGCACCGTACCGTCACCACCGGCAGCAATCAGCAGGTCAACACCCTCAGCGATCAGCTCACGGGCAGCCTCAGAACCGGGCTCGTCCACGCGGGTGGTGCGCACCAGCGCCTGCGGGTGGCCGTTCGCCGCGAGGATACGTTCCAGGATCTCGACAGCCGCCGCAGCGCCGGGCTTGCTGGGGTTGTACACCACGCCCACGCGCTGTGCCTGCCCGGTGGGCAGGGTCGGCAGAACGCCGAAGGGCGCGCCCAGTTCGATAGCGCGTCGGCGCGCTTCACGGCGGGCACGAGTGACGGAGGCGGTCAGAGCCGCCGCCGCAGAAACACCAAGGAGTTTACGGTAAAGAGGCATAGTTCTTAGACTACCGGGATACGCGAAAACCCGCCCACCGTTTACGCGGTGAGCGGGTTTTTCAGCTGGTTGTGAGATTACTCAGCGGGCGGGGTTTCCCTTATTCAGCGATAGCCGGGATGACCTCAGCGCCACCCATGTAGGGGCGGAGTGCTTCAGGAATACGGACTGAGCCATCGGCCTGCTGGTGAGTCTCCAGGATGGCAACCACCCAGCGAGTCGTCGCCAGGGTGCCGTTCAGGGTCGCTACGGAGCGGGTGCGGCCCTTACGCACGTTGCCTGCCTCGTCCACGGTGTCCGGGGTGCGCTCGCGGATGTTCAGGCGGCGCGCCTGGTAGGTGGTGCAGTTCGAGGTGGAGGTCAGCTCGCGGTAGGTGCCCTGGGTGGGGACCCACGCCTCGCAGTCGAACTTGCGGGCTGCGGAGGTGCCCAGGTCGCCTGCGGCGGTGTCAATCACGCGGTATGCGAGGCCGCAGCGCTGCAGCATTTCCTCTTCGAGGGACAGCAGCTTTGCGTGCATCTCTTCTGCCTGCTCAACGGGGCAGTACACGAACATTTCAGCCTTGTTGAACTGGTGCACGCGAATGATGCCGCGGGTGTCCTTACCTGCGGAGCCTGCCTCGCGGCGGTAGCAGGAGGACCAGCCCAGGTACTTCTTCGCGCCCTTCTCAAAGTCAAGGATCTCGTCGGTGTGGTAGCCGGCGAGCGCCACCTCGGAGGTGCCGACCAGGTACAGGTCGTCGCGTTCGAGGCGGTAGATTTCGTCGTCGTGCTTGACGTTGAAGCCGGTGCCGTTCATGATTTCGGGGCGTACCAGGGTGGGGGTGGTCATCATGGTGAAGCCGTGCTCGGTTGCGAGGTCGAGCGCCATCCACATGAGTGCCTGCTCGAGGCGTGCTACCTGGCCCTTGAGGAAGTAGAAGCGTGCGCCGGAGACCTTCGCGCCGCGTGCCATGTCGATGCCGTCGACGAGTTCACCGATTTCGAGGTGGTCGCGCGGTTCGAAGCCTTCGGTGGTGAAGTCGCGGGGGGTGCCGACTTCCTTGACGACTACGTAGTCGTCTTCGCCGCCGACGGGTACGCCGTCGATGATGAGGTTTTCGATGCTGCTGATCAGTTCCTCGTATTCGGCGGTTTTCGCTTCGGAGGCTGCCTTTGCTTCGTTGACGCGGGCTGCGAGTTCCTTGGCCTGTGCGACGAGGGCGGGCTTTTCTTCCTTGGGTGCCTTTGCGACGGTCTTGCCGAAGGCGTTCTGTTCGGCGCGCAGGGTCTCGTATTCGCCGATGAGTGCGCGGCGTGCGGTGTCGGCTTCGAGGATGCGGTCGACGTGGGTTTCGTCCTTGCCGCGTGCTCGCTGGGAGGCGCGGAAGACGTTGGGGTTTTCGCGGAGGAGGTTAATATCAATCACTGTTTTATCCTACCTAATCTTGCGGTGGGTTGTGGGCGGGGTTTGCGCTGGTG
>ERZ1036435.319-NODE-319-length-27397-cov-12.346975_pt1 | contig 27397 bp, 13 predicted proteins | sample MGYA00514223_ERZ1036435 | MGnify/ENA primary metagenome ERZ1036435 (study PRJEB33795, sample SAMN09464927) | human gut metagenome | host: Homo sapiens | place: USA: Stanford, California | collected 2016-08 | study: EMG produced TPA metagenomics assembly of the... | reverse complement strand
ACTTTTCCCTGTGGTATTCCAATCCCCTAGCACTCAAAATATGTCGCAGCATTTTCTGTTCTAGGTCCTTTGTCTAGTTTGTCGAGAGTAAATGTGCGCTCGGGGAGTATCTTGCCGGAGGGGGGAGGGAGATCTAGATCCGAGAAAAAGGGCGGAGTCGGCCTGCGTTGCGTTCAACACTGCAGTTCCACTCCCCCATTGTTCTCTTCTACGTGCAGGTCATAGAGAAGTGACTTCTTCTATGGTGGGCGGTACCGCCCACCATAACAGAAAAAGATAGTTGGGGGCGAAACGGGAGGGAGAAGGAAAGGGGCTAGAAAGATGTACGTCCTTGCGACACACACCCCTATTCACGAAATGTGCGTACAAATGAATGGGACAAATACTATTATTTTGTGTGTTCTATGTTCTATGTTCTATGTTCTATGTTATATGTTCTGTGTTCTACTTATGTGGCTGTATACTTGTTCTGTGGCGGGTGGCGAAGCCCTGGGGTCTCTGATCTGGCCCGGTCGTAGCCGTAGAGGCCAGCCATGGTTACCGCTACGCCGAGCAGGCCCGCGGGGGAGTGCTTGCTCTCCCACAGCAGTGCCACGCAGATGACCACTATGCGCTTGGCGATGTTGGCCACTGAGTAGTTGACTGGTGAGAGCAGGCCGATGAGCTGGAACGCCAGCATGGCCTGCAGGAAGTGGGCCACGTTGTGCAACAGCAGCAGCGCTACCAGCTTGAAGAACGGGTGGTACGTAGTGGTGACCGCGGAGGAGAACAGCATCGAGCTCAGCAGCACCGGAAGCGTGAGCACGAACCCGATGCACGAGCAGTACAGCAGGATGGTTATCTTGTCCAGCTGCCCCTTGTCCGGCTTGGAATTGGCACCACCCCTGGCACCCCTGACGCTCTTGGAGCTCTTGTGAGTCAGCACACCCTTTGCGAAGATGTTCTGCGCAACAAAGATGGCCATCGACAGCAACGCGAAGAGCAGGCCCTGGTAGTAGTGGGGCTCGCGGTTGCTCTTGCTCTTGCCGCTGAAACACGTACAGATCACCCCCGCGACGATGGCGCACAGGCTGGTGTACGTGGCCCGCGTGTACTGTTTCTGCTCCACGAGTCTGTAGTAGCCCACAGTGACGATCGGCGACAGCGCCTTCATGGAGTGCACTAGGGACACGGGGATCATCGAGGTCGCCTTGTGTGTGCTGATGTGGCCCACGAACTGGAATATGCCGAGCGGCAAGCAGCACTGCATCGCCAGAGCGCTCGGTTTCAGGAACTTGTTCACTATGCTGTTGTGGAAGTCGCCGTCTAGGTACTCCGGGAACGTCCCCTCGGGGAACATCCTCACCCAGTGCGAGAGCCCGGAGTGGTGTCTCCTGGGCCTCTCATAGTAATTGATCAGACTGATGAAACTCGTGCACAGGATCGCAGTGAACAGGAACTGTATCTCGGTGAGAGCCACTGGGTGCGGGAACCCCTTCAGGATCGTCCGGCACAGATTGCTCGATATACTAGAGACTACATACCATACTAGACATAGCAACGGTATTTGCAGCTTGCTTCTAGAGGATAGTGTTTGTTGTATATATGCTAGCCCACTGGTGAAACTCTCATGTAGGTATTCCCATTGTTCCTCGCCTATTAGCAACGACAGAAACTGTTCCCGGGGGTTGATTGTGTACAGAAGTCCATTGCGTGCAGAACTGCCTCGGTACTCCCGCTTGCCGGCGTAGTTGTAACTTTTCGGGCTCGGTATGTTGACCACTTCTGGGTCAAATAGATTCTTGTGTAACGACCCTCGTCTCTTGGTGGTGGTGATATGTTGTGTTTGTATCATTGATGTATGTGTCTTGCTTCGCAGCTATACTTTACAGATGGGTTTCATCGACACACTTACAAATACCTTTTTCTATATACAGATATATATATATATTAACCCGCAAAGTTCCAAGATAGGTAACTCAATGACTTTGGATCCAATGTAAAAATAAAAAAAATTTGTTTACAATACAAGTAAATTGCCTAGATCTCATCTGCAACAATACTTTCTGACACTTTCATTAGCTCCTTAAACCATATCCCCCCCCACTGCAAGTGCTGGTTATTACTGTGCTCGAGAAGCTGGTATCAATAAATTTATTTTCAAAATTTTTCAAAATTTTCCTTGTTTTTTTGAAGCTGTGCGCAGTTTTCTTAGATGAATTTTTATTTCTTTCTTTTTTGGATTCCCATATTATTTATTTTTGTCAACACTAGAAGCAGAACACGAAATACTTTGCTCTAATATATTTGGCGACTTGTGCAACGGATTTCTCCTTGCAAGGAGTGGTTAATTACATATATTCTTTTGCAGCGTGGAACAGAAACGGATATTAGGTATTCTTAGCATACATGCAAATGTGTAAGGAACCTATATTAATTCTTTCCCCCTTCCATTTATTTATTGAGACTATTGGTTGCAAAAAATGCAAAAATACACTTTATAATTTCATATGTAAAACCTTATACATGAAAGTCAGTGTAGTCAGTAGAAGTGTCATTGTTCCTAGCCCTAATCTTAGCCTTGGCCTTTGCTGCTTTTTGTTTATTACTCTTGGTACCATGGAACTTTTGAGAAAGTTGCTTATATGCCTCTTTCGTGGTGAGCAAGTTGCCTTCATCGTCTCTATATTCTAGTCTTGTGGAATCCTTTCTCTTGGTGCCTGTTGATTTACTATTGCGTTCCTTTGGTAGCACATTATGAGACTTTAAAAAGGATAGAGTCGATGCCAGGCCATTGTAAAAATCAGGTTTGTCTTCTTCCTGTACCGGTTCTGCTGTGTGCACTTCACTTGTGGCAATTTCTTCACTTGGAGATGTTCCGTTTTCTTGAACTATATGTTCCTCTTCTTTGACTTGACTTGTCTCATCAGTGTGTGAAGGTAGTTCAGATGTTTCTGGTTCTGTCAATATATTGTCTTTCAGAGTGTCAAAAAAGTCGGCGGTTTCACTAATTGTTAAAGTCCTTTCATTTTGGCCTTGCAGCCGACGGATCTCTTCTTCTCTTCTTTCTCGCTCTATTTTAGCCCTTCTTATCTCCTCCGCTATCTCGTCTGCTGATTTCATCACAGCAGGCTTAACAATAGGTGTTATTGTGATATCTTCATCCAGCTCTTCCATATTAATATTGGTATCAAGCGTGAAATCAATGTTACTAAGTTCAACTTCATGATCTCTGTTCATTCTCTTTCTAGATAGCGTGGTGTCTTGCTTCCTCTTCCGCTTTTTAATCCTAGGTCTTTTGAAGTCGCTACTCTCCGTCTGATCATCATCACTATCGAATGTGACTTTAACTTTGTTACTTGTATCTATTGAAATACTTTCTTTATTGATATCATTTTCCGTGTCATTATCAATCCTATTGAGTGCACCTACAGATATTAACTTCCCAGGCTTGTCTATATCTGTACCTTGCTCTTCTAGAGCGGTGATTGAACGCAAAGGTTTTTTTTTGTCATGTCTCTGGTTCAGGTTTGTAGCATTTTGTTCTTCATCATGTTTATGGTCCACTTGTAAGGTATCTATGTCATCTTCTTCGGTTATTGAGCTCTCCTTTAAGGTTAATGTAATGCTCTGCCCCGATTTGAGCTCCTCTAAATTATTTGCTACTTGTACAATCGGGAGGTCATCTTGTACTTCATCCACATCGTAATTAATTTGAACTTTCGGCAGCTTGACTTCGCTCTTGGTATTGCCTTTGTTTATGTTGGTGAGCCAATCATCATTGGTACTTGTCGAAGATTTTGGGTTGTGAGATACACTTGCAATTCTATTGCGAAGTTTATTGAGTAGTCTTTCGTCCACAAATCGGTATTTCTTTGACCCAGAATTGTTATTTTTAACTTGAGACTGCGTTTCTGGGCTCTTATGTACGTATTCAGACGGTTGGATCGACTGTTTATTATCCTCTGTCTTAGGTATAGGTTTTAGGCCTAACTTAATTCTTAACGCATTTGTTTCTTCTAAAGATAAACTTATCTCTTCAGCCATTAGTCGTTAGTTCTAACGCTTTAGATTGATAGATTGATAAAAAGCTATTCCAAAATGAGCCTCACAAAATATGGTTGTTAAGCACAGTTAGATGCCTTATGCGCTATCTATGTAGTTACATAGATTTTAAACTTTGCGATGCCCTCGATCATAGTGAACGAGTAAACGATGGGAATTTCTTCGCATTCATACCGGCAGAGTTTTTACGTATAAGCTGTACTAATGATGTTTCAATTTCAAAATAATAATATTAAAACAAATATATATACTTTGATAAATATATATTGCTAAATGAGTCTCTAATTTACAGTTGATTTTTCAATCAAAATAAAGAAATAAATCATGATCCAAAAATGTTAGAACAGCTTTCTGTGTAGAAAAGCCAATATCTATAATTGTTCATATGCTTATTTTTTGCTCTTTTTCTCCTTCTTCTCCTTCTTATCCTTCTTTTCCTTCTTATCCTTCTTTTCCTTCTTCTCTTTCTTTTCCTTCTTATCCTTCTTCTCCTTCTTTTCCTTCTTCTCCTTCTTAGACTTCTTGGATTCGGTTTCTTCTTCTTCTTCTTCTTCTTCAGTATCTCTCTTTCTCTTCTTGTCGGCCTTTTCTTCAGTTTCTTCGTCTTCATCGTCAGAGTCGGCAGCTGCGGCAGTGTCAGCATCAGCGTTGTAAGCTCTGGCTTCGGTCATCTCAACCTTCTTGGCTTCACGTACAACCTTTGGAGTGGTTCTTAGATCTCTACCTTCAATTTGAGACCATCTGTTCTCAACCTTAGCTCTAACCTCTAGACCAATGTCACCTGAGTCATCTCTATCTTCCGCAAGAGCATCGTATCTCAAAGCAACAGCAGCCTTAGCAGCCAGCACTCTAGCAATCTTACCCTTATTTCTACCACTGGCTTGACCAACTAAGGAAGCATGGTATAAAAGACCGTACTTTGGTGTGTCGTGCTTGGTTTTTAGAGCTCTGAATAAAGCCTTTTCGGCACCCAAGATTTGGATGGTAGAAGCTGGGGACTTGGCCAAAGAGATTAGAGAACCGGCGTGGGCAATTAGTCTAGCACCAACTAGTTCACCAACCAATTGAGTCAAATTTGGAGCAATAGCCTTCATTCTGGAAGACAAGTAGTTGGATAGTTGTTCTCTGTAGGCAGCAAATTCAACAATTTGGTCAGCCAATGCTCTGATATTAATCAAATCAACATCGGTGATTTCAGTACCCATAGAAACTTCAGCAGCAGCCTTGACACGTTCTTCAATTTCTTCTGGCAAGATTTCGCTCATGTCAGTTTCAGCAGCCTTAGATCTAACACCCATGGTCAAGATTAATCTGGCGTAAGCAACAGAGTCTGTAACAATCTTGGCCAATTCAGGGAAATGCCAGCCGTACCATTCCTTACATCTCATGGAGTATGTGTTAACTTCCTTGTCAAGATCGTCCAATAGCGCAATGGCTTGAATGATCATAACGTCGACCTTGTCGGCAGAGAACTTCAACTTATGACGACCGATAGAGTGAGCCAAACCTAGAGACATTTTGCTCAAGTCAGAGTCAGACATACCTGGCAAAAGGTCTGGCAAATATTCCTTAACAGCTCTGTAGATATCCAAAGTAACAGCGTCGGAGACAACATTGAAGTTCAAGCCTAGCTTGTTAATGGCGTTGGCCAGCTTGGTTTCACTGACAATAAGAGTGGCCTTCTTCTCCTTCTTGATCTCGTCCAATAGCTTCTCCAGTTGTGGGGAAACCTTACCTTCAATAATAGCACTGGCTTCTTCTAGAGCATTGGCAGCGGAGTTAAACTTGGAGAATGCAGCAATCTTGAACTCTTTCAAAACTTTCTCAGAACTGTCCAAGTCCATGATTAGACTGGAAGATTTGTAAATCTTCTTGTCAGAGGCTTTCAACAAAGCATAACCAGCAGAAGTTTCAGTCAGAACGTAAGACATCTCTTCAAATTTATTATTATAGTTGTGTGGTTTTGGTTGTAGTGTTAAATTGGAAATTCTATATCAAGCTATGTTTGGTAACTTTTTATTATTATTTTAACTGATATTCCCAGTATTTCGGTTTAGTTGGTCTCCTAACTTGTTCAATATCTCAAATAATAAAACCTGAAGAAGTTTCACTTGTAGCACTAACAGTATTCTATATTGTTTGCTTAACCAATTCAAACAAGAAAGTGTAAAAGACGCAGTTAACCACTATAACTTCAACAGCTCATCGATCCATTTACTAGCTAAAAAATTTTTTTTTCAAAATTTGCGATGAGGATGAAGAGAAGCTCATCTCGAAACTTTTTTTTTTTTTTCAAAAATTTTCAGTGTGTCATCGTTATGTACGTTTGACACATTACTACACCGTATGTAGCTACTAATATATGCTTCTTCTGACTTTGAGATTTGCTGATTAGTATTTATGAATTATCTATGTGGTTCTAGGTTGTATATAAAAGTTATGTTATGCTTGTAATTATCATTCCTGGACAGTGCCATAGTCATTGTTTTGCTCTTTTAGGTTTTTAAATAGGGTATATGGAGTTGTTTTGCTCTTTTATGTTTTTAAATAGGGTATATGGAGTCGTGTTGCTCAGATTCTGAAGAATTTGATGACGGCGTTCATGAAAATGGAAGACAAAACTGGGATAGTGAAATTGTCGTCCCAGTTAAATATCTCAACACCTTCACTTAGTGAAGCTACGAAGCCACCTAGGAACGATATTTGGTATAGTCCCAATCTGCTTGTTTCTGGGGTCCACATGATCTCGCCTGGCTTGTTGGCCCAGTTGTAGTGTGGTACAAAGAATCCGTAAAATGATAGGCAGGTCAGGAATCCAACCACAAAAGCCGCAAGAGAACCGGCTAATGACTTGTTCTTGGTAATCTTAGGGGTCAGGTAACCGTATCTCCTGCCAATGGTCGAGGCGGCTGTATCAGACCAACTTAGCAAGAACAAAGAGATCAGTATGACATCCTTTGAGAAGAAAGTGAAAGAGTAGATCAGTCCCAATAGGTACCATAAAACACCATTGTATGTATGAATTTCTTTCTTCCTCATTAATGCGCCCACAACACGACAGTATAGAAAGTTGAAGAACGGCCAATTCAGTCTTATGCAGTCTAAAACGAACACAGTAACAAAACCAACAATTAGAAATGGGTTGACAAGTCTGTAATCAACACCTTTGGTGTAGTAGTATAGCGTAATGAAACCAATCGAGGAATGAAACAGCTTTCTTGGAATCTCATGCTTTGTGATGAAATCACCAAACCATTCGTGGGACTTCAAATGTATTTCTGTTACAGGCAAATGTATGTCCTCCGCATGTTTGTATTTTGGATTCTTAGCATCATACATGGGATCCACTCGACTTCCTGTTCTTTTCCTGTTCTTTATATTTGAATCTGAGTTCGAATTGCTCTGAGAATGCGACATATTATCTCTCGATTTTAATCGTTTCCTTGTCCTTGATGGGTAATAGTGATCCAGGATTTAATACAAGTGTCAAATTCTCCTATATGGTATTCAATAAATAATATAATGGAGTATGGTTAATATACAAAGACTATGAGACAATCAAAAATAGTGACTATTTAATAACATGTATCCCAACTAGCTTTATAATTCACATGTACAAAGTTTGTTCTGTTTGGTGATCGTAGGAAGATTTTAGTCGTCTTCTACGGATAAGATATTTGATCTCGTAGTGGCTATAGATAAATATGCATCGCACAGTGTTATTATTATTAAGTATAAAATATTATTATATTTATTAAAAGAGGGGTTTTTTTATATTTTTTTTATATAATGAAAAATTATTTGTATTTGATAAAATTGGCTTGGACAACTAATACTTGTAATTTTCCTACCTGCAGGGTTTTTTGTTACAATATTTCCAAAAACACAATAAAACCATCCAATTCTTAAACATTCATTGTAGGACTTTGTGTTGTTTATGTATATCCCAATCCGCCGGAATTCTGATAGATACAAGAGAAAGAAATAAGATCTATACTTGTTAGCTGCTCAAAGGTGCAAAGTCTTATTCAATTGGTCTTAATGGTTGTTGTGGGATGTTACCTTCGATATCTTCATTGTTCCCATTTCCTCCATCAACAGGTGGGATAGTTATGACTGGGTGAATGGCTTCGGGTTCATCCAATGGTTTGTTCAAAATGTTCATTATACATTTCTTCAAAGGATATAGCTTACCTTCAATAACACTTGTAATATCTGTCATCCTGCCAATGACAGCTGCATATATCAAGGATTGACTGTCAATGAAAGTCATTAGAATTTCATTAGTACTATTAATTAAGAAATATATCACTTCAAAACAACGTAGAGATTCATCCTCGGCAATAACGACATTACCGCCATCAAAATTACTGATTCTGACCAGGTTTTGGTTGTTGTCAACACCAGGAATAACTGTTGAGTTTGTAATCATTGAGATAATTTTATCGGTTTGTTCAGTACGACCTAGTTGTCTGATTTTAATCTTGTCCTTTTTGGCGTTGGCATTTGTTCTGATTAGTATACACGCTTTCCTACCACCAAGTTTTCTTACATTTTTTGGTGCCACGATAGATTGACCTTCTGGAACTACACTAGCAACAATAAAATTATGACCGTTTCGATTACGCTCAGTGTCTTCATCAAGAGGTGGTCGTGGGAACTCTACTTCTTCATCTGGTCTTAGGCATGGAATGAGGGACTCAGTGATGGTCATCAATTTATCGATAAGTCTATCAATCTTCGTTGTAATTGGTGCCAGATTGATCATCACTCTTGAATTTAAAAACCTTTCAGCACATTCCTCAAATCTACCAGCCAAGCGACCTTCGTCAAATCTGTTTATGAAGGGAATAGCGGTAATGTGTTGGACAGTTTTGTACTTCAGAGTGACATTGTTGATGGCGTTTACTGGGTCTGGCAGAACAGCAGCGGCATCAACCTCATTTTGAGTAGCGTTGTTATCGTTACTAGGGTTTATGTTGCCGGGCAAGACAATATTTTGCTGTACAGCATGGCTCTTGGACCTCAAGGAAAACCGCCTTTTTCTTCTTTCGGCGTTGCCATTATTACCATTAGCATCGATATTGATATTGTCATCAGGAGGAGCGGGGCAAAGTGAGCAAATCATAGCGACTTAGAGCTGAAATATGATATTGATATTTGTTTGAATTTTTATTTCTAGGATATGAGAATTATTGCTTGGATAATATTTTTTTGTTTTTTGGAAATATTTCAGGAAAGCAATACTGAGATATTAGACGCGATAGCAAAGATATAATTGAACGTTTGACAAATAATTTTTAAAAAAAAAGCTAATATAGATTTTTATGGAGTTTTGTTATATGATATGTCGAAAGCTTTTTCTTTTTGTTATTTGATCTTGTTGTATTGCGAAATAAGGAAAACTGTAATACAAAAGCTGCTGTTCATATAAGTACAAATTATTAAGGAAGTTCATGAAATATTGTGCCTTATATAGAACATGGATTAAGCCCAATAGTTCCAAGTGGTAATTGGAAATCAACTTTTTATTTTTGTGGGCGTTAAGCCAGACACAATAACAGAAAGAGGAATACAGAGAACAAATAATTAGTCATGTGACTTTTTGTGTTTTCTTGTATCCAAACGATACTTTTAACTCCATAGGATGTAGCCAATCCCATATGGTAGCTGCTAAAGTTAAATGAACGCTCTGTATATGAATGTATGAAAACAATAGGCATATTTGTGAAGACTTTTTACACTACTTAGAAATTTTTTATGTTTTGTCCCTGAAAACAAACTTAAAAAATATATAATAACACATAAAAATCAAGGAACATAGTCGTCCTGTTTAGAATTATGTTTTTGTCTATTTTACATGCTGTCAGGTATGTTCAAAGAAATAGAATGTTGTGTCCTCGCACACTACCCTCTTTTATTCTTTCTTTGGCTCATTGGTATGTGGCGGTTATATCATTAGGTATGAATTTCACATATGAACTACATACTTGAAACTTGTTTCCGTCATCCGCAACGTGCTGTTTTGATCTACAACAAGAGTCTTATTATGAGACCTCACATAATCTTCCCATTTGTAATTAAGTTTGATTACATAGGAAAGGGTTTTTTTTCATGATTGATAGTCACTAGAGCAAACTTCGCTATGACATGAAGCTAAACATACACAATGTTGTGAGGTATACCATTCATAACCTAGGTAATATAGAGCAATTCACAGCATCCTTGCCTCGAGAGTAATGTCTTTAAGTGCCGCAGTAAACACTTGAACGACTTCAATACAACTATCAACTCTCTTATAAACACGCATTCCTAATCGGGAAACTTATAAACATCTTATGTAATCTGGAGTTACCGTTCATCTCTATTTCATACGTTTCCGAAAGAAATCCCCGCACAAACAGAACGAAAAACGGAAAAAGAAAAGCGGGAATTATATACGCACCGGGAAAAACACCGATTCCTAATCAGGAATTTGATAAACATCGATGAACTTGTTTCATATGCTCGTGGAGGGGTGGGGGGGGGACAAGTTGCAGTGAGTAAACAAACTTTATAGTGAGATTACATACTAAAAGGACAGTCCATTTGTAGACTATTGCTTGGCCAGTTGCGATTATTAGCACAAGCCGTGCAGTCATACGCCCTATTGATAGGACTACTGAGCCACTCAGCCTCAACTCAGGTTTCATGTTTCTACCCCATCGTGTTTACCTGTGTTATACTCTCGAATAGGAAATAGTTGCTTGGCACTCCCAGGGTCTTCCCATATCCATTCGTACTTTCATGTTCCAGTCAGATGGTGTACGTACAGCAGTTTCTTTCCTGATGACCCACCCCACCTCCTGCGTTATAACACCTGTGTAACATGTAAACAAATAGAAAAATGAAAAATAACAAAACTAGAGCACCTTTAAGGCAAGCAATGCCATGCGATGAGATCTGACATCAAAAGCGGAATTTAAACCCATCTGATATTTGCTTCAGCTATGAGCAATAACAAGTATTTTCTAAGATACGCACCCACAACCACACTGCTGCAGTTAAAAGAGAACTTTAACTTCCTCCGTGATTTTTCATGTATGTTATACTGTGGAGGAGTGAAAGGAAATCTCCTGTTTGCCAAAGACAAGGTTAACAAGAGATGAGCTGTTTTTCGATTACTGCATTTCTTGCCATGATTTATTTATTTATTTTTATTCAACACTTTTTCTCCTTCTATGCGCTCCTGCTGATAACTTGCTGACCATTTTGATTACTCGTTCCTTTGTTTTGTTTTTTTGTCCATGACATTCAACATTCTGGTTGCGAGAGCAGTTATTTATAGAGCGAGACAACTATAAAAGACAATCTAAAAATACATTTCTCAACTGGCTTTTTCCCTTAGTCTCTTTGATAATCATTGTGATTAAGTAACCTTTGACTATATTTTTAGATATATATACCGATTTATTTTTCCCTTTAATTTTAAAATAGACATCCGTTGCCATACAACTTTATTACCGTTAATGTCACAGCAGAAATAAGAGGCTCATAATCCACTATAGTTTTTGATCTACAATTTTGATAAACACTTTGATAAACACTTTGATAAACACTCCGATACATTTACTCTTTGCTTCTACGCACACAGTTCGCTATAATCACCTTCATAGAAGACCGCTCGCTAATTATTCACCCCTCACAATTAACATAACAGATAATGGAAGATATATGCCTTACGCCCAACGGGAAGCTGGTGCGGGCCAGCGTATGCCCCGAGACGCCCAACAAGAAGCGTAAGCGGCTGCCGGACCCGTGCCCGGGCGCTCACGACCACATCACCCCGTCCAAGAGCCAGCGCCAGCGCGGCAGGCTCACGTTCCAACCGCTGTCCCCCGAGTATGAGGACGAGGACGAGGAGGAGCGCCACTTGCAAGAGGAACAGTTCCAACTTCGCATGCGCAGGCTGCGGTGCAACGGCAGCATCAGCCCTCTCAGCGAGCCTGAGCTCGATCAGGAGCTGGAGCTGGAGCTGGATCTTGGACTGCAAGGTCAAGGTTCAGTACCGCTGCATAAAGCACACACACAGGAGATAAACGCAAAGGTCCAGCAGGGCCTCACCCTACCGATGCACAAGAAGGCAACAGTACCACAAAAGCAAGTGCAAGTAAAAGTGCAGCAACAAATACAGATACACGGGAAGAAACACACGCCACACCACAAGGTCATGAAACCCACGCGGTCTATCCTCAGGATAGCGCACGGGAGTCTGAACTACGTGGTGAGCTCAAGCCGGGGCTCTGTCGCGGACGCTACCATATACGCGACAGAGATCAACGCGACGACAACCACAGAGAAGATGCCCATGGTCACGCAGCCCTGGGAAAAGCTTACCATCCCAGTGAACACCGCCATTAAGGACAAGTACAGACGCATGAAGGCAGAGTACTTCCACGAGGAGACGCTGGACGCCCAGCTTCTCGAAGTCCCAGACGCCGCCATCATCCGCGGCCTGGCCTTCTCCCCGAGCACGAACTCAGACTGAGTTGAGTAACGACATGTAACATTAATCTATGAACCATTCCAAAAGTGGACCCCAAAAAGAGAGGACCCCAATTACTGTTTTATTATATACATTCCCAACAACCAGCCATATATATTATATACATACACTTACACGAATACACGCATGATACATAATGATAAACGGACATGGCGGGAATTTTTTCTTCTTTTCTCTTCTCCGTTCCGAGTCCCACTACATTCGCGCAGGGAGGACGTGGAAGCACAGAAAGTACACCAGGAAAGTACACAGAAAACTCCGCACAGAGCAGTTGATGAGATCTAGCGTTTTGCTTTTTGGCATTTCTTTTCCAAAAACACCGTGCTGCGGGTGTTTCTGTGCTGCATGTGCTTTTTTTCTCTTCAGTTGTGTGTGTTTGTGTGTGTCTTTGGTGTGGTCGTGCGGGACCTTCTGTGGAGATTGACACAACGAAGCTGCAGAAAGAGGAAAATTGGGGTTTCGCTGCTCTTTAGGGTTTTTGGCCGCGTCATCCGGGGGGAGTATAAATAGCGGGTACTTTTTTCTTCCCTGTTCATTGTTACCTGTGGCAGCGGCAAACACTCCATTGCGAAAGATCTGTTTAGGTTTAGGGACAAGTAAATATGGCTGTTACTGTAACTGTAGGAGAGGCGCGCCCTGGGGAGACTGCTCCGCGTCGGGCTGCCAAGGTTGCTGAGAAGGCGCTGGACAGGCCGCCTAACATGAAGTGTTCTACTGTGTATGAGTTTATTCTTGAGTGTTGTGAGAAGCACGGCGGGAAGAATGCTATTGGGTGGAGAGATGTTATTGATGTGCACGAGGAGACCAAGACTATTGAGAAGTTCAACAAGAAGAGCGGGCAGATGGAGAAAGTGGACAAGAACTGGCTGTACTACGAGCTTTCCGGGTACCACTACAACACCTTTACTGAGGTTATCGAGGTGATGCACTCTGTCGGGCGTGGTCTGGTGAAGCTGGGCATGGAGCCCAAGTCCGAGGACAAGCTGCACATATTTGCCGCCACCTCTCACAAGTGGATGAAGATGTTCTTGGGTGCGCAATCCCAGGGCATCCCTATTGTCACTGCTTATGACACCTTGGGTGAGAAAGGTCTGATCCACTCCTTGAAGCAGACCAGCTCTGCGGCGATATTCACAGACAACCAGCTTCTGGGTAAACTGATTAACCCATTGAAGGTCGCCGAGAAGATTAGATACGTGATATACTACGATAACATCTCCGCAGAGGACAAGAGACAAGGCGGGAAACTATATCGCGAGGCCCAGGAGGCTGTCGATAAGATCAACGAGGTGAGACCAGATATCAAGCTGGTGAGCTTCGATGAATTACTGGAGTTGGGCCAAAAAGCAAAGGGCGAGATTGAACCACACCCTCCTACCAGAGACGACATCTCCTGTATTATGTACACATCTGGTTCCACAGGTGATCCTAAGGGTGTTGTCTTGAAACACAGCAACGTGGTAGCTGGTGTAGGTGGTGCAACCATAAATGTCTGCGACTACGTCGGTGACACTGACAAACTGATCTGCTTCTTGCCCCTGGCTCACATCTTTGAAATGGCTTTTGAGCTGTTGTCCTTCCATTGGGGTTCCTGTATCGGTTATGCCAATGTCAAGACATTGACTAGCGCATCTGTAAGAAACTGTAAGAGTGACTTAGAGGAATTCCAACCAACTATTATGGTCGGTGTTGCTGCCGTATGGGAAACTGTTAAGAAAGGTATTTTGAACCAGATCAACGAATTGCCTCGTGTCACCAAGGGTATCTTCTGGGCTGCTTACCATTCCAAATTGAAGATGCAAAAGATGGGTATTCCAGGTGGTGATACTATCGGTAATATCATATTCAAAAAGGTAAGAAAGGCCACTGGTGGCCATTTAAGATACCTTTTGAATGGTGGTTCTCCAATCAGTGTCAATGCTCAGGAATTTATCTCAAACTTAATCTGCCCAATGCTAATTGGTTACGGTTTGACTGAAACATGTGCTAGTTTGTGTATTTTGAACCCTGGCCATTTCGAGTATGGTGTTGTTGGTGATTTAACTGGTTGTGTCACTGTTAAGCTGGTCGACGTTGAAGAACTGGGTTACTTTGCCAAGGACAACAAAGGTGAAATATGGGTGAAAGGTGAAAACGTGCTCCCTGAATATTACAAGAATGAGGAAGAAACTAAGGAATCTTTAACTGAGGATGGTTGGTTCAAGACCGGTGACATTGGTATGTGGACTGACACCGGTAGTCTAAAAATCATCGACAGAAAGAAAAACCTAGTCAAAACTATGAACGGTGAATACATTGCATTGGAGAAATTGGAATCAGTTTATAGATCTAACTCCTACGTTCAAAACATCTGTGTTTATGCTGACCAAAACAAGGTTAAGCCTGTGGGTATCATCGTTCCTAACCACACACCATTGGTCAAATTGGCCAAGGAACTTGGAATAATGAAAAAGCAGGAAACAGACATCGAACCATACTTGCACAATAAAAAACTTCAAAATGCAGTATTTGAAGACATGATCAAAACGGCTAAGAAGCAAGGCTTAGTTGGCATCGAATTGTTACAAGGTGCTGTGTTCTTCGATGACGAATGGACACCTCAAAATGGATTTGTCACCTCTGCTCAAAAACTTCAAAGAAAAAAGATTCTAAAGGCAGTTGAAAAGGACGTCGAAAGTGTGTACGCCGATTAATAGTTGCCATCCAGCAATTGATTGCTCTGTTTTTTTTCACTTCAAAACTTGTCGTTAATAACCCATGAATGTTCTAGTTCGAATTATTCCAGGATTCAAGGCATGCACCGCTCGCATTATGTTTTCTTAATTTTTCTCTCATTGGTAATTCATTATTTTTTTTTTTTTTTTTTTGGATCCTGCTAGTAGCAGCGGCTTTTTGTGAAAGACTATTAGTCCTGCATTTCACATAATCTCCAGTGTTTGAGCTTAGAAAACTGTCTGTATTTAATTGATGAGACTTTAAGTTTTTAAAAGTAAATGCTTTCGTATTTGTATTTCTCATTTAAGTTAGCTTAATTGCCACTATCCATTCCATGTACTAGTTGTATAACTAATAAGACTTCACACTCTTTTTTTTTTCAAATTGTGTTCTATACAACTGCCAGACATCAATGATACACACACATATTTTATATAAATATAAATATATATTTATATATATATATATACAAGTTTGATTACTTATCTATGGCCATATTCATAAGGGCATATACGAAACTGGACACTTGAGTTCGACTGTAAAATCAAGGCATCTCCACTATTTTTTAACTTTCTCAGTAAGTATATTCAACAAAAAAATTGCTTATACAGATCAAATCATTACACTAACAATGGCAATAGAAGCACTTCAAAAAAAAAGAACTTTCCGCATGATTATCTCAAAAATTTTGTTGAGTTTTTTAAATCACAATTCTTAAAACATATCAATCGGAAGTTCACTTGTTTATTTACATTGAGAGTTCAATGCATTTTCTTAAGAGTTACAAAAGAAATAGATCATCGAAGAAAGTGAAAAACTTTGAAAAAATCAAAAATTAGAACTCAATCCGATGACTTGGTAGTGCAAGAGTACTACTGTCTCTCAATTGTTACTTAAACGATTATAAGTGACACTGAGAGGCTTCTTATTGTAGACAGTGGTCAATCATTAGTCTTTTTTTAGCCCACCGAGATTCCTGATTTCGAACTTTTCCAGTAGAATTATCAAACATAAATATAATCCCTGCTGTGTGGAGAGGCACCTTAATTGTACTTAAATTAGCACAGGGGAAACTATTGTGACTATATTATAATTATCAATAGTATCACGCTAACATGAGTGATCCGGAAGCCACAATATATGTCGGTAATATAGATACAAAGGTTACAAAAGAGCTTTTGTATGAGTTGTTTACGCAAGTTGGACAAGTGAAAAAAGTTAAATATCCTAAGGATAAAATATCACAGGAGTACCAAGGGTTTGCCTTCATAGAGTTCTTTTCTACAGCAGATGCTGATTATGTGTTAAATGTCATGAACAATAATGTGAAGTTATATCAAAAGGTCTTAAAAATACGACGTTCCAACCAGGCAGTACAGAAAGATGATACCAACAAGAAACATGAGCTTGATGCTTCTCTACTACCAGTAGCAAAAGTCTTTGTGAAAGATATCGCCGATACAGTGGAAGTACGACATTTGACACAGCTATTTAGCAAATTTGGTCCCCTGGCCAAGACTCCGGAAGTCTTCACTGTTTCTAATGGTGAAGTACGATGTGCATTTATCTATTTCAAATTTTATGATAACGCTGATCTTGCGATCCAAACGTTGAATGGCCAGTTCATTATGAATAAGAAAGCTAGTCTAGAGTATGCGTTTAAAGAGAATGGAAGGAAGAATCTGCGCTACGGTACTGAGGCGGATAGAATATTAAACAAAGAAGCCAGAAAAAATGGCATTCTGAAATAGTCTTCATTGCAAATACTATATTGTTTCATCCGGGAAGCAATTATTATTGCCTTGTATAGAAAAGAAACGGACCATTTCCAAGTATTGGAAGACTACAAATAAAATTTCATTACCTTAGCTATGTACATAAATAGATACTCGTTCAATTATAGAAAGATTTCATGCGGCTTGAATCTCACTGGCTTTTGGGGAGTCGTCCTTCGAACAGACCGTTCTTTGTGTAAAGTATGACTCATAAATAGAATTCCATACATCACAATTCTTTTGATCCGCAGCGACATCCTTGGATGTAGCGGGGTCAACTCTACATTTCAGCTGATCAAAAGAGCTATACGCCCATGGTTTACCCAAAGGAAAATCAGAAAAGTGAATATACTTGTTGTTTAGAACCACTTCCTCAATGGACTTTTGTATCTCATTTCCCTCATCATCGATATTCTTGTAGCCCAGTATATCATTACGCATAATCATGTGTTCTTGTGGTTTTCTTATGGATCCAGTCAATATACCGTACGTGCCAAATGGTAATACAAGAATACTTGGCTTGAAGGCGGACCTCAGCTTTCTAAATAAAGTAACCTGTCTGGATACCACATGTCTCAAATTATACAGCTCCTCATTTATTAGATCCATATCGTATTTCTCTTTTTTGTTAACAATTCTTGGAAGACAATCATTAATAATATAATCGTAAGTTTCTTGTGATGGCTTAATGACCATCAGATTGGAGGCGAACTTCACTTTTCCAACTTTCTTCAATGAGTCTGCATCGAATAATGGAGATGCTGAAGATGTAGAGTCCAGAATTTCCTTGGCCACTCTATCCGAGTTCAAATACAAAGATTGAGGAAGAGCTGGTAAATGGTTATAAATTTCCTTCCCATTTCTTATTCTATTGGATAATTGTTTTGTGTATTTGTTCAAATTAATACTCATTTTATCGTGTTGAACTTCCTTATAAGTCTTTTCCAAGTCTTTCTCTGACATGAACCAATATGTTAATGGCGCCGCAAATGTGATGTCATTTGGCAAAAAGAACAGTTCATCCATTTTATCCTGTAGGATCGCGTCGTTATCCAAATATATAATTCTTTCATATTCTGTTAAACCAAACACTAATAGTTTGGTTAGACTCTCATTCCACGGAGATTGATCAGTAGGCTTCACAATATTCTGAACTTCTTTAATAACAATCTGTTCAGAGTCTAGTTCGCGTATCTTCTTCAAGATCCTTTGAACTTGCTCATTTCTGGACTGAATCTCTGACTTGAACAACTCATTGGAGATCAATAACTCCAACTTAGCCTTTGTTCCAAACTTCTTGATCAACGCGTGAAACATAATTAAAGTGTTACAGAGGTAGTTTGGCTCAGTCACATAATTCACGTATGCATACTTGGACCAATCAATAGGTTTTGACGCACTCACTGTCTCCATTTTCGCCCGGTATAAATCATCGATGGTTTGTTTTGGTATCTGCTTAATATCAATAGGGTTGTACACGCCATGCAACCCATCTTTCTTCAACCTGAAGAACTTCTTGTAGAAACTAACTTCTCTTTCCAACTGAAATTCCATCAATATTCTGACAAAAATGGTTATACCAATCAAGGCAAATGCAACCAGGGCAAGCCCTTTCAAACGTCTTCTCGACACAAGTCTCATTTTTCAACGTTACTTAAAAGATATGCCTTATTGAAATCGCTAGCAATCCATATATAGCTTTAAACAGAGACCAGACTCGCAAAAGCTTCCCACCAGTTTATTCCTACAGCTCAAAGAGAATGAAAAGATAGTCCACCGGCATCTGGTTTTTATATTAACGGTACAAAAGTATGGACTCTAAGGTAAATAGGAAAATCCTTCAGGAACCAGTGACCCTGAATGAGTATGCTCATTGTCCACACTAATTCCCAAACTTACTAGAAAGTTGTTTTGGCAACTATGAAGAGATGGATTGGAATCCGGTGAAAGGTACGAATTCTTCTGAGCGAAAAAGGATGATTTACAAAAAATCATTAACTTCACTGCTTTGTAATTGTTCCCTGCTGATTTTTTCCAATTCTTCTGCTGGGCAAAAATTGGCTGAGAAAACCACGCAGAGCTCATAGTGTGAAATAATCACTTCGTGCGTTTCAATTGAAATGCCAAAAAAAAATTTACTGGACGAGTTGGGAATCGAACCCAAGACCTCTCCCATGCTAAGGGAGCGCGCTACCAACTACGCCACACGCCCATCGATTTTATACAAATATCTGGTGGATCCTGCGTTTATGTGGCATAAGTTCATATATCACGTGATGCATTTCCTCTATTATTTTGTTCAAGTACTCTTACTTATAGTGTACCAAATTGTATATCCTGATGCTGAGGTTAAGTATTTCCAAAAGTTGATCGGTATGAAATGGGTATTCTTTACAGTATTTTTTCACTGGATCTATTGCATTATATATTTACATTTGCTTAAACTATTTACTTTTCGTCTTCCTCTTTAAATAAAATATAGCGAACTAGTTTCTTATTCTCAGTACGGAGTAAATCTATTCTCTCCAACTTAACGTCCACATGATATTTGCCTTTGTATATAACTGTTGTGTTTTCATCCAGTTTCATTTCTCCGAGGAAACAAATGTGTAATGAATGGTTGTCGCCTTGAATAGGATACTCATATTTGAATGACCCGTAAACTTTCTCCGGGGATATAACCTCAAACAAATCAGAAGTGGATACATTGATCCAGTTTAATACATCGTCAATAAAACTTGAGATGCTTATCGGTCTGTGAGTGATACGCCATTTAAATACATAGGGAATTCGGTACCACGAATGTGAGCTCTGTCTATTGCTGTCGGGCTCAAATACTAAGCCAGTGACACAAGGATCTTGGTCTTCGCACCACACAGAAAAATCACTCACGTGTGGTGCTTTGCCATTACTGTCTCTCAGTGGGACACCATACTCCTCCTGAATCATTTTATGCTGGGATAATCTCTCTAATACCCGCACTTCTGAAATGTCCTCAATCTTTTTAACACTGACTCGTCTTAAATCTCTTGTACTCAATTTCCTCACCCTTGAGCAGGGATATAATGGTATAAAACTTTGCTCTTTCAGGTACCAAACTTTATAACCAATAGTATAACCAAGTACTGCTGTAACAAATGCGGAAAATATGGTAATAATGCTTCTCTTCAGTCTTTTTCTTTTCTGTTCAGCAACAGCATTGGCGATTGATGACATTTCAGACTCACTGAGCCGACTATTGTTATGCAATGTACTGTTTTCGGCCCCATCGTTGACTGATGGAGTAAAGAAATGCTTCCCATCACGACCCTCTTTGGATTGGTTTGGATCATTTGTGGGGGGTTTAGAAAAAACATACCGTGGATCCTGTAGTCTTCCACCTCCATAATGTATTCGTCTTACTGCCACAGGTAATATAGTACTGCTTATCCTTGTACCAAGATATCGCTGCCACAACATTGTCCTTGATATATAGGTCATCCCAAATACCTTTTCTGTCGTGTTTCAATGTTCTGATTGGGGAGTATCAAATCGAATTTCTAAGCGATTGTTTGACTTTCTGAATAGTTTCCTCGCTATCTTAAATACCACAGATAAGAGCAGTTCTGAGCTCTTTAGTAAACAAATGGTGTGATATTTCACAAGCTAAAACACTTTAACTTCTGCATTCCTGCCAAAAATCGATGCTTTGTTCCTTATAATCAAACTTCCCTTTTTTTTCCTGTGTTAGCACCGCTCCCGTTCCTTGAAATATAAGAAAGCATAATATAAAAAATGATAATGGAAAACATGGATACAATTCGGACAAATGATCTAGGAATTTAGCTGCTAATATATATATACTTGAAAACTAACAAGGGAAAGTAAATCTTAAGAAAGAAAAAGAATGCAAAAATTAAAATTAAACAACCTAAAATAAGGCTTGAATGTAATAACTATTAATATAAAGGCATATTTTTTACATTATAATCTGACACATTTAAGGCAGCTATTCTTCATCGTCACTCTCATCTAGTACTATTCGAAACCTTTTTTGTCTCTTTGGGCTTGTTCCATGCTCTTCAGCACTACTTTCATCGTCTAAACTATCTCCACTAACAAAAGAATCAGGTTGCTTCTCATAAAAGTCTGAGTCATGATTATCGTCTTCAGCACTTGACCGTATTTCCTGAACCTCTTCAGGTTCTTCTTCTAGTACTTCATCATCATCAGCAATGAAAGAGTCCAAATCAGAATCTCTCTCTTCGTTATCATAATCTCCAGCGTCTTCCTGTTCCGCTATAGAATGGCCGCTATCATTATCATCATCTTCTTCTTCTTCTGCTTCATCATCATGAAGGGATAATCTAGATCTCATATTTGCACTAGAAAATCTACTTGCTGCATGTTGTCTTCGACTTCCAGATATTGGTGTGTCTTCATCTTCATCGTCATATGAAAAATCATCTTCCTCATACCCTTCTGGTAAATGGGCTGGTTCAATTCTTCCATTTCTTATAACTACTCCAGTATTTCTGAGTTCATCTTCAATCTCCTCGTACTCACCTTCACTATATTCATCTCTATTATACAAGTCTTCTCTTGTGCTTTCTGATGTACCATTCCCTCTCGGTATGCCATTCCTTATGCGTGCGGAACAATTTGGACATTCATTGGTATCTTCATCAACATCCAGTTCCCATAGGCAGTTACTACAACGTATAATACCATCATCTGATTCATCTGCGATTGCTTGGGCAGAGCTCTTGAATATATTTCCGAAAAGATCATCTGCTTTCTTATCATCCTGGTATGTTCTCACTTCTGCGGACTGTGCAGACATCAATTTCTTATACCTATCATCGTCATTCTTCTTAACACCCAAGATGTCTAATGTGTTGTTCAACCAGCTTTGCAATGCAGTATTAACTATAGGTATTCTGTTTACAATGGCGCGACATTCCGGACAACTTAATCCACCACGGTTGGTATCGCTGCTGAACCATGTTTTAAGACAAGTATAACAATAAGAGTGCCCACATTCAGTGGTCATGGGAACAAACATGTAGTCATGACATATGGAGCATATCGTAGTATCCAGTAGCTTCGATAGTATCTTATTCTTGGTCTTTTCGCTTCTGTGAAGTACCAATGTATGCAGTGGATCACTCATTATCTTCTTATACACTATTGATTGTGTTGTCAGGATCTAGAGTGTCTATTTGCTGCCCACCATCAAATTTAACTCTTAACTACTTGGGGCTATATAATACCAAATCAAATCGAATGATAAGGTTCGCATTATGCACGAGATAGGGTTCCACTAACTCATTACTATAGTAACAGTTATTTGAATTAAGTTTCTAAATATTCATTATCAATAGATGCTGAAAATCGTTTATTAACTAGTATATAAATCGTAACTAAGAGGTATTTGTAATAAATCATTAATATACACAGAATATTATATGGATGCATTTTAAAGAGAATATATTGCTAGCAGAGTGACGTTAAAATCTGCCATGCAAGCTTTTTACAAATCCTCAATGATAGCATATCCGCTTGGAGAGTGTTCAAATGACTTTCTATACCTGTCTATCTCTTCATCCTCCACATTTTCGAGTATTGGGGAGTATACTTTTGTGACAGACTCACCATAGTATGCACTGCTGTCGCTGTCAGATACGGCGTCAGACACAACATCAGAAGAATCGGACGTGTTACCGTCTGTGTTAGTATTGAGCTCATCATCGGTAGAGATATATGCTTCATTTTCTTCATTTTCTTCCTCGGAGCTCTGGTGAGATAGATCTGATCTTGGATCTGGAAATACTTCATTGGCATGATTTACTGGTTGAACGAAGACTGAATTATTTATATTATGTCCTTCAGATGCTATTAATTCAACACAAAGCACAGCCTCGGTGTTCTTGTTGTTAATAGTACAGTATTTCATTCTGATGTCTTCGAGATTCTCACCAAAATTAAATTCCTTCTCAATTTTATCTGATTTACTGAACATAATAACTTCATCACCTCTGTGATTCAGTTCAAACTCGTAGTCATTGAACTGCTGGCGAGCAATCTTTCTCTTGATATCACCGATATCAATTTGAGACATAACTTTTTGTTTTAATTCCTCTTCGTCAGTTTCCTCTTCAACGTAGTACTGTCTACCGAAGATGTCCCTGACCACACTATAGCTAGGGACGTAGTATTTCTCAGCGAGAACAGAAACTTGGTCATTGATGGCCTTAGCGACAACATTGTGTCCAATTTTCTTGGAGAGTTGCAACTCGTAGTTACCGTTACCTAGCTTCTCAATCTTGTAGTTCATTGAGTGCTGCTTCTTGTGGCTTCTAGCTCTTGAAGCATGTTTCTGAGTGTGTTCATTACCGCCAGTCTTATTGTAGTTCTTGTAGCAGCGTCTCTTACCGTGAGGAGCGTCGACCATCATTTCAGAGAAAATTGGCATGGCACTAAATATGTCATGTGGGAAAGCGGCATCGTTATTGTAAATGGAAGGCAATGTAGCCATGCAGGGACCGTTAAAAATATCTAGCATTTTTTCAGTAGTATTAATATCTGTTTCCTAAGGGTTTGTATATCTTAGTAAAAAAACTTGGGTAAGTTTTAAGTGGTTGTCTTGTCTTGTATTAGCTGTGTTCTACAATATTAATTTAATAAAATTAGGATGTCCTTAGAAATATACAAATTCAGAGCGTTTATATACTTTTTCTACTTTATGATTCGAGAACCATACAGTCAGTAGCTATTAACAGTGGCAATGTAGTGGATCCTTCGAGAAGCCCCACTATATTCCATTACATTCGATAATTAGCGTAAATCATCTCTATTAGTAACGCCATAATTAAATTAGAGATCTATATTTTGCTAACAAACGCTGTGGAAACATGCCAAGTAAAAATGATAAAATAGAAGCACTATGAATCTCATAGAAGGGATGGGAACTTCTATTTCTTCCAGATGATTCTCGCAGATTCGATTACCCTAGGAGTGTGCCTCCCAGGTATTTGAGATAATGTCCACTACGGTAGTTTCTTCGTGGAAAAGTGTGCCCAATAAAGGGAAGGAAATTTTCTAGAAGGCTCCAGGGTTTTCTGGGGGAGTTGCACAGAGGCGGAGCAAAAAAAATCGACCTCGGTGAGGATTGAACTCACGATCTTGCGATTAACAGTCGCACGCCTTAACCAGCTTGGCCACGAAGTCTTCTTGTTATATACTTTCAGAACTGTAAATTTAAGGCTATACACCATTAACCAGGATTTTTGCTGTGCATTGTAGTCTCAGCCTCCGAACCCACACACCGACATTTGCTGACAGTTAATATCGCCGCCAGAAGATAGGCTGGTGCTAAGCTTGAACAATCCCTATCTCGTGTTACATAAAGTATGTATTATATATGGTATTGTGATAAATGTAATTTTTTAATACATTATATAACAGATTTTATATAAATATAACCTCTACATTATAACATATGAGCTGCACCTTAAGTAAGAACCGAACAAGGGAAAAAAATATAGGAATAGAAAAACAAAGCTCATAGTTATAAAAGAGAAGGAAAAATGTTAACTAAATTTTTTTATAAAGTCCCAAAAATGTGAAATACTTTACTGAGTAAAGAAGTTACTCGCTTATAAAACAAAAGGAATTAAGGAAACAAATAAAAGAAAAAAAATAACCGAACTGGAAATAAAAAATGAAAAGAACTCAAATATTAACAGCTGTGGTAATATAACGTTTCCCTCCAGCATCAATTGGCTGGGAAGTCGGACATAAAACCAAGCCGTGTACATGAAAGAAAGACGAAAAATAAGGTGATTCTATCGTAAACATAAAAGCAGTACTAAATTACTAGAGGATGTTAATTCAAAATATGGAGCACGAGAAAAGATCAATGCTTGAAATTAGAACTCTTACAGTTCCCAGTCAATTGATTTTTCGGGAATGTGTAGCCAGCCATCTTCCAGCTTGTCAAATTTGCATTATAATACGCATTTTTGTGGGATTCAATGTAGTCATACGTTGGATAGTCTTCTGGGTCACAAGTCAATGATACGGCATTTTCCGGTTGATATAGTCTCACATAGTCTATTGACATAACCACGGGGAAATAAATCATCTGCCAGTCAATATAGGCCCAATTTGGTGAAATACCCAAGTTCATAATAATAGACATTGGCTCTTGACTAATATACCTCCAATCAATATTACCATTAGGATGAAGAGCTGTCGAATACATAGTGAACGTTGGATTATCTCCTACAAACCATCTGATGTAACCTTTGTTCTTATCATTTAGATATTCGATTGCAAATTTCTGGAATTTACCAGAGCCTTCTCCAAATTCATACCATGAGGCATTTAAAGTTGTCACAGCAGAGATCGCTTGTTGAAATGGCCCACCACAGTAAGTATTCATAGTGGTAGTGCTGAAGTTGTAGATTTCAACAAAATTATAATCAGGGATGTACCAAATGTCGAATGGCGCAATTTGTAACGATTGAGATGCCACACCTACACGAAGCTCAGTGCTTGCTTCTGCCTCCAGAATATCAAGTTCAGGAGCACCTCTACCAACACCTGGGTTAGGATGATCTTCTCCATCACACGTACAAGCACTTAGCTTTTGACCTGGCAAGTATGATAGTCCGTCTGGTGAACTCTGGTTGGGTGTGATGCCTGCATCACAGGAAGAATAAGAGTATGGCCAGACACCTTCTGTGGATGCTAGGTAACCTGGTCTGCCAAGGTTACCCATTGTCCATAAACCTGGCCACAAGCCACTGATTTTACCATAATTGGGCAAGTTGGCAGAAATCTCCAAAGCTCCTTGAGTAAAGCATAATTTGTTCCAGCTCTGTACCATACCAGATCTGTAGTATAGATTGTGGTTTTTGAAAGCGTCCATTCTCAATTGCAAGGTACCGTTTCTTGTTGTGGTCGCATCTGGGGAGTACCATTCCAAGTCCTTTGTTGCATCGTAATGGATATCTGGGGCGGTCCAAAATTGATCATCTCCGTCGTAGAAAGTCCTTCCGGCAGCGTTAAATTCATCTGAGAAGACCAGCTTCCAATCACTGCCGTCCTTGGCTTTTCTAGTCAAGGCGCTCTGAGGGGTGTCGGGGTCCACCAGCGATGTTCTGATGGCCGACAGTTGAGGGTATTGGTACAGGGACAGCGGTACCGCGTTGTGGTTTGTAAAGTTTGTGGAGTTCGCAGGGTGTATGTTATTGTCGTGGTGGTCTACTGCGCCCGAGTATGTTAGCACTGGCAAGATGATGAACAAGGCGATGGCACCGAGGAACAAGAACAGCACGCCCAGTATACCACCGAAGGATTTCTTGTTCATGTGCTTTAAGTCCTCTGAGAACCTGTGTTTGTCCAGCCTAGCTTCTTCTTCTGGGTCCGGGTTGTGCAGGAAGTCGTCGTCCTCTTTCTCATCCATGGACAGAGGGAACGCCGATGCTGGGTAGCCACCGAACGGGGAGAAGTCCTGGTCATCCAGAAACATGACTGAGGAAGGCACTATCAATGAGCTCTCGCCGTCTGCGAGTTTCTCGTTTTTGAAAGGTGGCGGAGGTGAGTCGTTCTTTATGAAGTTCTGTCTGTAGTTGCTGAGATGCAACCGCGAGCCCACTAGCGGGTACCTGTCGAAAGCAGGTGGCGCACGTATATCGTTGCTGGACAGGTCAGAGTAGTTGCCTATGTTCAGGGGCGGAGTTATAGAGCTGGAGTTCTTCCTAGAGTTTGCAGAGTAGAATCTGCTGGGGGACCCCTTGTTGTGCTTTGAGTAATAGCCCTTGTAGTCGGCTGCCATCTTCTCATTCAAGGAGGCAGGGTTGCTATTACTGCCAGAACTGCTAGTGAAGTGGTGTTCGGGAGCGATTAGATCGGGGGTATGAGCCAGCTCATAGTTGTTATCGTGTGGTAGCAAGTTTTGGGAAGAAGAAGTAGAGTGCACATCCTCTTCACTGGTGGTAACGAAGGGGTTACGTAGGTTTTTATCATTTGCCATTTGCTTATGTTCATTAGCGATTGAAGACGAGGAGCTGGATAGTGCTGAGCTGCCAGCATCCCTATTAGCGTCGTCTGGGTGGTTCCCAGTAAGGTCTCTATATGACATTAGGAATTTTTTTTATCCTAGAAGTTGTAGAAGATATGGAATAAAACCGATTCTTATTGTAAGTCTATGATATATTGTAGCGGTATTCTATTAGAAAATAGAGAGAGTTGTTATTTTTAAGCTTTTCAATTCAATTATAGTAGTTATTTTATTTTATTTTATTCTATTTTAATTTTTTTTTTTTTTTTT
>ERZ1036435.318-NODE-318-length-27746-cov-11.102308_pt1 | contig 27746 bp, 15 predicted proteins | sample MGYA00514223_ERZ1036435 | MGnify/ENA primary metagenome ERZ1036435 (study PRJEB33795, sample SAMN09464927) | human gut metagenome | host: Homo sapiens | place: USA: Stanford, California | collected 2016-08 | study: EMG produced TPA metagenomics assembly of the... | reverse complement strand
TTGATCTCTGTAGCAAATATTTAAATTTTATTATTTTGTCTTAATAGCGGTGGTCTACGTTAACTATTAAGCACCTTTTCACATTTCTTCGGATCTTAAGGACGATATAATTTGTCAGCACTGGTTTCATTTATAATGTCTCAACCTTTAATTTGTCTTTTTTTGAATAATATTATATCAGTTCCTGCTCTCATATCGTATTTATCTTTAATTCTTGTTTCCAAGTTGGAAGTAAAGTGATCTCCAAACCATAACTGCTGCGCAACCTTAACAGATAGTTGATTATAGCATAGTTGTAATAAATTTTCAGTTCTATTAATCATTACTTGCATCACTGATGAAAGTTCCAAAAAATTCAACTCGTCATCTTTGAGGTTTTTACAATAGTGAAACCATATACGCGGCGATTCGGACTTCAGAACATATATATTAGCCATATTGATGATATCTAAAGACTCAGATTGAGATACAGAGGAATACTGCAAAAAGTCTACACATTTGGGCACATCCTTCTCGATATGACTCAAGTAGAGTGCATATATTTTTGCATATGGTTTTCTGTACTGCAAGGGAAACCACTCATGAATGGCATTCAACACTAGTCCACCTAGCTTATTATATTGGCCATGCCTTAACAGGAAATCATATGAGAGCTTATAGACTTCACTTGCCTGTTTCCAAAAACTTTCATCTTCGTCTGTATGATCCTGTCGTATACTCATAAATACTTCTCTAAGCTTTCTTAGTCCATGTTCAACGGTAGTTAATTGCTTCTCATCATAAAATAACAGCTTCAACATGCTAACCATCTCACTTCTTTTATCATGATTAATTTTTAAGTCTATTATTGTATTCGATTCGCCGGACCGGCTAAGTAGAGCTACATCTCTCAAAGGATCATTAATAATGGCCTCCTTGCCAAATTTTGAGAACCTTTCTTTCCTCTTTCTTAAGACCTCTTCATTATTCAATTCATACATTCTATTCGTCAATTCTGTAAAGAGACATTCAGTCGAGTTCTATCGACTTAGTTAAGAACTCTATATGATCTCTGCGCTTTGCAACTGCAGCTATTGCTTCAACAAGTCATGTTTTTTTTTTTGTTAAAAGAAGGCGGACATCATCAGTTGCATGGGCCAATAATAGCTGAAAAAATAGTGGCTAAAATATAGGAAGATTTCGATCAGATAAGAATCAATCATTACTGAATAGGTATATGTAAACATAAAATTAAACTATATTAAATACATAATAGACATGATCAAAAATGATTTTTATTAACCTAAAGGCATTGCTCATGTAGTGCTTTTGCCGTTCTACGTGTACATGAGTAATTAGACTACTGCCAACTATCTTTCTTCGATGTAGTATCATATATGTGATACAGACTTGATGATAAAATCTCTCTGTGTAATGACATTTTGAATGTTCATGAGAGTTACCTAAAAAGCTAAAACGAAAAGATCAAAACGAAACTCTAATATGAGGAGAAAATTAAATGAGATCATCGTACAAATTGTGTGCTCGAAATCTGCAGCACTCAAACGTCTTCTAGGCGTTTCAAATCTAACATAGATTATAAACAAAAGCTTAAAAACTGCTCCAATTCCAATCTGCAGGTATTGAACCTACAACGCTATTCACAGTCGGCTCGTCTTTCTTATTCTGCTTGTCTTCTGACTCTGATCCTGCAACTTCAATTGGTTTTGCTTTAGAATGCTCCCCACTCGATAAAGCAGAATCTAGACTCATCTCTACGTTTAAATTGCTCTTTGTCACAATGCCATTGGAAAATGGCCCGTATTTTTTATTTGGGACAACGACGCTTGGTGTCAAGCTAGTTCTTGCTAAATCCTCATACTCTATGTGGCAAGCATCACAAACCTTGGATAGTGTACCAACACCGCCACCTCCTACAACAAATTTAGCGTCCGAATCTAGGTATAACCAATGCCGTAGATGCTTTTGACAATATATGTCTCCACAATGACGGCAATGGTGTTTTCTATCAAAAAAGGTGAAGAGTTTATGGCACTGATGACATGCCGATCTTTTTGAGTCAGGAATCCAATGTGTTCGAGTCGGAAGTTGAGGCGATCTACTTGTAGCAGAAACAATTGAAGATGAATAAGATCCTATTGTCGATGGAGTAATATTTCTCTTGTGTAATATCGAGCTTATAGCATCATCTGTTACCTGCTGTTGCCTGTTCGGAAATAGAAACGATGAAATGTATCTTTTATAAGTTTCTACAACAGAGGAAGTATTTGAGGTACCACTTTTTTGCGAACCCGCATAATTAATGTCTGCTCTATAACCGGGAGACTTTTTGTTAGCCGCTGGGGTAGTACGTCCACTTAATCTAGGGGAGATCTCTTGCAGATCATCATTAGTTATATTAGTTTCAACCACATTTCTTAATACCACTGGCATATAAAGTGGCTTTTTTGGATCATTGATCTGTTTGGCATGCCTTCTGTTTACTCCCTGTTTCTGTAATGTGGGGTTATTGGAATTGGACCTGTATCTTACTGGCTTTTGTAACATATCCAAAGAATGCATTTTAGTTATCGTTCTCACCTGTGGCTGCTTGGCATCTGCAATAAAGTTTTGGGCATGTGTGTTGGTTGTCATTTCTGGATTATTTTCAACTGTTATGTTTCTATCACCAAATTTCATATTCATCATGGAGTGTGAGTTTGTCGTGAAGTTTAGTATATTGGAACTAGATGTTCGGCTCAAATCAGTATCAGTACTACTCTGATCATTTAGTTTTACAGTTTTCTTGGGCGCTTCCGATGAAGCTTTCATAGGAGATGGAGAGCTTTTATCTGCAACTAAGAAGTTACTCGACTCTCTCATAATTTTTCCTTTCTCATTCTCAGATACATTTGTTGTTGGAGTACCGGTGCTCGTCGTATGCTCACTGAATGCCTCATTCAAATTTGACCCTTTAAAGTTGGACAGCTTCCTTAATGCTTGTGTAGTTAAATCTTTTTGAGAAATTTCATCTTCGTCTTCTGGTTTCAAATCTGATATAACTTCCGGTAACTCACGTAGAGCAGTAGGTGTAGCATTATCCACTATTTCATTTCTTATTCTCGGCACCGTTGGAGATTCTTTCTTACTTCCTATCTGTATCCTTTCGTCATTTGTGAATGGTAGTTTTTTACCTATTTCATTTGAATCCAGACTATTTGAATCATATATCGTTTCCTGTTTTCCAAAATTACTAGCTGTCCTACTAGCGGAATGCATCAGCGACCCTGTTCTTTTGATGGAGAACATTGCCGGTGATCTTATCTGCTGACTCATGTTTAGTAAACTATGGCTGATTAAATTCTGATCATTATTAGTGTTATTAGAACCCATACTGTTTCTATGCATTGATTGCTGCTGTTGTTGCTGTTGATTATTTACATGCTGTTGCTCTTGTATCATAGACCTGAGTGAAATACTGGACAGCATACTCTGCTGAGACTGGGTTCTCCGTTGTGGAATGACTTTGCGCTTTTCAAAGACTAGTCCTTCACTTTGTAGTGAGCCATTCATCCTATTTTGGCTAGTGTCATCCCTGTCTGTGAACTCCCCTGACGTGTCCCCGTTCTGAGTCATCCCGCCATCTCCCAAAATCGTGTCCTGACTAGTCTCTCTCTCATCACCGACTTCAAATGCAACAGATTTCCCTTCCGATCTAGTTTGATCTTTATTAATACCATTGCTGGTAAATCCTTGTTGTTTACCTCGGCCACTACCGTGGCCATCACTTGGCCCATCGCCATCGGGCTTTTCTCCCGTTGATGCCGGGTCCTCGGTAGAACCAGAGCTACCGTTTCCGTGCTCCCGCTCTAGCACACTCATTCTCGCAGTATTCCGCTATATCGGGATATATCCTAGTACAGGTCTGTGTGACAAGTTACTGGCTCCCTTATATATCCAAAGTTGCGCTCATCGCATTTGTAGACCTCCTCTCGTCAGCCCATCCCAAAGGGCCCAACCTTAGGGAAACCCGTGCCGCACGACTTTCCTGCGCTCTTTTGGCGAAAGGCCCCAGAGCAGCCAACGAATTTTGGCAAAATGCCAGCGATTGCTTCAAATAAGAGAGGGTCGGGACTGAAATAGTGTTGTTCAGTGTCAGTTATCCACTGGACGTACCCCAACAAGCGTCAATTGGAACCAGATTAGCTGAGTAAACAGGCTGCTTCCTAGAATTTTGTGTGAGCGTTCGTTCTTTCTTATCTGATATTGCATTCTGCCAACGGGATTTGCGTTTCGATCGACGTCAATTGGATATTGCGAGGAAAGAGAAGATATCAGGATACAAAACTGGAAATAACTACAAAATAGAGAGAAATAGAGAGTCATGTCGTCTGCTGTATCGGATAGGCAGACTGTGCAATGGGTACTCGTGGTGCTGAAGGCACTCGTTTTCATGGCGATCTTTGGTGCCGCTATCTCCTCCCGTTTATTTGCTGTGATCAACTTCGAGTCGATTATTCATGAATATGACCCTTGGTTCAACTTCAGGGCTACAAAATACCTGGTTTCACATTCGTTCCACGAGTTCTTGAACTGGTTCGACGATAGAACATGGTATCCATTGGGTAGAGTCACTGGTGGTACTTTGTACCCTGGTTTGATGACCACAAGTGCTTTTGTATGGCACATGCTGCGCAAGATCGGTCTACCTGTTGACATTAGAAACATCTGTGTGCTTTTTGCTCCTGCTTTCGCCGGTATTACCGCTATCGCAACTTACCAATTCACAAAGGAATTGAAGGATTCCTCCGCCGGTCTACTGGCTGCTGTGTTCATGGCTATTGTCCCAGGTTACATTTCCAGATCTGTTGCTGGTTCTTACGATAACGAAGCCATCTCAATTACTCTATTGATGATAACTTTCATGTTCTGGATCAAAGCACAAAAGACTGGGTCCATCATGCACGCCACTTTCGCTGCTTTGTTCTACTTTTACATGGTCTCAGCTTGGGGTGGTTACGTCTTCATTACTAACTTAATTCCATTACACGTTTTTATCCTTATCCTAATGGGCCGTTATAACTCTAGATTATACACTGCTTACTCCACTTGGTACGCAATTGGTACATTGGCTTCTATGCAAATTCCTTTTGTGGGTTTCTTGCCAATCAGATCTAATGACCATATGGCTGCCTTGGGTGTTTTCGGCTTCATTCAAATTGTTGCCTTTGGTGACTTCGTCAAGGCCAGAGTCCCCGCACAAAAGTTCAAGGTCATCTCCTTGGTTTCTTTATTGGTGTTGATGGCTGTAGGTATTTTGGGTTTGTTCGGTTTGACTTACTTCGGTTTGATTGCCCCATGGACTGGTAGATTTTACTCTCTTTGGGATACTGGCTACGCTAAGGTTCACATTCCTATCATTGCTTCTGTCTCCGAACATCAACCAGTAGCTTGGCCATCTTTCTTTTTCGACCAACACTTTTTGATCTGGTTGTTCCCAGCGGGTGTTTTCTTGTTGTTCATGGACTTGAAGGATGAGCACGTCTTTGTTATCTGTTATTCCGTACTCTGTTCATACTTCACTGGTGTTATGATTAGATTGATGTTGACTTTAACTCCAATTGTTTGTGTCTCTGCTGCTATTGCTTTATCAAAAATATTTGATATCTACTTAGATTTCTCAAAGAGAGATGCTGATGGTAAAGCCGTTCCAAGTTTGGACAAGCCAGCATCCATTTTGGCCAAGTTGGTTATCTCTGGTTCCTTTATCTTCTATCTATACCTGTACGTCCTACACTGTACCTGGGTCACTAAGACAGCTTACTCTTCTCCTTCTGTTGTCTTGCAAACCAGAGACCAAGTTGGTAACAATATTATTATCGATGACTTTAGAGAAGCCTATTACTGGCTAAGAATGAACACTGCTGAAGACGCTAAGATTGCCTCCTGGTGGGATTACGGTTACCAAATCGGTGGTCTTGCCGACAGAACCACTTTGGTTGACAACAATACCTGGAACAATACACATATCGCCATTGTCGGTAAAGCAATGGCTGCTCCAGAAGAAGTTTCTTATAAGTTATTGAAAGAACATGATGTTGACTACGTCCTTGTCATCTTTGGTGGTGTTTTAGGTTTCGGTGGTGACGATATCAATAAGTTCCTATGGATGATTAGAATCTCTAGTGGTATCTGGCCAGATGAGATCCAAGAAAAGAACTATTTCAGTGACTCAGGTGAGTACAGAGTTGACGCCATGGCCTCTAGAGCCATGAGGCAATCTGTGATGTACAAGATGTGCTACCAAGGCTTTGCAGACTTGTTCCCTAACGGGCAGGCCGTCGATAGGGTTCGTAACCAACAGATCGACAACTCTCACGTCGAGCCATTAGATTATTTCGATGAAGTCTTCACTTCCGAGAACTGGTTAGTCAGAGTATACAAGCTAAAGGATGAAGATCCAGAAGGTAGAGAACTAGGCGACGTCGGATTGATCAACAGACATCCAGCTACATTCAGAAAGAACTCTCTGAAGAAACCAGAACTCAACATGAGAATATTATAGCTGTAACATAAACTCGGGCTTATTACAGTGTATATATAAATCCATCAAAAATTATCCTATAGTACATATATTTCTTAGATAGAAATCAATTAGTAAAAACAAGCAGTATAATAAATCAGTTTGGGGCTAGTTGTCAAACTCCATACACTTCGGATGACTCGCTATGGTAGGGATTGCCATTATACATCACGGTACAGCTTGTGATACCGACGTCCTTTGTACCTCGCTACTATTTGGTGATGAGCCCTTTTTCCTAATTCGGTAGATTTGTAAACAAAAAATCAAAATTTCAAAAATTTTATTCTCCATAACAAACAAACAAACAATAGAGGGCCTTGATTGCGGTATTAGTTATTGCATTTGAAAGGTAATTGAGAGTGTCAATAGTGCGCTCCTCGTTACTGGCGTATATTTCGAGTTTCTTTCTTTTTGAACCGTTCTTTTTGTGTAAATAACAGATCAGAGGTTGTTCTTCTAATCTCCTGTGGAAAATTTAACACATAGCTGATCCACCACTGTCAAAGCAACGGCTTGGCCTCAGAAACCCAAATAGGATATCATATTGTTATCTTTCTTTCAGTTTTGGTAGTGTTTGCATTTAGTTTTGGAGATTGAGTTTTGTTTTCGATATCTTTATAAAAGATTTGAGCTTGAAATTATCCTTCCTCGTTTCGATAAAAGCATCACCGTGACCAATAAGCCAATATCAACACTTTTATTGAGCATATACTGCACTATAATCTGATCCATATCGACAAGCTTATAGAATTCAAAAGGACATTAGCAATCTCTCGCCTAATATGGACACTTCTTTCGAGGAGTACGTTAACGGAAACAGAAATGTTCTTGCGCTAGTTGTTTCAGATAATGAGGACGACTATGACAGTTCCATGGACTCTGTGTCAATATCTACTGAATTAAATGGCAGTAGCACCAATTTGGATAGGCAAGACACGATACAAGATCAGAGCTCGCCGGTGCCGAAACAAGAACTAGTGGTACCTAGACAACGTGCCAATGAGAAAGGTGAGAAAGGTACAAAAAGTGGTGGCAGCAAGAGGTGGTCTTTTATATCGAACCATTCTTCTTCATCAAAAAAAAGATGGTCCACACTATCCTCAATCCCTAGTGAAAGTGCTAGCAGAGTGCTCTCGGGCACAAAAGATCCAATAAAAAGATTATCATCCGCTAGCAATTTTAGTGTTGACTCTATGGGCTTTGATGCGGTATCCAGGAGGCAGACATCATCCGATAAGAACTCGGTTCCTTCATTGAAGAGATCTTCTACTGGTCTATCGCTAAGACAACTATTCAATAAAATAGTTGTAGCCGAGGATGATACTCTGTCTCAAGGAGGTGATAAGGAGAACACTGGTAACAAAAAAGAAACTGCATCCTTACGTAACTCTGCATCAAGCCGCTATCCACTCAGAACATTAACCAATGAGAACGCATCAGGTCTATACCAAGCACAATCACGTACAACATATTCTAATACAACACGCCATTCGGTTCATTTTAACCCTACAGGACCTGAGACAAGTAATACGTCCAGGCTCTCCAAATCATCTTCCATTACCTCACTGTCATCCAAGTTGAAGTTCTGGAAGCGCGCTCCTGGTGTACCTAAGTCTGAATCTAAGAGAAATTTGAATATTTCAGAACCTTTGGAACTTGGAAATTCAGACTCAAATATCAGAACAAAGACTTCGTATTCAGATTTACACAAGTCAATCTATTCCAGCTATCATTATTCAAAAACCTTTTTAAGCGAGCCATTAGAGTCTGGTATGCCAATGAGAGAATTACAACAGAAAAAATCAAGAACTTCCATCTTAAACAAAAAGAAATCCGGTTCTAGTTTATCTGTTAATACAGGATTAAAGCACTTTTCTTCTACATCAAGTCTTTCATTGGGAGGGTTAAAAAATAAGTCATCTCACTCCAGTATTAATATGAATGTGAGTATGAAACACAAGAGCTCTCACTCTTCGCTACATAAGCTGGCAAAACATAGACGTAAATCGAATAATGGTGATGATAGATCTAGTATATCATCCACTACAGCATCAACCATTAGTGCAAACTATCAAATATCCCTACCAGTACCAGATCAAGTGTCTCGGGAGAAGATCAGAAATAAACTAAAGAACTCTACATCTTTGTTGTCTTTAAATTCTTCCATACCTGTATTCAAAAAAGAATTTGATGAGTCACTTTTACAGGAATTGCTTGACTACTGCAACTGTAAATATGTAATCAAGAGGTTAAATTCTTTAGATGATGATGATGTTCCTATCTTTCATACCTTTAATAACGCTAATCAAATCTCCAAGAATATTTGGAGAATAAGTGGGCCTTTTAATTGGACAAAAGAAAAAAGCATTATATTCAGGCGTATAGAGTTGGGCTCTGTTGACGATATCACATACTCCAAGAAGGCAATTGCCCTGCATGAATTAAAAGCACATAACTATACCTCACAAATGGCTGGGATTACAAAAGTTTTACGATCTTATGTTGTTACTTCTGACATAGCTTCTCCAGGTGACAATATTGACACTGATGATCTTAAGAATTTGTACTTAATAATGGTAATGAAAGACCATGGCTCTTCTTTGGCAAAACTAACACCCATAAATGACTGGAAAACATCGGTTAATATATTCTGGAATACTGTTTCAATCTTAGCGGGCTTAGAACAAAGGTTGCAGTTTGAACATAGAAACTTGTTGCTAGATCACATTTTAGTAGATGAAAGAAATGGATCGATTACTATAAGTAATCTAAACAGCTCACGGTTTCAACAAGATGACATGAATACTATAGCGTTTACTAGATTGGACGATCCATTATTTTTTCAACGTAGTGCAAGAGATGATCAGTATGAAGTTTATAGTACTATGAGGATGTTTTTAAGTGAGAACTTCAACAACCAGGCCAATGGATGTCCCGTATGGGCCAGGTTTGAGCCGAGGACAAATTTACTATGGGCGCATAATTTGTGCAAAAGACTAATTCAAGAAACTACAGATTCCAAGCATCAGTCGGAAAGAGACCATCTAACAAGGATATGTTCAGCCATTGATCCCGTAATGCTATCAAGGCGTAGCATGCTAAAGCGCAATGATGGCGATATAAAGTCATTAATGGATATATTGAAATGGAAGAAAACTTTTTGAAACTATAACGAATTTCCATTAATTTTTTTTTTTTACATTATATTTTTATACTATTTAGTGTTTTTCTATTCATTTGGGAGGTTAATAATAATATTTTTTTATCGATACTACTTAAGAAGCATTGCTTTAAATACAATTTCAAATCAGCATAAAGTAAATATAAGATATATTTCGTTATGTTATTGCTATTCAATTGCATAAATAGAATTATGAATACAGGTGTATACGATTTGTTTGTTACAGGTAGCAACAGATCACAATCAAGCTATGTTTGATGGATATAAGTAATTTATCAATCAACTTTTATTTCATCAGTAACTATTTCCAATTTTTTGGAAGGCTTACTAACAGGCTTGGCCCACAATTGCATAGTCATGAATTCTATGTTACTAATGACACTATTCAAAGCCCAAAGCCATATTCCTAATGAGACACCCATGTGTGGGAAGCTAGCGGTCTCGATGGCAAAGGAAGATCCTGTGACAATTGATTTAGCTAACTGCAATGGCAGAATTGCCAAATACAGCCATCCTTGACTCCAAACACCAGCGACTAATTGAGGGAACATTTGATGGTGAGGTAGGTTGTAAACTATATGCTTACCCTTCCACAATTTGAAACATAGGAATGGCACTGTGAGCAAAAGCAGCTTGACCTTTTTCAGGTGGCCCTTTATTTGTTCATTATGAGCTTTCAGTTGAGCACCTAGTTCCGTTATCTCTTTGTCCAGTTTATCCAATTTCCTGTTGTTCTTAGTCCACTTTGCGTAGTTATCCTGCGCAGAAATGGACTTGTTCTCCTCTTGTATGGAGCGACGCTCCTTTACCAGCGTCTCAAACTTCACAGAGATAGGGCTGTTCTTGAAGAACAGCGACTGCAACACTAGATCATGGTACGAAGTCGAGTACTCCAACACTTTCAAAACAACCACGAACACCACCGCAATGGCAACTACCCAACTCATTTTCTTCCTTGTTGCACTCGCTCTATCTTAACTCTCCTCGGTGACAAAATGAATCCAACTCAAGACACACAACTCTGTTCTTCAAGATATCCTTATCCATGTAGACCCTCTCCCCAGACTTGTAGCTTGCTCGATGCCCAACGCCCACTGGACAAATCCTTGGCAACTTCCTCTCAGTATATCACGTGATTTGTTGATGTTCTGAAATTTGACAAAAAAAATTTGAAGTTTGGCCAAGTTTCACCCTTCTAAAGGCTCTTAATGGGCAGTGCTTGTGCTGTGGAAGCCTTGTTATCGGAGTGGGTACCCAGTGGTTTGCTGATTTGGAGGTAGTATTGATCAACTTTTCTTTGAAGGAGTCTTTTTTTAGGTGCTATTGGCTTAGTGTTTTGAATCTAGGGAACAAAAGCGGTTGCGAAAAGTTCTAGATTTAGTTTGGTGGGGGCAATTGAACGTTATTATATCCCTATCTTAGAGAAAAATGAGTGAGTATATGGAGGATAATTCGCACTCTGACGATAGTGGGACCTACGACGAGTGGATTCCTTCATTTTGTTCGCGGTTCGGTCATGAGTACTTTTGTCAGGTTCCCACTGATTTTATAGAGGATGATTTCAACATGACATCTTTGGCGCAGGAAGTGCCACACTACAGAAAGGCGCTTGATCTTATCCTTGATCTGGAGATGGTGAGCGATGAGGAGGACATGGATGAGAAGGAGAGCGGTGCGGAGAGTAGTAGCGGTGCAAACAATAACGGTGGAGTTAATTCCAAGGCCCTAGTAAATAGAAACATTATTGGCCACGCAGCAGAACAACTATACGGTCTGATACACGCACGTTACATACTGACTAAGCCAGGTTTGCAGGCCATGGCTGAGAAATTCGATCACAAGGATTTCGGTACTTGTCCGAGATACTTCTGCCATGGTATGCAGTTATTGCCATGCGGTCTGAGTGATACGATAGGTAAACAAGCAGTAAGGCTCTATTGTCCCAGCTGCCAGGACTTATACTTACCACAGAGTTCGCGTCATCTATGTCTAGAAGGTGCCTACTGGGGTACAAGTTTCCCAGGTGTCTTTTTAAAGCATTTCAAGGAGTTGGAAGAATACGTAGAGAGAAAAAACAAAGAATCATATGAACTGAAAGTGTTTGGTTTCAGGATAAACGATCAGGCTGTTTCAGGCCCTAGAATGAAGTGGTTAAGGCAATACCCAGTCACGGAAGAAGACTGGGAAGAGTTCAATAAATGCGAATTCGAAATGCCAATAGTAGAATGATAGTAGATGGTATGACAACTAGGCATGATGGTTTGTGACTTTTCAAAATACTCAACAGCAACATCAAAAACTTTCAAACCAATTTTATATATATAAATTACGTAACTGTAGATTTTAAATATTTACACAGCAATTCTCGTCATAACTAAAAGTATGTATATCGGTTGTCCATCGAATTTTAGTTTAGCAATGCGTGCTGTGTTTTAGTGCCTTACTTGTGTTTATCATTGTATTTACATGACTTGACCATTTGTTCTCGTAGTCTATCTAAATAACAATCAATAGTCTATGTGGGATTAAACCAATCACTGAAATCAATGCTTCAAATCAATAGGTTTCCCTGGCGCCCAATCCTTAACTGCTGATGCTACATTCTTCCAGTATTTGAGTCGTGCTGTGAGATTGATTGCTCTTTCATACTCCTTGTTATCGTAGCATTCCTTTAATTCTGCTTCTATTTTTTCTATGCGCTGCTTGTTGACCTTCTCTATCTCTCTTACTTCATCCCGGCTATTAGCATCAAGCAATTGCTCATGAACGTCCATGACATCCATCAGCAATTCAGGGTCCATTTGTGTATATTCCCTGGCGACACTATCAACAGTCAGATCCACGTCCTTTAGGATCTGAATCATATGTTGAGACCTAGTTAAGGGATCCTTTAAGGCATGATAAGCTTTATTTAGTAAAGAAGATTGCTCTGAGTCGGCTTCTTGCTCTTTTTGTATCTTATCAGGGTGCACCTCAGCTTGTAATTTCCTGTATTCTTTCCTTAGCTTGCCAAGATCCACATCCCAGCGAGGTTGGCTATCTGGGAACGTCCCTGGAAATAGCTCATAATAGCTCACTATCCACCGTCTTTGCAAAACTTGTCTAATCCCACTGGTCGGTAACCTGGCACATCTCAGCATTGTTCTGATAATTTGGTTTGGAGTTTAGAGAATCCATATCAAACGACTTGACTACCCTCTATCAGCATTCTAGTAACTTTTACCGTATTTATAAGCCAAATTTCAGCTAAGGCGATGCGATGCGATAGTTTCAACAGAAAAGATGACTAAGCCAGCACTGGGTGCCATAGAGAGCCTAATTCGCAGGGAACAAGCACTATAAATGGAGAATAAGTTGATAATTCATAGGCCGCTGTACTTTTCTGATAAGAGTGACTGTGGCTATTGCCATGGGAAGAAGGCTAAAGGCAGCGACTTTTACTCGTTGGAATCCTGGTATGAAAGAATAAAAGAGAATGCTGATTCTGAAGTAGAGGAGCTACCTGTGAGGAGCTGCACAGTCGGTTTCCAATGTGAGAATATGACCGTAGCCATGTATGATCAAATGTGTAATATGGGTTTTCGTAGGTCAGGGTTGTTTGTGTACAAGATGGATGCGTTGCGAAGCTGCTGTCGGCTCTACACTATCAGAACTAGACCGGATTGGTTTAAGCTGACTAAGGACATGCGAAAGTGTATTAACCGGTTTCGAAAGCATGTGCTGGGCGAGCCTGTGGCTAACGCAAAAACGCAGGGCTATGTTGAGGATATTGTGGACATTGAAGGTCAGAGCGACAGTATAAACTTCTACACCAGATTTGGGCCAGCAGTATATACTGATGAGAAGTATGAATTGTTTTCAATTTATCAAGAACGTGTCCATCAAGATTTTGATCACAGTAAGAAGGGCTTTAAGAGGTTTCTTTGCGATGCTCCATTTACGCAAGGAGTAATCATGGGAACCGAGGAAGAATGGGAACAATTAAACAACTGGAAGTCAATGAAACCTGGGGAGAGGCTTTTAAGAACAGGTCCCGTTCATGAAAGTTATTATTATAAAGGTAAACTGATTGCCCTTGCTGTTACAGACTTTCTACCGAGCGGAATTTCGTCGGTTTATTTTATTTGGCATCCTGACTATCACAAATGGTCATTAGGTAAACTGAGTGCATTGAGAGAACTCTCCCTTGTATCCAAGACTAACTTGAAGTACTATTATCTGGGTTATTACATAGATGATTGTAAAAAAATGAACTATAAGGCCAATTACGGGGGAGAATTGCTTGATTCATGCACCGAAAGATACTTTAAATTGTCCCAGGTTAAGGACATGATCAGAGGTGGGAAGTTATTCATGGTGGGAACACAAGGTCACGATATTAGCAGGGAAGTTGCTTTATCCGATGCTATCAGAGATTGCATTTATCAGACAGACGCGTTTGATATAGCCAGCGATGATAATGTGGCAGAAAAGGTTTACGGTACGTCATCTAATATTTATCGACCACAATACCTTAAAGAGGTGATATCTTTTTTGAAAACTTCAGGTCTTGAGTATGACTTTCCTATCTATAATGATGGAGTATTTAATCAATATGCTAAAAGAATAGCCAAAGACGGAGAAGATCCTGATTTTACTATACCCAGCATATGTCCGGGGTTAATACCACTCTGGGAATTGAAGGATCTGCTCATGTCTGGTAAATTGCAAAAAGAATTGACAGGTAGGACATTGGTATTTGATACCTCATTTGGGTTTATTAGAAAACTTGAACCGTGGGAAGATGAGGACTCTACAACCAAGACGGCTATATGTGACGTAGTAAGGTTGTTGGGCCTTGAAATGGCATCCAACTCTATAGTGGTGGTATAATTAGGGTTAAGTAGCATATATTAATTATAAGCATTGGAAATTATTTTAACGTGAGTCTATAAAGTGAGCTCTTTATACAAGAATCCGTTACCATATAGAAATTCGGAGTTAATTACATTTAATAAATGATGCCAAGTCTTCAATTTTTGAGTTATAATTGAAGCATGAATAGTAAGGGCAAACTTGTTGGAGAGGATTCTCCAACAACCCCATGAAAATGGAAATGTCAACAATGCTCAAGTTCATCAAGAATAGAACATAAGTTCACCTATGGTTCAAAGTTTCTCCAATCCGACACAACAATGGACGCATCTGCCAATGATTCAATACGGACTGGTGACTCCCCATAAATGGGATGACATCAAGTAACAATGGGTCTTTAGAGAATGTATATAAAGAGTAGCTTATATACAAGTAGTTTGTGACTTTTAATACATAAATTGTTTTTTTTTCCTTGTTGCAAGCTTTCATAAGTTAGAACAACTGTTTAAACTCACATCAATTTGCTTTCTGGAACTTTTAGGTATTTGGGCTAGTGAATAATAATAATGGTTACATCTGCAGCTGCTACTGTTACAGGTACAAATACAGAGGTTGGTGGCCTACGTAAGGAGCTTGGCTTTTACAAGTTTTACCATCATAATACTGTGAATGTGCTTATTCATTCAGTATGTGTTCCTACTATTCTATTCACGACGATATGTATCCTTCATAGGGTCAGCTTACCATTCCAAATTATGGGAGTATACCTAACACTTGGACACCTGTTGGCTTTGCGGTTTGCTGCTACTTATTGCAGATTACATATTCCTGTAGGCATATGTGCAACTGCAATTCTAGTCTGTACCTTGTATGCCTTAGATGCCGGACTGGTAGGCTTGACGTTGAAGCAAGAATCAGGAATATTTGTTGCAGCTTGGATAATGCAGTTCATTGGACATGGTGTATTCGAGAAGAAGAAGCCAGCGTTACTAGACAGTTTGGAACAAAGTTTGGTGCTGGCACCTTATTTTATCCTTTTTGAGTTTTTGTTCTTGTTAGGATTCTTTCCAAAATTAAGAGCTGAATTGGAATCGGATGTTACCAAGTTAAAATTGCAAGAGAAAAGGCAAAGCTAAATATATTGTCACAACTCAAGAGTTGTATGGTAATGACTGTTATGATACTATGAAACTTACATATCTATTAGCTATTCTTGAATATTATTTATGATTGTATTACCGATCCAAACGCTTAGCGTAAGAACAGTATGTATTATGTGGTACCTTGAGAAGAATGCTTTAAAGCGGAACTTAGAGCAATTCTTCCAACTAGCAATGGTCCCTCTAATGCTATAAATAACTTGTTATTTAAAACTTTGAGTGAATTGAACATTAATATTATAAAATTTTGATATAAATATGTGATAGAAAGAATACTTTCAATAAATAGAGATGCTAAATTTGGAAAGGTTAACAAAAAAAGACAGATATATATATATGAAAAGTTTACCAATCTTGATGAACAGTGTCATAAGTCGTTAATGGAGTTCTCTTTTTTGGGAACTGCTTGGCTGGGAAGTGTAGCAACTTAGAACCACCTTCATAAAATGAGTACTTTTCTCTTCTAATCTTTTCGTATTGGTCGATGTATTGTTCTTTCTGCAATGTGATGCCAATGTCATCTAGACCATTTACTAGACAATGCTTTCTGAATGCTTCAACTTCAAAATGTTCAACCAAAACATTGCCATCCGAATCAGAGATGGTTTGATCTGGTAAGTTAATAACGAGATTCTTACCAGCCTTTGCAACAGGAACCAGCTTGTTTACGATGGTATCTTGATCAATTCTAATTGGTAACAAACCATTCTTGAAACTGTTATTGTAGAAAATATCACCGAAAGATGGAGCAATAATTGACTTGATACCAAAATCTTTCAAAGCCCATGGGGCGTGTTCTCTAGAGGAACCACAACCAAAGTTGTCACCAGTAACAACGAGGACCTCAGCTTTCCTCCATGGGTTGACATTCAACACAAAATCTGTTTCTTTATCTTTTCCACTGTCATCCTTGACAAATCTCCATTCGTAAAATAGACCTGATCTCAAACCGGTTCTCTTAATTGTTTTCAAGAATTGTTTTGGAATAATAGCATCAGTATCAACGTTAGCCTTTTCAAGTGGAGCAGCCAAACCATTCAAAACGACAAATGGGTCCATACCACCAGCAACTGGCTTAGTATCGTCCGTCTTTAATCTTTTTGTTTCGGATTCGACTGGGATGTCCTTCAACTGATCATTCTCAACATCAGTTGGGGCATCACCGGGCTGTTGTGGTTCAGTGTGCTCATACGCAGCTTCTTCAAGTTCTTCATCTTCATCAGAAGATATAGTAACTTTAGCATCGTCAGCGTTATTATATTTAAATTCTCTGATGTCTACAAAGTGACCTGCAACAGCTGTAGCAGCAGCCATGGCTGGAGACATTAAATGTGTACGAGATAAGGCACCTTGACGACCTTCAAAGTTTCTGTTGGAAGTGGAAGCACAACGTTCGTACTTGTCCAAAATATCTGGGTTCATACCTAGACACATAGAACAGCCAGCTTCTCTCCATTCAAAGCCAGCTGCAATGAAAACTTTATCAAGCCCTTCTTCTTCGGCTTGTACCTTGACTAAACCGGATCCTGGGACAACCATAGCTCTCTTGATATTTGGGGCAATCTTATGACCATTTAAGACCTTAGCGGCATTTCTCAAATCTTCAATACGGCCATTAGTACATGAACCAATGAAGACCTTGTCGACATAGATACTCTTCAATGGAGTGTTTGGTTTCAAGCCCATATATTCGAGAGCTCTCTCCATACCAGACTTCTTGATTGGATCATCTACATTAGCTGGATCTGGAACTGATGCACTGATTGGTAGCGCATCTTGTGGAGAAGTACCCCAGGTAATAGTTGGAATAATTTCTGAACCTTTGATGACGATTTCGTGATCGAATTTGGCGCCCTCATCAGAATGCAAAGTCTTCCAGTATGCAACAGCCTTGTCCCATTCGGCACCAGTTGGGGCCAATGGTCTTCCTTTGAAATATTCGAAAGTGACATTGTCTGGTTTGATCATACCAGCTCTTGCACCGGCCTCAATGGACATATTACACATAGACATACGAGCTTCCATAGATAAGTTCTCTATAGCTTCACCAGCAAATTCAATGACGGAACCAGTACCACCAGCAGTACCGATCACACCAATGATATGAAGAATCAAATCCTTAGATGTAATACCTGGGCTTAACTTACCGTCGACTCTAATTCTCATATTCTTGGATTTACTTTGAATGATAGTTTGGGTAGCCAAGACGTGTTCGACTTCGGAGGTACCGATACCGAATGCCAATGCACCGAATGCACCGTGAGTAGAAGTGTGGGAGTCACCACACACCACAGTGGTACCAGGTAAGGTGAAACCTTGCTCAGGACCAATAGTATGGACGATACCTTGTCTCTTCTCGGTTAGACCAAAGTATGGTACGCCAAATTGCTTGACGTTCTGTTCCAAAGTCTTCACTTGTAAGCGGGAGTCGGTTTGTGTAATGAAGGAGTCCAAGTTCTTGAAACTCTTTCTGGACTCAGTTGGGATGTTGTGGTCAACTGTGGCCAAAGTACAATCCACCCTTCTTACTGGTCTGTTCGCATTAGTCAAACCTTCAAAGGCCTGTGGAGAAGTAACCTCGTGTACTAGATGTCTGTCAATGTACAACAAGTAAGAGCCATTCTCATCCTTGTGCACCACATGCGCATCAAATACTTTATCATATAGGGTCCTAGGACCTTTAGTCTCTGTAGTAACCATCGGTTAATATTCTTTATAAGTCTTGCTTGTTCTTGTACATTCCAACCCTTCGGAGACAAGGCAAAGACCAATTCCAATAGCCTCCACTCAACTTATATACTTTTTTTTTTTTTTTTTTTTGGGCTCCCAACATTGATCCAGAAGATGTGACTCGATTGTCCAAGGTTCCACTTCCAACCACCTTGGGTCCAACTCCACCGGCGTCCAACCCAAGCTCGACTCAGTTACTCCTGCATCGCTCACTTGTGTTGGCAGTGGTAAGAACCAAATCCAACATCCCAACTGCAGCTCCGTCTAAGAAACGCTTGCGATGAGTATAAAATTTCAACTTTTTTTTCTTCAAGTCCTGCAACAAGAGTTTGAAATTTTTCAGTTATTTTTTGGGATTTTTTTTTTTTCAACAGCGATTTAGCTCCCCTAACCTCAGAGATCAGCGTACAACGCAAGCTAGCTTTTTCCTAGTTCTTAGGGGGGCTGCCCTGCTTTAGTAATGATCCGCTCGCATCTTTGAACTGGGCCGGTCTCGTCAAAGACTCATAACTTTCCACATCCATTCTGGGCTCTATGGAGTGGGTGGTAAGGGACGGGATGCCGGGACCGGCATACCGGGCGTGGTGTTGCCGGTACCGGGTTGTTTTGACGAAGGTTAGAGTCATTTTCGGGTTGATGTATTCGTTAGTTGCGATGCAAGTCATATGATAAAGTCCGCTCCTTAAGCCCTCTGCCGATGCCCATTGCCGATGTCCATTGCCAATGCTCATGGAGTAGCTCATGGGGGGTGGGAAGGTGCCCACACTGCTTATCAGTGAGAATCCTTAGTAATAGGTCTAGTAGCCTGGCAGACCGCTGCACTCTAGCCACCAGGTCAGGATGACGTTTCCCGCTGCCCTGCTGCCGCGTGTGATGAAGAGCTTGTTGATGAACTTCTCGTGCGCCTGGGGCTTGTCTACGAGCTGTGGGAGCACAGCGACTAGCCAGCCCTTGAACTCTATCGGGAACTTGGCCACCAGCGTACGAATAAGCTCGGTGTATGCGTTGAGGTCTGACCTCTGGGTGTGGTACAGACCAGCCATGACATGCGCGGTGAGTTGCGCACCAACAGCGGCCACTTGCTGCCGGGTGATCTCGAGCTCTTCCCTCGTGTACTTCTTGTTGTTCACCACTTTAGTCCAGAATTTTGTCACCGCAACAATCGTGAACTTCTCCTTGTGAGTCAGTAGTTGTAAAAACTCTTTCAGGATAAAGCTGGTCCAGTATTGTGAGTACACCGCTATGCCGGGCTTGGTGTCCAGGATACTGTTGACAAAATTGACACATGTTTGCAATGAGTCAGGGTCCTGGACTATAACTTGGTGGTAATTACTGATCATGATTCGCTCGAAGATGACGTCGAACTCGGCAGAGGTCATTGTCGCTTTATAACAACTGAACAAGTTCTCCAACAAGTACACAAAGAAGGGAAGCGCCGGAGCTATGTCACATGTCTGTAGATGTGTAAACACAAAATTGATGATCTCGTTCATGCTATAACGCAAGAAATATGGCTCTTCTTCGGGTAGCGTCAACGATTTCCCAAGGATCAGACAGCTGGCCTCAATCAAAGATGACGATTTCTGGAAATACGGATTCTGTAAAACCTTCTCGATTATCTGCATGATCTTGGCCCTGATACCTAACGGATCGGTGTTCCAATACTCACGGTACGGAGGCAGCAATTGGATTACCTTGGGATCGTCCATTTCTTGTGGATATACAAGACCGTTACCTAGTTCGGAGATACAGTCAAGGACACACTGGATATAGTTCTGTTTTTCTTGAATAGATAGGCCCGATCCCAAAGCTTGCTCTATTAGATTATTGAACATCATGACTAATTTGTCAATATTGCCGCCTTGAGCATCCGGCCCGTTCTCGAACTGACCTTGAATGATATACCCGATTGACCTTGTAAGACTGCGACGTGTAAAATCGGAGCTTTGCTTGTCAGGAGACATGACACTATGCAAAAATGAGGTGAAGTTGTCCAAATAGGGATACAGTTCTTTTCTACAAACTGAGCAAAGTGTCGAAATGGTCTTGACTAGCATGCTCTCAACTTTAGTAAAGGCGTTCGCTCCCCCGGTAGAAGATGCACATTTTTCAAGACCTTGGACTAAAATCTCAATAGTACCACCAATTTGCTCGGGATTCTCCTTATAAAAGCCGGACAAAGAGCTCATCAAAGTTGTACTCGACCTCACAAAGTCAATTGACAGAGGTCCACTATTATCCAAACCTGTCCTTAATAGGGTTTGGACATTTGCAACTAAGAACTTAGCTGCTTCTAAGACGTCTAGGACCCAGAGACTCTCTGGAATATTGATGTCCTTTAATAACTTTTCCAACAGATATGACATTGTTTCAATATTGAAAAGCTCAGTTTCACTTGCGATTTCAGTAGATCCGACACCAGCAATAAGCACATTAGTTAAGTTTTCATTGCCAAGTACTAACCATAGGGATTGAGTTAAATCAGCAACCGCATTACGAAAATCTTCGAACTCATTGAGTACAGTTTTATCTTCTCCCATTTCAAGGAATAACTTCTTGTTAGAAAGAGATATCTTAGGAACATAAATATTAATCACTTGTTGAAAAATCTCAATTGACAACTGTTGAGAGTTCGGTTTCAATGATTCAAGGGCCAGATTAGAGTAACCTTCAGCTAGGTCCAACCAAAAATCAACCATTTTTAGTGAAAAGGATTCCTGAGAAACAGGGTGCAAAGGAAAGTTTGTCAATTGTAACAAAACCTTTATGTATTCTTGTGTATTATCAGATGCAGCCTGATCTTGTGTTTGAATTGTTGTAAATAATTTGTTGCATAGGTCCAAAGTATTGATTTGCAAGAAATCGCATACACAAATGGATAAATCCTTCAATTCTGAGTACATCTCATTTGTTACCAAATAGTTCATATATGCCAACATCCATTGATATTGGGACTTGTCAGCGTTAGTGTCTCCATGAGAAACACCTAAAAAAATTGTTTCCAATCTGCTACGTAGTTCGAAATTCATAAGTAGAGGGTCATTCGAGAAAATATGCGAAAAGATTGATATTACTTTTTCAGCACTACCATATTGTTCATTTTCATTAGATTGAAGCATGACTTTTAGTAATGATTCAAGCAGTTCGCTCAAATCCATCCTGCCCTGGGGTGAAACTTGCCTGCTAATAGAAATATAGTTTATCCAAGCATTGATACAGTTAAATAGGTTGTCATGCAATTGTGTAGCGTCTAAGTTTGATAGGTTAAAGATAATTAAAGCCATGGTTGAGATGTATAAGTGTTCATGAACGACACCATGGATAGAATTCATTGCATGTTTTTGAGTTTGGAATTTAGTCAAGTCCTCGACCAGAATTTCAGTAAATAGCAAGGACAATTGGTTCCTCACTGGAGATGAGCTAATAAATTCAATTAGCTGATTATATGGTACTTCAGAGTTGATAGTGTCTAAAATAATCTTGTCGGACTCAGAGTTGTTATTTGTGCCATACCAGTGAGATTTCTGATCGGTGCTCATCTGACTGCTAGCAATTGACAAATTAATCAGTGTGTTTAGTGGGTTATTCCAACTAGCAATAAAATCGTTCTCTGATGGGTTATTATTATTGATACTCACAAATAGTATTGAAAGATTGGACATTAGTTTCTTAATTACAATAGAATATGATGATAATGCTGATGGATCATTGACTACATTTTCAAAGTATTGAACTAAGAAAGCTAAATTCAACCTAAATAAAGTGAACCCAAACTCTTCTTTCTTTAGATCATCATGATGCATGTTAATCTGTACAGCTAACGTGAGCGCACCAAAGTACTTGACATTGGTGGAATATGGCCCTGACAATAAGGCACTACCCAGGATCAACCCATCACCTGATTTCTGTATTCCTTGCAACACTTGTTGGATCTCGTTAAGATCTCTATTGGGTTTTGGAGAATACAACTCCTCAATGAGATTGACTACTTCTTCCACAGAACTCATCGAGCCTTTATATTTCCAGATATATTGTATAATAGCCTTTTTGTATTAATGACACCCAGCAAAATATGATTATAAGATATTCAGAAGTGGCCGTGATAAATAACGCTAACGAAAGAGCAATGACAGTATTGTCAAATGAGAATTCAATCAACACAATATTAATCGGAATAATGTCTACAGAACAACAATCATAAGCAATTTAATTGGGTGCGTTTTGACACATTTCTCACCAATTTCTCGATGGCCATCGCAAAGAGCATCTCAAGGTGCAAAATCTCGCGCTACTTTTATGTTTTTTCAGACATAAATTACGAAATGTCACATGACTAAAATAGTCACTGCAACATTTCTTAAAGAAGGCTCTTGTTGTTTGATACAGTATGTTGTGGGTCTACGTGCTAAATAGAATAATTGCTACACACATTTGTTACCGCTGTGCAAATACGTCTTGTATTAAAGTTTATTCTTTGATCATTATGGGAAAATTTTTGGTATTCTTCTGTCAGTTTTGAATAAAGTTACCAAACATTAAATTTCGAGTACTTCATAATTGGGTGGAGTGGGCGTAAAAAGCAATGTGTAATGCATTTCATATTCAAAGAAAAGCCACTTCCAAATCCAATAAAAATATACTATATCGTTTTTCTGGCCAACGGAATACTGCAAGACAATGAAAATTAATAAGGACTAAAAACATTGCTATGCCTTTGCCTGGTAACAAACCAACAGAAAGATTGCTTGTTGTAAGAACAAGCGCTTGGTTTGATGGTATTGTATTTCTTAAAATAATGAAATAAATACATTACAGATCAGATAACTTCTAATCATGTGATCGCTATGTTTGCCATATTTGATACGAAATGGTACTCCTGTTTCATGCCTATGAACGACAAAGTAAAACCGGCACTTCTTGCCACTTCGAAACGTATAATGGCCAACAAGAGTAATAGCCCATTTACATTGAAGGGCATTGTAATTGTGCTCCATCGAAAGTTTAATTACTTGAATATATTGTACAAGAATTTATTTAATTGTGTGTCACTTATAACAGTAATTAGCAATTGAGTGAGGATCAGTTATAAGTTAGGTGATAACGAAAAGAAACTTTTGATAATAGAAAGGGTTTGTGTTTTCGTATTTCTCCACTTTTGTCAAAAACAACATTTAAATAGTTTATTACACAATGTCTGGAGGTGCTGCTGCTGCTTCTGCTGCTGGTTATGATAGACATATTACAATTTTCTCACCGGAAGGTCGTCTATACCAAGTTGAATATGCTTTCAAGGCTACAAATCAGACAAACTTAAACTCACTAGCAGTTAGAGGAAAAAACTGCAGTGTTATAATCAATCAAAAGAAAGTACCGGACAAATTGCTAGACCCTTCCACAGTGTCATACATTTTCAAGATATCGAAAACAATTGGTATGGTCGCCAACGGCCCTATTCCAGATGCTAGAAACGCAGCCGCAAGGGCCAAGGGTGAAGCAGCTGAGTTTCGTTACAAATATGGTTACGACATGCCTTGCGATGTTTTAGCTAAGAGAATGGCTAACCTTTCACAGATATACACACAAAGAGCATATATGAGACCCCTAGGAGTCATATTAACTTTTATCTCTGTTGACGAAGAATTAGGCCCTTCCATCTACAAGTGTGATCCAGCTGGTTATTATGTTGGTTACAAAGCTACTGCTACTGGTCCAAAACAACAGGAGCTAACTACAAGTCTAGAGAACTACTACAAGAAAAAAAATGTTGGCTCTCACTTGGATATGGAAGAATGGGAGAAAGTCGTTGAATTCGGAATTACACAGATGATTGATTCCCTAGGAACCGAATTTTCCAAAAAGGACCTAGAGATTGGTGTTGCTACCGAGAACAAATTCATTATATTGACTCCAGATGAGATCGAAGAAAGATTAGTCGCCATTGCAGAACAAGATTGAGAATTGCAATACTAGAATATATAGTTTATAGTCACCTTCATAATAAGATGTTATGTATTACGCAATCCCAAGTTTCATTAGCAACGTAACTCTCAAAATAGCAAAATTCTGTATAGTTCCCATGAACCGTTTTTCCTTATCGCTTTTCTTTCTTCGGTTGCAGTGAGATTTGAATATTGATTGATCGTTAATCTTTAACAACAATAATATATAAATATATTTTATATAGTTTATAAACATGATTATTTCATGACGTGCATATTTTTCATTTAACCATTATGGAAAGGGTTATAATGCATCTTTTCTTTATGGCATCTAGAAAACGTATGGAATGAACAAATATGGACAATGCTTGCAGTATTCAACCCAGTCCTTGCCGTACTTCTTCTCACACTTAGCTTGATCTCTTAGAGCTCTGTGAATCAATACAACAAAGAAGAAAATTGGGAAGAACCATGGGAAGAAAGAGTTAAAACCACAAGACATAGCCCAGATCAAAGATTGGGTCCAGTCAGCAGTATAATGAATCTTTCTGGCATATCTGTACCAACCGTCAATTAGCAAATATGATCCATTGGAAGTGACCATGTACTTTGGATCCTTTAACACTTGGTATGGCAAAAATGGGAAGGTCTTTCTGACAGTCTTATCGCCAGACATTTGTTTTCTGAAGGAGTTCTTTTGACCATTGGTGGTGTCAAAGAAATAGTAAGCTGTTAGAAGGACCACGTATAAAGATAGGTTGTATTGCCATGACCAGTTGTATTCAGATGGATTATGGTAGTATAAGTACAAAGTACAGTGGCAGTATGTGTATGGAACACCTGCGATATTCCAGAAAATTAACATAAACCCGAATTTTTCGTATGCCATATCCCAAGTTGGCACGATTAATTCTTCACCCTTAGCACAAGCGTTAGCGTACAGCCAGTGGGCTAACATGACGACACCTAATTGAGGGGTGACATAGCCATATGTTTCATATTGCTTGAAACAAGCACCTAAAGTGATAAAATATAGAGTAAACCATGGTAGTCTAACTTCGAAGAACATCTTCAAGTCAAGGATACCCCATCTAGGGTTCAATGGAGCTCCCATAAAGAAATCATAAAGATGGTTACCAGTCATTCTATGGTAGTCATGGGTAACAAATAGAGTCCAGATGTAAAGACCAATGGAAAAGGCAAAGCCAGATGCAATGGCACAAGTCATTATTCTTCCAAATCTGTCGATAATGGTGTATAACTTAAATACACCAGTAACATGTAGCAAAACAACTAATGCAGTAGAGGTATATAATGTCCACATAGCATTACAGTAGTAAGGTAGTTGCTTGTTCTTCAAGTGGGTCAATGGTTGACCTTTGGTCCAAACACCTGGCAGAGTGTAATAGAAGAAGATTTGGAAAGCCCAAAAAGTAAAGAAGATAACGAGATCATACTTTTCTGGGATAGCATTGTCACAGAATATATGGTAAAGTTTGCCGATGAATTGGGCCCAAGTTTCGTTCTGAGCTGGTAACGCAATTCTACCACCATAAAATTCAGCACATATCCACATGTAATACATTAACAATGGGAAGCCAATTAGCATACCCAGCACACCTGCTGTGCCACCAAATTCATATTCGATTTCCTCAGGTTTCAAGTACTTACCTTGTGGAAGAAATCCGGTCGATTGAGTCTTCTTCTCTTCTTTCGATCCGCTCATTGTTGATCTCAAAAAAAGTGTCTGTCTTGGTACAAGTCCGCTTTTGATGAATTGACCCAATAATAAATACAAGGATGTTACAATAATGCAAATTAAGTTCAATAGTGGGGTTTATATAAGTATTAAACCTATCACATTGTCAAGACAAACTACATTGTATATACGTTTATGTTTATCACTGGAGAAGAAAAAAATTGCTAAACGAGCGACCTTCCTCGGATACAAAAAAATTCCTTGAACTAATGAAAAATGTAAACACTTTCCCACGTCATTTTCATCAATTTGTCAACATGAATTCAATTGATTGTTACCTTTACTCCAGGTATTAATAACCTCTCAATCTTAATGCTAGGATTTCCTCCGTGGGGAGAACAAGGGACCTCCTATTGTCACTTTCTCGTGACACATAGTAATACTTAACAAATCTAGCTTTCAATCTTCGGATATATCGATTGATCACGATGATATATATATAGTTATACTACGGGATTACATTCAACGCATACGCCGAAATTTAATTGTAATGACTAGTGTAATTCTTGACTTACAGAACAACAAAATCTATACCCCACCGATTATTGTGTTGGTAATGTCTTCATTGTGTAGTTATCTTACTCGATCGCAAACTCTTCTATCATTTAATTACACCATGTGGTCATAATAGATTTTTTTTTATTCTTTTAGTCTGATATGTTTGTCATAATATATTATTATAGATTGCTTTTATCCCCATAAACTTTTAGTTATCAAGTTGAATATGGTAAGTCACTCTGGTGCGTTGACTTTTGAATCACCTACTAAGTAAAACATTATAAGCCCGTAGATTCCTAGGTTTATTTTTTGACCGAGAATAGTTCTTCAAAAGCTTTAGCGATAATTCGGGTGAGTTGACTTAAGTTATGGATCAACCGCTTGGAAAAGCTCAACTGCTATCTAAGGTAGCGAAGAGGATACAGGCACACAGGCACCTTGGGGAGTCTTAACTAAGCCAACACTAGAATCTAATTCGTTGGGGTACCTGGTCTAACGCTTGGAAGTATCGATCGCCAAGAAGAGAATAATACTCAGAGTCGCCAGCATCCCTTCAAATACCTCAAAAATCTCTCTGTGTGTTTTCACTTCGGCCCTAGTCGTCCTAGGGGAAGAGTGTTTTAGCAGCAGGCGCTAAAGTTACCAAGTTAGGGAAATGGGGTGTCTGTGCGGGAATTTTTCTGGACCCGCGTTCTCCTTCTCGACTATCACACTATCTTGTTGTACTCCTTTGCTGTCTGTTGCTCAGTTAGCGGAGTTTGAGCGGAGATAACCGGGGCGATATGCTGTATGTCTCTATGTACTGAAAAGAGAAGGAAGGGGCAGTGAGCAGAGACTAAGCATGTAATGATGCGCGGTTTTCCTCTCTGTACTATATTTAGGCTCTTGAGTAATTACAGGGGGGGGTGATCTTTTGTTGATTGCTAGGTTGCACATCTGTTGGCCCTGCTAGATCTCTAGGCGCTACCACGGTGACCCATGAACAGGTGAACATGAATATACATCGAGAAAGAAAGGGCGTAGTGAGTGAACGGCGGCAATTTATTTCCGTCCCGCCCGCCCC
>ERZ1036435.317-NODE-317-length-27807-cov-13.227227_pt1 | contig 27807 bp, 29 predicted proteins | sample MGYA00514223_ERZ1036435 | MGnify/ENA primary metagenome ERZ1036435 (study PRJEB33795, sample SAMN09464927) | human gut metagenome | host: Homo sapiens | place: USA: Stanford, California | collected 2016-08 | study: EMG produced TPA metagenomics assembly of the... | reverse complement strand
TTCAATTGAAGAAATACTCACCAAAACTTCGCAAACACGTTGTGTTTACAGAGGTTAAATAAGGGTTCACTACACGTCACTAGACTTTAGAAACCTTGATTTAAAGCAATTCTTGAAATTCAAAATTTCACTACATTGTACTATAAATCAATCGAATCACTACCTTTTTCACTACCTTTTATGAAATAAGAAACTGATTCGTTTATTTAGAAGAAGAGGAATTTCAATATGAATTCCTTTTTTTAATTTCTAAAATGGTAAAACACCCTTAATACTAACTATCTTACACCTGTAACATTACTTTGGTATAATAGAAATGGAGGTAAGCAAATGAAAAGATTTATCACATTACTTTTAGTGTCTCTATCTACAATTCTATTAATTGCATGTTCTAACCAATCAAGCAATTCTTTAGATGGTGAATACTACTGGATAAACGAGAGTAGAAATGAAGTCGCTTTTACCATTTCAGGTAACAAAGGAAGTATCAATAAAGGAGAGGCTGATGCCTTTACAATTGATAAAGACAGTTCAACTATCGAACTGTCTGGTTCTAATATCATCAGTCGAAAAGAAAGCTACACCTTTAAAGATGGCGTGTTCACTGTTGATATTTCAGGATCAAAGCAAGACTACTATAAAAAAGATAGCAAAGCATATAAAGAAGCCTTGAAAAAATACGGTGATAAGTAAAATTCTCAAACTACTCGTTATTCTTTATACAATAAAAACGCTTTGATTGAAGCGTTTTTATTGTCCCATTAGACAGAGGTAAATTGGGCATAATTTATTATTTAGTACTTTTCAGGCTATATTTTGATCATTTGAGGAAATCAACATTGTTTTTGAATATTCATCTGATAAGATAGAAGTATGAAAAATTTAAAAGAAGATAACATTCAAAAATCCTTATGGCACATCAAACGACATTGTGAAAATATAGAGAAAAATACTGATGATCATAAAAGAAAAAGCGAACTCTTCTATCTAAAGGAAAGCGTTGAGATATTATTGAGAGTTTTTAATGATGAAAAACCCTATCCGAATTTGGATAGGGAGGAAGTGTTTTAAAACTTTTTGACAATGAATTTTAGTTAAGATTTCACTTTTTGTAAAACCTGGTTTGACAATGTCTCTTTTCTTTTAATTTCAAAAAGCCTCTATCATAGCATTTATAAATACCAATATTGGAAAAAGATTTCAATAAATTTGAATGAAACACTTTGACTGAAGGGAAAAAGTTTCACTATACTCATATCATTGATTAAATTAGTATATGAAAACTTTTAATTGTATGAATCATAGTGTAAATAAAAGAAAACAATAATCAACTATATGCCGTATTTCGTTATGAAAAAACTATTATCATTACTACTAGTAACGTTATCAACTCTCATTCTTGTTTCTTGTGCTTCACAAGATAAATTAGATGGTAACTATTATTAGATTGATACCCAAAACGGCCTCCGAAATGAATTGTCATTCTCTGTCAAGGACAATGAAGGTACGATTGAGAAGGGAGAATATGGCAAATTTCTGTCAACAGTAAAAATAGCACTTTTGAATTATCTGGTAAAGATGCTTCTACTAAAGAAGTGACTTACAAACATTCTGACAGAGTCATCATTATTGATATCAGTGGTACTAAACATAAGTATTATAAGGAAGGTACTGATGCTTATAAAGAAGCACTCAAGAAGTACAATGAATTACAAAACTAATTAGGAGGTCATTTGATTGGAAATCAACTCAGAAATCTATTACAATGTATATGATTTTATCCAAAACCTAGAAATCAGAATCCAAAAGAATGTCTTTCATTCTAATCACTTGGAACAACTATCAACTTTCAGTAATGAACTATACCAACTTTGCAAGACCAAAGAATTGAATGTCTTGCTAGATGATATTACTTCTCTACCTTCTTATTAAGAACTCATAGTAGCTACACCTGACCAATCTAAAGGATATTGCTTGATGAGCGTTGAGAACTTCTATACTAGTATTATTGAACCGTCAAAAATTGAATATTATGGATAAACACTGGAAATTCTGGTGTTTTTTCATAGCTAACTCAACCACAAACGGTTGAGTTTGTGATATAATATATCTCTGTATGAAAAAAATAAATAATAATTATTCTAAAATCAGTTTTGCTCCTTTGTGGAAAAAACTAACTACTTTAGGGATGTCAAAAAATGAATTTCAAAAAATTTCTGGTCTTGGCTCAAGTACCCTAACTAAATTACGAAATAATAATTGTGTAACAACCGACACTTTATTAAAAATTTGTAATGTGTTAAATTGTGAACTTAAAGATATTATAGAATTAAAGGAGAATTCTAATGCGTAAGTATAATGTAATCGATTTGTTTTCTGGCGCCGGAGGATTAAGCCAAGGATTTAAACAAGCAGGTTTCAATATTTTAATGGGAGTGGATTTTGACGATCCAGCACTCAAAACATATAAACATAACCTTAAAGATTCAGTTGCACTTAAAGCTGATCTCTTCGATGAAGAATCTGCTATTAAAGATATTGAAAATAATTTAAAAGGTAATAAAATTGATGTTATTATTGCAGGGCCACCCTGCCAAGGATTTAGCTTAACTGGTTCAAGAGATATCAATGATTCTAGAAATAAATTATATGTCGCTGTTGTCCATGCCGTAAAGCATTTTAAACCTAAGGCATTTTTGATTGAAAATGTTCCAGGTATGGCGACACTATACAAAGGAAAAGTAAAAGAACAGATCATCAATACATTTGAAGATTTGGGGTACGCTGTTTCAGTAACCGACAAACCTTTACTGGCTGCTGATTATGGGGTTCCTCAAATTAGAAAAAGAATGTTTTTTGTAGGTTATCGAAAAGATTTAAATTATGAGTATTTCAAATTCCCAGAACCAACTTTAACACCTGATAAATACATTTGTACTGCTGATGCGATTTCTGATTTACCTGCACTCGTTGATGAGCTTGGAGAAGAAAATGTTCCATATCACATAGAACCTCAAAGTGAATATCAACGCCTAATGAGGGAAAACTCTCTCGTTATTCACAATCATATTGGTACTAGACATACTGATGAAGTGAAATGGGTAATTAGCCAAGTTCCTGAGGGTGGAAACCATAAAGATCTTCCGCCTGGTGTAGGTGATTCTCGGAAATTCAATGAGGCTTGGACTCGTTATCATAGTCAAAAGCCTTCAAAAACAATTGATACCGGGCATCGTAATCATTTTCATTACAAATGGAATCGTGTCCCGACTGTTCGTGAGAATGCTAGATTACAGTCATTTCCTGATGATTTTGAATTTTTGGGAACTAAAACTCAGCAAAATCGTCAAGTCGGAAATGCCGTCCCTCCATTACTAGCTCAAGCAATTGCCGAAGAAATGCTTATTCATTTAGAAAAAGGATTTACTGATGAAAATAAATAACATTGAATTATTTGCTGGCGCTGGTGGACTTGCAGATGGTTTAGAGCAAACAGGTAATATTCAACTGCTTTCCGCAGTAGAATGGTTGAAACCTCAAGTTAGAACTTTAGTTAATCGTTTAGAAAGCAAGTATAACATTCAAGATGCCAAGGAGATTGTACTTAATTTTGATATCCAGAGAACCGAAGAACTCATCAATGGATGGTCAAACGATGAAGAGTTTGGCTCTTCACCAGGGCTTGCAAAAATAGTGGGAAACAAAGAAGTTCACATGATTTCTGGTGGTCCTCCATGTCAAGCATACTCATTAGCGGGCCGAGTAAGAGATAATAATGGTATGAAGGATGATTATCGTAATTTTCTTTTTGAATCTTACATTAAAGTTGTAGAATACTTCCAACCTAAAATTATTTTATTTGAAAACGTTGAAGGGATTCTTAGTGCTATACCAACTGGCGAAAAGATTACATCATTGATAAAACAAGGTTTTAACAATATCGGATACGAAATTATTGATGACCTAAGAAAAAACGCTCTCTTCGACATGTCAGATTTTGGAGTCCCTCAAAAAAGAAAACGAGTCATTATTATTGGAGTTAGAAGAGATAATCAATCAACTGATTATCAGGAAATTTTAAACCAGATTTATTCTTTAATACATAACTTGAGTACTCATCAACAAACTAAAACTGTTCGTGATGCAATTTCTGATTTACCTCCACTTTATCCAGTTGAAAATCCAACTCGTACAAAAGCTTATACAAATGATTCCTCTATCAATGGCCACAGTTCACGTTTTCATAATGAACGTGACAAAGAAATTTTCAAAATGCTAGCAAAAGACCTTGAGGAAGGTACCAACAAGTACACTTCAACTAATGCTCTTAAGGAACTATATTTTGAAGTTACGGGGAAAAAATCAAATGTCCATAAGTATTTTGTATTAAGATGGGATGAGCCAAGTAATACTATTCCCGCTCATCTGAAAAAAGATGGCTTGCGACATATCCATCCTGATCCTTCTCAGAGCAGAAGTATTACAGTACGAGAAGCTGCTAGATTACAAACTTTTGATGATGACTTTATGTTTAATGAGTCACAAATGAATAATTTCGAGATGATTGGAAATGCTGTTCCGCCATTATTTGCCAAAAAAATCGGCGAAATCATACCATCTATTCTAAAGTTAATAAAAGACATGGAAAAAGCTTAGAAGATTAGTTCTAAGCTTTTTAGTTAGTTGTCTTTAACTGAAAAGTCAGCAAAATATACCCCTTCAGCAATCAAAGACAATGTGATAGTATTCCTACCGTAATTATCTAGCATTTCTTTAGTAATCCGATCATCAACATCAACGCCTAACCTATTTCGCAAATATCTCCCTAAGATACTTTTTTTAGAAATTCTCTTTCCATCCAAAAACGGTGTTTTAGGAGAATAGGATGCCAATTGTTTTGGATACTGTTTACCATCATGTTTTTGTTCTCCTTCTAACGAAGCTTCCATGATTGTCCCATCGTCCCATATTAGCTCGATTGGATCAGAATTACGTTTACGTTTGCCTTCAGGTGTAGAAAAAGTTGGATCTAGCGGAGAAATAAGTCCAGGTACCTCTTTTATTATCTCTTTAGGCAATCTTATATAAGCATCTCCTTCAGCCGTATGAGCCCCATTTAGCCTTGACAAACCCCAATTTAGGCCACTTGATACAGGTACTTCATCAGTTCGTGGATCATAAATAGGAATATCAAAAGATAGTTGAATTTCAAGATCAGCAATATCTTTCCCCTGCTTCATACTACTGTAGTCTATGACCGCCTGATCTTTCCGAAACTGTGGTTCTCTAGACGAGTTATCTAATACAAATTTGTAATAAGTATCTAGTGGAGCGAATGTATCACGGGTAGCATCCGCTAACGACTCACGATAATCTGTCCTCAATCCATTTGAAGAAAAATTTGCTGATCCAATTAACGCTCCTAAAGTCTTACCCTGTTTTTTCCAGATATAAATTTTTGAATGGATTTCACAATTAGTAAATAAGATATCAATATGGTCGCTCTCTTTGGATATCTTTTCTAGGGAACTCCATAGCCTAGCATCTAACCCACTCGGATACATCCCTCCAATTACTGTGATTTTCATATCACTTAATTCATTTAGACGTTCCACAGGAGCTGGCCCTAGAAAACCACTTATAACTACAAGCTCATCTGGTTCTTCAGACAATAACTCGTGTTTTGAGAAGATAACTTCTTCTAAACCTTCATAATAAAGCATATTTCCTCCTAAGCTCAGAATTTAATTTGAAAAGGAAGCTTCATAATAGCCATCCTGAATATACGTAAATTCTACGTATTTGTTTTTAAAAGAATTTAGATCTGACATTGTAATTTTGTGAGTAGATGATAACCCCATTCTTCTTCTGATATATGCTCCCAGTTCAGCACCACCGCCATCAGCACTTGTCAATTGCTTAGGATACTGCCTATATGGATCATTAGGGGTACGATTACCTTTAGAGGGTCTCTCTACACCAGTACCAGAAAAAATCATTTCCATTACAGTACCATCATCCCACAAAACGGTAATAGGATCATAATCTCTTGTAATTTTGCCAGAAGTTGTATTTCGTTTTTGAGGTTTAAAAGGAAATACAATAGGATGATTATCTATCAATTCTGCTGTCACTGCAAAATATGATTCCATGCTCCCTTTCTTCGTATGACCTTTTTGATTACCCCAATTTAAACCACTACTGTCATGAACAACTTTTTTAGTTCCTTCAATTCTAAACAAAGGTATCAGTGCAACAAAAGGATTTTTTGAAATCTTATATTTATTTCTACCTGTACCTTTAGAACGAGTTGTAACGCTTTGTGAAGAAACCAAAATTTGGCTACTATTTATCGGAAGTGAAGACTGAGCAACTTCTAAACAGTATGAATCTAAATTATTCAAGTAGTGTTGATTTATCAGTTCGTTTTTGTTCAAATCAACCAATAATTCAGAATTTTTCCCACTTCTGAGACCATTTATTGAACAATTTGCTGATCCAACTAGTATATTTTTAATATCTCCATTTTCTTTAAAAATATAACACTTTGTATGTACATGATAGTCTGATACAACAAAAATATTCAAATTAGCATGATTTCGATGTAAATCTTGTAACTTATTAAGTAATAACGGAGTCAAAGCTCCTCTAGAAGCCATTCCAAAATAAAAATCTAACTTTTTGCCTAGATTAGCTATCTTTTCGATTGTATCTGGGCTACAATATCCGCTGATAATAGCAATCTCATCACTAGAACTAGCATTATCTATAACAACTTGCTCTAAACCGTCTACATATACTCCCATATTTCTCTCCAATTCAATTAGTATTTGTTAATATTATAACAAATTACTGTAATTAGCTGGTAAAATCACTCACCTTTTGATAATCTCACAAAAATAAAAGAGATAATTGTCCCTCTTACTGTACACTTCTAAACACCTGCAAATACTGATACTTCCTGACCATCTTACTTTCATCACTCATTTCAATTTTAAAGTAGAAATAGTGATCTTGCCCATCCTTAGAATTCTCTTTATTAAGTTTGAAGTAGTTTTTCTGATTCATTGCCATTGTTCTTAGGATGTCATCAATTAAGAAGGTCAAAGGCACATTCATCGCTGAATACTTCTGGAAGTCTTCTTCGAATTGGATATAGTCTTCTGAGAAATAATCCATCTGCAATTTATTTTCATAGAGTTCTTTTCTACTCATAGCTAACCACTTCTAATAACTGGATGCTCAATAAGTCTTCCATTTGAATCAATCTATATCCTTCATAAGTTTTGAGGGATACTTCTTTTGCTGAAATTTCTCTAACTTCGCCTATCAGAATTACTTTTTGAGTTTTTTGTTTGACTATAAAGCTACCCTTTAAATTCCCAACATAAAGCTGAGAAAGTAACAATAATTTTTCTGTTCTGTTCAAGTCACTAGTTAGATCGACACGATATTTCTCTTCTCCTAGTGATGTAGTATGTTCAGATAAAAAGAAGCCCATCCACTTTTGCATACCTGAGTCTTGATATTCTCGGGCAGACTGATAGGGCAAATAGGAACGATCAATCATTTTAAACCATCTAGTCCACCAGCAGAATGACCTCCGATTAGTTTACTTCTAACAATGCTTCTTGATGCTGACTCAAGGGCATTGGCTTTTAAAAGTGAAGTGAACCCAAACTGATCTCGGATGCTGTCAATCGCTGATTGGAGCCTTTCTTCTTTTTCTATTTTTTCAACATCTTCAAATAAAGAAACTAGTCCAAACGATTCATCCACTAGACCCGAATAGTTGACGGCAACGTTTCTTACGGCACCTGAACTGTATTTCTGATGAAATAACTGTAAAACCACATTAGTTAGCGTGTCCGTATGATTAGTTGGTTCGATCTTTTTTTGTGTGTTGATTGATTTTTTATTTTCCTGTTTGGAATAGCCTATATGAATAGAGATAACAGTTGTTTTCTTACCTGCTCGTCTAAGACGAATAGCAACCTGCTCTGCCATCTCTCGAAGGACAATCTCGATATCCCGTTGCTTGACATAATCTCTCGGTAAAACTTGGGAGTTACCTAATCCTGTGCTCTTTGGTTTATATGGAGTGTTAACGTTACTTTCATCTACTCCATTTGCGTAAAACCAGAGACGCAACCCTACTACTCCTAAAGAGTTTTTTAGTAAATCAGGATTACTATTAGCAAGTTCCTTAATAGAGAAGATTCCCAAGTCATTTAATCTCTTTTCCATACGATGACCAATTCCCCAAAAATCTGTCATATTAGGAATTGTCCAAACCTTACTTTCTACGTCTTCATAAGACCAGTTAGCACGCATGGTGGGCATTTTCTTAGCTTCGTTGTCTAAGGCTAGCTTAGCAAGTAAGGGATTACTATTTGACATACCAACAGTTGAGTAAATACCTGTCTTTCGCCAAATATCCTTTTGAATCTTAGCGGAAATCATATCCAATTTATCTTTTCGGGATATGGTCTGATCGCTAACAAAGTAGTTAAGAGAAGTCGTTAGGTCAATAAATCCCTCATCAATTGAATAAGGGTATATTTCATTGGGGCTACCGTAGTCTTTGAAAACTCGCTGTATTTCCATATTAACCTCAATGTACTTATCCATTCTTGGTGGTACGATAAAAGTAGTCTTCGCCCATTCCTCTATATAGCGAACAAAGTCTGGATCCGTTGGAAGTCCCTGCTTTTTTGCGTTATAGTAAGAAAATCTTCTAGTTTTGACATCAAAGGGTAAATCATAAGCCCGACCAACATTCTTTTTCCCAAATACTTTCTTAAATATGGGTGACGATGCCAATATCAATCCAGCAGAATTATCCGCTCGACTCATCACACAGAGGGAGGTTTTAAGAGGATGAAGCCCTCGCTCCACACATTCAACGCTGGCATAGAAGGATTTCATATCAATAAAGGCAATATCACTAACAGGTTCTTTTGAATAGTCAATGATTCCCATAACCTACTCCTCTAGAGGCATAAAATTTCCGACAATTTTTCCAACAATACGAGGATCATCGTCATAAGGAGCAAATTTGTCTTTGTATTTCTTGTTGATAGAAACAAGGCGTAAGCCGTCTTCTTCTAGGTAGACTCGTTTAATATAGGTTTGCTCATTCCAAACAACTGCATAAACTGCTCCGTCATAATCAAATCCCGTCTCACGAATGAGGGCAACAGAACCATTTGGATATTTAGGCTCCATAGAATCCCCCGATACCCAAGAGGCGAAGTCATGCCCTAACTCTTCGTTATAGTAGACCGTATCGTATTCTTTTTCTCCGTAGATAGTAGCACCAAGACCAGCAGACATTTCTTCATAGACCCTATATTCATAACGTGGTTCAGCAATAGAAACTACTTTATTTTTCTGTTCTTCTGTAACTAAGTCACGAGCATAAGACACAACTTTTTCTTTTCCATTGGGTGAGAGGACATTATAAAGTCTGACAATCTCTATCTCAGTAAAATAACCTTTTGGGACGTTCAAAAGGTTCTCTAATAATACCACTTTCTCAGTAGATGGTTCTTTAACTCCACGTTCCCAAGCAGAATAGGCTTGATAGCTAATTCCTAGCTTATCTGCAATATCTTTTTGTGTTAGTTTTAGCTCTTTCCTCCGAGCTTTTAATTTTTCTGGTTGATACATGATTCCCCTCATATAATTAATAGTTCTAAATTTGCCTTTCTCCTTGCTTCCGTATCAGATAGTTTTTTGCTATCCCACACATAGGCTAAGGATCTTCCTTTATCATAAACAAGCCACACTTTAAAATACTTTATCTTCCTGATTTCATTCCATCGTGTCTGATCAAGTAATTCTGGTAGTTCTTGACTCGTCACGAAATTAGTTTGTTTCAATTTCTTTTTTAGCCGTGTTATAAGCGAGGGTTGATATTGATTGTACTCTTCAATCAATATTTCTTTTAGTTGATGAAAGTAATGGTGAAGGGAGGCGTTTTGACCGCCTATATATTCATCTACTGCCTGCTTGATGGCTGATTCAGCATCCATTTGGTTAATTCTCAACAAGTCAATCAGTCGGAAATAAAGTGCCTGCTTTGAAACTTCTAGATCCTCTTTGACCTTTTGAAAAGAATCACAAGAGTAGTAAATCTTGGATAGCAACACAATATCAGGCATCAGAACAATAGCCGAAAATACATTGGCTTCTCTCTCTATAATAGATTCCTGATTATCCACTGACTCTGTAAAATAAGAACCATCGTGTTTCAAGATAAAGTGGCCTAATTCATGACACAAGGTAAAGTGACGCTTGGTTACTGGATTGTCTTGCTCATAGGAAAAACTAGTCCCTAGTTTATCAATAACTGTCAAACCTTCAATTTTATGATTTGAAAAGTGGTGACTGATGACTTGAATGTTATTCTCATGAATGCAATAATCAAAATAATAGTGAAAGTGATAGTTCAGGGTTGAAATTTCTTCCTTTTTCATAAAAGAATATAGTGCTTGTTTTGTGATTTCACTTACTCTTGAATACAATTCATCCAACGAACAGTACCTCCTTTAAGTCACAATTTACAAAACTAAACCAAATAGGTTGAGTTAATTATATAAAAAAAGTGGACGATTGTCCACTTAAAAAATATTAAATTTTAACTTTAAATATTATATGATTCTAAGAACTCTAGTAATTTAGTTTGCAGTTCTTCTTTCTGAATCTTAGTATATTTTTGAGTCTTATTTCGATAAGCAATTTCAAAATCACTATACCTTAATTCCGAAGGTTCCCCTTCAATAAATTGTCTAGAAACATTATAAAAATTAGCTAAATCTTTTGAAATTTTACGGTTAGGTATTACCCCCGATTCTTCAATATTTTTATAATTTCTCACAATTGCTGTTAAGTCATCAATAGTTTTATGGTTTACTTCTCTTAGAGATTTCAACCTTTTACTTATATTTGATTGGTCTCTGAATTCTTTCCAAGTTAAAATTTTCTCAATCTCTAAAAATAAATCCTTATTGTTTATTACGAGAATTAAAAGTTCTTTTTTGGTTCTTGTTAATATTTGAAATAAACTATTCTCAGCTAAGTATGGATATTTTTTAAATACTGGTACAGTTAACTTTTTATCAGAATTGTATTTAACTCTACTATTTAGTGGTAGCAAAACTTTATCGAATTCTTTTCCAATTACATCAAAAGCATCAAGAGATTCTGTAAAAACTTTAGATAATTCGCCAGAGTAAATATATTCTGGAACCTCTAAAGATATAAAACCTTCATTATCAATACAATTTTTAAAAAACGGAGAGGCTATTCTTGAATTTTCAAAATATACAACATTGACTTTTGGAAAGTTCATCACTCCCAAATTTGACTTACTCTTATCAAAGAATTTCTGAATAAATGTTGCTAACTCAATATCTGTTCGAACCTTTTCTGAAAGACAGTCAACTATCTCAACTTCTTCTTTATGGGCATTTCTTTCAAATATTCCCTCAACATCTAATTTTTTTTCTTCAGGCCTTAATGTTTGATCCCTGTCAACTGTTAATATGAGTTTTTTATTTTTAAAAAGTTTAATAAACCTTTTAAGTTGACTCTCATATAGACGTTGACTTTCGTCAATCATTAAAACATCATACTCCATTAATTGTTCATCAGAAAGATCTCTGGTCTTCCTTATATCAATAAATTTAAAAATTGTCTTTTGGTCTATTGTAGTTATTAAATCAGTAGAGAGAGCAGAGCAAAAAACAAATAATACTTTTTCACTATTTTGAGATAGCCTAGTTGCAACATCAAATAAAACAAGTGATTTCCCTGTTCCTGGACCTCCCTTCAAAGCAATATAATTAGCATCGCTATTTATTAGAACATTTCTAGCAGTTTCTTGTTCATTATTTAAAAAATATTTACTATTAAAAAATCTTTCTGACTCAGAATAAGGAGAAATAATAAATGATGAATCTTCTAGAGTAGATAATAAATTTGATTCAATAAAATTCGTAGGAATAGCATTAACTAAATCTTTAAAATCTATCGGTACTAGTTTATCATCAATAAGTTCATATAGAATTTCTGTATCAGTGATATATGTAAATAGACGCACATCCCCACTATTATGAATAGAATTTAACAGAAATTTATGTCTAACTAATTGTCTTTTTATTTCTCTTTCGGGTTTATTTCCACTTTTTAATTCTATATTAATAATTGTATCACTTGAAAATCTAAGAATATCAAACTCTTCTGATACCACACCCACATATTTAGCACCAAATATATATCCAGAAAATTTTGAACTAGATCTTATTTCAGTTTTTAAAAAATTATTACATATTTTTATAGTTCCTTCTATTTCATCATCCCTAATTTCACCTAAGTGATTAATTTTTTTAAAAGATTCAAAAATATCAGGATCCTTGCTTGACTCTAAAAGAGCTATGAGATTTATAAAACCAGACTTCATCTATTCCCCTCCATTGAATACTTTCTTACGTTCTTCCATAAACTCAATCAACTCTTTTTTAAAGACTTTCTTCTCTTCATCAGTTAAACCTTTTGAGTTCATACGAAAAAGCAATTCAATATTATCTAGTTCATCTAACTTATCTTCTGAATTTCCAACTAAATAATCAACAGACACATTTAAAACTTGTGCAATTTTAACAAGATTTTCTTGTGTTGGTTTTTTAGCTCCACGTTCCCATGAAGCGTAGGCAGGTTGCGAAATTCCTAGTTTTTCAGCTACTTCAACTTGAGTAAAGTTTGCTTTCTTTCTTAGTTCTTTTAAGCGTTCCGAAAATTCCATTTTTAAGCCTCTAAAAATTTTTTAATTTTTTCAAAAATCGCTTGACAAATATAACCAATGGTTATATAATATAAATATAGCTGATAGTTATATCGGTTTTAAAAATAATAATGCTAACTTTTAGCATCACGATCTTTGAAAATTAAATAAAAAGTGCGTCTGACAACCAGAGGACTGATTGCCAAAACTACACTAAACTTCGTACCTTTATTGTAAACGTTTTGGAAAGAAAAGTCAAGTCTGTTTGATGGTTGAAGTGAAGATTTAAAACATTTTTTGTGGACTTCCACGCATTTCGGACTTTCGCACTTTTCCGAATAGTAAAGTGAACTGGCTTCGCCAAAAGGCGTAAGAGAATCTTAAAGGTATGACAATGACTACCTGATGAGATTGGCTGGGAAAGCGATGGTAATTCATGCAATGCACCTTGCTAAACGTTGCCACCGTGAAGGAAGAATCCTTCAACCAAATAACTATTCTCTACTGCTGTCTATCTAATTTGCTAGATAGATTTACTCTAGCTACTAAGTCCATTTTCTTAGTAGCTTTTTACTTTTACAATAAAGGAGAACACTATGTCTAACTTTTTTCGCTCAACAATGTGAACGACTCTACAATAATTACATATTCACCTATGATATATTTTCTGCATCGGAACAACTCAAGGGGCAACTCTATCATCAAGCCCAAAAAGATTTAGATAAACTAGCCAATCAATCACTGCTTACTGGCTTTGCTCATGGTGAAGTACAATTTTATACAAGAATGTTTAAACGAAAACTTTTTTCTCATTACTACTCAAGAGTGAAGCAACTAGCTTAACTCTTTTTATTTTACACTCAGAAAGGAAACTCTTATGATCCCAGAAACACTTGTCATGCTACCAGAATTTATCGGCACTGCTTACTACGAAAAATTGGGCAATGCGCCACGTTATGTCTTCGGGAAAGAAGGTAAATACCAACGCCACGTGCTAAACAATGAACAACATGGAGCCTTCCACGTGATCACACCTGCTTCAGCTACCGTCTTTCCAGAAGATGCTTTGGTTGAAGTAGTTAATCCCATTTTTCTCGCAGACACTTCCCTAAACGGAAATTCTGTTGCTCCAGCACTTAATGTATTTGCTGAAAAACTGGTTTTGAAAAAATAAGAAAGAATAGGAGAAACACAAATGGCTAAAATTGGATTAAACTACGGAGAAAAACTTCAAATTGCAGATAAGACCTATCGGGTTATTTCAGAAGGTCTAAATATCCCTCAAGTCTTTGGAAAACTTACCTTCCGAGGGATTGAAGGAACAGATACCATCTATGAAATTGACCGTTCCCAACGCAATCCTGACGGCTCCTACGTTCAGGTTAATACGGGGGAAATTCGGGGTGTTGTGGTAGGGATTCATTCTTCAGTCCAACATGAAACTCTCTTTTTCACCATTGCCGATATGGCGGAGTCTGAAATCGAAGATTTGGGGCTCAAGTACCGTGAAGAAGTGGAGCTAGAAGACATCGTCGTAACCCATACTCACGTTAACCGCAATGATATCTATAAGCTCTTTGCTTCTAAGATTAAGAAAAAAGGAGCAAGCCCTAAAGAATCTAAACTCGTAGAAAACAAGAAAGAAAACTAGGAGGTGACACATGAAACTCTTTACCTATCGTGGACAAAGAGTTCAAGTCTATCATCGACATATCAAGGCAATCACTTGGTTTATCTTGTGGTCGCCTTTTTTATTTACCTTAGCTTACTATGTCTATCAACACCACTTGGAACTACAAGCCCAGCCCTTTCCAAAAACCTACTACTTAGTTGCCTTTGCCTTACTATCCGCTCTCATCTCTCAAGTTCTGAATTGGCTTTGCTACGAGAAACTACTCGCTTTTCAAAAACTAAATAGCTTGCGAATTCTCTCTCGTTTTCTCTTAGAAAACAACCTCTACCTAGTCAAGAAAATTAAACGGGAGAAAAGGACAATAGAGAAAATTAGACTTCCTCAAGTTTATCTCAAACAATCTCGTTATGGTTTGGAAGTCAGTTTTATCCTAGAAGGAAATAAGTTTCAAGATCGATTTCTCAATCTTGGGGCAACACTTGAAGTCATGTTTAATGGTGACTTTCGAAACAAGACCTTTGATAAACGGTTTATTAAGTACGATATCGCCATCAATAGGATTGATAGTCGTATTGGCATTGACCAAGTAGTGGTCAAGGGTTCAAAACTCCAACTCATGAAAGATGTAATTTGGGACTTTATCGAAGAACCACATTTGCTGATTGGAGGGGGAACAGGTGGAGGGAAGACAATTCTTCTCATGTCTATCATTTATGCTCTTGCTAAGATTGGTTTTATTGATATTTGTGATCCGAAAAACTCAGATTTATCTGGTTTGAAAAAAATCCCTGTCTTTCATGGTAGAGTCTTTACCAGCAAAGAAGATATAATCCAGTGCTTTAGGGAAAACGTGGAGTTCATGGAGAAACGATATGAACTCATGTCTACCTCTCCTAATTTTCAAGCTGGTAAGAACTTTACGTATTACGGGATGAAGCCTAAATTCATTCTGGTAGATGAATGGGCAGCACTTATCGCTAAAATTGATCGGGATTATAGCCTACAAGCAGAAGTCACCGAATACCTCACCCAACTAGTCCTAGAAGGCCGTCAAGCTGGGGTTTATGTGATTTTTGCTATGCAACGTCCTGACGGGGAGTTTGTCAAAACTGCTCTTCGGGATAACTTTATGAAGCGCCTCTCAGTCGGCCATTTAGAATCAACAGGCTATGACATGATGTTTGGGGATGCCAATAAAACTAAAGAGTTCAAAAAACTGGATGAAATCAATGGTGTTAAAGTCAAGGGACGGGGCTATATCGCAAACAATGGAGACTTGGCCGGTGAATTTTTCTCGCCTTATGTACCAATAGACCAGGGATTTTCTTTCTATGAAGCCTACTCGCAAAATCCCATTTTAGAATTTGAAGGAGAAGAGTTTTCCGCCTTTAAAGACTATGAGACACAAATCCCAACGGAAGAACTGATAGAGGAGGTAGAACAGTTAGAAAACCAAGTCAACCAACGACCACTAAAGGATTTTGCTGAAGAGCAGGAACTAAAAGTCGCGACACTTCGAAAGATTATCTATCTCTTAGAAGAACAAGGAATCGATTTTGACCGTTCTGACTCAGCTATTTTAGTGAGTCCTCTTCAAGAAGAACTCCTTCTGGAAACTCTGATCCGCTTTGAAGAAGGCGGACGAAGATCTTATGCCAAAGCAGTTCAGATGGCGCTTAGTCATCAGGAACTAGGACAAGGGCAAGGGCAAGCCTGACGGCGAGTCAGGCGCAGACCGTAGCCCGAAGTTCCTAGTTTCTGATGATAAAACCCCCGATTTCTAATAGGGGGGTTACATTTGGCAAAATGGCAAAGTCCAACCCTCCTCATTCCTTGTGAGAGTTGGGGTTGCGAATTTTAGAAAGTGTGTCACTTTGGCAAAAAAAGTGTGTCACTCATAAAAAAGGAGGTGTCCCCATGAATGGATAAAATCAGCCCATTCAATCTTAAGAAATTTCGTCAAGAAACAGGTATGAGCCAAAAACAATTTGCAGAAGCCGTTGACCTACCTACTAGAACCTATCGCTCCTACGAAACTGGCGAAAGAGGATTGAGCATTGAAAAGTTCCGTGACCTAAAAGCCAAGCTAGGCTTTCATAAAGAACATGAAAAACAAAGTTTGCGTGCTCGGATTGACTACTTGAGAATCTCTTTCCCTGCTCTACGTGACTTAGAATCTTTCTGTGAAAACTTTCTCTTCTGTCATCTGAGCGAATTTAGCGCTCAAGAAACACGGCTCATGAACTATACCCATCTTTGGCAACGAGGCAATATCTGGATTTTTGATTTCTTTGATAAAGCAGAAACCAAAGACTACCAATCTTGTCTTCAACTATCGGGACAAGGGTGCCGTGAGTTGGAAGTGCTCCTAGAATACAAAGGAATTACCTGGCAAACCTTCCTTCAAAATCTACTCTATACTTATGAGGATTGCCGGATTAAAAGGTTAGATATCGCTCTAGATGAGCTCTACAAGGGCTTTGGAAAAGAAAGCCAGCAGATTCACCTACCTAAGTTGATTGAGAAGCTCTACGCCAAGGAAATTGCCCTCAATACCTTTCGGAAATGGAATGTAACAGGGGGTGGTTCTTTTATTGACAATGAGGATATGGAAGCCAATCATGGTTTGTCACTCTACTTTGGATCAAGGCAAAGCCAACTCTACTTTAACTTTTACGAGAAACGCTATGAACTCGCACGTCAAGAAAATATCTCCTTGGAAGAATCCTTGGAGATTTTTGGTATCTGGAATCGCTACGAACTTCGCTTTTCAGACCAGAAAGCACAAGGAGCTATCGAGGAATACATCAACGGTGTAGACCTTGGGGAAATCGCCCGTGGAATTATCAATCATGAAATGCAAGTCTATGATGGATTCAATCAATTTGGAGCTTATAAGCCTGACCAAAAATGGCAACGACTTTTTGGTGGGGTAGAACCTTTGAAACTCTCAACCAGTCCTCAACCCTACTCTATTGAACGAACTATCCGTTGGTTAACTTTTCAAGTGGCGAACTCCCTTGCCCTAGTTTCAGAAGCCGATCGAATCATGCAGACCGAATACATGAAGATGATACAAAATAGCGGGGAAATTACTGAAAGAGGGGAGGCAATGTTAAAACTCCTCAAAACCAATCAAACCTATCACTCATAGAAAGGAAACACAAATGGAATACAAAGTACATATCAACTCACTAGAGAACTTTAAAGCTTGGTCAGGCGGATTAACAACTCTAAACACTGTTCGTGAACGTGGAGGATTGGATACCCTCACCATTATTTGTGAAGATATCTTCTGTGGGGATATCCCAACGGAAACTCAAATCAATGATTGGCTCTGGTTTGATTCTGATTTTATCTTCCAAGCACTTGGCTATGACGATCTTCTGGAGGCTTCTTAAATTGCTTAAGAAAATCTATCAAGCAGACTTCTTTCTCTTACCTGATAAAGAGTTTTGGCATTTCTACATTCTTTTAAGAAAGGGAAAAGATTTCTACTATGAATGTGCTGGAAGGTGTACCGAAAAGGAACCAAATTCTAAAGGTCTCTATAGCTATGAACATGCTTGCTTCACCCTAGAAGGACAAGTTCTTACTAACAATCAGAAGATGCGTCCCTCACTTATTACTTACATCCAACAAACCATCAAGCAAAATCAAGAACAATTTAGAAAGGAAATCGAAATGGCAACAAAAACAAACTTCACCCGACAAGTAGAACAAGTCGTTAATGAATTAGGCGAATGTCTCAAAAAGAAAGATTATAAAGAATCTTGGACAAAAGCAGGTGAATTAAATAGCTTGCTGAAAAAAGAGGAAGCAAAGACTTTAGCTCCCCAATTACTGGAACAACTTCAATATGAGCTAAAGGGCTATTACTTTATCAATTCAGAAATGGAAAAACTTAATAAACGATTCTATGCAAAAGGAACCAAACTTATTGAGTTAGCTCAAGTGTAACAGGAGGAACTATGGACAATTTAAAATCCTATCTCTTAAAAGTGAGGCAATTTCTAGAACAATTTAAAAAGGTTGAACGGAAAAAGAAACCTCCAAGACTTAAAACCCTCACCAAAAAACAAGTTAATCTTGCCGTAGTTGGCGGAATTTTTTTCCTTCTCCTAATCGGGTTCATGGGCTCTATTCGAGCTATCACTCTATCAAGTCAGGTTTCAAGTCTAAAAACAAGCATTGAAAACTATGAAAAGGAAAAATCAGATACCCCTTCAACTATTAGGCAATATGACTACCGCCTACAATACTATCTAAATGATTTTGTTTATGCTTACTTTACCCTTTCACAAGAAAATAATAAGCAAACTGAACAAATTAATCATCTGAATTCCTTTTATGGTACCCTTCCTGACACCAAGTCACAAGGGCAAGTCCGAAACCCTAGTGAGGTGATTTATTCGCAACTCGTCACTGTAACAGATAAAGTGGCAACCTACCGTGTCAAATACAAGGAATGGATCAAAAAGGACAATAACACTGAGAAAAAGGAAATCACAACAGGATTTAATATTCCTTTTGAGGAAGTCAATGGTAAATATCGTATCGCTGGTCTACCTTGGTTTTCAAGTCTTGAGTCCTCACAAGCAACTCCATCTTCAAAAGACGAGCAATTGACCCTGTCAGCAACTGACCGTCTATCGGAGGATGAACACAAAAAAGTAGACAAATTTTTAACTGTCTTTTTCACCAACTACACTACAAATCAAGACAATCTGAATTTGATTGCTAAAGACGTTTCTGTAGTCGCAAATACTACCTTTAAAAGTATTGACTACACCTATCTAAAAGAAGATGGGGAAAAGCTCATCGCAACTGTTCAAGTTACTTTTGAAGTAGGTGCTTCAACTCATTCAGAGAATTTCACTCTCACTCTTACTCAAAATAACGGAACTTACTTTGTTGATGAGTTAGCTCACACCATTCCTCTTAACTACGCAAAACAAGAAAAATAAAGGAGAACAACATGAACACAGAAAATCTACGAGCCTTCCTACAAGGAGATGCTGTTTGGGTACTAGGAGCAATTGCCGTACTACTTGCAGTTAAAGCTTGGCGCAACAGCTCCTGGATCCAACTTTTTTCAGTAGTTTGTTTTTATGCTGTCATTGTCTCACTCACAAAAGGACAAGACATTCTAAAAGCATTTGGCTGGTTCCTTCGTCTCTTTGGGATTGAAACAGGACTTTAACTATGAAAGATGAAAAACTGTATGATTACGCCAAGGGGCTTAACGCCCCTTATTGGATTCAAGAGATAAAAACTAAAAAGGGCACTCGCATTTGGTACTTTGCTACTCCCATGCAACTGTCCTTTTTTATAGTCTTTATCTTCATCTTTGTTACCATGCTCTTAGCTGGTGGTTTTATTCTTGTACCTCTAGCTAAAGCCACTCACTCGATTTCGTTAATTCTCTACTGGTTTATCCCTTATAAACTAGCAAAGTTTTATACAGAATACGAACCACATGGAAAGAAAATGCATCTTTTTCTAGCAGATTACCTAATCTACTGTTGGGATTTTAAACTCAATCAAAAGGCAATCTACCATGAAGATCGTATTGAACCAGTTGAAGAAATCGTCTTTGAAAAAACAAACCTCTAGAAAGGAGGAAATATGCCTCTAACACTAACTTATCCCATCCTACAAACTCATGACAATCTAGTCTTGAAACGGGATCGGTCAGTAATGGCTTACTACCGTATTCCGAATACCCCAATCACCATCACGGATGACGGACGAAAAAACAAGCACAAACTAACTGTTGCACAAATGATGAAGAAACTTCAAAAAAACCAATATTTTGAGGTTTCCCTCATTCCTAAGGACTATCTTTTAGAGGAAAAATTAAAGGACTTTTCAGAAGCACTAGCGGATGATAGTAGAGAGCTCGGTGAAGAACTCCTACTCTACACTGTCGACCATTTAACAAATGAAATGGAAATCCCCTATCAATTTGATTGGGTGATTGGAGTTAACCTAAGAAAACAAAATCATGGGCAGACAATCAAAGAATTAGCACTTGAAAGCCTAACGGATTTTTCCGAAAAAATCGCTCAGGGTTTTGGCTATGAATATGAACTCACCGAGAACTGGTATGAGGACTACCGTACAGATGAGTTTACCATTTACCAAGCCCTTGCTCCCTTACGTGCAAAAGCCTTATCGGATGAGGAATTATTCTACTACCAAAGGATGCAATATCTCCGCTATATTCCCCACTACAAAAAGGAAGTCCTAGCCAATCGTTCACAATTTAACATTACGGATACTCTAATCAAAGTCACCAAGGGGGGCTTTTTAAAACTAGAAAGTCCTTATGGATCTTCTTTTGTAACTATTCTTCCTGTTGGAAAATTCCCCATTCAGTTTAACGGCTTTCATTTAGGAGAATTTGTTCAACGGCTTAACTTTCCTGTTGAATTGCGTATTAAGGCAGAATTTATTGATAACAATAAAATCAAAGGGAAAATGGGACGTTCCAATACCCGTTATCGCAATATTATGGAAGAAGCAGAAAATACGGATACTGTCCAACAAGATGAAATCATCCTGGGATCGCTTTCTCTGAAAGACTTGATGAAGAAGGTAGGAAATAAGGAAAATATCATCGAATATGGAGCTTATCTTATTGTCTCTGCTTCCAGTATTGGACAGCTACGACAGCGCAGACAAGTAGTTCTCAATTACTTTGATGATATGGGAGTTGAAATCAGCGAAGCTAGCCAAGATGCGCCCTACCTTTTTCAAGCCCTCCTCTATGGTCAGCACCTTCAAAAGAAAACGAGAACTTGGACTCATATGGTAACTCCTCGTGGTTTCTCAGAACTGATGCCCTTTACCAATAGCTCTTCAGGGAATCGGATTGGCTGGTATATCGGACGAGTAGACAACTGGACAGGGCGTTGGGATTCGATTGAAAAAGCTATCGAATCCTCCAAAAACATTGTTCTATATAATGCCACTGTCGGAAACAAAGAAGATATCGCTGGTAAAATCACTAAGAACCCTCACATCATCATCACAGGTGCTACTGGACAAGGAAAATCCTTTTTAGCTCAAATTATTTTCTTGAGCGTTGCCCTGCAAAATGTCAAAACCCTCTACATTGACCCAAAACGAGAACTCAGAAATCACTACCAACAAGTGATCCACTCGCCTGAATTTGCTAAGCTCTACCCTGAACGTAAGAAACAGATTGAAGCATTTAACTTTGTCACTCTTGATAGTTCGCTACCTTCTAATCATGGCGTTTTAGATCCTATCGTTGTTCTTGAGAAAGAACAGGCTGTCGAAGTCGCAAAAAATATGTTGGAATTTCTCCTGCAAGCCGTAGATGATGTTACCATGGATCAAAAGACAGCCATTACAGAGGCTATAAACATCGTTGCAGAGGAAAGAGAGCAAGGTCAAGCTGTTGGATTTAAACAGGTCTTAGAACGCCTGAAAATGGACGAGAAGGACGATATTGCTTCTGTTGGACGTTATCTAACTTCTATTGTCACAAATTCCATCTTAGAACTTGCCTTTTCAGATGGAACCACTCAAGGACTCAACTACGATTCCCGAGTAACAATTCTAGAAGTGAACAACCTTAAACTTCCTAAGGATAATTCCACAAAGATTTCAGATCACGAAAGAAATTCCATTGCCCTCATGTTTGCGCTTGGTGCCTTCTGTACCCACTTTGGAGAGCGCGATGAAAATGAGGACACCATCGAATTTTTCGATGAAGCATGGATTCTAATGAAATCCGCAGAAGGAAAAGCCGTTATAAAAAACATGAGACGTATTGGGCGATCAAAAAACAATACCCTTGCACTCATTACTCAATCTGTACATGATGCTGAAAACGACGATGACACAACGGGCTTCGGAACCATATTTGCTTTTTACGAAAAGTCAGAAAGAGAAGATATTCTTCGTCACGTCAACCTAGAAGTCAACGAACAAAACCTAGAATGGATTGATAACATGATTTCAGGGCAATGTCTCTACTATGACGTCTATGGCAACCTGAACATGATTTCTGTTCACAATCTTTTTGAAGATATTGACATGCTACTAAAACCTATGAAAGCAACAGTTTCTTCAAGTCTTGAAAATAAATACGCTAGTTAGGAGGTGAAACCATGCAAGAAGCCTTTGAGAAATTAAAAGGCGTTGATATATTCTCGCTCAAGTCCTATATGGAGCCAACTGGGTTCGGTTCCTTTAACGGAGCATGGGTAATGATTAATGAAATCTTCGTCAATTTTTTCTTTTTCCTACTCAATGCCATTGTTGGTTTCTTCTCTCTTCTTATTCGTATTTTAGAACAAGTGGATCTCTACTCCGCATACAAGACTTATGTCTTTAACGGTGCAAGTTCTATATGGCAAGGATTCACTTCTTCAACCACTAACGGAGTTGGAAAAGATTCCCTCATTTCAATGTCCCTACTTATTCTTGGGATTTATCTATTTTACCAATACTTCTTTTCTAAAGGGAGTTTCTCAAGAACAGTGCTTCATGTCTGTTTAGTAATTCTCTTAGGATTTAGCTACTTTGGAACAATCGCTGGAACTTCGGGGGGACTTTATCTGCTTGATACCATCCACAATGTTTCAAAAGATGTCTCCTCAAAAATTTCCAAAATTGAAGTCAACTATGATAAAAATAAGTCTATCAAAATTGGTGATTCAATGGCTGATAGCTATATTGCTGAAACTTCTTATAAAGCCTATATCTTTGTGAACACTGGTCAAGAAAACGGCAAATACAAGAATAGTCAGGATGGAAAAGAAGAGGAATTTGATAATAGTAAAGTATTAGGTACTTCTGATTCAAACGGAAACTTTACAGCAGTTAAAGCTAAAGAGCGCTCTGACTATCTAGATAAAATCGGAAATGGTGCTAATGAGGATGGTGAAAAGAACCGCTGGGTTTCTGCGATGCCTGACTTCATCTTCATTCGTATGTTTTATATCATCTTTAAAATTGTAGAAGCCATTGTTTTAGCTATCCCAGTTATATTGATTCAAATTCTAAATATCCTCGCTCAAGTTCTAGTTCTTATGATGATTTTATTATTCCCAATTGCTCTTCTTGTTTCCTTTATTCCTCGGATGCAGGATTTGATTTTTGGAGTTCTTAAAGTCATGTTCTCGGGCTTAGCTTTTCCAGCAATTACTAGCCTCTTAACACTATTCATCTTTTACATTGAACAATTAGTTGAAAACTTGGTAACGTCTGGCTTTGATGGTATCTTGAAGACTCTCCCTTCTCTCCTGCTTTTTGGACTCGTCTTTAAACTCTTGGTTTCTGTTGTTTCTAAAGCTATGATCTTTTTCCTCCTTTGGAAATACAAGGCAGAAATTATTCAGTTTATTCTTGGTTCTAAAGCTCGTATGGTAACAAATGATATCGGAAACAAGGTTACGCAAACGGTTAGTCAAACAAAGAAATTAGCTTCACAAGTACCAACCAGGGCACTTTCATCTGCTCAAGGATTAGGAAATTTTGTCCTTTCAAGCGCTGGATATGGAGCTGGTGCAGTCATGAATGCAAGGAGCCAATTCCAACAACTTGGATCATTCTTTGCTAGCAAGCAACCAGATGAGGAAGAGCCTTTACCACCCATAGAAACAGAGCAAGCACAAGAAGATAGGGCTAAATTATATCCTAGGGTTGAGCATAGCACGACGCAACAAGATACAACACCTTCATCTAACTTTGAACCTGTTTTGCAACCAAACGATGAAAAAGCCAACCCAGAAGAAGAATTTGAAACTCTCAAGGAAGAATGGATTTCTCCTATCAAGCAATACCGTATCAATCGTATAGAGGCAAAACTAGAAGATTACAAAGATTCTCAATCTATGTTTAAAGCGCAAGGTTCAAACGCCTTTACCCGTGCATACAGAAAAACTATGACAAGGGATGATAAAATCAAGGCTAATATTGAACGGAGAAACAGACTAACCGAGAGACTAAATCAATTAAGAGGAGAAGCAAATGAACACAAAAATTCGTTCTAGAACTGCATTTCCAAGAGTTCTAGAAGATACGCTCTATCAAGCCTATCAAGAAGGAAAACGCTCAGTCGATTTCCTTCTTTTATTTCCAGTAAAGGATACTGAAAGAGAAACGATTATCTCCCAAGTAAAAGCCCATGCAATTGTCTTAGATGCCAAATGGCGCTTTGGAACAGTACTCTTTACTGCCTATATTCGCTATTAAGAAGAGGAGGGTTTATGAAAAAAATCAAATGGTTTCTCATCCTTGGTCTCCTCCCTCTACTCATGCCAGTTCTTGTTATTCTTATTCTCGCCTCTGCCATGGCTGGGGGTTCCATTGGGGGAAATTCCAATGTTCAAAAAGGAGTTACCTATTCTGAACACTGGTCAAATGGGGACGCCTACACACATAATTTATTGGTTCATCGCTACGGAATCAAGGCTTCACAATTAGATGGTTTCTTAAAAACTCTAGGAATCAACTATGATTCAAGTCGCATCAATGGGGAAAAATTGCTAGAGTGGGAAGCCAAGTCAAATCTGGATGTTCGAGCGATACTTGCGATTGCATTGAATGAAAGTTCACTAGGAACTGCTGGGGTTGCAACAAAGCCAGGAGCCAATATGTTTGGCTATGGAGCTTTTGACTCTAATCCTGAAAATGCAAATAACTTCAATGATGAGGTTGCCGTAGTCGCTCTTACCCAACAAACTATCATTGGCAATAAGAATCAAACCTTCAAAATCCAGGACGACAAGGCAAAGAAGTTAGCTTCTGGAACTTTGAATACTGCCGTTGATGGAGGCGTCTACTTTACAGATACTTCTGGTTCAGGAAAAAGAAGAGCTGAAACCATGCAAAAACTGGATACTTACATTGATGAAAACGGAGGAACCCCAAAAGCTCCTAAACAAACTACAGGTAAAACAAGAGACGGTGGTGGTGTTACTTCAAGCGATATTCCAGAAGGCTACAGTCTTACCCAAGCTATTGATTCTACAAACTATATCGCAAGTTCTTATCCATGGGGGCAATGTACTTGGTTTGTCTATAACCGTGGAAAAGAAGTTGGAGTCAACTTTGATCCTTATATGGGGAATGGTAATCAATGGATGGAAAAACCAGGTTATACAACTACAAATACACCAACTGAACACTCTGCCTTATCCTTCTCATCGAGTCAAGCTGGCGCTGACCCAGTATATGGACACGTAGCCTTTGTGGAACAAGTCAAATCAGATGGTTCCATTTTAATCTCTGAAAGTAACTATAAGGGGCTTGGAATTATATCTTATCGAACTTTTGATGCAGAGACAGCAAAACAGTTTACTTATGTAATTGGAAAATAGAAAGGAGAATAATATGGATACACTTCAACAAGTTAAATTAGATAAAATTGAGAATCTATTGCAACTACTAGTGAATCTTCTTGATAAGAAGTCAGATATAAATCAACTAGAAATCATGACACAAAAAGAGGTTCTTAAAGAGCTTAGTATTTCACCAAACACACTCAAGAGTTGGGAGCGAAAAGGGCTACCTCGTTTGGAACCTCCAATAGAAGGAACTCGAACGGTATATTACAAACGTAATGACATTCTAAAGTTCTTGACTAATTAAACCAAAATGCAAATAATCTCTATATTTGTATTTATTCTTTAAAAATATGCTAAAATAAAATCATCTTTAGAAGATATGAAGGTCTTATTTTAGCCTTTTAAATAAACAAATCAAAGAGGCTATATGAGTAAAGAAATTATACGACACAATAATAAAAGTGTAACTAAGATCACCAAAAAAAACGGAGATATCAGTTATTCAATAAAAGGTGTTTACATTGGAACTGATATCAAAACTGGCAAAAGAATCACAAAAACTATTACTGCAAAAACATTGAAAAGCCTCGATAGAAAAATTATTGAGACTAAAATTCAATTTGAAAAATCTGGCTCAACAATAAAAGAAACAATCTCAATTGATAACTTTGAAAATCTAGCTGAGACATGGTTCTCAAGTTTCAAAACTTGGGTATCATCACAAAATACTATTAATAGAGTACGTGGCTATCTTGATACCTACATTATTCCTCAATTTGGAGATTGCAAACCTGATCAAATTGAGCCTGCTGATGTTCAACTTTGGGTAAATAAGCTAGCTAGAAGAGCAAAAAAATCAGTTGATTTTGGTGTAAAACGAGCAAAAAAAGGTAGTGCAAAAGACTTTGGAGCTATGGCTCATAAGGTTAGTGATATTTTTGATTTTGGAATTACAAATTGTGGATTATCTAACAATCCTGCTAAAGCAATCAAAATCCCACCCAAACCTAAGGCTAATAAACAGCGTGTTATGGTACTTCACGATGACGATTTAAAGCAATGGTTGTCCTATCTTGAAACCTTACCAAATACAAGAGCAAATAGACGGTTCAAAGTTATTTGTAATGCACTTTTAGCATCTGCACTACGCATTAATGAACTGCTTGCATTAGAAATCACTGATTTAGATTTTGAAACAAATGAAATAATAGTCAATAAGACTCTCATGTGGAAAAGCGCAAATCGGAAACTCGGTATAAAAGGACAAATGATATGCAAACCGACACCTAAAACAGATGCTGGAAATCGTAGAGTTGCAGTTCCATCTTCTATTATTGAAGAACTTAAAAATTTCCATGAAGAAATGGAAAGCTACTTTAAAAAACATGATCTACCTAGTTCTACACTCATCTTCCCAACAATTTATGGAAATTATATGTGTGATAGGAATGAAAGAGCAACACTAAAAAAACGTTTATCAGCTTTAGGATTACCAGACTATGGTTTTCATCTCTTCCGACATACACATGCTTCAATGATGTTAAATTCAGGTGCTAATTGGAAAGAGTTACAACACAGGATGGGGCATAAGTCCATTACTACTACGATGGATACTTACGCAGAGTTAGCGCCTAAGAAAAAATTTGAAGCTGTTGAAATTTTCCAAAATAAATTAGAGGAACTAAAAACTTAACTTCATCACTACCTTTTTCACTACCTTTTCCCCGCAAACAGTCTTAAAGTCTGATATAATAAGCTTTATAGGCGCAATATTTTATTTTTACAGAGGTTAAATAAGGGTTCACTACACGTCAGTAGACTTTAGAAACCTTGATTTAAAGCAATTCTTGAATTTCGAAATTTCACTACATTGCGATATGAATCAATCGAATCACTACCTTTTTCACTACCTTTTATGTAATAAGAAACTGATTCGTTTATTTAAAAAGAAGAGGAACTTTAGTGTCAAGCTCCTCTTTTTTATTTGCTCTTTTACTTACAAATCGTAAGACCTGGTTTGGAAAGTATGAATTTCAGTTGGACTAAAAACAGCGTAATAT